>Ga0154020_10008776_pt1 | contig 11706 bp, 24 predicted proteins | sample Klosneuvirus_201_FD_109709 | JGI IMG/M metagenome (GOLD analysis project Ga0154020, IMG submission 109709) | Active sludge microbial communities from wastewater, Klosterneuburg, Austria - Klosneuvirus_20160825_MG | ecosystem: Engineered > WWTP > Aerobic digester > Activated sludge | place... | reverse complement strand
CAACCACTGTTTTTTTTGCTCGATGACTGTTGAATCTCGCCTGGCGCGACGGGAGGGCGTGAAGGGGTCGAATAGCTTTCTCCGTTCATTCAGTTCGGGGTCAGTTCGAAACCGTCGCTCCAGCCTTTCCATTTCAGCCTTTCCATTTCTCCCGATGAGGAGACGTCCATCGACAAGGCGCGCCACCTTCGCAATGACAAAATGGATTTCCTGGATTTACCAATTAGTATTGTGCTGTTGTTTCGCTTCGCTGGCGTCTTATCCAGGCAAAGGTGCACAGGAACTTCATCCGTTTACGATGAGCAAGCTTACTCAGGATCAGCTGGTGGAGTACCGCAGCGTTTTCCGTGTCTTCGACAAGGACGGTAATGGCAAGATCACCAAGGAGGAGCTGAAGAAGGCCCTCATCTCGAGGAGTGCGACTTTCGTTTTGTCTCGTTTTCATCGACTGCCGCCGCTTCGGGAAGGACAGACTCCTTCTCCAATATGGCCGACGTGTCTTCAAATATTCTTTACATTGTTATTCGAGGCGTGAGGCTTTGTAGAGCCTGTGTGGAGCTCCTCCCAACGGGTTCGAGTTCGTTGACTAGCCCTTGGCCTTGCCCGATCCAAGCACCATTGCCTTGCCTGACCTTCTTGGTTTGCTGTGTTAGTTATTACTGAATCCTAAATATTTTCTTCTAAAATTCGTGGAGTTCTGATGCGAGGCCGTGCTCAACTCGGTTTGTCGAGCCCTCCTGATTTGTTTTCGCTCCAGAGGTCAATTCGAGCGACGATGACATCGACCGCATCATGAGCAAGGTCGACGTCGACGGCAACGGCGAGATCGACTTTGAGGAGGTCCTTGCCATCCTGTCTCGCCCGCCGAATCCCGGCGCTGTCGTCTCGTTTTCGTGGCTTGTGCCCGTTTCCTCTTTCGGTTGTTCTCTGCCCCCCCCGTCTTATTTCTCATCATCTTGTCTTTTTTTAACTTTCTTTGCGTGCAGTTCTGCGAGCTCATGGCCACCCCCATCGAGACCTTGTCTCCCGAGGACGAGATGGCCGAGGCATTCCGTGTGTTTGACACCGACGGCGATGGCTTCATCAGCAAGGTAACCCTCTCTGTGAAGATCTCCCTGCTACTGCATATTTTCCCCTTCGAATTGTTTTGGAGGATAACGGAATAATGGTGTGCTTTGATAGGACGAGCTGAGGCAGGTGATGCAGCAGCTGGATCCCGACATGTCCGACGCTGATATTGACGACATGATGAACGAGGCTGATACTAACGGCGATGGCAAGATCGATTTCTCTGAGTTCAAGCGCATGATGGCCGACAAGTAGATTTTTTCCCTTTTGTTCCAGTATTATAAAAATCATCGCTCGAATGCTTTTGCTCCGGTAGCACTTGGAGCCAACTCGTCGAACAGTTGTAGTTGTGTGCCTCTAGCTGAGCCTCCGTGACATAATCAAATCAATCTTTTCGTTTAGTCGTTTTTGTTCCTGTCAATGGCAACGAAGCGTTATCGCGCGGGCCAGGTGCCGGAGTACGCGCGTGACGAGAAGCCCCTAGACTTCGCCGTCGCTGCCAAAGGGTCAGCCGCTGTCCGCAGGCCTGCCGCTGGCGCCAGCTCAGGCGTGGACAAGGATGCCCGCCTGTCACGTCTCGAGAGACAACAAACTGCCGCCGTTGAGGATGAGGAGGAGCGCCTCCAGCGCCACCGTCACATTTCCCAGTGCGTCGTCGCCCTCTCTTTGCTCTCGCCCTTTCCTTTCCGCTCTGTTTCCTCCTGACAGTCGCCCTTGTTTTTCCTTACATGCCATCTATATCTAAGATTTTTTTTTCAAATTGGTTTGGCGTGCTTAATACTCGGCTATTTTTGTTTCGTCGAGCCTCGGCGAGATCTCTTTCACTTTCCACAAGCCCTCGCTGGTCTCTGACTATTACTATAGGGCTGCGGAAGAATTAAATAAAGATAGCGAAGTGGCTGAGGAGCGCCCGCGAGCACGGCGTGTGGTGCAAGAGGCCGAGGTTCTTGCCGGTGCGCTCGACTTCGAGTATTCTCATTCCGATGCTCGTTCTTATCCTTTCGATTTTAGCGCCAGATGAAATGATGGCCGAGCTCGATCAGCGCAAGGAGAGACTGCGCCAAGCTGCACTCCAACGACAAGCTGAAGAAGAGGAGGGCGAAGGAGAGCTGCCAATTGGTGAGGACGATGAGGTTCGACCCCTCTCCAGTCTCAACATTCCCCTTTTTACTCAATTCTTTGTCTGTCAAGGATGGGTTTGATGGCAGTGAAGAGGAGAGCGACGACGACGACGATGACGAGGACGACTGGGATGCTCTCGGTAAATATTAGGAAACTTTGTTTTGGGCCGATGGCGAAGTCTAATCATCCTGTCTAGCGCCCTCGCGGCCAATGAGCACTCCTAAGTTCATCACCAAAGAGAAGCGCGACACGATCAAAGAGAAGCTTGTAGAGGAAGAGGAGGAGCAACGACGATTGGAGATGGAGGCCAAGGCTGCCGCCGAGGTTCGTTTAGTTCACACTAACCGTTCGCGTTGTTTTTTATATGTTTAGCCTGTTTCGTTTAGCGAAAAGAGCGCACTCGACAGCTGTTGCGCGATCAGATTATGCGCGATCAGCAGCAATTGGATAAGCCTGGTGACGAGATTGTCGAAGGAAGTGACGATGAGGTCGAGGGCGTGATTGAGGATTCAGATGACGAAGTATCTCTCTTCCCTAATTCGACATTTCGTGCTTTTTTCAAACTCAACATGTTGTTGGTAGACATTCCAGCAGCGCGAGTATGAGAAGTGGAAGTTGCGTGAGCTGCAGCGCATCCGCCGCGACCGCGAGGAGCGCGACGCGATGAAAAAGGAGCGCGAGGAGGCTGAGGCTCGTCGCAACATGAGCGATGCCGAGATCGCCGCCCTCAAGGCCAAGGACGGCCTGCTGGACAAGGAGCGCAAACAGATGAAGGTGCGTCGGTTTCGATTGGAATCAGTCTTGGATTTCAATTTTATCTAATTTGTTGGATGTAGTTCTTGCAAAAGTACTATCACAAGGGTGCCTTCTACCAGGATGACATCAAGGACCTCGAGAAGGACAAGAAGGTCGACTGGGTCGCTCCCACCGGTGAAGACACATACGTTGACAAGTCTGCGCTGCCCAAGGTCCTCAATTATTGTCTTTATCATCTGCTTCTTCTTCATGGGCACTCATCACGTTCTTGATGGTAGGTCTTGCAAGTCAAGAACTTCGGTAAGAAGGGTCGCACCAAGTATACTCACTTGGCTGATCAAGATACCTCAAAGAAAGATGATGCATGGGGACAGGCGCACGCCGTCGCCTTCTCAGGCAAATGTTCGACTATCTTCTCCAAGCCGTTCGTTTTGTATGTCGCTAATGGTGTGTTGCTCTCTAGATCCTTCATCTCGCGGTCCTGGTGGACCTGGCGGCCCTCCTATGATGGGCGCCCCAACTGGCGCAAATATCATTGCGAAGCAAAAGGACCGAATGGGAGGCTTTGGTGGCTTCGAGCGACCTTCGAAGAAACAAAAGACGGACCATCATCATTGATAACGGACTTCTCCTCCGCTGATGTGCTCTGAATGATAGCAGAATGCCGACGCTCATGTTCCGCCTGGGTTCCTCACTCAAGGGGGATTGTGAGGGAATGCTTCCAGTGCTAGGAATGCCTAGATCAGATGGCCGAGTACTACCTTGAGCGCACAGTCAGATCCTTATCTCGAAATTTAGAGAGTCGAGGGGGAGATTTGACGTCCGCCACTCGGCGAGCTCGGCTCAGTTGGCTGATCGAGCCTCTCTTGAGTCTTGATTACTCCCTCTTGTCACCACATATGAAAGCATTATTCTCTCTTCGTCAGAGCGTGTGCTTCATGTCGCGGCCGCAGTGGCAGCGGCGAGGCTATGCGACTGCCTTCCCGCCGCGCCCTGGTTCGTTGAGCTCACCGCGCCCCTCGACCCTCGCCTCGCTCGATCCTCCTCCTTGCTGTCTTTCCTCCATGGCGCCTGAAATGTTATGATATAAGAGTATTTCTTCTGATTTATATTGTACTAGATGGCGTGTCGCTGAATCGGCGTGACTCGGACTTCATCTATAAGCTCGCCGCCTCGCCGCCGAACGAGCTTCGCGGCGAGGACATGGCCCGCGCCGTCGTCCTCTTCCACGAGCTCGCTCCGCGCCCTGGTACCGCTTTCTTTTTGTCGAATAAATCTAAAGGGTTTTTTTTCTCAATTCAATTTTTGTCTTTGCTGCTTTCCGCGCCACGTCCACCTTTCCGCGTCACATTCGCTGTTCTCTCTGAGCCTCGATCTTTGCCAGGAGACAAGATTGACAACTCGTCAGCATCGCCCTACATGCCCTTCTTGCAGCTGCTGAGAGTCCTCATGACATACCCTGGATGGGTGGTGCCCAAGAAGGTGGATCCAAAGACCCAAATGGGGTGGGTGCGACTATCTGCCATGATCTTATCCGAGGTGATGCTTACCACAAGATACTTTTCAGATTGTTCTGAACAAAAGAGATGATAAGAATTCGGCGGTGTTGGCATTCACAGACCACGATCACTGGACGACGATGGCGAGCCAATTCCCCAAGACGACGACCTACGTTCACTCTGGCACCGGCCTCCTCGTCGAGCTCAACAAGATGAAGAAAGAGCATCCGAGTTTGAAGGACGTGGAGATAGCGCTAATCTTCAATCCCTCACCAAGTGATCCGCTCCCCAAAGCATTTAATACGCGCTTATTTAATGCCTTCCTCGGCGTAACCGTCGAGCACATCTTGCGCGTGCTTTTTGAGCAGTTCAAAGGTAACGCGTCGCGACTCCCGGCTGAGTCGCTCAAGCCATTTGCCAAATTCCCACTCTACTTGCATTACCTAAGAACGGGATCGGGGAGTGACGAGAAGATCACGTTCCACACGCAACCGTCGGATGGCTTTGGTGAGCGCTACGTGTTGCACACATGCACCGATCTCACCATCCTCCACCGCGAAGAGTTTGCCGCCCAGCAAGGTTCGTCGATTAGTGAATGTCATCGAGCATGATCGTGATGCCGTTGGTATGTAGGTGTGGAACCAGGCGGTGTGCACATCCTCCCCGTGCAGCTGCGGAGCATGATCGATCTCGTCCGTTCACAAGGCCTCAGTACCCCTTTCGCTCCCTGCTCATTGTTGTGAGCCCTGGATTGATTCTTCCTCCTTCACAGACGGAAGGGCACGCGGCCTCAAGATTGTCTATGGCTGGAATCCAAAAGAGTTTGGCACTCTCTCTATGAACTTTGATGACATGGACGTCTTGTCACGTGCTCTCGGCGAGAAGTCCAACGTGTCGGTGGAAGACGCCGTCAAGATAGGTAAATCCTTCCCTTGGTTGTTCGATAAGAGGAGGCGGCATCTTATCTTCTTGTTATGTAGTTCAAGATGTGCTTGCAGAGAATGAAGATGTGAAGAAGCGAGCCGCGCAAATGTCACAGGGCTCCTTTTCCCCGCAGCCTCGCTCGCTAACGACTGAGCAGCCGGGTTTCTTCTCTCGCCTGGCATCGAGGATCTTCTCAACGAAGAGGTAAATGCTGTAAACGAACGAATACAAACGTTGTACAAATAGTATAATTGCTCAGAATGTCCATTAATAAGCAATTGCCACGAGATATAAGTGCACAGAGAGTCCAGGTTAATCGTCCTCCTCGTCCACCACCTGCATCACCTCGTCGCGCTCCATCTCTTCCGGCTCGAGCTTGAGGATATCGCCCGTCCTGCTCTTCTCGATGAGCGACTTGACCTCCTCTTCGAGCGAGAGGGTCTTGACGCGAGGAGGCAAATTGGAATACGGCTTGAGGTAGGACTCGGGGAGATCCATGGAGATAGGCGAAGGCTTGCGAGCCTCCTCCTTGAGCTTGGCGTTGATTTCCTGCAATGACCGCACGAGTTTCTCCTCCTTGAGGTACACTACAATCCCACGTTATGTTATTAAGGGAGAAATAGAGATATAATAACTGTAAAACGGACTCTCGTCGTATTTGCGGATCTTAAACCGGATCGCTGGGTCGAGGCGCTGGCGGGGCATGCTGCCGGTATAAGGAGCGAACGCGACGTTCTGCGGGAACATATTAACGGGGTTCACCTCCATGGTGGAGGGGTACACCTCAATTGGCGCCGCGCCGTCGATCGCCTATCAGAGAAATGACATCGTGATAAAAAAGCGAAGAGCGGAAAAGAGCGTACCAGCAAATAGCGGCGGCCAAGGAAGTGCTCCGTCTGAAGCCACTTCTGCACATGATTAGGATTGAGCAGAATGTGCTTGGGAGGCTGACCAGGAACCATCAACACGCCAGGAATGCGCGCCTGCGCACCCTTGAGACGACGAAGTTGCCTAAATTCACACGAGACGATGAGCGAGAAAGCAGAAAAGCGCTCGCCGACGAAAGGTCGACGTACCTAGTGACGGACTTGCCTCGATAATCCGCAGTCCGAGTGAAGGCCTCCAAGGGGCGAGCAGGACTATTAATGATATGAAAATTAATCCAAGATATGGAGTGCAGAGCGACCGGTGAAACGAAAGAAAGAGGAGGAAAGGGACATTGCCTGTGAGTTTACAACCAAGGCAGGGCCCTCAGCAGCGGGGGAAATAAGGCCAAAATTATCACTCACAAAATATGAATGTTTTCGCAGAAGTGTAGCGATCGAATGAGGGGGCCAAGGGCGGGGTCGGCTTAGGGGAGGGAAGGCAAGAGGGACACAGGTTCGTGATTCCCGCAGAGGCAAAGGCCGCACAGATCATACTGCGGGACCACGCAATAAGTATTGTGGGCAATTTGCGCGTAAAAACGCATTTGCACAGCGGCAACGCCACGGGCCGCGACGGCAGGGGCGGCGGTGACAGATCGACAAGGCGAGGCGCCGACAAAGGCGGCGCTCTGGCCCAGCCGACGACCAACACGAGCCAGCGCCATATGGAAATGTGAAAAGCACTGAAGAAGCTCGCAATAAAAGCAACTTTTCAACTACTTGGTACTTTTGGCTACGAACAACATATGCTCGTGGGCGGAACGTGGATCCATTGAAACAGGGCGACGAGCTGTCGACGAGCACAACGAAAGAAGAATCATCGACCGGGAGGCGGAAGCCAGAGAGGACAGATAAAGGTATAATCGCATAACATCACGATATTCAACATTTTTAGATAGAAGAAGCGGTAATATGCTCGGATTGGCGCATGAAGTCGACGCGGAGGGTGGGGAAGACGATTGGGACAATGTCGCGGTAGTCGTCCACAAAGTGGACCTACAAAATGCCGTGAGAATGAAAGAAGCAGATGGAGGAGATGGCAAAGGGGACGCACTGCAATGCCAACCTTCATGTGGTCAGGAAGCTTGTCAAAGTCAGGCTTGTTGGCACGGGGAAAGATGAAGGTAGTGGCACCAGCGCGTCGACCGGCCATAGTCTTCTCCTTGACGCCGCCTATGGGGTTCATCAGCGATGCGCAACGTCCACAATCAAGGCAGAAGATATACCGATAGCAAGGACGCGACCATGAAGAGTAATCTCTCCCGTCATCGTAATATTCTTGGGAACGGGAATGTTGAGGGCGAGCGAAACGAGCGAAGTGACAATCGCACATCCGCCGCTCGGACCATCCTTAGGAATGCCTCCATGGAGCCTGGCGAAAAGCGAACATTAGAATTGGCGATACCATCGAGAAATTCACGCTTGTGGATATACCAGTTAATATGAAGCGTGGAACTGAGGAAGAAGTTGTTGTCAGGCAGCAAGGTGCGGAGGAGGTTCTTGGAATATGTGTAGGCTATCTGAACGCTCTCGCGCATCACATCGCCCATGTGGCCGGTTGTTTGAAGCTCGGGCCTAGGGGAGAGAAGATGAATAATAACTTACCGTATTAATAATAAAACGGCCGCACTTCGTTCCCAACTGCTCGGCGACCGTCTCCACAAAGAGGCCTGAGCCGCCCTGATTGTTCGCGCCGAGACCCATGACGATGCCTGGCGGCGGCTGCTCGTAGTAGCTGTCGCCTGAAAGAAAACCGTCATTCCGCTGAAATAGAGGATGAGGCGAAAGGATATACCAAGGTATTTGGGCTTGCCGAGGTAATCAACCAAGTCGGCCGAGCTGACAGTGACGGATTGAAGGCCCTCCGAGAGAACCTTGAGAGCAGCCTTGCGGCAAATCTTCTCGATGTTCTTCTCGAGCTGACGGACTCCGGGCTAATGAACAGACGTCAGAAGAACCAAGTTGGAATAGAGGTAGATTCAAAGGAAATGTCACCTCACGAGAATAGTCCCGGATGACATTCTCGATCACATCGTCTTCAATGATAAGCTTCTTAGCGTCGTCCTTGCCAGTAAGACCGTTCGCCTTGAGCGCCTTCGGAATCAAGAAGCGGCGAGCAATCTCACTGTGTGATATCAGTGAGTCAGAAGCGATCGCCAACAGCTCTAGAAGAGAAGGGGCGCACCATTTCTCGTCCGTTAGGTAACCCTCAAGGCGGACGATCTCCATGCGGTCGAGGAGAGGAGCCGAGAGTGACGACAGGTCATTGGCCGTGCAGATGAAGAGCACCTTACTCAAATCATAGGGGACATCCAAGAAGTCGTCGATGAAGGTGCCGTTCTGTTCAGGATCGAGAACCTCGAGGATCGATGCTGACGGATCGCCAGCTACACAAATGTCACGAAAGTGGAGAGGGAATGTAAGCAATGACGATTACCATGGTGACTGAAGTAGCTCATCTTGTCGATCTCGTCGAGGAGAATAACGGGGTTGGAAGTCTTCACCTTGATGAATGGTACTGAGAAGGGAATGGCATCGGTTAAGAAATCACGAAACGAACCTGCTTGATGCTCTGGATGATTTTGCCAGGCATTGAGCCGACGTACGTACGACGATGGCCCTTAATCTCCGAAACGCGATTGAGACCACCAACCGAAAAGCTAACAGAGATTATGAATGCGAATATTCTTCAAAAATATAAGGCAACCTCTAGACGTACCGAGCAAACTCGCGCCCAAGAGCACGAGCAATCGACTTGGCAAAGCTCGTCTTTCCAGTGCCAGGCTAAATAGAAGAGATGATATGTATGGCAAAGGACCTGTTGAAGCGGGTTCATCGATGTACAGGTCCGACCAAACAGATAATCTTGCCGAGCATGCGGTTCTTCACGGCCATCACAGCGATCGCCTCGAGCACACGATTCTTCACATCCTCGAGGCCGTAGTGGTCCTCGTCCAGGATCTGCCTCGCGCGGTTCACATCATACATCTCTGATAACAAAGTATGAAATCACTAGGGGGCAACGCATAACGATGAGGCGAACCAGGAGAGTAGACGCCCCAAGGGAGCTGCGAGATCCAATCCAAGTAGCTCTTCGCGCTGTGCATATCAGAGCCCTTGAGGTAGCCCAGACGCTCCTAAACCATGAGAGCTCAGACAAACGACATGAAGATACGCGGGAGGAGAACATTTCAATACAAGCTCCTCATTGACGGTTTCCACGACTTCAGCGGGCATGGCAACGGCTTTCATACGCTCCTTCACCGTATCGATGAACTTTGCATTCTCGTCCTTGATGCCGAGCCTCTGGTTCACTTGATTCAGCTTAGGAATGGATATCGATTAGAGATGGCAGAAGAGAACAGGCTATCATAAATCGAGAATGATACCATCTCCATAAGGCGCGTGCGGTATTGAGGGTTGGCATTAGGCTCCTTGTTGTCCTCGACGCGAATTGTCTTGACGTAAGCAATAAGGAACACCTGTTGCTCCTTGAGCGAACCAATCTCATGGAACCGCTGCAAGACAGGCTGCAAATATAAAACAAATTAGAAAGAGATACAGCTCATACAGTGAGATGTCGGGGTGGGCGACCTTCTCGAACATAAAGGTCTTGACAATGTTCCAGAGGTACGAGTAAGGGGCAAGTGCGATATCGTTCTCTCTAGGGATGAGGGTGTTCTTGAATCCGGCAGCCTTAAGGCGCGCATGAAGGCTTTGGATCGACTATTGGATCTTACAATGAGCTCAACAAGGGGCGCAAGGGCAGCTCGAAAATCCGCACATTGTAGACGGCGAGGTCACCAGCGCGAAGCTCGTTGACCTCCTCGTCATCCACGTTGTTCAGATCAGGGATCGGAGTGCCATAGTTTACAATTTGGGTAATTACATTGTTGTCGGGTTCTAATAAAGTTGAATCAAATGATGGGGAGGTGGACACGTCAGTGATCAATCGTGGAAAGGGGACAAACCAGCATTCATCGCAACAGCCTTGATACGACGGAAGGGAATGAAGAGCACATGGACGGTGCCATCGCTCAGGATCTTGAGTCGGATCTCCGCCAAAGTTCCCACTACAAGCATCGTCATGACATAAAAGGTTGCATCAAATATGGTTAAAGAAAGTCAGGTGCCTGGGTGGAAGTCCTCGAGATGCTGGTGCGAGACGGTTGTGTCGTAAACTTTGGGAACGAAAAGGCCGATCAGAGGGAAGGGCGACTTGGCGATTTTCTAGACAATATGATCACGGATAAAAGATACACATGAGAAATAATTGAGATAGCCGTACAATTAAGCGAACCAGTAGGTCCTTATTGACATCAGGGGGCGTCTGAAAGCCGTGTGCAGGATAGGGCACGATGGGGAATTCGGAGGCGAAGATAGGGACAGAGACAGGCGTCACCCACTTCTCCACGATTCGCTTTGACGCCGCTGCAATCATTTCTATATAAAAATACTTCGATATCAGAAGGAATTCGTCAAGCAGGATAGAGGCCATCGACAAAGTGAATGCTTGGTGGATGAGTTCAACAACGTCGAAGGAGTCGCCGTGCCTTTGTCGACGTCGGGCGTCGACGCACCCTTCGAGCCATCGTTGCTCTTGTTATATAAAAACCGCTTCTAAAATTTAGGTGATCAAAATGTCGGCAATGGAAATTCCGAAGAAGAGGAGGAACAGAAGTTTCAGGTCGAGGAAGAGGAGAGAAAGACGACGACCACCAACGGCCGCGTGGAGAGGGAATTCCACGCACTGTCTGCGATGGCACCGCTTTGGCACTTGAATTCATAGGGAGGGACTTAGAGATGGCTAGATTCTTCGGCGAGCTGCGAAGAGCAGCGGGGGGATGACACGGCGCAGGCGTAGTGATGGCACGCCGAGTCATTGCCACCGCAGCACGACACTCGGCGAGAAGGAGCGTCCTCATCGAGAACCAGTCCTCTAATGTAAAAGAATGATAGAAAGTGAAGTAGAGTATTCGCGCGCGCGCTCAATTTTTGCTGGTGATTCAAGTTGCGCTCTGGGCCGCTGACCTGCTCGCTGTCTGAGTCAGGCGTCGCTTGCGCCGTTCAATGCCGTCTCCGATCGGGCCCCTCGCCCCGTCATGATTTCGCGCCTCGTTCGATCTTTCGCTAATCTCGAGTTTAAATCTAAGAATAATTTTATTCCTATGACTAAATCTGTCTTTGAGCTTTTGGAACGCAGGCGATGGCAGTGTCCTGCCGTATTAAACTTGTCGAGGCTTCGAGGGCGGCGAGCTCGTAGTCCTCCTCTTTCTCTTTATATTGGTGTTCGCAGCTGTCAAGTCTATGGGTCTGGTCCAAATCCCCATCAATTGACATTGTTCAAGCACCTCCAAAAGTCCAAAGAACCAGTGGCCAAAATTGGGTGGTGCACAGTGATTCATCTGACT
>Ga0154020_10008774_pt1 | contig 11707 bp, 17 predicted proteins | sample Klosneuvirus_201_FD_109709 | JGI IMG/M metagenome (GOLD analysis project Ga0154020, IMG submission 109709) | Active sludge microbial communities from wastewater, Klosterneuburg, Austria - Klosneuvirus_20160825_MG | ecosystem: Engineered > WWTP > Aerobic digester > Activated sludge | place... | reverse complement strand
GAGGCGATGCTGACGACCTGCAGAATCTCCCAAAGGCTGTTTCGCAGATTCAAACGCCGTTTGGCGATGGTCACGAGAAGGTAGGCGCAAACTGCCGTCCATATTTGCACACGGACTCCATTGGCCGATGTGCTATAAAATCCGCGGAGCCGAAGGTGCTGCTTGATCCATCGAAAGAACAGTTCGATTGCCCAGCGTCGCCGATAAATTTGAGCAATAAGCAGCGCCTCCAGATCGAATTGGTTTGTCACGAAGACCAGCGTTTTGGCGGTTTCCGGATCGATGAAGCGAATGCGGCGGAGCTTCTCTGGGTAGTCTCGTCGACCGACCACGGAGTTGAGCTTGATCGTCTGGTCGGAGCGCAGGCCGGTGGACTCGTCCACTGGGCGACTTTCGGTGACATAGAAGCAGGTGTTCGATTTGAGTCGGGTAACGAAGAATGCACCGTCTCGATGCAACCGATACAGGCGGGCAAAATCCAGATAGCCGCGGTCCATTACGTAGTAGCTGCCTGGGTGTACTGGGATGTCATCAAGCGACGCCACCTCGTGCTTTTTTCCCTCGTGCAGGCTGGCAAAGACAGGGATATCGCCCCGCAGGTCGAGCAACACGTTGAGTTTGACCGAAGCCAATGATTGTTTCCATCGGGCCCACGGAAACAAGGCCATACTCAGTTCGATCACTGTCGCATCCAAGGCGAACAAGTCGGCCTCCAGTCCAAGTGGTGCCGGAATCTCGGCAGACAATCGTTGGGCGCGTCGCATCAAGACTGCCGCAACCTCGGAGAAAACTCGCCAGTCGCGATGTTCGTTGGCGTACGCCAGATTGGTTCGGGTTACTCGACCCCGGATGCCCATATGATATGTCAACGATGGGCGCGCACTCAGGCATGTCTCGATTCCCCTCAAACTCTCCCTATATGTCAGCTGAGCGAACACCATCGCCGCGAAGTGGTCGTAGACCATGAGCGTTTTGGACACCCGTGGCATGGGATGGCGCGCTGCAGTTCGCGACAGCTCCGTTGCGTCCAACCCTGCCATGATCTGCGCGAAAACCGTCGGTGCATTTTTCATCCTCGGGCCGAAAATGCACGAAATGCGCCTTCTCTTGCCAACTCGAAGACAACCCCATTGCGCCTTTTCTCTTTGGTAAATAAGGCGATGCGAAAAATAGATCAGCCCTTAACTGGACAGCCGTGACGAAGGGTAACAGACCGGTCCAGCGAACGGGCATAGGTGCACGTCGCTGACCAAGGTCGTTCGGGAAAAGATGAAAATGCACTGGCGCAACATCTGGCTTCTAGTGGCACTCTATCTTCTCCTCTGGTTCGCGACATATTGGACAGCGGGCGCGGCGTTAGAAAAGCAAGTTCGAGCACAAGCCGGCGCGGGATGGCGTTTCGATGTGAAAGAAGTGTTTTCCCCGGCTCCTTTGATATTCAGATCTAGGTCGGACTACGTGCTGACGTCGCATGAAGGATACGGCGAAGAAGGTTGGTTCCTTTGGACGCCGTGGAAAGTATATCTATTGAAATCTCGATACACGTGGATTTCGTGAACCCAATGAGTTCTGTGAGGCCAGAGACGAAATTCAATTCTCCGATACGAACAGTTCAGCGAATGCCGCTGGGCGGCATTGCTGACTAAAAAGCGTTGTTCAGTGCGTAGCGACGTCCAAAGATCTGTTGTGCTGACCGCAGTTGTTGCGGGAATGCTGGTCCTTGTCCTGCTCGCCGTGGACAACCTTGCATCATGGCCTGCGCCCGAGTCACCGCCACGTCAGGGAGAGGCGCTGGATCCAATGGCGTTGGCGGTGGGTCGAGTTGTGCACTCGGATGCGGCACTGTCCCGATTAGTCCGAGAGCCCTTCAATACCTGGACGAATCTTGCGTTCGTGCTGGTCGGATCTGTGCTTCTGTTTCGCAGGGGAGCGCCGGTATTGGTTCACGCCGGCGTAGCGCTCATTGCCGTAGGGATCGGGAGTTTTCTCTACCATGCCTCAGCTTCGAGGACGTTGCGGCACCTGGACGTTGGCGCGATGTACTGGATTTATGGAGTGCTTATTGTTCTTGGGCTCGGCGCCGTATTCCCACGCATCGCTGCCATCTACCGCCGTTTCCACGCAGCTTTTTGTGTTTTGATTCCTATCCTGGCGGTCATTGTGACGGTCTATCGCAATGTCCGCATCGCGGGTTGGAAGCCGTTCGATCTCTCGCTTGTTACTGGCATCGCAGCCGCGGTGGCCGGTGTCGGCATGGCAGTGGTGTCGGTACGCACGGGTCGATGGGCGCAGACATTAGTGTCGTTGTTCCTCTTTGGCGTATCTGTAGTGCTCCAGATTGGAGATCGTCCGGGTGGATGGTGGTGCGATCCTACGTCTATCATTCAGGCGCACGGGATGTGGCATGTTTTGGGAGCGATTGCGGGTGGCTTGGCATGTGCCCAGTTGGGCCGCGCCTGGAAGAACGAACCGAACCACCAGTCGCTGCGGCGAACCCAGCATGAGTGATGCGGCTGCGATCGTGGCGTCTCGTGGTGCGGGTCGCTGAGCTTGGGTTGTTGGGCTAGGAGACGTGATGACGACAAGCGACTTTGAATTCGTAAATGGCGTTGTCTGCCGAGCTGAAGAAAAGAAGACGGCAGGTGGCGACGCTGCACTCCGCGTCGAAGAGCGCCATGCGTCCGAGATATGGGCGGCCAGCGGCATCATCGGCAATGGCGGCTTCCAGTATTTTTTCGAAAATGGACTCTCGTGCGAAGCTGTAGCCGAGAGCTACGAGGCCATTGCGATGCCGAAGACCGCGGATATCTTTCGGACGGCGCTTTCGCTCTTTCCTGGGGGAAGGCCGCAGGCGGATTGGTCGGAAGCGTTGGACTTCATTCGCTCCAAAGAAGCCCTGTTCGACATATTGTCGGCCGAGGTTTGGAGTTCGGACGAAGAGATGGTCCCTCGACTCTCAAATTATCTCCGTGCTGCTGGAATCCAATGAATTCAAGCGACCCAACCAGCCTGCAGAGAACGTCGGCTCCGCTGCCGTCTCTGACCTGGGGTGTTGGGCAAAACCTATGAAGCAATTCCTCATCTTGATTGTCTTGTGGACAGCGGGCGGCGTCTTCGCTGCCGATGATACTGCGGCCCTTAAATTGCGCATTGATGCTCTTGAGAAGGACGTCGCGGCGCTCAAGGCAGAGAATGCAAAGTTGAGGGAGGGTCTCGCCGCTCAGCAGAGCGAATATTCCAAGCAGGTCTACGTGAAGCACGTTGTCCCGCTCGTAAGGCCGATGCTGAAGGATTTCGGAATGGATGAGTCGCTGATCGTGCCGGTCGACAAAATCGAGAATTTGGCCGACGCCTTTCGACCGCTCCTCATGATGGTGCAAAAGCTCGGTGCCGTTGCCGACCTTGGCCCGCCAGCGAGCAAATGAAGCCAGCCCCTAGCAATCCCCTGGCCGAAACCGAGCCGAATCGGGTGGTCCAGAGGAGCCGGAGTCGCCCCTCCGTGTCTGATGCGTTGAGCAAAGAGAGATGAAGACCCCTCAAGATACTCTCCTGTTTGGATTCGAGACGCATTCGATTGAGAAGATTCAGGAAGCCTTGGCCGCAGGCGTCGATGTCAATGGACTCCTGGACGGCAAGACACCCTTGACGTGGTTGATTGAGATGTACTTTCGCTCTCCGAGATTTTCGGACTGTGTGAGATGCTTGGTGAACGCCGGTGCGCAGGGTGCGGACGTTGGCCTGCTCGCGGTTCTGCTGGACGATGCGGAGCTGTTGGGAGCAGAGCTGCGCAAGAATCCGTCCTTGGCTCGCCACCACGTGGACCTCCGCTGTGCCTTTACCCCGCTGCTTGGCGCGTCCTTATTGCACGTGGCCGCTGAGTTCGGTCTTGTCGGGGCCGCGTCGGTTTTGCTCGAGGCCGGCGCGGACGTAGAGGCGAAGGCGGCGGTGGATACCTTTGGGTTTAATGGGCACACGCCGATCTTCCATACCGTCTGCCAGCATCGAAATCACGGCCAGCCCGTGATGCGACTTCTGCTGGAGCACGGCGCGAGGGCGGATGTTCGTTTGGCCGGTATCACGTGGGGGAAAGGCTTTGCCTGGGAGACGACCCTCTTTGACGCCACGCCGGTGTCCTATGCGCAGGCAGGTTTGTTGCCGCAGTTTCAACGTGACGAGCGCGATGTGTATGAGAACATCAAGCTGCTCGCCCAGGCATCAGGTCGCGTGCTTCCGGAAGACCTCAATGTGCCGAACAAGTATCTGCACGCTTGAAGACCGAGGAAGAACCCTGCGCCATGAGGAGCTGAGTCGATCGACTCCGCCCCACGATATGCGCCGCTCCTTAGGGGTGCTGGCCGGGGCGTCATGACCGCAATCGGTTTTGGCGCAATCGTGATTGCGTATCGGAAACCTGATGCAGCGCATAATCTGCCGGACCAAGCAGTCCATGAGCGCCGCTACGCGACAACGCTGACTTTATCAATCGTCGGCCTATAAAACGCCTCACTTGACGGCGGGAGATGGGTAGCGTTTCTTTTCCCCATGACGTTGCTCCAGTTAAAGCAGGAGATTTCGCGGCTTACGCTGCGCGAACGACGCGACTTGAATGCGTACATGATCCGCTTGCGTCACGAGCGCCCTGAATGGAAGAAGATGGTTTCGAGGCGGATGCGAGACATGGATGGGGGTCGGAAGGTTTCGTTGGCGGAGTTAGAGCGTCGAATCGCATCTCGTGGCTAAGCCCGGATACGAGCCGGTATTTGCCGAGGAGGCGGCCGAGTTCCTACTCAGACTCCCCAAGCGCCGACAGCGACAGGTCGTGGCCCTGGCGAAGCAACTTGCGGATCATCCGTTCGTTCGCAGCGACTACTCGATTCCCGAAGAATCGGGAAGAACGATAGAGTTCCTCATGATAGAGGATTACGTATTCGCCTACTGGCTTGATCACGGAGAGCGTGAGATTCGTATCACAGATATTGACGACGCTTCGTGAAAATGGGTTGCCAGCGATCAGTTGCGGTCGCCCGTCGCTGACTAGGGGCGTGTGCCCCGCTGCATTGAATCCTCGATGTTTGACTCAGTTTTTGTTCGAGAAACGGAGAGCTATGTTTGATGTCGGTGAACGAATTTCGCTCCTCAGCCATGAGGGGCTCTCGCCATCGACTTCGTGCGCCCAGCTCAGAGTAAACTCGTATGGGACTTCTCACGTTCAGCCTTAACCTCACCCTGGATGGTTGTGTCGACCACCAGGAGGGAATCGCCGATGACGAGACGCACGCTTTCTTCACCCGGCTGATGGACGAGGGTGGGGCGATGCTGTGGGGGCGCGTCACGTATGAGATGATGGAGAGCTACTGGCCGGCGGTTGCGCGCGGCGATCGGGAGGCGCCGCCGGCGATCCGCGAATGGGCGGTCAAGCTGGAGGCCAAGCCGAAGTATGTGGTGTCGACGACGCGAACGGACTTCCCGTGGACCAACAGCCACCACCTTGCTGGCGACCTGCGCACGAGCGTGCAGAACCTGAAGGACGCGACCCCGGAGGGCGTGCTCCTGGGGAGCGGCAAGCTCGCGACCGCGCTGGATCGGCTGGATCTGATCGACGCGTACACGTTCCTCGTGCATCCGAGGATCGCCGGCCACGGCCCGACCCTGTACCAGAGCGGGCTACTCAACACCCGACGGCTCGAGCTCGTCTCGTCGACGTCGTTTCGGAACGGCGCAGTCGCCCTGAAGTATCGGCGCGCGCGGTGACTCCGGGAGAGCCATCCGTGCGTGGCTTCTCGGCCATCGACGACCGCGAGTCTCAAGCAGAGCAGGAAATTTCGGCTCCAGTGCCATCCTTGGGCTAACTTATGGATCGAGCTCATACCCTATCCGCCCCACGTTCCAATGCGGTGCGAATTCGCCGCGTGGGCTTCACGCTCTTCGCGCTCTCGTTCCTCACGCCCAACTGGGACTTTGAGAGCATGGGGGTTGGCGCCTTTATCGCCGTGCCGTGGTGGGTCTGTGTGACGTTAGCTGAGGGAGATGTTTTCCACAACTGGCGCGCGGCTATTCTTATCGGTAGCTGGACCATTGGGTGGCTCTCGAACTTCACGGTTTTCTTCCGAGTGCCACGGTTCCTGGCCATCACAGCGGTGACCGCACCTTGGATACTTTATTTAGCCATGGTCTTTTTTCTGAGTATGACCCGACGTGATTTTGGGGTGACGGGCTTCATTCCTTTTTATCCCTGGGCTTTTGGGATCGGTCTGATTCACTGCTCGCGGTTGATGGAGGCTCGGCACGTCGCGGGCGCCGCTCCTGTATCGCCTCCATCATGAGGTTCGACTCGCAAGATCAGCCCTGATTCGACTCCCCTCAATACGTTTGGAAACCATGAAGCGGCATCTCTTCTCAACGATCGGACTGAGGGCTCATGCTGTTCGATTCGACCCGGCATGCCAAGCAGAGCCCCAGCCCGCAGGCGCTTCGCGCGTTGCCGATTTTGGAAGTGAGTCCATATCATGAAATCTAAACTCAACCTCATTTTGGTGGCGATCATCGCGGTGGTCGGTGCGGTCGTTGCTCGAGTCGTCATCCCAAAGGTCTTCCCACGCGATGATGCAGCCGCACAGGAACGACAGCTCGCGGAGGCGGCCCGCGAATTGAACGCCCAAGCACCAAAAATGTTGGACGCTGGCACCCGGCTCGATGGTGGGAAAGCCGGTCCAGGGAATCGCTTCACGTACAACTATACGCTGACCCAGCTCCGCTCCACGGACATTAACCCGGCCGAGTGGCAGCGGAGTGTGGTTCCTCAGCTCAAGACCAAGATGAAGTCCGGCGTGCTTGCACCGATGTTCAAGCGCGGAACGACCGTGGTGTATCGTCATAGCGGAAGCGATGGGGTGTTGGTCAGCGAGATCGAAATGTCGCCGACGGACGGGCTGACGAAGTGAATCCAAGTTGCCGCAGGCATGGATCCAGCAGGCGAGAGTGATCAAGCGATGCCGTTGCACTCTGAAGCCCCACGCGCTCTTCGAGTACTCTTTGTCTGTGCCCTCAATCAATGGCGCAGTCCGACGGCGGAGCATCTCTACCGGAACGACGCTCGCCTTCAGGTGCGGTCCGCGGGCGTCAGAGCCGACGCACGCCGCAGGGTGTCCCAGCCTGACCTCGATTGGGCAGATGTCGTTTTTGTCATGGATCGTGAACAAAAGCGGTGGATTCAGGAGCATTTCCGTTCCCGCCCGTTGCCGGATATCCGCATCCTCGATGTGCTGGACGAGTTCACCTACATGGATCCTCGGCTTCAAGTTGCACTCCGTGCGGCGATCGATCCTGAAATTGATGCGCTCCTTCAACGCCCCGATCCAAACGGCTAACCGACCGTTGAGAGCGTGCCGATCTGTGGTATCGCCTCGGGGCTTCGCGACATCCGCGGTCGGTGGCGCGTCTCCTTAACGCTCGGCACCAAGCAACCCTTTTCCATCCTCACTGCGAAACGCCTGAAGACCCGCGGATACCGTGGACACCGGGCAGTACTCCCGTTTCCTGCTCGCAAGCACTCACCCAACATGAAGATCACGATTGAGACCACCGTGGCAGCACCGATTGAAGAAGTGTGGCGTGCGTGGACCACGCCGGATGACATCAAGCAGTGGAACACTGCGTCCGACGATTGGCACACGACTGCCTCCACGGTGGACTTAAGGGTGGGCGGTGCGTTTTCGTCTCGCATGGAAGCCAAGGACGGGAGCTTCGGCTTCGACTTTGCTGGCACCTACACCCGGGTTGTTCCTCATGAACGGATCGAAATGGAGTTTGGCGGACGCACGGCGCTGGTTGAATTTCTCGATCGCGGTGGAAGCGTCGTGGTACGGGAGAGTTTTGACGCGGAAGAGACCCACTCCATCGAGCAACAGCGTCAAGGCTGGCAAGCGATTCTGAATCGGTTCGCACGACACGTGGAGTCGCGCCGCTAACGAAACGTTGAAGACGCTCGTACACGTCGTCCGCGCTCACTTTTCGCGACTTGCCGCGAAGCAGAAGGGCTCGTTCCTGTGGCGCACGTGGTTGGAGGCGGTGCTGCTCGCCTACCTGGTCGGGAACATCGTGCAGAGGGTATGGCCTGCCGGCCCCAGAAGTGACATTGAAACGATGACCGTATGGGGGCTGATCGGATTGGTGCTTATCCTCGGTCCGTTGTTTGAGACGTTGGTGTTTCAGTGTGTTCCGCTCGAGTTCGCGGCGGCGCTCCACGTCAGACGTTCGCTGCGCGTGATGGTGTCGGTGGTTCCGTTCGCGTTCGCTCATGCCTTTGCCGGGATACCGACCGTTCTGGCGGCCGGGATGGTGGGTGGCTTCTATTTTGCCTTCACCTATGAGCGATGGCGGAAGGAGTCTTTGGTGGTTGCTGTGGCGATGACGTTCATCCTCCATTCGTCCTTCAATCTGGTCGGCGTTTTGGGACTGCTGGTCCTGCCCAGATGAGATCAAGAGGCGCAATCGTCGTGTCGAACCAACGGTGCGGTTGAAGACCCCATGGCACGCTTCAAAGCGAAACTCCTTCGTCCGGTCGAGTCGGGCCATGACCCTGCGTGGGTCTTTGTTGTTCTGCCCAAGGCGGTGAGCGAGACGCTTCCCCGGCGGGGAAGAACCTCCGTGCACGGCTCGATCAACGGGCACGCGTTTCAGGCTACACTTGAGCCGGACGGCCAGTTGAGTCACTGGCTCCGGATCGATCGTGACTTGCAGAGCGCCGCTGGCGTGAAAGCGGGCGAGACCGTATCGTTGGAGATCACTCCGGTGGCGCAAGAACCGGAGCCCGAAGTCCCGCCGGATCTTGCGGAAGCCCTTGATTCTCTTTCTGGCGCGCGCAGCACCTGGGAGGCGACGACGACCCTGGCGCGAGTGGACTGGATTCACTGGATTACCTCCGCCAGGCAGGCGAAGACCCGTGCAAAACGCGTGAACGACGCGTGTGCAATGCTGAAGGCGGGGAAGAAGCGCGTTTGCTGTTTCGATCCTTCAGGCTACTACAGCAAAGCGTTCAGCGCGCCTGAAGCAGCGGGCTCAACGTAAACGACGGGACGAGCGAGGAGCGGGATTCGATCTAGGGGCTGACGCCTTTGGCTTTTCGCAGGAACGTGTTTGGGTTTGTGCGGGAGGTAGAGCCTCCGGACCGGCGGTTGCGGTTCAGGGGTGCAGGGGGGAAGGGGCGGGACCGGGGGTCCCGTCGCGGCCTCAGCGAGGCCACCTCCAACGGGCCGAGGACACCCGGGCAGCCGCAGGGTGCTCTGCTGGAGGGCGCCGGTTCGGCGCGTCGCGGGAGACGAAACGGTGTTGCCTGAACTCGTGAATACTGAATGGTCAATCCCGTTGTCCTCAGGGCGTTTCCGCGGAATTTCGAGGTGACGCTCGTCCTCCAACTCATTCCCCCTGCATGAATGCGATCCTCAGGAATATCGTGGCTGTGATCGGCGGTTTCGTGATCGGCTCGACCGTCAATATGGTGCTGATCCAGGTCGGCCCCCGCTTGATCCCGCCCCCGGCCGGCGTCGACATGAGCACGGTCGAAGGGCTGAAGGCGTCGGTCCACCTGCTGCAGCCGATCCATTACCTCTTTCCCTTCCTCGCGCATGCCCTGGGCACGCTGGCGGGGGTGCTTTGCGCCATGTTGATTGCGCTGACTTATCGCGCGGCGTTTGCCTACGCGGTCGGCGGATTGTTTCTGGCCGGCGGGGTGGCGGCCACGTTCATGATCCCGTCGCCGGGCTGGTTCATCGCGCTGGATCTTCTGGGCGCCTATCTGCCAATGGCGTGGCTGGGGGTCACCTTGGGCCGACGGATCAGACCCAACCGCGCCGTCGACGCGTCTGGGGAAACGAATCCGTCAAGATGAGGGATCCTTCCCATCGACGCAGGACGTGTTTCTTTGGACGATAGGGTCGCGGACTTCCGCCGCCTTCGTCCCTCCTCTTTCCACTTTCTCCATGAACCCTCGCACCCTTCGCCTGATCGTCCTCAGTCTCCTCCTGCCCGCCTCGAGCGCCCTTCTGGCGCAGACGCCGAAACCGAAGTCGCCCTTCGCGATCGCCGACAAAAACGGTGACGGCAAGGTGATTGAGGCCGAGTTCGTTGAGGCGGTGAAAGCCAAGATTCCCGTCGACGTGGCGAAGAAGCGCTTTCTCGGGGCCGACAAGAATCGGGACAAGGTGTTGACGCAGGAAGAATTTATCGTGGCCACGGCGGAAGCGGCGGACAAGGCGCGGGCTGACGCCGCAGCGGGCAACAAAACCCCGCCTCCAGGGGCGGGCGAGTCCACGGGCACGGAGACCAAGCCGAAGCGGACGCCGAAAGAAGACAGTCGCTAAGACGGCCAGGGGCCGGCCGGCGACTTCAGTTGACGACGTTGACGGGCCGTCCGACGAGGAAGGCCCGCACATTGTCCACCGCCGTGGTGAGCAATCGGCGGCGAGCGGCGGCGGTGGCCCAAGCGATGTGCGGGGTGATGAGGCAGTTCCGCGCGGTGAACAGCGGATGACCGGCAGGCGGTGGCTCCGTGGAGAGCACGTCCAGCCCGGCGCCAGCGAGACGGCCCTGGTTAAGGGCGTCCGCCAAAGCGGGCTCATCGATCAGCGGGCCGCGGGAGGTGTTGAGCAGCAGGGCGGTGGGTTTGATCCAGCCCAAGGTGGTCGCGTTGATCAGATGCCGGGTGTCGTCGGTCAGTGGGCAGTGCAGGCTGATGACATCGGACTGCCGCAGGACGGCTTCGAGTTCGGCCCGACCCCCGGCGCGACGAGCGAAGACGACCGTCATGCCGAACGCTTCGGCGATGCGGGCGACCGCGCTGCCGATCCGACCCGAACCCACAATGCCGAAGGTTTTGCCGGCGAGTTCGATCAGGGGACTCTCCCAGTAGCAAAAATCCGGGCTCCTGGCCCACTGTCCGGCCCGCACGCTGGCGGCATGGACGCCGGTGTGCTGGGTGAGTTCGAGCAGCAGGGCGAAGACGTGTTGCGACACCGACTGCGTCCCGTAGGCGGGCACGTTCGCGACTGGGATGCCACGGGCGCGGGCGGCCGCGACATCCACTACATTGTAACCGGTGGCCAGCACGCCGATGTACTGCACGTCCGGCAGGGCGGCGAGGGTGGCCGCCGTCAGCGGCGTCTTGTTGGTCAGCAACAGCCGGGCGCCCGCGCTGCGCGAGAGGATGTCAGCCGCCGACGTGCGATCGTGGATACGACAATCGGCGAGCGCCTGCAGGGGTTCCCAGGAGAGGTCGCCGGGATTGAGGGTGTGGCCGTCGAGGACGACGAGGAGGGGTCGGGTGGACACGTCAGGAACGTGTTAGGATTTGCGCAGGAGGTAAAGCCTGCGGCCCGGTGTGGGTGAACGGAAACGGGGGAGACGGTTTGGTGGAGGTGGGGTCGTCGACCCCGCGGGATCGGGGCGTCGTGCGGACGGAAGCGGGCGCGGAGGGAGGAGGGCGGGACCGAGGGTCCCGTCGCGGCCTCGGCGAGGCCACCTCCAACGGATGGGGGAGACGGTCGGGTGGAGGTGGGGTCGTCGATCCCGCGGGATCGGGGCGTCGTGCGGACGGAAGCGGGCGCGGAGGGCGGGACCGAGGGGCCCGTCGCGGCCTCGGCGAGGCCACCTCCAACGGAGGGAGGGGGAGGCGGTCGGGTGGAGGTGGGGTCGCGGACCCCGCGGGATCGGG
>Ga0154020_10008772_pt1 | contig 11708 bp, 9 predicted proteins | sample Klosneuvirus_201_FD_109709 | JGI IMG/M metagenome (GOLD analysis project Ga0154020, IMG submission 109709) | Active sludge microbial communities from wastewater, Klosterneuburg, Austria - Klosneuvirus_20160825_MG | ecosystem: Engineered > WWTP > Aerobic digester > Activated sludge | place... | reverse complement strand
CGTCGCCATCTGACGACTGCGCAGTTCCAGCAACGATGTAGCTGCCGTCGCTGGCGAGAACGATGGATGCTGCAGCCTCAATTCCACTACCGCCCAAAGTCCTTTGCCACTCCAAGTTGCCGGCACCATCTAGTTTCAATATCCATAGATCAGATGATCCATTATTATTGGTTACTAAGCCATCAGCCGAATACGAAGACCCAGAGACAATGTACCCCCCGTCGTTGGATTGTATCACCTCGCGCGCGGTCTCTAAAGCACTTCCTCCAAACGTGCTTTGCCACTGGACAGTGCCTGTACCGTCCAGTTTAACTACCCAAAAATCAGCATCGCCACCGTAGTTATAGGTTACATCACCATCCATCGAATGGGTCGATCCAGCAACAACGTAGCCACCATCTGTGGTTTGGACGATAGTCTGCGCGCGTTCAAAACTACTCCCTCCTAGTGATCGCTGCCATTCAAGAATGCCGTTAGCGTCAAGTTTCACTACCCAGAAATCATAGGAACCATGATTGGTGGTCACATCGCCATTTGTCGACACCGTATATCCCGCAGTAACGTATCCCCCGTCACTGGTTTGTACGATCGAGTATGCTGCGTCAACAGCACTCCCACCCAAAGATCTATCCCATTCGATAATGCCCGCAGCATCCAACTTCACTATCCAGAAATCACCCCCGCCAATAGAACCGGTCACGTCGCCATCTGGTGAATTAGATGATCCAGCAACAACGTACCCCCCGTCGCTGGTTTGGGCGATCGACCTCGCTATTTCACCCCCACTCCCACCTAAGGATCTCTCCCATTCTATCATGCCCGAACCATTCAATTTAACTACCCAATAATCAGATCCACCATAATTATTGGTTACATCACCATCTGTGGACTCCGTATATCCAGCAACTATATACCCGCCGTCACTCGTTTGGGCGATGGAGTTAGCAATATCATAACTACTACCTCCCAAGGACCTCTGCCATTCGATAGTTCCGGAACCATCCGCCTTAACTATCCAATAATCATAACTACCATGACCATTGGTAACATCGCCATCAGCCGAATTCGAAGATCCCGCAACGACGCAGCCACCATCACTGGTATACGCCAAAGATGTGACAGCATCGTAAGTACTACCGCCATAATTCTTTTGCCATTCGATCACTGGTACAAATTGCCCAAAGACCGGCACCAACAGGAGCGCACCGACCAACAGAAAGAGTAAACGGATCTTCATGACGTGGCGTTTAGGCAACGCAATATAAGTGCCCTACCTGTGCCAACAGACCACGCACTCAATTTAAGCACCTACTTCCCCCATCTTCACCACCAGATCCACCAACCTACTGCTGTACCCGTACTCATTGTCGTACCAGCCCATCACTTTTACCATGTTGCCAACAACGCTGGTGAGCTGTGCGTCGAAGATGCAACTGTTGGGGTCGCCTACGATATCCACGCTTACGATCGGGTCTTCGGTGTAGCGTAGAATGCCTTTCAAGCGGCCTTCCGCCAATTCCTTGAAGCGCGCGTTGATCTGCTCTTCGGTGTGCAGCTTTTTCACTTTTACGGTGATGTCCGTTATGGATCCATCGGGGACCGGAACGCGAATGCCACAACCACCCAGTTTTCCATCGAGATCCGGGAAGATCTTGGTAATTGCCTTTGCGGCACCTGTGGTGGTTGGCACCATGCTTACGGCTGCGGCACGTGCCCTGCGTAGGTCCTTGTGCGGCGCATCGTGCAAGCGTTGGTCGCCGGTGTAGCTGTGTATGGTGGTGATGAAGCCATCCTCGATGCCGCAGAGCTCGTGAAGCACTTGGATCATAGGCGCAGCGCAGTTGGTGGTACACGATGCGTTGCTGATGATCTGATCATCTGGTGTCATCACGTGATCGTTCACGCCAAGCACCACGGTCTTGATATCGGGGTCCTTTGCAGGTGCAGAGAGGACTACCTTTTTTGCACCGGCCTTCAAATGTGCCGATGCTTTCTCACGGGTAAGGAAGAGGCCGGTACACTCCAGGACCACGTCGATCTTCAGCTCGGCCCATGGCAACATTGCAGGGTCTTTCTCCGAAAATGCTTTCACGATGTTCCCTCCAAGATTGAGGCTCTTCTCGTCGTACGACACTTCACCCTTGAACACACCGTGAACAGAGTCGTACTTGAACAAGTGCGCCAGCGTCTTGTTGTCCGTGAGGTCGTTAACGGCGACGAGTTCGATGTCCTTTCGACCTTGTAGGATGCGCGCTGTTACACGTCCGATACGGCCGAATCCGTTGATGGCTACTCTTAGCATGAAGGAATGTAGTGTATGACGATTGGTGAAAGTTTCTCCGTAATGAATTGACCCAACGTGGTTCTATTCGATCTCACTAAGCTTCTTCGGATCCTGACGTGTATCGAATACATGGACAACGTCGATCCGGTTCTTCTCCGTGTTGATGAAATAGATGAGTTTGTAGTTCTTGTGAACAAGAGACCTGAATCCTTCCGGCCGGTCGCGCAACCACCCTTCAACAGGACCAGCCTTTGGATGATCAGAAAGCAGAACGGTCCGTTCAACGATCCCGGTTATCAGCTTCTTCGCTATCCGAGGACCTGCTTTGTACGCATAATGATCATGAATGTCCTGGAGTTTATCGCGCGCAAATTGTGTCCATAATACCGCTAACGCCATTTCTTGATCTCGTTCTTCAGATCCTTGGCACTGATCACTCTGTCGTTCTTCGAATCGTCCAACGCCCGATCGATCTCCTCGTTCAGTTGCTCCGCTGTCATCGGAGCCAATGCTCCATCCAACAACTCAGCCTTTCGTCTTCGCAGGATCTGCTCCAATAGACTTACGATCTCTTCGTTCTGCAAACGAAGGAACTCCTGAACGAACGATATTTTCCTGGTTTGAAGATCCATTGTTGTGGATTTACAAGTCGAAGAGATGCTTTTCAGCATGGTAACTGCTCCTTACCAACGGTCCACTTTCCACATAGCGAAATCCTTTTTCCATGCCGATGGTCTTGAAGCGCGCGAAACGATCCGGATGAATGTATTCGGCTACAACTAAATGTTCCTTGGTGGGTTGAAGGTATTGGCCCAATGTTAGAATATCGACACCTACGCTGCGTAAGTCGTCCATGCTTTCTTCCACTTCCTGATCGGTCTCCCCAAGGCCCAACATAATGCCGCTCTTAGTGCGCAGGCCTGCACGTTTGGAACGCATGAGCACTTCCAAACTGCGATCGTACTTGGCTTGTATGCGCACTTGCTTTGTAAGGCGACGAACGGTCTCCAAGTTGTGCGAAAGGATCTCGGGTGCGGCTTCCAACACCACGGCCAAGTTCTCCCACTTTCCTTGGAAATCGGGGATCAGGGTTTCCATCGTGGTTGTTGGTGTGCGGCGGCGGATCGCACGGATGGTCCTCGCCCAGATGTCGCTGCCTCCGTCCTTTAGATCGTCGCGATCCACGCTGGTTATCACGCAATGTTTTACGCCCATCAATTCCACACTTCTTGCAACACGTGCTGGTTCGAATGGATCCACATCATCGGGGCGTCCCGTTGCAACCGAGCAGAAGCCGCAGCTGCGCGTACACACATTTCCCAGGATCATGAAGGTGGCCGTTCCCGCACCCCAGCATTCGCCCATGTTGGGGCAGTTGCCGCTTTGGCAGATCGTGTGGAGCTTGTGCTCGCTCACGATCTCGCGCACTTTCCGATAGCTTTCACCGGTGGGGAGTTTCACGCGCAACCAATCTGGGCGCTTTACCCGTGCTGGTCCTTCTTCAACGTTCGTCACGCTCATGTAGTGAACTTCTTTCCAAATTGCAGTGCCACATAGAATTCAAAGAAGAACTGCTTGTTCTTGACACCCTCCACTTCGTACATGATGGGGACTTTCCGCGCGTAGGCATCAAGGGTGGCACCGATCTCGATGCCTTTGATCCCGGTAACGTTCCCTGAGTATTCAAAATCCAGCGCAACACGGCCGAACGCCCCCGGGAAAACAGCGATCTCGCCAATACCATTCACGAAGCTTGCCCTTCCATAAATGTTCTGCACATCGTGCTTGGTGGGATCATACCGTTCAACAATGATGTTCTCGTAGGGGATCCGATCCGGAGTACCGATCTGCAGATACACGGGCTTCAACAGACCCAATGACGCACCAACGCTCCAGATGAAATTCAACTCGACCCCTGACCTCCGGATCTTGTCCGTGATCTGCCATTTGCGGCCATAGGACGGGCGCGCAACGATCAGGGTATTCACCTTTCCGTAGAAATAGCCACGCGAATCCTCGTAATACGGGTTGAAGCTCTTCACCTCCTTGGGGTGCTTCATGGAAACCACTTCGAAACCCAGCAATCTCCGATCGCGCGCCGTGCGGTATTTGGCATGGTAGAATTGCAGACCCCAACCATCGCCATGCAGCATGATACCGCCAAGGATCTCCTTTTTGTAAGGCACGCGCGTTTCCTCATAGATCGTCTCCTGGGCATGCAAGGCACCGCCGACTAGGAAAACGAGGAGGATGATGAGAATGGGACGCATGTTCCGCAGAGGACTGCAAAGCTACGATACAACAATGGCTTTGAGCGGTAGGTTATTGGCACGCAAAAGGCCGGAAAGGACCAGCAGCCTTGCAGGTATTGACCTTCAAGACCCATAGCGCAATGCCACGAACCGGCGCCCTTATCGGACCACCTACTTTTGCCCACTTCAACCTGCACCCATGGAAACTGCGTCCGTTACCTATCTCGGAGAATTACGTACCGAAGCCCACCATACCCGCAGTGGAGATAAGGTGATCACGGACGCGCCACCGGACAATCAAGGCCGTGGTGAAGCCTTCTCCCCTACCGACCTGCTCTCGACCTCGTTGGCCTGCTGTATGATGACGCTGATGGGTATTGCCGCCAGGGAAAAGGAAATTCCATTGAACGGGCTGAGTGCCAAGGTATTCAAGCACATGTCCGCCGCACCGCGCAAGGTGGAGCGTGTTGAAGTACACATGACCATGGACGGAGAGGGTCTTGGTGCGCGTGAACGGACCATTCTTGAAACCGCCGCTCGTACATGCCCGGTGGCCAGAAGCTTGCATCCGGATCTGGTGCAGGATATTTCGTTCACGTACCGGTGAGATTTCCTGGGTAAACACACCTTCTCTTTATGCATCGGGCCTACAGCCCTCGAATTGGTGCGGGTGGACCAACCCATGGCGTCGCCATGGGCTGGTATGTGGTCGGACCTTCAGCCCTTCAACCCGTCCGCTACGCAACTAAGCAGGACCCACTTCACTCTGTTTTCGAGGGAAGGCATTCGCTGCCAGATAGATGATCCATGGCATCAAGGGCACAAGGAATCGGCCACTCCATTCATCGTGGGTTAGACCGATGAGGATGGTGTTCACCAACAGGACCAACGCCACCAACCGAAGCGTACCCTCCTTTCGACCGCCCCAAAGTCCAAACAACGCGAACGGGTAGAGCAAGTACCACACACTGGAGAGCACGTTGTGCAAAATGGAATACCAAGAGCGGTGGACACTGTAGAGTGAAAATACACGCCGAACGGCCAACACCAACGTCTGCCCGACGCTGTGGTTCCGGATAAAATAAAGTTGTGCACTTGCGATGGTCGTGCCCGTGAATTGGACCATGGCTGCAGACCCCTCAGGTAGACCGGCGATCACCTGTCCTTCCACGATCGGGGCCAACTGGGCGCGTTCAATATGCGGGACAGTGATCGCAAGAAGCAAGATGGCAAAAGAGCCGCCAACCCGCACGTACCGGCGAACAACGGGCGAGAGGTCCTTCGTCCAACTCCATAACAAAGCGGGGCCAACGAAAAGCACACCCACGGGCCGAGCAAATACCGCGATCAGCCCCAACAGATAGACCAACGGACCGGCCTTCCCTTCCCTCGTGACCCGTTCCATGAAAAGGATGACCACGCTGGTGAAGAACGATTCGGTGTACAAGGCCAGCACCCAGAACTGGACCGGCCAGCAAAGCAACAGCACCGCCATTGCCAAGTTACCCATGCGCTTGGAACCGGACGACCTACGTACCATTTTCCCCATGGCCAACGCAGCCAAGACCCCGAGCGCCATTTGTGCGAAAAAGGCGAGCCAAGGTGCCCCAATGGCCACGAACGGGACCAGGAACAACACGTAACTCCCGTACTTCAAATAGTTGCCGGTAAGGTCGGCGTACTCCCCTTCCAATACCGCTTGGGCACAACCCACATACTTCAGGGCCTCCTTGTCCACGAGGACCTCGAAATGCAGGACCAGAGCAAGCAGCAAGATCAGGTGCAACCCGATGATGACCCAGCGGGCTGCGGGGCGTGCAAGTAGTGCGAAGGCTTTGGAAGGCTGATCGATGACCAAAAGTAGGGTCGCACATTCGGTCGAATTTGAACTGTGAAAAGGGATTATCAACACCTGTGGACGATCCGTTCATTGCCCTTTCATGGGTGCGGGTATCTTTGCGGCAGAAGCCAAATCGCCTATATGCTCGTAAGCAAACGCCCCGAGGCCATGCTCCTGCTCGCCGACGGAACCCTCTTCCGCGGTCGCGCGATCGGTGCTCAGGGCACCACCACCGGGGAGATTTGTTTCAATACCGGGATGACCGGTTACCAAGAGATCTTCACCGACCCCAGCTATACCGGACAGATCATGGTCCTGGCCACGCCCCACGTGGGCAACTACGGCGTAAAGACCGGCGAAGAGGAAAGCGGCAAATACAGCATTGCCGGCTTGGTTGTGAAGAAATTCAGCGAAGTGTGGAGCAGGCCAGGTGGTGATGGTTCCCTCAGCGAACAGTTGGTGGATCAAGGGGTTACGGGCATCAGCGACGTGGATACCCGCAAGCTCGTTCGCCATATCCGTGATCACGGTGCTCAGAACGCCATCATCAGCAGTATTGAGCTGGACCCCACGAAGTTGATGGAACTACTGCAGTCCGCACCAGCAATGGAAGGTTTGGAACTTTCGAGCACCGTTTCCACGAGCGAAGCGTACGAAGTGGGTGGTCGCGATGCGAGCTACCGTGTTGCATTGATCGATTTCGGTGTGAAGCGGAACATGGAACGTTGCTTGACCGAACGCGATTGCCTAGTGAAGGTGTTCCCCATGAACACGCCTATGAACGAGGTGCTGGCATGGAAACCCGATGGCATTCTATTGAGCAACGGCCCTGGCGACCCCGGTGCAATGCCCAAAAGTGTTGAGCTCGTCAAGGAGGTGGTGAACGCAGCGTTACCGGTCTTCGGGATCTGTTTGGGACACCAGCTCTTGGCGGAAAGCTTGGGCATGGCAACGGAAAAGATGCACCATGGGCACCGCGGGATCAACCACCCGGTAAAAGACCTTACCACGGGTCATGATGAAGTCACTTCCCAGAACCACGGTTTTGTGGTGCGCCGTGCCGATGCCGAGGCGAATAACGCTGTCGAGATCACCCATGTACACCTGAATGATGGCAGCGTGGCGGGTTTCCGGATGAAGGACAAACCGGTGTTCGCGGTGCAATACCACCCAGAGGCTGGGCCGGGCCCGTATGACAGCAGATATCTTTTTGATCGGTTCGTGGCGAACATGCAGGCACACATCGCCGTAGAACAACCCCTTCACTTAAAAGCCTAATCGTTATACCTATGAGCGTGATCGCAAAGATCCAGGCCCGCGAGATCCTTGACTCGCGTGGCAACCCCACCATTGAAGTTGAAGTTTGGACCGATATGGGCCACAACGGCCGCGCTGCAGTGCCCAGCGGTGCCAGCACCGGTGCGCATGAAGCCGCTGAATTGCGCGATGGAGATGCAAAACGGTACCTAGGTAAAGGCGTGTTGAAGGCCGTTGAGCACGTGAACAACACACTGAATACCGAATTGCACGGGGCCTTGGTAACAGAACAGGGCATGATCGATCGGGCACTGATCGCGCTGGACGGAACACCGAACAAAGCGAACCTCGGAGCAAATGCCATATTGGGTGTGAGCTTGGCCGTTGCAAAAGCTGCCGCCAGTGAAGCCAACATGCCATTGTACCGCTATGTGGGCGGTGTGAATGCGAATACCCTGCCCGTGCCATTGATGAACATCCTGAATGGAGGTGCGCATGCCGACAACAAAGTGGATGTACAGGAGTTCATGATCATGCCAGTTGGCGCGAACCATTTCGCGGAAGGCTTGCGCATGGGCGCCGAGATCTTTCACGAACTGAAGAAAGTGCTGAAGAAAAAGGGACTGAGCACCAACGTGGGCGATGAAGGTGGTTTCGCGCCAGACCTACCCAGCAACGAGGATGCCTTGAAATTGGTGATGCAGGCCATCGAACAGGCCGGCTACAAACCCGGTGAAGATGTGGTGCTCGCACTGGATTGCGCCAGCACAGAGTTCTATGATAGCAAGAAGAAGCGCTACACCTTGGAAAGCACCGGTGACGTGCTCACCAGCAACGAAATGGTGGACATGTGGGCCGATTGGGCCAAACGTTACCCCATCGTGAGCATCGAAGATGGCATGTCCGAAGATGATTGGGACGGTTGGAAAACCTTGACCGAACGGATCGGGGACAATGTGCAACTCGTGGGTGACGATCTCTTTGTGACCAACACGAAGCGGCTGGCCGAAGGGATCGAGAAGGACATCGCGAACAGCATCTTGGTGAAAGTGAACCAGATCGGCACATTGACCGAAACGATCGATGCCGTTGAGATGGCACACCGTGCAGGTTATACCAGCATCATGAGCCACCGCAGCGGAGAAACCGAGGACAGCACCATCGCCGACTTGGCCGTGGCGCTGAACTGTGGCATGATCAAGACCGGCAGCGCATCACGCAGTGACAGGATCGCCAAGTACAACCAACTGTTGCGTATCGAGGAACAATTGGGCGGTGCTGCGAAGTACCCGGGCCGGAGCTTGCGGTACGTGGGTTGAAGAAAGTTGAATGTTGAGGAGTTGGCCTCACCCCTGCCCCTCTCCCAAGGAGAGGGGAAAGGCCGCATCTAGGAGAGTTATCCAGAACGTGCGGACTAAAGGGTGAACCTGTGATAGAGGGATGGGCGTGCAACGCTCAATGAACTACCTCTCCTTCACCAACGCACCCACCATCTGGCGCGTGCCGTTGCGTGCCACATGGTATAACGTGTAGGTGCCCGAAGCATTGCCGCGCATGGACAAGTGCGTAGAGCGACCTGTCCGTGTTGTAACGGACACGATCCTTCCGGAGGCATCCAACACATGCAATTCACCGGGAGCCATGTCGTTGCCAATTGTTACGGTCACATCGTCCTGCGCAGGGTTCGGTATGATCGACCAGGTCGACGTTCCAGCATCAGGCCTAGCGATACCGACACTGCCAGTGCGTAAGGCGAAGGTGTACTCCCCTGTGGCCAAACTGTCCAAATTCATTCTGCAATTGCCGTTCGTTGCACTGCCCAAGGTGTTCACTTCATTGGACCATAGGACCCATGGCGCGGCAGGGCCCGGTCGGTGCAGCACCACAAGGCTATCCTCTCGAAAGTCCGGAACAAGTGCCGCAAGGCCAGTATCCAGATTCCCACTGTCCGTGTTGCGCGAGTCGAAGTTGAACCGCGCCTCGAACCGTGCAGGATCCGTCCAATCGCCCGTCACTCTCCAATACCGATCCGGAGAAACCACATACATATCGGGCTCTGCGAAGGTGCCAGCATCGGGGGCCACCCAATATTGTTCCATGCGGATCAACGTGGTGTCGCCTGCATGCGGGATCAGATCCATGTTCGCGATGGCGGAGGAAACGGTCGCGGTGCTTACGATCGTGTCCGTAACACCTGTGATCGCAAGGGAGATCCGATCATCGTCATTGATCCACACGAACGCGGGTTCGAATGGGACTTGGAATTGCCGGTCCGTGAATTCGCCACCCAACACGAACGTGTCGCGATACATTTCGTTCGCATGCATTCCGACCGCCGCAATGGTGACGGGAACATTGTTGTAGAACGCAGCCGGTCCTCGCAATTTCTGTTGTACGGTCAGGTCAACTTCCCAAACACCATTGATCGGCAGGAACGACTGTGCATCGATCTCGAAGGCCGCCCAACCCGGTTGTTCGATCCAATCCGCAAAGAAATCGGTGAGGTCCATCCCGGATACCTGGGTCAAGTGGTCGCGTAATTGCAGCGTATTCACCGGTTGGAACGCGTAGGTCTCCAAGAAACTCGTGAGGCCGGCGCTAAAGGCTTCATCACCCATGTAGCTGCGCAACGTGTGCAACACGTCCGCACCCTTGTTGTAGGTGTGTTCCCCGTATGTCCAAGCTTGTGGCATCTCGCTCAATGCCCACCAGCCTTCATCCAGCAAATGCGCACGGTGTACCATGTCCCGGTGGTTGTTGCGTACCGTGCTCATGTATCGGTCCCTTCCGTAAATGTCCTCCAGGAACAGGTAGCTCATGTACTCGGCAAAACCTTCGTTGATGTACATTTCCTCAGCCCGATCGCAGGTGACCAGATCACCGAACCAATGGTGCGCCAATTCATGCGCCATGGTGCTCTCGTATTGCAAATTGCCCAAGGCGATACTGCGAGGATAATGGATGCTGGTAGCATGTTCCATGGCACCTTGGGTTGTAAGAACGTACCCGACCTTGTTCCATCGGTAGGGGCCGAAGAGGTCCTCGAAATGCGCAAAGGCGTTGGGCAGGTGGGTGAAGGAACTCTTCATGCCCGCCGTATCGTTCGCTGCTGCGATCAATGCCACTGGAGTTTGCCCCCCCGAAACGTTCGGGAACGTATCGCGCGCTTCCACAAAATTGGCAGCGGCGACGCTTGCCAAATAAGAAGGCATCGTTTCGTCAATGCTCCAATGGCTGACAACCGTATCACCCCCCAAGGCAATACGTTCCAGCAGCGCGCCATTGCACCATGCCTTCTTTCCACCCGCGGTCTTGATCAGGAATTCGTAGGTGTTGCGTTCCGTGAAATTATCCAAGCACGGGAACCAGGTCCTACCGTAAGAATGGGGTATCGCTGTGAATGCGACACCCAAATTGTAGATCAACGAACTTCCGGTGTAGAAACCGCCGAATCCGCTGGCATCCGTGACCGGGTCACCTCCGTAAAACACGGTGAACACCACCGTGTCCGCCGTGCCGATCGCTCCCTGGAAAGTGACCTCCAACTCCAGTCCGCTTTGAACGAAGGCAAGTTGAGCATTGCCTTGGACCACCGAATCAACGGTCAAGGCTTCCAGGTCCAACGTAAAGCTCGCAACACCTTCGCTCCGTGGGACCGCGCTGATAAGGCAGTTGCCGCGAATGATGGCGCCCAGCGTTAGGTCCAACGTGATCCGTTGGTGTAGGATATCCATGGCCGCAAGCTCGCGCGAGTCCCTATCCGATCTATCCACCCGGCCCTTCTTCATAGAGTGGCAATCGGTCTGGGCCGTTGCTGTTGGATCAGTCACAAGGAGTAGCACCACCAACACACCGATCAATGGCAGCCATGGTCGTTCAAATTGGATCATGCCCAAAAGTAACACGCCCACTGAACCCGCTTCAGCGCAAGTCCCAAGCACGTCCATCCGGATTGGATCCCTAACTTTGAACAACGCTATTGGGATCCCAACAGCCCGACCCCTTGCTCCGATGAAGCCCAGTACAGAACTCCACGACCTGATCCGCTCGCTCACGAAGTCAGAGAAGCGCTTTT
>Ga0154020_10008771_pt1 | contig 11711 bp, 7 predicted proteins | sample Klosneuvirus_201_FD_109709 | JGI IMG/M metagenome (GOLD analysis project Ga0154020, IMG submission 109709) | Active sludge microbial communities from wastewater, Klosterneuburg, Austria - Klosneuvirus_20160825_MG | ecosystem: Engineered > WWTP > Aerobic digester > Activated sludge | place... | reverse complement strand
TGGAAGGTCCCCATCCAAATATTTTTCGCGTCGGTGCTACCCACAATTTTGCCGATGCGTTCTTTCATTTCGCGCGCGGCTTTGTTGGTAAAGGTTAAGGACAGAATATTAAAAGCATCTACGCCTTTGTGAATGAGGTGGGCGATGCGGTAAGTTAAAACACGGGTTTTGCCCGAACCGGCACCGGCAATGATCATCACAGGTCCATCGGAAGCTTCAACTGCTTCCCGCTGCGCAGGGTTTAGTTCGTTTAGATAACTCATTTTTTTGGGATAACAAATATACGGGTAAAAGAGGAGTTTTTTTTGAGTGTTAGTAATTAAAGTGAATGGTTTTTGAAAGAGGAATTTCCCTCTCCCTTGGGAAATCAGAATGATTCGGTGGTACAATCAAAAACAAGCACATAACCACCAAAGGGATTAAGGGTGAGGGTGGTTTTACAAGTACCCCTCTGCCCTGCGGGCATCTCCCCTTAAAAAAGGGGAGAAAAAGTACCTCGTACTTTGGAATTCTATCAAAAAAACTACGGATTAAACCACTTATACACCGCGGTTTTGGAAGTGATGGCTTCAGGGGTTTCAAACACCAAAGTTTTGAACTGAATCGTTAATTTACCCGAATGAATCATCTTATTGGTATTGGTGAATCTTACTTCTGTCACTTCTTTAAATCCTGTGGAATCTTTAATAGAATAAATATACGGGTTCAACCAAATGAAATCTTTAGCATCATTGGGCCAAATGCGTTTCTTGAATTTTTGTTTAGTAGCAGTACGGTATTCAATAAAAAACTCATCATCGCGGTAAATTTGTTTTTTTAATCCGCGCAGCATGTTAAAATCGTAAGTGATGCTGCAGCCCAGCACATTTTCATTAGCGGGTAATTGGATCCATTCGCCGCTGTTCACTTCTTGTTTTTCGCTGATGTCTTTTACCCATAATTTATTGGGTGTTTCTTTTCGCTTTAACAATAACGCTCTATCTTCTTTTAATACCACCCGGTAATTCGAGAAAATAGAAATGATCGAATAAAATTCGTTATTGGGTAAATACGAATTATCGATTCCACCCATGAACTCGTAGGTCTTGCCTTCGTGCCAAACTAAACGATCCGGCGCTTTGTCTGATTTAAAATAGGCTGCTGTTTTTTTATCGAAGTACCCCGACATATTTAAATTTTGTAAATACGGACGGGGCTGCCAATGGCTGATCTTGTTGGCGGTAACAAATCCAAGATCCCAAGGAAAAAAGTCAACGGTGCCTTTATTGATCTCATGTATGGCAACAGCATTCAGCTTATTGTTATATTTAAAATTAAGTGCGGTTTGCCGTTTACTCTTGGCAACATGTTGCTTGTTGTTGATCACATAATTGTAAAAATTACCCGGTCCGTTGGGAATGCTTATGAAAAGTTCACTAAAGTCTTTTTTCGCTGCCAAATTGCCGTAAAAACTAAAGAAGGCCAAAATGATCAGTGGAAATGTGCATTTGGAGACATGGTTGTAAAATAAGCCGCAACATAGAATTACCATATATAAATACACTGCAAAACCCATATAATGTGAGTGGTCCATGCGAACAATGCTATGTGTGTACCCGGTGAATAAAAAGAAAAAAGACAGAAGCCAGAATAATGTAAAATGCCGGTTTGTGTTGAAGTAAAAAACAGCAAGGAGCGAAATAAAACAAAGTGCCAGTAAAATACTGTTATCATAACCATTGTACAGCGAGCTGCTTTCGTTGAACATAATAATATTTTGGTAGTAAATTATCAAAGAGTCAAATATGGGTACCAAACTTCTGAACAGCACGAAACCGATCACAACAAAAAGTAATGCATTGATGCCAATGATCCTGAAGAACAGTTTGAAGTCGGGTTTTTTGTTTTGAAACGCAACGTACAAAAAATAAAGCCCCTGCAACATTACACCACTAAGCCCAAGCGAACATTTGTAATAATAACCTAAAATGGTAAAAAAACCGATGATGTAAAGGTATGTATTCCTGTTTTCGAAATGGTAGATTAGTAAAAACAGAAGAATGATCAAATTTATGTATGTTTCGCTGCTAAAAACACTAAGGCAGGATAAGCCGAATAACAGAAACGCAGTTTGTTTACGTGTATTTAAGAACTGAGCCAATTTAAGCATTGCAGCTCCGTAAATGAATTTGATCAGTATCTGAAACAAAGTACCAATGATCACCAACACACCATAAGCAATTGTGTTATGTAAAAATGCAAGCGGACCGTAAATGAATGTGATCTTGTCCAGATCTTGTGGTTGATGACAGATAAGATAATTGAATGCCCAGAAATATGAACCGTCGAGTCCTGAATTTACGCTGTGGTCCTGATAATTAAGGGTAAGCAGCGAAATGATGCATAAAATGAAGTAATTAAGTCCATTATTTTTAAAAATATTCACCACTATTTGTAATTTTACACAAAATAAAGCAAAAAAATGAGTGTTTACGATAAATACGAAGCGGTTATAGGGTTGGAGTGTCACGTGCAGTTACTTACAAAAACGAAAATGTACAGTAATGATGCTGCCGAATATGGCGCTTTACCTAACAGTAATGTTAGCGTAATTACACTTGGTCACCCCGGTACATTGCCCCGTATTAATAAGCGGGCCATTGAATACGCGGTAAAATTAGGACTTGCCACAAAATCAACGATCACCACTGAGAACGGCTTTGCCCGTAAAAATTATTTTTATGCCGATTTACCAAAAGGTTATCAAATTACACAGGATAAAACACCTGTTTGTACAGGAGGATATGTGGCATTTAAACAAAAAGACGGGGCTGAAAAACGGATTAATTTGATAAGAATTCACATGGAGGAAGATGCGGGTAAAAGTATGCACGACATCGACCCGTTTGAAACATTAATAGATCTTAACCGTGCGGGTACGCCGCTGTTAGAAATTGTAACACAACCCGATTTCAGAAGTGGTGAAGAAGCTTATACGTATTTATTGGAAGTACGTAAGTTGGTACGTTATCTGGATGTGTGTGACGGAAATATGGAAGAAGGGTCTTTACGATGCGATGCTAATATTTCGGTGAGATTAAAAGGCGCGAAAGAGTATGGCAGAAGGGCAGAGGTAAAAAACATGAACTCTTTCAGAAACGTGCAAAGAGCCATTGATTTTGAAATCAAGAGGCAAATAGACGTGATTGAATCAGGCGGAACCGTGGCCATGGAAACACGCAGTTTCGATGCGGTTAACGGCAGTACTTTTAGTTTAAGAAGTAAGGAAAGTGCCAATGATTACCGTTATTTTCCTGAGCCGGATTTACAACCTGTTATTATTACGCAAGATTATATTGAAAGCATAAAGGCTAATTTACCGCCATTACCCGGCGATTTATATAACCGTTATGTGAATGAGTTAAAGTTGAACGATTACGACGCTTCTATTTTAACTGATTTGAAAGAAATAGCCCTTTATTTCAACGAACTTATCACTTATACCAAAAATCACAAAGCGGCTGCTAACTGGGTAATGGTAAATGTTAAATCGTTCCTTAACGAAAACGCTTTACACATTGATGATTTTCCTATTAAACCGAAGGCTTTGGCTTCTATTATAGAATTGATCGATAGTGGTAAGGTTAGTCATGCTGCTGCATCCCAAAAACTATTCCCGGCTTTTATAGCAAATCCCGGGAAAACGGCAGAAAGTCTGGCTAATGAATTAGACCTAGTTCAAAACAGCAATTCCGGTGAGATTCAGGCTTTAGTGGAGCAAGCTTTAGGCAAGTTCCCTGAGAAAATCACTGAGTACCGCAGCGGAAAAGTTGGACTACTAGGCTTATTTGTAGGCGAAGTTATGAAACTAAGCAAGGGCAAGGCCGATCCAAAGGTGGTGAACCAACTGGTAAAGGAACACCTCGAGAAAAATTAATCTGAGTTTATTAGTTTTTGCTTGTGAATAATTCACAATAATTGACAATTGGGTCAATCCATTTTTAGTATCTTTAAGCTTTACAAATTAATTATTTAATGAAACGTATTTTACAACTGGCAGCTGTTGGCTTACTTTTAAGTGCTTGCAGCGGAGAAAGCAAAAAAGGAAACGGTAATTTTGAATTAAAAGGAACGCTTAACGATGCAAACGGAGAAACGTTGGTACTTGAGAAGCTATCGCCACAGGGTACTATTAAAGTTGACAGCTGTGTACTGGATGAGAAAGGTTGTTTTTCGTTTGAGAATTATACACCAAGTATCGGTTTTTACCGCATCAAATTTTCTGATCAGAATTTCGGGATGTTGGTGATGGATTCAGTAGATAAAATTTCCGTGACAGGAAGCGTAAAAGATTTAGGCAACACATACAAAGTTTCAGGTTCTCCTGAAACAAAATTATTTTTGGAATATAATGATTTGGCCAAAGCCAACCGTTTTAGGGTGGATTCTTTGCAGGAAGCTTTTAAAATGGCCATGACAATGGTGAAGATGGATTCTATCAGAATGGATTCGTTAAGCAATGTGTTTGAAGGGGTTTTTAATAAAATCATCGATGCATATAGCGAGCAGGTGGCTCAGAAAATCATGTCGAACAACAATATGTTTGCTTCTATTATGGCCATTCAGCCATTGGACCCTGATAAATATGCGGATGTATTCAGAGCGCTTGACAAGGGTTTACTCGGCAAATACAAAGGTAATGAAAGTGTGAATATGTTTCACGACATGGTTGCGAAAAACATCAGCACTAAGTCGGGGGAAGCAGCACCGGAAATAAATCTCCCGAATCCAAAAGGTGAGAACATAGCATTGTCGTCGTTAAAAGGTAAAGTGGTATTGATTGATTTTTGGGCAAGTTGGTGCGGGCCATGTGTGAAAGAATTACCGAATGTAAAAGCTGCTTATGAAAAATATAAATCAAAAGGCTTTGAAGTTTACGGCGTTTCTTTAGACAGGGAAATGTCTGACTGGCTTGAAGCCATCAAAAAATACCAAATGACATGGATACAAGTAAGTGATTTGAAATTCTGGGATTGTGTAGCAGCTAAACAATACAATGTACAAGGTATTCCTTTCACTGTATTACTAGACCGTGAAGGTAAAATCATCGCAAAAAATTTAAGAGGACCGGATCTCGAAGCTAAATTAAAAGAAGTACTCAACTAGTTTGAAGGATAGAGCACATACATTAATAAATTATCGCCGCAAATATTTTGTGGCGATTTTTGTATTAACAATAATGTTGTTCCCCTTCAATTTCTATTCTCAAAACCCTTATTTTCAGCAGGAGGTCAATTACAAAATTAAGGCTACCTTAAATGATGCGAAGCATGAGCTTTCGGCTTATGAGGAAATCACTTATATCAATAATTCAGCAAGTTCTTTAACCTATATTTATTTTCACTTATGGCCTAACGCTTATAAAAATCATAAAACGGCTTTAGCTAAACAATTTTTAAGTCAGGGTAACAGCCAATTCTATTTCTCGAAACCTGAGGAAAGAGGTTATATTGATAGTCTGGAATTTAAGGTGAATGGAAAAATTGTAAAGGTGGAATACGATGGTGTGCATGAAGATATTTGCAAGATTATTTTGAATACACCATTAAAATCATTAGATACAATTTTGATAAGCACGCCGTTTCATGTGAAATTGCCTGATGCGAAGTTTTCGAGGTTAGGACATAGTGGCCAGGCATATTATATTACACAGTGGTATCCTAAGCCTGCGGTAATTGATAATGAAGGCTGGCATCAAATGCCGTATTTAAATCAGGGCGAGTTTTACAGCGAGTATGGAAGCTTTGATGTGTCTATTACTTTACCAAAAAATTATTTATTGGCGGCTACAGGCGATAGAATTGATGCAAAAGAGGAAGAAGCCTGGTTGATGAGCAAGGTAAAGGAAACACAGTTATTAATTTCAGCCAATCAGCTTAAATCAAAAAAAAATGAATTTCCTGTATCTTCCAACGAAACAAAAACAGTAAGGTTCCGTCAGTCTAACGTTCACGACTTCGCCTGGTTTGCTGATAAACGTTATCATGTACTAAAAGATAGAATTACCTTACCAAATTCACGTGAAGTGGATACCTGGATTTATTTTACCGACAACGAAGCCGATTTATGGAAGAAAGCTTTGGAGTATGTAGACGATGCCACTTTGTATTATTCATATATGTTAGGCGACTATCCATACAATCATGTCACAGCTGTTGATGGTGTAATTGCTGCAGGTGGAGGAATGGAGTATCCTAACATCACGATTGTTGGCGAAAGCTCTAACGCGTTTAATCTAGAAACAACTATTATGCACGAAGTGGGGCATAATTGGTTTTATGGCATCTTAGGAAGTAATGAAAGGGAAAACCCGGCCATGGATGAAGGTCTCAACTCGCTTTATGAAATGAGATACATCCGGGCCAAATATCCAACTAAAACATTAACTGAATTGATAGGTAAAGACAGCTCGTTTAAGTTTTTGGGTTTAAATAAACTTGCACACGACGAGTACTATAAGTTAGCTTATTTAATTGCAGCACGGAAAAACTCCGACCAGCCCATAGCGAAACAAGCTACTGAATTTACGAGCTATAATTATGGCGCTATCGTTTACGCAAAAACTGCCATTGCTTTTGATTATTTGATGCATTCGGTGGGAGAAGAAAGGTTTGATGAAGGGATGAAATTTTATTTTGACAATTGGAAATTTAAACACCCCAGCTCTACCGATTTGCTTAAAACACTAGAATACCATAGCGGAACCGAACTTGGCTGGTTTGCTGAAGAAATGATTTTGGGAAGAGATAAATTAGATTATAAAATCATCAAACATAAAGATGTGAAAGATGGTTCGCATAAAATAACTTTAGAAAATGTAGGAGATATTGAAGGACCTGTATCGTTAACGGCTTACAAAAAAGATAAATTAGTAGGCCAGGTTTGGTTCAATGGGTTTACAGGTAGTAAAACAGTTGGCTTTCCGGTGAGTGAAGTGGATAAATTTAAAATCGACGGATTAGGCAACATGCCGGAAATTAATAAGCAGAACAATACTTTAAAAACTAAGGGTTTGTTCAAAAAAGCAGAGCCTCTACAACTGAATTTCCTCGCCAAAATTGATAATCCGGATTATACACAACTTAACTATTTACCGATACTTGGTTACAATATGTATAACCAATTTATGTTAGGTTGTGCATTCTATAATTACAGCTTGTTACAAAAGAAATTCGAATTCACCTTAGCGCCAATGTATGCTTTTGGAAGCAATACACCTGTTGGTTTCGCTGACTTCCAGTTTAATTTACATCTTGATAAAGTATTTCAAACCGTAACTCCAGGAATTAAGTTTAAAAGTTTTGCCTATGATTTTGCCGACCGCGATAAGTTATTTCCTAATACAAATGTGACTGATGCAAGTTTCTTTGCGTTTAACTATTACAAGATTGAGCCATTCTTGAAATTCGAAATAAAAAAGAAAAATCCCGTAAGCAGATTGAGTCATACGATTAAGTTGAGAAGTGTGATTTTAGCGGCTGATGAAGACCATACTTATACAACCGTTTTTGAAACGATCCAGCAATCGCCTTACAAGAAACAAAAAATAAGTTATGTGAATGAAGCAGCTTATGTGTTCAGGAACAACAGAGCTATTAATCCGTTTGGTTTTAATTTAAAGTTTCAGCAAAACGAGGAGTTTTCTAAAATTAATCTAACGGCCAATTACGAAATTACCGTAAGTGATAAGTATGCAGCAGAAATCAGAATGTTTGCAGGAACTTTTATTGGCGGTAATAACAAGGGAGCTTACCGTTTCAGGGCAAGCGGTATAACAGGTTATCAGGATTATATGTATGACGGGAATTTTTTAGGCAGGAGCGAATATCAGGGAACGGCTTTTTCTCAGTTTACGGAGGATGATGGCGGATTAAAAGTTTGGACACCATTGGGACAGTCGGATACCTGGATGGCAGGATTAAATATTAAATCACCAAAATTCTTCAAGTTACCTGTCAAGTTTTTTGCTGATGTTGTATTCACTGACGGACAATTTCTTAATACTGAAAAGGTGCTTTACTGTGCCGGTTTTGATATTTGTATAATGAAAGATATCTTTGAAATATATATTCCATTGGTGTACAACAAGGATATAAAAAATACGTTTAAGTTGAATAATAAAGACTCGTTTTTCGAAACCATAAGATTTACATTTAATCTTAATAGAATTGAGCCGCGTGAATTATTAAACGCTAGTTTATTTTAATGCAAACAGGTAAAAAAATATATTTCGCATCAGATTTTCATTTGGGAGCACCAAAAGACAGCAAGAGTCCGGAGCGTGAGCGATTAATTTGCAAGTGGCTGGATGAAATTAAAACGGACGCAGAAGAAATTTACCTGGTAGGAGATATTTTTGATTTCTGGTTCGAACATAAGTACACCATACCTAAAGGTTTTGTTCGGATTTTAGGCAAGATTGCAGAGCTAACTGATAGTGGCATAAAAGTGCACTTCTTCACAGGCAATCACGACACCTGGATGAAAGATTATTTCCAAAAAGAAATTGGAGTCTCCGTTTATCACGATCCAATTACGCGTGAGTATAATGGAAAGCAATTTTACATTGGTCATGGTGATGGGTTAGGTCCGGGCGACGGCTGGTACAAAATTTTGAAATGGATTTTCAGAAATAAAGTTTGTCAGTGGTTATATGCCCGTTTACATCCTAATTTTTCTTATTGGATGGCCCGTGGTTCGAGCCTTAAAAGCAGAGCCGCAACAGGAAACTCAGATGAAGTTTTCCATGGACAGGATAAAGAATGGCTCTTTGTTTTCTGTAAAGAATATGTAAATAAACATAAGATAGATTATTTCGTGTTCGGGCACCGTCATTTACCTTTAGAATTGAATGTTGAAGGTATGGCACTTTATATCAACCTGGGCGATTGGTTACGCTATAACAGTTATGCTGTTTTTGACGGAAGTGAAATGCACCTGAAGTATTATAAATAGTAAAATCATATTATACTTGTTGAGATTTTGAAAAAACGGTATGCATATTTCATTTTCATGACGGCTGTATTAATCAATCATGCCTTATATGCATCTAAGGATTCATTGCCAAATTTCAAAGCACGCAAAGTTTTTTTAACTGGCTCCACAGGAATATTATCTGCAGGGTCCATTGCATATCTGGGCCATGTATGGTACAGTAAATACAACACCAGCAGTTTTCACGATTTTGATGATTCTAAAGAATGGCTGCAGATGGATAAAGTGGGCCATACTTTAACCAATTTCCAAATGTCGCACTTAATGATGAAGTCATTTGATTGGGCAGGATTTAGCCGCAAGAAATCAATCTGGATTGGCGGAACAATTGGATTCTCCTATATGACAATCGTTGAAGTGATGGACGGATTTAGTAAAGGCTGGGGTTTTTCAATAACAGACATGGGTTGCAATGCTCTTGGTACGGCTATAGCCATGACACAACATGCTGCGTGGAATGAACAGCGCTTTAACTTAAAATTTTCGGTACATACTACATCTTATCCTCAATATAATCCGGATTTATTGGGAGATGATTTTGGCTCTAAACTCCTTAAAGATTACAACGGTCAAACTTATTGGTTAAGCGTGAGCCCGTTTTGCTTTATAAAATCCGACAGGAAATTACCTAAATGGCTGGCTATTTCATTTGGATATGGTGCTGATGGCATGCTGGGTGCATTTTACAATAATGTAGCGGTTGTGGATGAGCAGGGGAATGTAACCGAATTTCAGAGGCAGAGGCAATATTACCTTTCTCTAGATGTGGATTTGTCGAAAATTAAAACAAAAAACAAATATTTGAAAGCCGTATTCAATGCCTTTAATATTCTAAAAATTCCTGCACCAACTTTGGAATTTCAGAATGGAAAAACTAATTTTCATTATTTATATTTTTAATAATCAAACCATGAAATTATATTCAATTAATGCAGGACATTTTAAATTAGACGGTGGCGCTATGTTTGGTGTTGTACCTAAAAGCATGTGGAAAGAATTAAACCAGCCAGATGAAAATAACATGTGCAGCTGGGCCATGCGTTGCCTGTTGATTCAGGATGGAAACCGTTTAATTTTAATTGATAACGGTATGGGTAATAAACAAAGCGATAAGTTTTTCGGTTTTTATTTTTTGCATGGAAATGATACGCTTGAAAAATCTTTGGCGCAACATGGATTTGGAATGAATGATATTACAGATGTTTTTTTAACGCATCTCCATTTTGACCATTGTGGTGGAAGTATCAATTTTAATAAAGATAAAACCGGATATGAGCCCGCATTTAAAAATGCCATATACTGGAGTAATCAAAAACACTGGGATTGGGCTGTTAAACCAAACGCCAGAGAGAAAGCGAGCTTTCTGAAAGAAAATATTATGCCTATTCAGGAAAGCGGACAATTAAAATTCACTTCACAGGGCGATGCCGGATTCAATGCATTTGAAATAGTAGAAGTGTACGGACATACAGAGGCCATGATGCTTCCAATTATAAAGTATAACAATACCACGATAGCTTATATGGCAGATTTAATTCCTTCTACCGGACATATTCCATTACCTTATGTAATGGGTTATGATATGCGTCCGCTTAATACCTTAATGGAGAAAGAGCAATTACTGAATAAAGCAGTAGATAATAACTGGCTCTTGTTTTTTGAGCATGATCCTAAAATTGAATGCTGTACTTTGCAAAGAACAGAAAAAGGAGTAAGGCTAAATGAAACAGTAAGGTTGTCGGAAGTTTAAACTGCCTGAGTTTTACTTAGCAGCTCTGCGTAAAGCTTTTCGTACAAAGGCAATACAGCATTGATATCAAATTTTTCTGCTTGAATTAATGCGTTTGTTTTAAATTGAGATAGTAGTTCAGGATTAGAAAGTAATTTAATGCTGTTGGCTGCCATCTCATCAATGTCTCCAACATTACTTGTAAATCCGGTTTTGCCGTTTATGTTTACTTCAGTTAATCCGCCGGTGTTAGTTGAAATTACAGGTAAACCCATAGCCATGGCTTCCAATGCAGCCAAACCAAAACTTTCAGTTTCACTTGGTAAAATAAATAAATCTCCTAATCCTAAAATTTCTATCGGGTCATTTATTCTGCCCAAACTAATAATATCGCTGCAAGTATTTAATTCCCTGCAAAGTTTTTCAATGGCCGGTCTTTCGGGACCATCGCCAACTAAAATTAATTTTGAAGGAATTTCTTTTCTTACTTTATCAAACACCTTTAAAACATCTTCAACACGTTTTACTTTTCGGAAATTTGAAACATGAACTAATATTTTTTCATTATTAGGAGCGTAATGGTTCTTCTGACAATTGTGTGGTGCCTTCTTGTAATCTTCGATATTTACAAAATTAGGAATCACATCAATTTTATTGTCGATTTTAAACGTAGTAAGCGTATCTTTTTTAAGACTTTCAGAAACGGAAGTAATGGCGTTGCTACTATTCAATGAAAATCTGATCACCGGTTCAAAAGATGGATCGCGGCCAACAAGTGTTATGTCTGTTCCGTGTAAAGTAGTGATATAGGGTAAAAATATTTTTTTTGACTTCAATATTTGCTGTGCAAGATAGGCAACCGAGGCATGAGGAATGGCGTAATGCACATGCAGTACGTCGAGTTTTTCGTAAGTAGCCACATCTACAATTTTACTGGCTAATGCAGATT
>Ga0154020_10008769_pt1 | contig 11714 bp, 11 predicted proteins | sample Klosneuvirus_201_FD_109709 | JGI IMG/M metagenome (GOLD analysis project Ga0154020, IMG submission 109709) | Active sludge microbial communities from wastewater, Klosterneuburg, Austria - Klosneuvirus_20160825_MG | ecosystem: Engineered > WWTP > Aerobic digester > Activated sludge | place... | reverse complement strand
TCACCTCCAGAAAATCTGAATAAAGCTTCAGTCTCCTTGAGTTCTATTTTCAACGACTTAAGATATTCGTCTTTTTGAATTGCTCTATTTACTATTTGATCTAAATGAGATTCTTCAAACGCCTTGAGCACATAAACTTGGGACCGGCTGAGTAAAGCGCTGATAACTTCGAAACTTGGGTTTTCGGTGGTAGCACCAATGAGGGTTATAATCCCTTTTTCAACCGCCCCGAGCAATGCGTCTTGTTGGGATTTGTTAAAACGATGGATCTCATCAATAAACAATAATGCACCCCCGTGTTCTTTTGCTTTATCAATCACTTCCCTTAAATCTTTTACACCCGAGCTGATTGCACTTAGGCTAAAAAAAGGTAAATCCCATGATTGAGAAAGCAATTGTGCCAAGGTAGTTTTACCAACTCCCGGTGGGCCCCAAAATAAAATACTGCGAGCGGTATTGGATTCGGCGAGTCTACGAATGGGCATACCGGCGCCCAGTAAATGCTCCTGACCAATAAAATCATCCAGCACTTGCGGCCTTACCCTTTCTGCTAATGGAATATTTGAGTAATTAGTTGACAAACCTTGTAATTAAAGGACAAACTTACTCAATTGAATCAATATTGAGAGATTAAATCAAAACTATAATTCAGAAAAAAAATCGAGTATCAGATGGTCTCAACTTATCAAAAACTTCTGTTTTTTATTGCATCCAAAAGTGCTAGCATTGCTGTTTTATTGTCAGCATTCACGGCTAAATCACTCACTATTTTGGATGCATCATTAAAATAAGTGCCGGCTTTTTGCTTTAAATATTGATCAGCCCCGGTTTGAACAAAAATGGCCTTCACCTCTTCAATTTTTTGATTATCAGTTAACTCTGAATTGGTTAATAATTTATTTAGTTTTTCACCTTCCAATTTTGAAGCATGAATCATCATGATGGTCTTTTTACCCGAAAGAATATCGCCTCCGGTTTGTTTGCCAACAAGTTCTGCCGACCCAAAAGCATCCAAATAATCGTCCATTAATTGAAAACCTAAACCCAGATCTGTGCCAAAATTATACACTTTACGAGATTCGCTTTCAGTGGCTCCGGCAATAATAGCTCCTGTTTGCAAGCAACAACCCAAAAGCACTGATGTTTTTAGTCGTATCATTTCAAGATACTCTGTTTCAGAAACAAGGGATTGGGATTCAAAATTCATATCCATTTGTTGTCCTTCGCAAACTTCATAAACAGTTTTGTTAAAGAGGTTAAATAAGGCTGACCAACTTTGAGGTTCAGATCTTAAGAGACATTCATATGCTTTAGCCAACATAAGGTCACCGGAGAGTATTGCAGTTGGGGTATCCCATTTTTCATGAACTGTTGGATTGCCACGGCGCAGTGGGGCTTTGTCCATTATATCATCATGAATAAGTGTAAAGTTATGAAATACTTCCATGGCAAGTGCAGCATGAATAGCCTCTTCTGCTGTTCCGGAATACAATTCGCATCCCATTAATGTTAAAACCGGACGGATTCGTTTTCCACCCAAGCCCAAAATATAGTTAAGAGGATCATATAAATTTTGGGGCGAACCATAAAATTGATTCTCTGCAATATGACTTTCTATAAGGCTTAATAATTTGGGGTAGGATTGCATTTTTTATTTCGAAAAAGTGAATGGATCTAGGTTTATGGAGATTTCGGCAAAGGTTGGTATTTTTTTTGAATTTAAGAATGAAAGCAGGAGTGTGAATTATGAATGATGAATTATAAATGATGAATTATGAATGATGGATTATGAATTATGAATTATGAATGAAGGAGTATGGATTATGAATTATTGATCTATAAGTTTGGATTTTGGATATTTGGCTCATTAAGTTAAAAACTAACAACTAAAAGCTAAAAGTGGGGATTTGAACTAGAACTTAGTTTTCTAGCAATTTAGCCATATCCATTCCGCTTTTAGCCAATCACTTAAAACAATTCAACAATATAACAATTTAACCTTAGAACAGTTTAGCAATCCAACATTATAACAATTTAAAAGTTTAGCAATAAATCAATTTACCTCCCCAAAAAAAATGCCGCCCAAGCAGGACGGCACTTTCCATGAAAAAACCTCTCAATTTATATTTCGGGTGAGGGCTATCTCCTTAATTATATACCTCACCGTCGGCAGAGTTCTGCTCTATTTTTTAAGTGTTCTTAAGTAGTTCACGATGTTCCATAAATCCTCATCGTCGGTGATTTTTTTCTTGTAAGAAGGCATATCGTCTCTACCTTCAACTATTTTATAATAAAGCTCACCATCAGTTTGGTTTTGGAAAGAGGCAACACTAAAATCGCCTGAAGGAGTATCTAATTCTTTTGATTTAGGACCATCACCTAAACCTTTAGATCCATGGCACGACTTGCAATGCTTTGCATAAAGTGTTTTTCCTTCAGCAACGCTTTCTGCGCTAGTCTTTACAGCACTCTTCATTTTTTTAGAAGCTTCCGGAACTTTCCATGGCTTTGGTTTGTCGTCTTGTTTGTTTGCTACAAATGACATTGTGATCCATCCAAGGAATAGCATTGTAAACGCTATTGTCATTACTTTTTTGTTAAAAATTGTTTTCATATTATTTTTTGATTATGGGTTGTATTTATACCGGTAAAACCGGGTGTTTGTAGTATTAATAAGTTATTGATTCTTTTGTTTTAACATGCTAAACTCATGCCAAACTGATCTAAGTATTTATTTAAGGGTTGGTATGTGGCTCTTCCTTTCTCAATCGGATTAATTCATATATAATCACCAGATAATGTCCCCAAACTACAGTTATTAAAATAATAAAAGTAACCAGCATCCATATTGGAGGATGGGCACTCCACAAGGCTCTTGGGGCTTCTTTAATAATATTTGAAACCGGAATTCCCCATTTTTGAGTAACACTCGCTTCAAGATTTCCGTAAAGTTCATGCTCATCAAGTTTTACAATCATTACAAGGTTACCATTTTGATCGCCCGGTAAATTGGCCGGAACCTCAGCGCTAGCTTCGCCATTCTCATCGGTAGTTGCCTCAGCAATTTTCAAAGGATTGATCATTCGTTGAACAAAAACCCCCAAAGCGGCTTCTGCAACAGGTGTTTCAGTGCCGGTGCCTAAGTCTACCAATTTAATTTGCAACGAATACACAGAATCTTCAAAAACAGGTGTAACAATCAGCCTGGCTCGTTTTATGGTAAGTTCCTCTTCCACTTCTTCCATAAATTTATTGCCTTTAAAAACTGCTTTTAAGTTTAAGTTACCTTCCTTATCTGCAACAATTTTATCTCCTTTCCAGTTAAATGTTGCTTTGCCGCTAATATCTGTTATGGCATATCCCAATTCTTTTTCTTCCTCAGCCAATACTTGAATAAATGATACTCTTAAATGAGGCAGTTTTTTATTAGAGCCATTAACTTTGGCTTGCAACTGCACCTTCATATCAATTGAATTATCGGCCTTTTGAATAGTGTAGAATAAAAGGGAAGGTGATATTAATGAAGATTCTTCTTCCTCGGGTTCTTCCACTTTGGTGGAGTCTGTTTGGGTACTATCTGCCTGAGCTTTAAGCAATACCGGGCTGTTCAATAGTAATAAAAGCGCCATTACCATAACTAATTGTGGCAGCAACTTTTTTATATCGGTTATTATTTTTACTCGTTTCATTGGAGTTATTGTTTAAAATTTGAATTCATTAGTCCGGATTAAACTGTTTCAATATTTTTTTGTGGAACTGCTTCAGTTTCCGGAACTTCTTTCTTTTCTTTATCAGCAAATTCAGATATTGGAATGATTGTAACAAATTTGGAAATTATTGTAAAAAACAGGAAGAAACTGGCTACACCGGCCAAAGTGAGTGCCCATTCAACCCATGTAGCTGAATACTTAACATACTCAAGTCGAGTATCTTGCATAGGTAATAATGGAGATTCTAAAGTAGGAACAATAATTAAATACCTTTTGATCCACAAAGCCATCACCATAAAAAATGATGCCAATGCAATTAAATTAGGTTTACGGGTTTTAGGAATAGCTACAATTAATACCGGAATAAGTATACCGAACAGATTTGAATACAAGAAGTACCATCCATATTTGGCCGGATTAAATATTTTCTCAATTACTTCACTATTCCATTTTTCGGAAGCAAACCAATCTGTAAGATATTCGGAGAAGGTAAAATATCCATACGCGGAACCTAAAATCATCATGATGTATCCAAGGTAGATAAAATGTTTGTCGGTTAAATAACTATGTAAATTATACATTTTTCTGTAGACCCACATAGCCATTATCAATACACCGGTTCCCGAATAAATGGCAGCAAGCACAAAGTAAGGCCCAAAAATAGTACTGTGCCAGCCCGGTCTTAAGGTCATACCAAATATCCAAGATAGAACAGAGTGCACAATAATTGCCAAAGGCACTATCATTATTGCCAATAAATTGGTAGATGTGCTGATATGCTTTTTTTGACCGGGAGTTCCACGGTAACCAATAGCAAGTATTTTATATAGTTTTTGTTGCCATTTTGGAATATTGAGTTTAGCATCACGATATATGGCAAAATCTTTTATTAAGGCCAAATAGAGAAAAATAACACTGCCTGTAAAATAAGTTCCAATTGCAAATACATCCCATGTAATGGGCGATTGCAAACGTGGGTATAAAAATAAGTGATGTAATCTATCTAGCCTTCCAATACAAAGTAAAATAAAGATGGGGCCGATCATTGTTGAAACCACTGTAATCATTTCTGCAATTCGAATTATTGGTTTACGCCATTCAACTTGAAGAATATGTAAGATTCCTGAAATTACTGCACCGGCGTAACTTATACCGATAAAGAAAATAAAATTGGCTATATATAATCCCCAAACCACATTGTCTCTCATTCCTGTAACAGAGTGTCCAACAGCTACTTGAAGATACAAGGCATAACCTCCGACTATAATCCACAGTAAAAAGAAAATGGTCCAGGCCCAAGTTTTTTTGCCATATTTCTCAATGGTAGGTCTCTGTTTTTCAAGGATCTCCTGTTGATATTTATTAAGTTCCATAATGTCTATTTTTAAAATTTATGAATGTTTATTTATAAAATTTTACCCTTCTTTTCCTTCCATGGTGCTTTTGAAGCGTTCTTTTAGTTTTTCATCCAGATCTTCATAACCTCTTTCAACAGGAAACTGACGGTCTTTAGGAGGAAGGTAATAAACCCTTGGTTTTGTGCCCAAATCTTCCATAAATCTGTAGGCTCCACCATCTTTAATCAATTGGGTAAAACTTACGGTTTCATCACCATTGGTAACTGTATCTTCGTTTTCGTCACCAAAATAAAATACACCATTTGGACAAGCCTCAACGCATGGAGGAAGCAAACCTTCGCGGGTTCTATCGGGGCAAAAATCACATTTTTCAACTGTACCAACCCTAGCCGGAATACCGGTTTCAGCGGAGTAAGGTTGATCTTTTATATAATCAGGAATAACGGGTTCGTCCCAATTAAAAACACGGGTAGAATATGGACAAGCTGCCATACAAAATTTACAACCTATGCATCTTTCATTGTCAATTAAAACTAAACCGTCTTCACGTTTGTAAGTGGCATCTACCGGACAAACTTTTACACAAGGAGGGTTATCGCAATGAAAACATTGTTTAGGGAACCAATAAGGGGCTCCTTGTTCACTGTCTTTCATCAACTTAACTGTAAGCCACTCGGTTTCTTCAGGTCTGTAATGCCATTTTTGACAGGCGCTTACACATTTACGTGCATTTTTACAGCGGGATAGGTCTACTACCATGACAAATTTTTTGCCGGCAATGCCTTCTCTTGCTTCCAGTTTGGAAACAATGGCCATGTGTTCTTGATGGTTGAGGTAGGCAGAATCTATTTCAACGATTTCACCTTCGGGTGAAAGTAATTTAATTTTTTCGCTTTTGGTTGCTTTCTCTGTAGAGCAGGAGCACACCAAACTGCCACAAGCTGTGGTTGCAACGGTGGCCAAAGCAGCAGTTTTTATAAAATCTCTGCGACTTTGGTCAATGGTTTCTTCGTGTTGTTTCATGTCTTAAAAAATTAAAGTCAACGTTATTTGTCTTTTGAAGGATTTTTCATCCAATCGTAAATATCAGCATTGCTAGCTTTTTGTCCGCTGCTTGCCTTTTCAAATACTGCTTTATTCACCTCAACCAATTTACCATCAGGTGTAAGCATTTTTATCATTTCAGGATTTTCTTCAATGGAAATGAGCTTTTCAGTTTGTCCGGAAAAAAGTGCAGACATAAACCATCTGCGAGAACCGCCCTTTTTATCAGTATTTTTCATAATTATTGTTTAGATTAAATGTTAAGGTTTGCACTGAACAAAGTTGTACCTATAATTCATTGAAGAATATGACAAGGCTCAGAAGTTTTTATGATACTCGTCATAAAAATTAGTAGCTTATCCAAAATAAATACGTTCGAAATCATGATTTAAATATTTGTTTTAAAACTAAAAACAGCCCCAAGATTACTCCTGAGGCTGCCATTCCAATGAATAAAGGAAAGTATTTATCCTTTTATCAGTAGTTCCATAACCTGGTAATATTAAACCCAATAACTACATCCATGTTGGTGAAATCGTTGGCGTTATATAAAAAATTGTGTTGATTGATTATTGATTCGTAAGTTCCTACAAATACCTGAAATACGTGAGAGCCGGTTGACGCCTCCAAGCCAAGACTAAGGTTAGGTTTTACAGTAAGTACGCTTGATTCCTGCTTTGTAAAATTTTGATCGTATTCAACAAGCATGGCCAATGCATCAGCTATTTTATATCTTCCAATTACTGACAATCCAATATTTCCATGTTTTACAAGTGAGTCAACCATATTAAAATGTGAATAGCTTGGTGCTATTTGTAACGAAAATTTATTTGAAAATTTACGTGCAATCATCAATTGATGGAAATAAGAAAGTCTGTTGGTGGTTTTGGGGAATATATCTTTTCTAACATCAATTGCAGCGTTTCCAAAGTATGTAACACTTACCGGCATACTGCCCGATTTTGTTTGTCTCAATAAGGCATATTTCCAATTTATATCCTGTAATTTATTGTTTTTGGTAGTACCAACTCCCAATTGAAGTTTATCGGTAAAGCTAAAATTTAAACCTAGTCTAATGTTGGATGGTGCATACAGCCCTAATAAATCAAAATCTTCGCTGTTTAATTTACCGAAACGGTGTTGAACAATAAACTCCAAGGTATGTTTGGTAGGAATTTTTATCGTTTGGTTATTTAGCAGATAACCACATTCAAAGGTTTCCTTTACCGGTTTACTTTTCGACGTTTTTTGGGGTGCCACCGCCGATGAATCATCTTGAGCCATAGCAGCGAATGAGAAAATTTGAAGGAGAATGACAAACATTGCTGCCTTGCATATCAATTGTGTTTTCATGTGTGTTTTACTTTTTTTTAGTTTAAAAATCTCCAAATTCCCGAAAAGAAAACAAGCAGGATCCGGTTGAATAAGTTTATGTTGTTGCTTAAAGTTTTTCATAATTCTTTCTATTTGGCTTTTCGGTTAGTTTTCTTTAGCTCCTTGTTTCATCCAAATTAAAAATTTACTGATTTCGGAAGCTGGCATTTTTTGAGGAGGCATATTGGTGTTTAACTTGATCATAAGTATACTTTCGTCAGGTTTTAACGTATCAATATGTCCACCATCCCATAATGACATATAAGCTTTACCATCTAAAAGATTTGGTGGAACACTTCTATCATGACATCCGCTAGAGGCGCATTTGGAAGTTAAAATTGGCTGCAGATCCTGTGAAAAACTTATTGGTGTATTAGGATCAATTACAGCTTTTTTGAAATATTCTTTTTGGCAAGAACCGAAAATGCCGGTTATAATAAAAAGAATTGCGATGGATTGAATGATTCTCATGGCGATTTATTTTGATTGAAAGGTGAGAATTTGTTTAAGAGACCCGATATGGTTTTTACCATCATGATCCATTAAGGCAACACCAAAGGGAAATGACTTTCCTTGGGGTGCAGTAAACTGGGCATCATCGGGATTACCTGTACTTAAATCACGAACCAGTAAAACTTTATACACTGTATGTGGTGCAATAACATTAACCTTGCTTCGTGTTACATTAGAAACACTCCATACATTTGCACTGCTGCCGGTTGGAGTTGTAAGATAATGGCCGGGCAAACTACCAAGCCCTTTAATATAGGCTATCAAATCGTCGTAACTACTGGTTGGAACTTGTTGCCAATATTGTTTACCGGTATGCTCTTCATTTCCTGAAAAGCTAATAATATTTGATCTGGAGTATTTACCTGCAAACCCTGTTGAGGCAAATGCGGTAGCTTCGCCAAACGAACCAACACCGTCACCATTTTCACCGTGGCAATGATTGCAACCATAAGTTGGATGATGGTAAACAACATCACCTTTATGGACATCACCGGTAAAAAGGGCTTTGTTTAATAGATAAAACGCAGGGTCGAGATTGGTTGTTTTTCCATCGGGGCGAGTATAGGATTGTTTGGTTCCGTCCCATTCGTAAACCGGACCGGACCGAGGATTACCCGGAGTAACCTTGTTGCGGGTTGCCATACTAGTTCCGGCATCGTTGGAAATACCCGTAGTTGCATCCGTCATCATATCTACGGCATAGCCTAAAGGTTCAGAAATAGCAAGATCCCATTTCCATATATCAACGGAACCTGCAGAAGGTTGCATTTTGTTATTGTGACAAGATGCTGCACACCCTTTATCGCTAAAAGTTCCTGCAGCACTTGAGGCATTGGCTATTTCAAAAGCTAATGCAATTTTATCGCTATTGCCTTGAGATGTCCAACCACCGGCTGAATCTGTTTTTAAAGGATCCGTTGGACCACTGAAAAATGCTGATTCAAGAGCAGGGCTCATATCGGAGTCAACCCATTCCATGTACAAATACAACTTGGAATTATCATAAGCAGCTTTCATCACTAACTTTGGATCTGCCCCTTTGTTAAATGTAGCTTTACCTCCATATGTACCGGTCATATTTAAAAAACCATTGGCGTACAATTCATTCTTGTTGAGATCGGTAAGATCTGCAAAAGGCACTTCCAAAAAATCAGCCGTTTTCCAATAGGCATCGGTAATTGCCATAGGTGGAGTACTTACATATGCTGCTTGCAAGGTACTTGTTTTTTGGGCAACCTTTGCTCTGGGCGGTTGAGGGAAATAAGCCTGTTCGCATGCTGAAAATACCAAGAGCACTAGAGATAATGCAGACAGTTTTTGGTATATTTTATTTTTCATATTGTTTTTTTATGATTTAAATTTTGTGTTGAAGTAGGTTTTGAATTCATTTAAACCCTCTTAAACTTTATTTTAAAAAAACAGGGAGGCACTGAATATAGTAACCGCCCTGTTTCTTGTTCCCTTAACTTGTTTTAACAAATCACTTCAGTCCCTAATTAAATTAATATTTATTAAGATTAATGAGGGAATGGTGAATTTAATGCAGGATAAGATCTACAACTACATCGTCCTTTTTAGAACCAATGGTCAATTTTGCTCCACCGGATTTAAAAGTAATCTGCATAGGATTGGTGTATTCTGCCTCCATGTAATAATCGCCTTTACTTACTGCAGAGAAAGAATAATTTCCATTAGCATCGGTTGCTGTAGATGCATTAAAAGTAGAAGTTACTTCCTTGGTATCAAATGCTAAATAAACTATAGCATTTTTTACAGGTGCACCGTTAAGTGTTACAGACCCTTTAATGGTATTTTTACCTTCGAAGCCAGGCTCTTTGCTGCAAGAAGACAGCATAAATATGGATGCCACAGCTAATAATATTGTTAATTTTAGTGTTTTCATTGTGATGGTTTTTAATATTGTTTTATAAAAGAAAGTGGCTTGAATTAGTATGGTAAATTAACTAAGTTACAATCAACAGTAATTGTTACAAGGTCGGCAATTGAACCTGATGGAACACCAAATACAGATAATGCATTGATACCAAAAGTTCCTACTAATCCTGCTCTGTCAGTTTTTTTACCGGTTGTAGTGTTAGTTGCAGTTTTAATGCCTGTATAAGTCATTGGCATTTCAATTACAACAGTTTTACCTCTGAATTTAAAATCGCCTTTTACCATGTAGCCATTGCCAAATTTTTCACAACTTGTGCTATTAAACCATGCAGTATCTGTGCTTGGTCTAGGAGCTAAAACAACAGATGGGGTTTTGGTAACGGTGTCAAACAATACACCCATGTAACCGGGACCGCTTTTTCCATAAGCATCTCTACCGGGTTCACCTGTATTAAAGGTTGAAAGCTGAACCCATGCATTAATTTTAGTTTTAGCCGGATTTGCTTGATCAAAATTAACTTTTACATTAAAGTTGTTAAAACGACCTGTAAGCATTGCTCCAGCATCATAATACTTGGTTTCCCATTTAACGCTACTGTGCGATTTGTCCATTTTCCATGCACCCGGAGTGGTGTAAGTAGGTGGAACAATTGCGCCTACTGATGCATCAATTACATCTGTACCTGAGTTATTACTGGCGGCCAGTAATTCAACTTCATTTTCTTTTGAACAACCGATCAGAAATACAACTGCCAGAGCGCATACTCCGATTGTGTAAACTGCCATTGCTTTTAATGATTTTGTTTTCATAAAATTTGATTTTAATTGTTAATATTAATTGTTGGTTATGTGGAACAAAGGTTTACTAATAAGCAAGGATTGTTAATGACCTTTGTCATTTTTTTCAATGATCATAGTCATACCGGATTGTAAATGCGATTTGCCTAATAATGCCTTTATTCAATAGCATTTTAGGAGCATGAAAAATAAAATGAAGATTAAAATCAGGAAAATCCTAAATGAGATCAATATTTCTTGTTGTTTGTAAAATATCAAACAACCTTAATAAATAAAAATATAAACTGTTTTTTAAAATTTAATTATAAGTTTTAGTTTAAAACTCAAATATCACCCCAATGGTTGGAGTTACTGATAGATCATTGTTTTGCAAAATTACCGGTATGGCATTGGAACCATCTTGTTTAATGGCATTTTGATCGGTAGTTTCGAAACCGGTATTATCTTCATTGCGCTTAAATGTATAGCTTGGCACACCTTGTTGACGGAACAATAAAATATTTTGAACGTCAATAAAAATATCGAGACTGGTTTTGCGGTAATTGTATTTTTTATCTAAACGCAAGTCGAGTTGATTAAAAGTATTAAGTCGTTTTGAGTTTAGATTTTGATAATCTAAAACGCCGGTTCCTAATAAAAGATAGTTTTGTTGTGAGGCAGTAAGATTAAAAGGCGTATATGGCAAGCCTCCTGCTAACCTATATTTTAGCCCAAGCTGCCAGTTCTTTTTAAATTTATAACCCAAAGTTCCGGAGAGCAAATGTTGATTATCCCAAGAGGATGAAATCATTTTTCCGTTAGCACCGGAAAACATGCTTCTTACATATGTATAGCTAAGAACATAAAATATATTTTTTACAAGCTTTTGCTGTACAAATAGTTCAAAACCATAGCATTCACCATTTCCGGTACTTCTAATTTTTTCACTGCCAATGGACCCAAAATCGCCTCCTTGGTTTGCCAGCGAAATGCCATTTACTTCTGATACTGGATAATTGCTGTACTTCTTATAAAAGCCTTC
>Ga0154020_10008768_pt1 | contig 11715 bp, 10 predicted proteins | sample Klosneuvirus_201_FD_109709 | JGI IMG/M metagenome (GOLD analysis project Ga0154020, IMG submission 109709) | Active sludge microbial communities from wastewater, Klosterneuburg, Austria - Klosneuvirus_20160825_MG | ecosystem: Engineered > WWTP > Aerobic digester > Activated sludge | place... | reverse complement strand
CTGCTGGTGCGCTTCACCGGCGAGTTGATGAACTACGAAGAGGTGGACTACTTCGCCGCCGTCAAACGCGCATTCAAACTGATTGCCTTCGCGACCACATCCACGTCGGCGTTCGAGGCGCGTGCGCAGGGGTATCTGCGCGTGAGCGATCGCATCAGCATGAATCGTGACCATCAGATCGCCGATGCCAAGCAGCGCGTCCTCGATTTGGCACCGGGCTATCTGCCGCCGCTCGAAAAATCGGTGCGCGCGCTGGGTCGCGAAGGACTGGGCAATCTCGAATACGCGCTCTGGGCCGCGAAGGAAGCGGGACAGGCGTCGGCGCACGATGTGCGTGTGGGTCGCGCCATTGCCTATGTGCTGTGCGGTGGTGATGGCACGGCGCGTGATGTCACCGAGCAGGATATCCTCGACTTCGAGCGCGAGCAGTTCCTCAGTCTCCTCGGCACCAAGGAAACGCAGGAACGCATCGCGTACACTCTCAAGACCGGCAAGCCGCTGCGCAACTGAGCGCGCGTCCGCGAAGACATACGGAGACTCAGCAATGACCGAGGTCGTGATCGTCAGCGCCGTGCGCAGCGCCGTGGGCCGGGGTAAGGCCGACGGCTCGCTTGCCGGCGTGCATCCGGTGGATCTGTCATCCACTGTCATGAAGGAAGCCATCGCGCGTGCCGGCATCGACGCGGCGATCATCGAAGACGTGCAGTGGGGCTGCGCGATGCCCGAAGCGTCGCAGGGGCTCAACCATGCGCGACTCGCGTGGTTGCGCGGCGGATTGCCGGTGGAAACGTCGGCCGCCACCGTCAACCGCTTCTGCTCGTCGGGATTGCAGTCGGTGGCGTACGCCGCGCAGGCCATCATCGCAGGCATGGGTGATACTGTCATGGCCGGCGGCATCGAAATGATGTCGCAAGTCCCCATGTCGGGCTACAACGCGCGACTCTCGCCTGAGATCACCGAGAGCTACATCGGCATGGGGTTCACCGCCGAGCGGGTTGCAAAGCGGTGGGGGATCACGCGCGAGCAGCAGGATCAGTTCGCGTTCGATTCACAGCAGAAGGCCGCAGTCGCGGTGGCGAACAAGGTGTTTGCGCCGGAGATCGTGCCGATCATCGTGAAGCAGTACGTATGGACCGGCGCAGCGAAGAAGGTAACCGACGTGGTCTTCGACACCGACGAGTGTCCGCGCGCCACCACGATGGAAGGGCTCACCAAACTGCGGCCGGCGTTCGTGCCAACCGGCAGCGTCACGGCCGGCAACGCCAGTCCGTACTCCGATGGCGCGGCGGCTGTGCTGGTGATGAGCGCCGACCGCGCGAAGGCACTCGGACTCAAACCGCTTGCACGGTTCGTCAGCTTCGCGACGGGTGGCGTCGATCCAGACATCATGGGTGTCGGACCCATCAAAGCCGTGCCGAAGGCGCTCGCACGCGCCGGTCTTGCGCTCAGTGATCTCAAACTCATCGAGTTCAACGAAGCGTTCGCCGCGCAGGCGCTGGCGGTCATCAAGGAGCTGGGGATGGACACCAGCATCATCAATGTGAACGGCGGCGCCATCGCGCTTGGCCATCCGTTGGGCGCGACGGGGGCCAAACTCACGACGCAACTGGTGCACGAACTCGGCCGCCGCGGCGGTGGCTACGGCATGGTCACCATGTGCATCGGTGGCGGCATGGGTGCGGCGGGCATTTTCGAAGTGTACCCCGCGTAGCGCCTCACCCAGATAGTTCAGGATGGCAGCAGTACAGCGAACAGCGTTTACCACAGAGAGCACAGAGGCACAGAGGAAGCGCTTCCGCTGTCACCCTCTGTGCCTCTGTGCTCTCTGTGGTAAACGCTGTTGAATGGACGCTCGTCCGCTAGACCTGTCGCGACTCCGTCACGCGCAGCGCGGATTCTCCGAGGGCCGCCACCACTCGGCCAAGTCCGGCAAAGCGCGGATCGGAGGTGAGCCCCTGCACGTGCCGGGCATAGATCTGCTGCGCAATCACCGCCACCTTGAACAACCCAAACGCGTAGTAGTAGGCCGCATTGCTGACGTCGCGCCCCGTTGCTTCCCCGTACGCCTGCACAACCTGCGCGCGGGTGAAGCTGCCCGGCAACGCGGTCACGCCAAGGCCGAGTGAGCGGAAGATCGGCGCATCGGCGGCTTCCACCCAATAGGCGAGCGACGTACCGAGATCCATGAGCGGATCGCCCAGCGTAGCCATCTCCCAATCGAGAATGGCAATCACCCGACGCTGCGTGGCGCGATCGAGGACCAGGTTGTCGAACTTGAAGTCATTGTGAATGAGCGTAGCGCCGTGTTCGGGCGGGATGTGCGCAGCGAGCCAGTGCGCCACCGCTTCGATATCCGGCACATCCTCTGTGCGCGACGCATGCCAGCGACGCGTCCATCCTTGCACCTGTCGTAGCACATAGCCGTCGGGACGCCCAAGCGCCGCCAGCGGCTCAGAGCGCACATCCACCGCGTGCAGTTGCGCCAGCGTCTCCACGAACGTGTTCGACAGCGCCGCCATGGTGAGCTTCAGCGCGGCCGGATCGAGCGGAAGTTCCTTGGGTGTGGAGCCGCGCAGAATCACGCCGTCCACGAATTCCATCAGATAAAACGGCGCCCCGATCAGCTCCGCATCGTCGCAGCGTGCCACCGGCTTTGGCACCGGTACACCCAGCGGATGCAACGCAGAGAGAATACCGAACTCGCGCGCCATGTCGTGCGCGATGCCGCCTTTGACGCCACGTGGCGGGCGCCGCAACACGTAGGCGCGGGTGCCATCCTCACTCTGGATCGTGGTGCGATACGTGAGGTTGGAAAAGCCTGCCGGAAACTGCCGCACCTCGATGCGCGCGCCCGCCGGGACCAGGGCGGGCCGTTCCCGATTGAGCCACATGCGCAGCACGTGCGGATCGACGTCTTCACCGGGCCGCGCATCGATCGTGTCGTCCGACGGCACCTTCACGGCGCCCCCCGTGAGGCGGCGCGGCTGGCCAGATACGGCTTGAGCGCGCGACGCGCAATCACCGTCTTGTGCACTTCGTCAGCGCCGTCGTAAATGCGTGCCGCACGTTCGTGGCGGTACCACCACGCCAGCGGGGTATCGTCGGTCATGCCCAGCGCGCCGTGGGCCTGAATGGCGCGATCGAGCACGCGTTGCAACGTGCCCGCGACGAACACCTTGATGTACGCGATCTCCTCGCGCGCGGCCTGCTGTCCTTCGCGCGCCATGCGTGCCGCCGCATCCAGCACCATCAGGCGCGACGCATGGATCTCCATGCGCGATTCCGCAATCCAGAATTGCACGGCCTGCTTGTTGGCCAGCATCTCACCCGGCGCAATTTCGCGCGTGGCGGCATACCGGCACATGAGATCAAAGGCGCGTTCGCAGATGCCGATCCATCGCATGCAATGGTGAATGCGACCAGGTCCAAGCCGTTCCTGGGCCAACGCGAACCCCGCACCTTGGGGCCCCAGCAGATTGGTGGCCGGCACGCGCACGCCGTCAAAGCGTACCTCGGCGTGACTCGCCCATCCGCCACCCGCTTCGCCCATCACGGAGATGTTGCGCACACGCGTGTACCCCGGCGTCGGCAGTGGCACGAGCAACTGACTCGCGCGCTGATGCGGCGCACTCGCGTCGGGATCGGTCACCGCCATGACCACCGCAAACGCGGCGCCGTCGGCGCTCGAGGTGAACCACTTGTGTCCCGTGATCACGAAGTCTTCACCGTCGCGCACGGCGCGCGTGGACATCGTCACGGGATTCGACCCGGCATGCTCGGGTTCGGTCATCGCAAAGCAGCTACGAACCTCACCACGCGCCAGCGGCTCGAGAAACTGCGTGCGTTGTGCGTCCGTGCCGAATTGCAGCAGCAGCTCCATGTTGCCGACATCGGGCGCCTGGCAATTGCAGACGTAGTGGCCGAAGGGCGTCCACCCCAGCACTTCTGACAGTCGCGCGTACGCATCGAGCGGCAGGTCCACACCACCGTACGCTTCGGGCAGAAACGGCGCCCAGAGGCCAATCGCTTTGGCGCGCGCGCGCAGCGTGTTCAGCAGCGGCTCGGCCTCGGGCCACGATGCCGCGAGCAGTGTGGCCTCATGCGGCACGAGCTCTTCGCGGACAAAGCGACGAGCGGTAGCGAGCAGCAGCTCCAACTCTTCCGGCGCGACGGTGGATCCGTGACTCACGACAGATATCCGCCGTCCGCCATATACACGCTGCCCGTGCAGTATCCCGCCGCGTCGGACGCAAGAAACAGCGCCAGCCCCGAAATGTCTTCCGGTACGCCGATGCGACGAATCGGCTGGTGATCGAGCACCTGATGTTTGATGTGTTCGTCCTGCCACAGGGCCTGACTGAATTTGGTCTTGATCAGCCCGGGGCAAATCACGTTGGCGCGAATACCATCAGCCCCCCACTCCTGCGCCATCACCTTGGTGAGGGAAATCAGCGCCGCCTTGCTCATGCTGTATAGTCCGAGACCGGCCTCGGGCGACACACCACCGATGCTCGAAATATTGATGATCGAGCCGCCGCCTCGCTGAGCCATCACCGTGTGCGCGGTGCGACACAATTCGAGCGGTCCCTTCACATTCACGCCGAAGATCTTTTCGAACGCCTCGTCGGTGGCCTGCTGCAGCGGACCAAAGATCGGATTGGTCGCCGCGTTGTTCACGATGATATCAATCCCGTCAAAGTGCTCCACCGTGCGCGCCGCCACCGCGTGAGCGTCCGCAGCGGTGCCCATGTTGGCCACCACGCCGGCCACGCGATGTCCTTCTGCCTGGAGTACCCGCACGGCCGCATCGACGTGATCAGCCTTTCGACTCGATACAACCACGCTGGCACCGGCGCGGGCAAACGTGGCGGCAATGGCCAATCCGATCCCTCGCGTGCCTCCGGTGACAATGGCCACCTTGCCATCGAGTCGCAGGCGTGCGAGTGCATCGGCCGACGGCGGAACGAGCGCTTCATGCGAGGACACAGGGAATCCTGGTGAAAGTGAGTGGATCAGTGCAAACATGCCGACGCAGCACCGGCCGTCGCTACCGGTCGAGTCGCGTCACTCGACCAATTGGCGGCGGTACGATGCGGCCATTCATCGCCTCGAGGTGCTGAACCACGAGATCAACCGAACGCGGCAGGGCGGTGGGAGTGGATGCGTTCACCTGACAGGCCGCCGCCGCTTCCGGCACCTTGTACCCGTCACCCGACCGACAGGCCGGATACGTGACAAACGAGAGTCGGATCGTATCCGTTGGCGCGATCACCTGCCCATCGGGACGACGCAGATCACCAACCAGCCGTGCGCCACTCGGGAGACGGGCATCCAGTGCGAAGTGCACCCCACTCACCTGCGGATACGGGCCATTGCCGAGTCCGCGCGTACTGACGCCCGTCTCCAGCAATTCGCGCAGCCGCGCACCCGAAATCGGAAACGTCACGACGCGCGTTTCGTCGGCGAAGAGGAAAATACCTTCCAGCATGTGCCGCGTGATCGGCCCGGCTGGCATGATGTCATCAAAGCGCAACGCGCCAGAATTGATCATCGCGACATCCGCGTGCGTCCCTTCCCGCAGCGCGTCGGCAATCATGTTACCGAATGGGCTCTCGCGCTTGGAGATGGAGTCGATGGCGTTGATGGGCGCCGGCGCCACGCCGAGCACGCGGTCCGGCCCAATCCGTCGTGTCAGCGTATCACGCCACCGCGCCACAACGGCCGCCGTTCTGGGTTCGTCGAGCATCCCTGGTCCAATCTGAAACACGCTGTCCTGCACGCTCCACCGCCCTGCACGTTCGGTCAGTGTCACCAGCGCGGCCGTGCGCGAATTCGACACGGCCTTGATCAGCAGACGCCCGTCGAGCGTGGCCCGCCGTCCGTCGTGATCGTGACCGCCAAGGATCACCGCAATTCTGGGCTCGCGGGCGAGGGTCGCCTGATCGTCGCGCATGTAGCGGTGGGTCAGCGCCACCACCACCTCCGCGCCATGCGCCTGGACCGTATCCACAAGCGCTGTGGTCGCCGCATCCACGTTGCGGCAGCCGACCCAGGCGGGGTAGTCGGACAGGGCCAGGGTCGTCCCGATGATACCGACCTTTACGCCATTCACGCGTACCGTGTCCCAGCCGCGCACGCCGGGAAACGGTGAACCGCCCGCCTCGCCGCAGTTGCCCGAGAGCCATCGAAATTTCGACTCGCTGACGCGCGACACCAGATTCGCGCGCGACCCGTCAAACTCATGATTGCCCAGCACCGCATAGTCGAGCCGCGCCGCATTGAATCCGTCGACCATCTGCGCGCCGCCATACCACTTGCCCAGCACACTCGGCGACAGCACATCGCCAGCCAGCATGAACAACACTGGTTGGCCTGTGACCCGCTCGATGGAATCACGAAGGAAGGCCACGCGCGCCAACCCACCGCGGCCATCGCGCAGTGTGTCGGTCACGTACACATCGTTGACCAGCAGCAGTCGCACGGTGCGCGGCGCCAGCTCGGGGGCGGCTCGCGGTCCACCGCGCGGCGGCATGCACGCCGCCGCCGATAGTGCGGCACACGACAGGGCGATGCGCCTCCACCGTCCGTTCATAACCCGTGTCTCTTGAAAGTTGTGCTCGCGCCGGCAGGGCAAGCGCCCCCTGACCCCGCGCGCGTGGGGACTACGTGATGGACGCGGGATCAATCCCGCGAATCGCGAAGATCCGCGCGACCGCCTCGCCGATCTTGTTGTTGGGCGTACTGGCGCCGGCCGTGATGCCGACGCGCAGCGGACCGTCCGTGGGAATCCACGGCGCCTGTTCATCTTCGGCGTGATGCGGGCCGGTCGTACGAAAACGCACGCTATTGGCAGCCATGTCGATATCGTCCGGATCGGCGATGTGAAAGGTGGTCACCTGCTCCGCGCAGAGCGCGGCCAGCGAAATCGTATTGCTGGAGTTGTATCCGCCCACCACGACCATCAGGTCGAGCGGCTCCTCCAACAGCTGTACGACCGCATCCTGCCGATCCTGCGTTGCACTGCAGATCGTGTCGAAGGTCCGGAAGTGTGCGCTGCGATGCGCGTCGCCGTACGCACGGGCCATCGCTCCGCCAACCGCCGCACCGATGGCAAGCGATTCGCGCGCCAGCATGGTGGTCTGATTGGCCACGCCGATGCGGTCGAGGTGCACATCCGGATCGAAGTGATCCGACGCGGACTTGGCAAACTTTTCGAGGAACGCGGTACGCGTGAGCGCCGGACGCTCCGTCGGTTTGCCCGCCTTCGACTCGATGTAGTCCATCACCAGCTCCGCTTCGGCCATGTCGCGCACCACCAGATACTGGCCGCCGGGATACTTCTCCACCTGCGACGCCGTGGCGCGCGTTTCTTCGTGGTAGTACTTGCCATGAATCAGCGAGGTGAAGCCGTCACGCGCATACACCTCGACTCGCTTCCACACATTGAGCACCGAGCCGCAGGTCGTGTCCACCACCACGCACCCGAGCTCGCGCAACGTCTGCAAGTCCTGAATCGTGACACCGAAGGCCGGCAGAATCACCACATCGGTCGCTTCCACACCCGTATAGTCGAACCCCTTGCCGCTCGCCGCGAGAAACACGATGCGCATCTCGCGCAGCTTCGCATTCACATGCGGATTGTGAATGATCTCGCCGGCGAGAAAAATGCGGCGGTCGGGGAACTTGCGGCGCGTCTGATACGCGTAGTCCACCGCGCGTTCAACGCCGTAACAAAAGCCGAACTCTTTGGCCAGCCGCACCGTCGTGTCACCGGCGGTCAGCGTGTATTCACGCGCACGCAGCAGGTCCACGAGATGCCCCGTGTAATCGGCCGCCAGCGTGTCCTGCACCTCCGCCTTGAGCCCGAATCCCTTGCGCACATACGAGCCGTCCGTCGGCAGGGGACTCGCGGCCACCCCTGCTCGCGCGCCTACCGTCGCGCCCGCGGGCGCCGAGTTGTTGTCAGCCATAGGCGAAAGTTAGCAGCCCGGCAAACCCCTCGCGCCTCTCAGCGCACCGGCGGCGGCCACGCACGCGCCTGTTCGACGTCACACGCATAGGGCGCAAGCGACTCCCGGATGATGCGCGGCAGCGGCCGTTTGGCGAACGTGTCGACCTCGACGCAGACCACAACCATGGCCGCCGCCGCCACCATCGTCCACCGGGTCTTCGACCGCACATCGACGTTGATGGTCAGCGAGGTGTCCCCAAGTCGTGACACGTACGTGACCAGCGTCAGGGCGTCGTCGATACGCGCCGGAGAGAAATACTCGATACTCAGGTGTCGCCGCGGCATCCAGATGGTTGGCGCATCGAAGATCTTCGCGTACGACAAGCCGGCGTCGCGCAGCAGCTCCTGCTCGCCCAGCTCGATGAGCCGCGTGAACGCGCTGAATCGCATGATGCCGACGAGGTCCACGTCGCTCCAGCGAACGCGCTCATCGAGCAGAAAGGGATGGGGGGCCGTCATCAACGCAGTATGCGGAATTCGTCCGCCCGACGATAGGCCGGGAAATCTCGGCATGTTTGTCGGCAATCTCCCTCTGGCCCTCGCGGTGAACACACCCCAGGATTCATCCATGTACCAGACCTTGCTCGTGCCACTGGATGGCTCGGACTTCAGCGCCCGCGCCATTCCGGTCGCCTCAGAACTCGCTCGCCGCACCGGGGCGGCGTTGCACGTGGTGCTGGTGAACGATCCCAGCGCTTACATCCCGTTCGTACCCGGAGAAGTCGCGGTGCCGGCCTATGATGCCGACCTCGTGCAGCAGCGGCGTGCTGAAGATCAGGCGGTGCTCGATCGCACCGTCGAGGCGCTGCGACAGGCCGGGCGTCAGGTGACGGGCGTCCTGCTGGAAGGCACGGTGGTCGAATCGCTGATCGAATATGGTCAGCAGGTCGCGGCCGAGCTGACCGTGATGACGACGCACGGCCGAGGTGGCTTCGAGCGCCTCCGACTGGGGAGTGTCGCAACAGCCTTGCTGGCGCGGTCAACCACGCCGGTGCTGCTCGTTCGCGATGAGCCACCGGTCGATAGATCCGCGTTGCCAACCGGCCCGGTACTCTGCCCACTCGATGGATCTGAGTTTGCCGAGCGGATGCTCCCGCATGCGGCCCGACTCGCGGAGGCCTGCGGCAGTGTCCTGCGCCTGTTCAGCGTCACGACGCCACACGCGATCTCCATGGCTCCCTTCGCCACGGAAGCACTTCTGGCAGACCCGGCCGTGCTGGTGGAAGAGGAGCATTCGCGCTCCGATCACCTCAGCCACCTGCTGCCGCAGTGCCCGCCCGGCACCACCGTGCACAGTGTGACCGACATGTCAGCCGGTTCCGCCATCGTGCAGGAAGCCACCGCGTGCGGCGCCGGATTCATCGCCATGGCCACGCACGGGCGCAGTGGTCTGGCCCGTCTCGTTTTGGGCAGCGTTGCCGATGAGGTCATTCGCCACGCGCATCTGCCGATGCTGGTGTACCGGCCGGGGGCGAGGTAGTCGCGAACGCGGAGCGCGTAGCGGCCCTCGCTCAGCGCTCCGCGTAGAACTGCGGCGCGATCCACGGCGCCAGGGCATACATCACGAGGGGTTCGTAGGCACCCTGACGGTCGAGCAGACCGCCGGTGAGGATGCCCACGGCCCCTCGTCCGTGTTTGGTACCGACCGTCTGCGCGATCGCATCCATCGCGTATCCCAGCTCTTCGCCGGCGCGAATGCGCCGTGCCACACGCTCCGGCAGCGGCATCGCCAGCGACCCGCCCACCGCACGTTGCCCGGTGCGATCGACAACTGCCGCCCACGCGCAACTTCGCATGCGTCCATCCGGCTCTTCCACGACGCCTCCTTCAAGTCCGATCCCGAGATCGGCACCGGCAACGCGCGCCAGTGCTTCGCGCGCGCGGGTGAGCGCCCCTTGCTGCGTTTCCACGTCGCCAAACGGCTGTGCCGGCACCCCGCTCGCCACGGCATGCCCGACGACCACACAGTCCGGCCAGACGCGCAGTACCACGGCGCGTACGGCGGCGATCTTGACGGGGTTCTCGGAACCCACCACTACGCGAATCGGGCTGGTCATACGAAACGGGCGGTATTGTGAGAAGGAATCGCTCTGCAATCTTGCTCGCAGCCACGTATCCATGTAACGTCAGCCGCCGAGATGCCCGTCTCCACTTCCAGTTCACGGCGGGCCGACGACAATGACCGGCCGCCGTCTCCGCCGCCCTCACGCTCCCGCCTCTGGCTCGAGTTCGTGAATTCGGACGCCGCCGCGCAAGTTGCGCACGGCGATCTCTTGCGCGACTTCGATGCACTCCTGACGTGGCTCACAGCGAGCGGAGCGCTCGATGAGGAGCGTGCCGGAGGTATTCGTCGACGGGCCGTGCTGCAGCCAGCCGCCGCAGCCGCCACGCTGGTTGACGCGCGCCGCATCCGCGCGGCCCTGCGCGTGCTGGCCGAGCGCGGCAGCAGCTCCGTGCGCGTCTGCGACGATGCCGTGGCGGAGATGAATCGGGTGCTGGGCCGGAGCGCCGGCACCCGCCGAATCGATCGGTACGCCGATGCCGCCTACGCCCGCACGTTTGTACCCACCGGCGACGCGTTCGCGGGTCTCGTCATCCCGATTGTGGAGTCCGCCGCCGATTCGCTGGTCAACGGCGAACTCGATCGCGTTCGTCGCTGCGCCGATACGCGCTGTCACCGGGTGTTTCTCGACGCCACCAAGAACGGGCTGCGCCGCTGGTGCGATATGGGCACCTGCGGCAACCGCGCCAAGGCCGCCCGTCATCGTGCCAAACGCACGGCCCGTCCGGGACGCGGACGTGCACGCGATCTGGATCGCAGCTGATCGTGGACACGCCGCAGACACCGCAGACCCCGCCCCGCGCGCTCGATCGCGTCGAAGGTGCCAGCGATCTGTCACTCGAGCGCGGCTTCGTCGCGTCGCTCCGGTGGCTGGTGTCGGAGGGCGATGCCCGCGGCGTTCGCCGCATCGCGGTCGAGTTGCGCGCGTTGCGCGATGCGCTGGCCACGCTCGACGAAACGCGATCGGCCCGTGACGACTATGCGCGCCGCGCAGCGGAACTGGATCGCGAGCTGCAAGCCGCGATGGCCGTCCTCGGACCCGGCACCGCCGTCAACGGCAACGGGACACTCGTGCAGCGGCTGGCGCGGTTGCGCGAGCGTCTGGCGGAGGACACGGCCGCGCGAAAGCAGCTGACGCTCGAACGCGATGCGTGGCGCGCCATGTGCACGTTGCTGACACAGACGCGCGCGCGCGTCCACGAGCTACTGGATGAGACCGAGCGGGACCGCGATACGCTCAGTTCCGAATTGGAAGTGATGCGCGCGCGCGTACTGGAGCTGATGTCGCTGCACGACGATGCCGGTCTGGATCTCAATGCGATCACCCGTTTCGGCAAGTTGGCCACGGGTGAGGGCAAGGCGCAGCTGGTGCAGGCGGTGGTGGCGCCAGGCTCGGAATTTATCGGACGCAGCATCCGCGAGCTGGACTTTGCACGCCAATTCCACACCGTCATCGCCGGCCTGTGGCGACGCGGCGCGGACATGGCGGACCGGCTATCCGATGCGCGCCTGCGCGAAGGCGATCTGCTGGTGTTGTGGGGCAAACCCTCGCGCTTCACCGAGCTGGCCGCGCACCACGGCTTCCTGATACTGGTGCCGTTCGCCGGCGAGGCCAAGCGCCGCCTGCGCGCACCACTAACAT
>Ga0154020_10008767_pt1 | contig 11715 bp, 2 predicted proteins | sample Klosneuvirus_201_FD_109709 | JGI IMG/M metagenome (GOLD analysis project Ga0154020, IMG submission 109709) | Active sludge microbial communities from wastewater, Klosterneuburg, Austria - Klosneuvirus_20160825_MG | ecosystem: Engineered > WWTP > Aerobic digester > Activated sludge | place... | reverse complement strand
GTTGGTGAGGAGGACGGTGACGCCGGGGTTCACGGTCTGCGGAGCGATGGCGGCGAACGACGGTGCCGTGTTGCTGTTCACCTCGCCGACGAACGTAATGATGCTTGTCGGCGGCAGATTATAGGTGAAGGTGCCGTTGGTGACGATGAACGGAGCCAGCGTCGCCAGCGATTGCGTGCCGGAAGTGATCCACGGCGTGAGCGTGACCGACGGCGGGAAGTTCGTGAGGTTGATGGCCTGGTCAAACGCAAGGCTGTAGGGATTGATGGCAACAATGACAAACTGGCTGTTCGTGGGGTTCTTGAAGGCGCTCACGCTCGCGGAGCCGAGGTTCGTCTCGCCGATGCGATAATGCCCAGGCCGCACGAACCGGCTGAATTGTGACATCATGTAACCGCGCTTTTGGATGACCCCCGCGCCGTTCAGCAGCCCGTTGTCGTCGTCGAGGCATTTCCACCAGATGTAGGCGCTCATGCCGCCAGTCGTCAGGCATTCCTGGATTTGCTTCATGGTCTGGATCGCACTCTCGACGCTCTGGTCGTTCTCCAGATACTCGGTCTGCCAGACGCGTTTGCCTTTCGCGAATGCGTTGGTGTAAGGCGTGATGGTATTCACGCCGTAAAGATGGCCGCCGATGAAATCAATGTTCGTGACGGCCACCGCATCGTTCAGCGACGGGTCGGAATAGCTGAAGTTGAATCCCAGCGACTCGGGCATCATCACCGGCGCGCTCTTGATGACCCCGGCGTTGGTGCGGAAGAAACTCAGGAAATCACTGCCGCTCCAGACGCAGCCTTCGTAATCCGGATCCCAGTCCGGCTCGTTCTGCACGGAGACGGCGCGGAGCGAGACCCCATTCGCGAGCATGTTGCTCGCATACTTTTCCAGGTAGGCGGCGTAGCTGGCGTATTGCCCGGTCAGCAAGGAACCACCGACCGTGTTGGTGCTGGTCTTCATCGCGGCGGGCGGCGTCCACGGCGTGGCCAGCACGCCCGCACCGCGCAAGGCGGCCCGCTTGGCGTCGTTCACGCTGCCACTCCACGCGCTGACGCTGTTGGTCCAACTGTTGTTCGGCTCGATACGCACACGCAGCAACGTCAGCGCAAGCTGGTTGGTATTGTCGCTCTTATACAACGTGTCGGCACGGGCGTCGTTGAACGTGACGCCTCCATCGAGGAACACCACGCCCGCGCCGAAGCCGTCCATCTGTTGGCGCGTGTCGCTCCAATTGAGGGTCGCGCTGCCGTCCGGCAGGTTGCCATCCACGCCCGCATTTAAATCGGCGACAGTGTAAACCACGCCGTTCAGGCCAAATGCAAACGCGTCGAAGTCCAGACCGTTCTCACGCGCGCCGATCTGGAACGTCTGAGTCTGTGCACCAACCGCCACGCTGAAGGAAATGCCACCGCCCAACTCGGAAAGGTTGATCCACTTCCAGACATTGGAGCCGACGGTGCCGCCGCCGGTCACAACATCGGCGAGATTGCTGAATCCGCCGCTGCCAAGGCCGTTGACGAAAATCCAGTCGGACGCCAGCGTCGGATCTTTCACGCCAAATCCGTTCCCGTAGAACAGGCTGTCGTCATTGAACGATCCCGGCCCGACGCGCACGCGCGCATAAAGATCGTAAGTGCCGGGCGTGGGAAACTGCACCGTGTAAGTCGCCACGCGCGCGGCGCTGCCGGGCGCGGAGCCTGCGCCGTCGGTGGTGATGGTGATGTAGGCGGGGCTGGCGCTGTTGCTCACGGCCCAATCGGTGCCGAGCGAGCCGGACTCCGCTTCGAACTTCACCAGCGTGGCGTTGGTGGAGGCGATGTTGAGTTGGATGCTGTTGCCGTTCGTGGTGAGCGTGCCGGTCGCGCCGGTGAGCGAAGTGAGCGCCACTGCGGGCGCGGAACCGCTCGTCCACGACAACAGCGGCAGGCTCTGGCCAACGGCAAACGCGCCGCTGTTGACCTTGATGCTGACGGTTCCACCGGCGGAAAGCGTTCCCGCTGCAATGGGCGCGGCGGCGGTGTTGGTGAGGTTGTTGAATTCGAGCGTCACGCCTGCGCTGGTGCCAAGCGTCAACGTGGTGGGAGTGATTTGAGTGCCGGTGGTCGTGACGGCCAGCGTGGTGGCGTTTGAGATCGTGAGGTTCCCCGCACCGGTCTTCGGCCCGACGAAGGAGAGGCTTCCACCTTTGACCGTTGTTGCGCCGCTGTAGCTGTTGGTGCCGGTGAGAACCAGGCTGCCAGAGCCGCTGAAAGTCAGCGTGCCCGAACCAGTGACGGGATTGGCGATGGTGAGCGTGGTGCCTGCGAGATTCGTAAACACGCCGCCGTTCGCGCCGAGCGTGACGCCGCTGTTCGGGTTGGCGAGCGTCACGGATGCATTGGCCTGAAGCGTCCCGTTATTCAGAAGCAACTGCGCCGCGTTGAAGCTCGGAGGATTTGCACCCAGGTTGATGGCGTCGCTGATCTGAATCACGCCGCCGCTGCCGACGCTCAATGCGCCGATGAGCCCACTGTTGTTCCCGGAGTAAATCACGTTACAGTCGTTTGAAAGCGAACCGACGCCGCTGACGTTGGCGGCGATGCCGATGTAGCGCGCGGACATGCCAAGCCCGCTGACGAAGGAATTGCTGACGACGTTGATGTAACCCGCGACCGACTGGATGGCCGCCGCGCCGGTGCCCTGGCCATGACTCAGCACGCCGCCGGAGAGAATAAGTTCGCCAAACGTGACGACACAGCCATTCGCGCCCTTCAGAATCATGCTGCCGTTTGCCGGTGCGCCGCCCATCAAGGTCAGTGAATCTCCGCCAAACGTGGCGGAGGTCACGTTCGTCGGCGTGCGCAACGTGTAGGTGGCGGTGTCATAGACCCGGCCGGCGCCGGGCAAGGCGGTGGCGGAGTTCATCGTGCCGTTCGTCACCCAGTTGTTGGTGGTGTTGAAGGACGTGGTGTCGAGGCTGTCGCTGGCCTTGAGGCTGAACTTGGTGATGACGTTGGAATTCGCGGTTTGAAACTTCCACCAGTCGAAGTTGAACAGGTTCGTTCCCGCCGCGCCGGTGAACTTGAGGTAAAGGTTGTGAACATTCGTCGCGGTCGCGCTGCTGACGGCGCAGGAGACATTCGCCCACGTCTGCCAGCCGCCCGTCGCCGGCACCACGCAGGTGCCGATCAAGGTTCCGGCCAGACTGTCGAGGCGGAGTTCAATGTTTCCGCCTGCGCCGGCGCTGGCGATGCGGGCGATGAAGTTGGTCGCGCCGCTGCCGCCAAAATCCACGCCGCGCACCATCGTCCAGGTTCCGTTCGTGATGCCCGTCACGTTCAAACCTCCCGCAACGCACGGTTCGGTGGCGATGCCGTTTTGCGCCGCCATCGTTTCGGCTTCGACGCGGACGTAGGGATTCAACTGCTTCACCTGCGCCAGGCCGTTCGTCGTGAAAACGACGGACTGGATGGTGCCGTTCGCGCTGTAGTTCACCGCGTCAAGACAGACGTTGCGCTTGTAGGTGGTGGGAATGCCGCGTTGCAGGGCGACGTGGCGGTTGTGGTAGGCGACATACCAGTTGCCCTGGAACTCGCCGAAGGAATGGTGGTTGTTGTTGAAGTCGTTGTTGGGCGGATTGGCCAGCACGTCGCCGACGAACTGGAAGCCGGCCGTAGGATTGGAGTTGGTGGCGTATTGGATCTTCATGCCCGTCGCGGGCTTCGAGGAGTAGGAGAAGTAGTAGATGCCGCCGCGCTTGTGCAGGAACGACGCCTCGAAGAAGTTGGACGACGCCATCGAGGTGGCGGTGCCGGAAGCGCTCGTGAGGTTGTTGCTCAGGGCGATGACGCGGGCGTTCGTCGGCTCCGCGCCGCCGAAATAGAGCCACGGCTGGGCACCATCGAGAAAGATGCACGGGTCGAAATACCATTGGGTCGCGGTGGCAGCGCCGGGCGTTCTGGAGTTGATGAGCGCGCTGCCGCGCGCATCCTTGAACGGCCCGGTCGGCACGCTGCTCGTCGTCACGCCGATGCTGCCCGCGCCGTTGGCGAAGTAGAGATAGACGAGGCCGTTGTTGCTGATGGCGGACGGCGCCCACGCGAGGGAGGCCCACGAGACATCGCGCGGCACCTGCAACACCTCGCCGTGGTCCGTCCAGTTCTTCAGGTCGTCGGACGAATAGCAACTGATGGAATGCATCGAGTAGCCATTCGTGTCGTTGTCCGTGTCGTTGGAACAGTAGAGGTAGAGGCGACCACCAAACTCCAGCGCGGCCGGGTCGGCGGAATACTTGTGGGAAACCAGCGGGTAGTCCGCCCGAGCAACGGGGGCTGTTGCCAAAACCGCAAGCCAGCCAAGGAGACACAAAAAGCTGCCGAAGTAAAACTTCGGCAGCATGACGACCTTGGTGCTCGTGCAGGACGATGACATAATGACTGGGGACGGTTTAACGTCGAACAGCCACCATCCAACGTCAATCTGCCCGCAGCTCGAACGGGACTCGAAATCCCGGTTCACTGCAGCGCCGGCAAGATGGCACTCAAGGCCGGCTCAAAGTCCGTAGTCTCCGGCGACCAGTAAACATAGGCATTGCCCAGAGCCCCGGCCCACTTATGATAGCGACGCCAGCTAGTCCCCCACTTCTGCCAACGCGCCGAGCCATCCGCGTAGAGTTGATTTCCGCCTGCGGGCACCTTGCCTTTCTTGTGCGGCGGACAATTCGCGTAGAGGAAATAGCGGCCATCGCCGACATAGGCATCTTCGGCCCAATTATTGGCCACCTTGATCAGGGAGTCGGCAGCCAGCACCCAATACGACTTTGAGGTGGACAATTTGATCGGACTGTGTCCCGGGAACGAGCCGAAATCCGTGATCCAATTGGTCATGCCGCCAAAATAGCAATAGCCAACAACCCATTGATACTCAGTTCCGGCCAACTCACGGTGTGGCATGCCGGGCGCAATTTTTCCACGACTAGGACAGCACCAGGTAGAGGTCGTATTTGCATCGACACTCAACCCGACTGTTTTTGCAGCCGCCGCCCCTGGATCAGTGAGCGTATTGGGAATTCCCCCCTGGGAAGGTCGCACAGGAAGAACCCTGTCATCGTTGTCGCCAGCATAAATGGTAACGCCGACGCCAATCTGCTTCATATTGCTGAGGCATGAGATGCGCTTTGCCTTTTCCTTGGCGGCAGACAACGCCGGCAGCAGCATCGCCGCGAGGATGGCGATGATGGCGATGACCACCAGCAATTCGATCAATGTAAAAGCCGGAGCAAGTCGGGAGGGGGATTTGAGTTTCATTTGATTGGCGTCTTGAATGTAGTGGGAGCCGGCGCTATCGCCGGCTCCCGGTGAACTTTCAATTACGGACTACGCAGGCGGAAGAACACCGTCGGGTCATTTGAACTGACGGGGATGACCACCTGGTTGGTGGAACTGCTGCCGGTCACATCAAACCAGTTGGTTGAGAGACCAACGGAGGGCAGGTTCGTCTGGGTTTGCAGGAACCAGCCTTGATGACCGGCAGGCCAGCTCAAAGTCATTGACCCGCCAGACGCTGAGAACGTGATGTTCGTCGGATTCGTGGCGATGGAAGGCAACACACTGATGGAACCGTCCAACGCAAGGTTGTTGGTGAACGTCACACCCGCCGGGCCCGTGATGGTCATCAAGTTGCCATTGGTCACGCCCTGGTTGAACAGGTAGAACGTGTCGCCCGCAACCAAGGCCGGTCCAAGGTTGGAAACGACCAGCGAACTGCCGGTATTGGCGACGATGTTGGTATTGCCGGTCACGATCACATTCACAACCGTGTTGGACTGGGGCAGCGACTTATTGAGTGAAACATACGTCGCACCCGACATGGTCAGGATGTTGGAAACCGTGAATGTGCCGACCGAGCCATAGCCACCAGGAACGAACTTGCCGCCCGCGACCACGGTCAGGTTGCTGGCCAGTCCGGTGCCGGTCAGCGTGCCGCCGTTGTTAACGGACACCAGTCCTCCCGCCCATTCGCCGTTCAGCACCAGCGTGCCGGCGTTTGCGTTGGCGGTGCCGACGGTGGTGTTGGTGCCGCTAACCGTCCACGTGCCGGCATCCACTTTGGTCAAGCCGCCCAAGGTGATGGTGTTGGGATCGCCAACAGGGTTGCGGCCACCGGTATCCTGCGCCACGCCTGAGAAAAGGCCATTGCCAGCGCCACCGAGCGTCAAGGAACGCGCGCCGTTGAAGGTGCCACCGTCCATGACGTTGCCCGCCAGCGTCAGGAAGCCAGCGTTCACCTTCACATAAGGATTACCTCCGCCGAAGGGGCAAAAGATGTTGCCCAAAATGGTGTTGGTGCCAGCTTCATTGAACAGGTTCCCATTCACGTTGCTCAGGAAGAAGTCAATGTTGGCCCCGATAACAATATTGCCTGCGCTGCCGTCGAGGTGAAGCTGGGAATTACCGGCTGTGCCCTGGAAGACATTGATGTTCTTTGGTCCGGTGCCCAAAGCAGCCGCTGTCTTGATCCACAACGCGCCGCCATTCACATCCACGTTGCCGGTGAAGGTGTTGGCGTTGGGCAACACGAGCGTCAGGGTGGGATTGAAGGCCGTTTGCACCACACCGCTGCCGGAAATCGCGTTGGTGAAGGTGTTGGTGCCCGTCAAATTGAACTCAAGTATGCCATTGTCCACGACCGGGCCGGGGCCCAGATCCACGACGATGCCCACGCCCGTAGTGTTGGAATTGAGGTTGCCGACGCGCAGCATACCAGTGTTGATGGTCGTGCCACCGGTGTAAGTATTGGTGCCGCCGAGAGTCTGGTTGCCAGTGCCATTCTTAACCAGGGCAATGCTTCCGGCGGTATTGTTGATATAGCCGGTAAAGGTGGCGAAGGCATCGTTCTCTCCGACCGTGAGTGTCACCGCGCCACCGGTCAGCGAATCCACCGTGCCGCCACCTTGCAAGCCATTGAACGTCGGACTGAGGCCGTTCAGATCAAGGGTGCTGTTGGTATTGACAGTCACATTACCAACGCCAGCGCCGCTGGGAATCGCGTTGGCGACGCCGAGTTTGTATGTGCCACCGTTGATTGTCGTGTTGCCGGCATAGGTGTTAGCACCGCTGACCGTCAAGGTGCCGGTCCCGTTCTTGTTCATGCTGCCAAGTCCGCTGATCGTGCCGGAGAGGGTCGCGGCGTTGCCGTTGTTGTCCACAACGAGCGCGGAAGCGGCGGCGACGTCGATGTTGTTGGCGGTCGTGAGGCTCGTCATCGCACGCAAGAGGCCGGTGTTCGTGATGGTCACATCGCCCGCACCGAAAGCATTGTTGTGGCCGAGTTGCACGGTCACACCACCGCTCAAGGCCGTGCCGACCGAGCCAGCCGAGGGGCCGTAAGTATTATTGCCCGACAGCGTCAACGTGCCCGCACCACTCGCCGCCACGGTATTGGCCGGGCTGGTGCCGCTGATTACACCTGAAAGAGCCAGCGTCGTTCCGGTGAAGACGGAAAGGGCCGCTTTGTCGTTCAGCGAGACGGCGGCGGCAATGCTGTTGGACGTTCCAGCGCCTACGCTCACACCCGCGCCAGCGCCGGTATTATCCAAGGTCAAGGTCTGGCCGGCATCCGCGACGCCAAACGAGTTCGCGTTGGTGAAGATAATGCCGCCAACCGACACGTTTGTATCCAGAGTGACCGTTGTGAACGCAGTGCCGACACCAAGAATGGCGGCGTCGCCGGGATTCTCCGGAATGTTGGGATTGCTGCTCCAATTGACAGCCGATGACCAGTTCCCGCTTCCGTTGTTGGTCCAAGCAGTGATGCTGGAGAACGTAGAGGACACAATCAGCAGGACTTGACCACCCGAGGTGACAACCCTGGACGCGGTTCCCGCAGAAACGCCAGCGCCCGTGAACGTAGGTGCGTTCGTGGCAAACTGACCAGTGCTGCCGACGGTGTTGTAGGTCATCAAGACGTTTGTGCCTACGCCCAGCGGAACACCGCCGGGGACATTCACCGTGGTGGCGTTGTTGTTCAACGTCACGCTCCCTGAAACCGTCAGCGGCGAGCCCGCCGTAAATGTTGCAAACGCCCCCGATTGCCAGTCCACGCTACCGGCAACGCTACCCGAGCCACCAAACGTCGCGCTCGAGTTGACTGTGACCGCACCTGAACCGGTGCCTGAACCGGTAAGATTGGTAACGATCAGCGCACCGCCGCTAACAGTCGTTCCGCCGCTGTATGTGCTGGCACCACCAAGCGTCAGGGTGCCGACGCCGGTTTTGCTCAAAGCCAGCGTGCCGGCGGTGTTCTGAATAGCACCTCTGAACGAGCCGTTTGCGTCGAACGCACCGACCGTAAGTATTGGAGTGCCGCCGGAAACGGTATCAACCACACCGGAACCGTTCAGCGCGCTCAGTGTGGGGGAGTTGCCATTGAGGTCCAGTGTGCCGATGGCATTGACGCTGGAGGCTGTTGAACTGGCGGAGGGTATCCCGGCTGCGTTGCCGATTTGCAACACGCCGTTGCTGATCACCGTCCCGCCGGTGTAGGTGTTTGCGCCATTCACGACCAAAGTTCCCGCGCCCGCCTTGGTAAGACTGAAGTTGTTGCCTGCGATGCCGCCACCCACCGTCAGCGTGCTGGCATTCACCGTGACAATGCGGCTGGCGTTCATCGTCACCGGACCCAGACCAAGGTCCAAGCTCTGCGAACCGACGAAACCGAAGTTCCCGTTCCAACTCTGCGGGTTGTTGCCCGCGTTGACGAGGCTGGCAACGGAGCTATCAAGACTGCCTCCCGTTAGAATCAAGGTGTTGCCGTTGCCAATTGCGTTGGCCGCGCCCAATCGAAGCGTTCCGCCACTCACCGTTACATTACCGTAGGTCCCGAGATAGGTAACGAAGGGCGTCGCGGCTCCGACCAGATTCACCGTGCCGCTGCCGCGAACCGCCAGCGCCTGTGAACCGCCAGAGTTTTGTGCCTGTAGTGAGCTGTTTACCTGCCAATCTCCGGTCCCGCCCAAGGACAGCGTATGGGCACCGCCGCCACCCATGATGTAAAAGACATCGGACGCGAAAGTGACCGGATTGGCGGAATTGTTGGTGCAACCATGGATCGTTCCGTTACCAATGCCCATCGCAATCGGCAGGTTGGTGGTGGCGCCACCACTACCGAACGTAAGCGCACCCGCGCCACTGGCCACGGAAACGCAGTTGGATCCCAGGCGAATCCGGCCACCATTTCCGAAGTTTTCAACGATGGTTAAATTCCCAGTCTGCGTTCCCGCCACGTTGAAGAAGACGCCCGGATTCGCATCGAAGGCGCCATTGTTGGTTAACACCAGATTGCCCGCCACCGTGCCGTCGAACAGCATCGTGTCAGCGGAGCCAGGGACCGGCAACGTGTTCCCACTCCAGTTGGTGATGTTTCCCAGCATGTTGTCGCCAGCCTCTCCATCCCAGGTCCGGACGGCGGCAGACACCGCGCCCGCAGCCAAAAGGCAGGCGCAGATGGCAAGACTTGATAGTGCAGTTCTGATTTTCATAAACGGGGGGTTGATGTTGGTTGTTCCTTCGGTGGTTGATGTTGGTTTTTTCATACTGAGGCGTGGGTTACTGAAAGGATCCTGATCAAGGTCGGGAAATGGGTCGAATCGCCAGCCCGGGGCGGAAATGTTCCGTGACCATTGTTTTGCTTGCAGTCATCGGACGCGGCTTCAAAATCAATTGGCTTTGCATGCGTATGAGCGGCTGGTTCGAAGACAAACTACACGGGGCGTTGGCCTGCCACCATACGACGTTCGGCTGATGGTCATTCGGCGGAGTGAAGCGCATCGTCCTGACCAGGCTCAGCCACCGCAACCGCATCCGCACTCGTATGTTCGCCGCTCAGACAATTCGCCAAACGCTTAATCAGATGCCTTACCAGGGAATCGTGTGGCTCGCGGTCTGGCTCGCGGGCGGACTGATGACCATGGCGGCGACCAGCCCTGGCGAGCCGGTGAACAGCCTGCCGGACTTGCGCCGCGTGGTTCAAGCCCGCCACCGCACTCTGTGCGACGTGAATCTCGAGGGGACGGTCTGTGCGTCAGACCCTGCCGAGGGCTTGTTGATTTTGCAGGATGGTTCCGGGGTGGAGGTCTTCGCGCTGGATTTGGGCGGGCGCGTTCTACATGCAGGCGAGCGCGTCCGCATCTCTGCGGGCCGCTGTGAGGTGATTCGCCGCAAATGGAGCGCAGCCCTGGCCACCGCCCCCGTGGTGGACAATGGCGGAATTCATTCCGTCTCCGAAGCCTCGGGGAAGATTTTCCTCAACGCGGGAGATCATCCCATCCAGGTGTTCTATTTCAACGCCAAGGATCCATCCGTCCTGGAAATTTCTTACGCCGGGCCACATCTCCCGCTGCAACCGATCCCGGCCAGTGCGCTGTTCCAAGGGCAACCCGAGGCCGCAGCGCAAACCGCCCCGGGCAAACCGGGCTTGAACTTTTTCTGCTACGACGACAACCCCGCCACGCTCGACCATCTGCGCAACAAGGCGCCCATCCATTCGGGCATCGCCACAAACTTTGACATCAGCCTGCGTCAACCCAAGGACAGCGTCGCGATGCTGTTCCAGGGACGGATCGATATCCCGCGCACGGGTGAGTATGAATTCGTCGTGAGGTCAGACGATGCGGGCGAACTGTATGTCGGCAGTTTGACGCCGGAGATCACCGTCATTTCTTCCAATGCACCACCCATCGCGCCAATGTTGTCGGCCCGGAAAGCGGCCGCTACCGCAGACGCTTGTGAATGGACCACGGTCGAAGGCGCGGTGACTTTTGTCGGCAAAGATTCCGACGGCCTGGAAATTGAACTCAGGGAAGGCAACCAGCCGACGCGCCTATGGCTGCCGAGCCACACCAGCATTCCCCAGGCGCTCCTGCTGAACGCCCGGGTGCGGGCGACGGGTGCCAACCGGAATGTTGTGGGACTGGATGGGCGGAGCCAGTTGGGCATGATCTCGGTCGTCGGCGAAACGAATCTGCGCATCCTGGGCATCGCGCCGGAGCAATGGGAAAAATATCCCCTGGCCACCACGACCAATCTGGCAGAGGCCAGGAACGGGGCCGGCGGCAACATCGCCCACTTGCGCGGCACGGTGACCAACTTGCGCCCGGATGGCGGGTTTCTGCTGGACGACGGGGCGGGAAAAATCCGCATCCACGCTTCGGACGCGGACGGTCTGACGGATGGACTAGTCGTCGAAGTGTTGGGCGGCCTTTCACGCCCGGCGTCTGGATTGGAAGTTCGTCCGGCCTTCTGGCGTCGTCTGGAATTTTCCACGACCGCGCTGCCCGAGCTTACCACCGCCGCGCAGGTGCAACAGTTGAGCGCACAGGAGGCCGCCCGGAAATATCCGGTCCTGGTGCGCGGCGTCGTGAGCTGCCTGGTGGAATGGTCCGGCGCCGTGGTCCAGGACTCGACGCGCGGCGTCTTCTTTGACTTTGAGCCTTCCTATCGCGACGGTCTCGAAACCGGCGACTTTGTCGAGATCCGGGGCGTCACGGCCGTCGGCGATTTCGCGCCCATCATCAATGCCCAAACCATCCGCGTGCTTGGCCCCGGCCAGATGCCCGAACCGGTGCGGCCCAATTGGAATCAACTGATGAGCGGCAGCCTCGATTCACAATACGCCGAAGTGCGCGGCATCATCACGGACGTGGAAGGCAACCTTGTCACGCTCCTGACCGACGGCGGCAAG
>Ga0154020_10008765_pt1 | contig 11716 bp, 7 predicted proteins | sample Klosneuvirus_201_FD_109709 | JGI IMG/M metagenome (GOLD analysis project Ga0154020, IMG submission 109709) | Active sludge microbial communities from wastewater, Klosterneuburg, Austria - Klosneuvirus_20160825_MG | ecosystem: Engineered > WWTP > Aerobic digester > Activated sludge | place... | reverse complement strand
GATGGCTTCGGCGGCGGTCCAGCCGTAGAGACGTGTGGCTCCCTCGTTCCAGTAGGTGATGCGATTGTCCAGATCGCGCACGAGGATGGCATCCTGTGCCTTGTCGAGAAGGGAGGCCTGCTCATGAAGGCGGTCGTGCGCCAGCTTCTGCTCGGTGATGTCCTGGGCCACGCCAACGACGCGGTACACCTCACCTTCAGCGTCCCGCACGGGGAAGGCGCGGTCATGGATCCAGCGCAAGGCACCATCAGGACGGATGATGCGGTATTTCTCGTCGTAGGTGCCCGCCACCTGCTTGGTGAGCTGGGCATGCTGCACGCGTTGCTTGTCATCCGCATGGATGCAGTCCTGCCAGGAGCGTGGCTCTTCATAGAGGCTGGCGCAGGAGCGTCCCCAGATGGTCTCATAAGCCGGGCTCACATAGAGGATGCGGCTCAATTGCGCGTCCGTGCTCCAAAAGACCTCGAAGATGTTTTCCGCCACCTCCCGGAAGCGTTCCTCGCTGGCCATCAGCTGCTCCTGCATCCGCTTCTGCTCCCGCTTCAGCGCCGCCTGCTCCAGGGCCTGGGTGATGGAGTGGTTCAAACGGGCGAGGCGGTCCTTCAGGAGGTAGTCCACGGCTCCACGCTTCATCGACTCGACAGCGAGATCCTCGCCGACGGCTCCGGAGACGATGATGAAGGGGATGTCATGACCGCTTTCCTGCACGAGTTTGAGCGCCCGCGGGGCGTCGAAGAGCGGCAGGTGATAGTCGGAGAGGATGATCTGAGGCTCGCTGGCGAGGGCGGCGAGAAAGTCCTGCTCGTTGTCCACATGGGTCCATTGCAGTTCAAAGCCGCGCCGCAGCTCCCGCAGCAGCAGTTCCGCATCGTGAGGGTTGTCTTCGAGGATGAGGACGCGCAGGGGAGGATTCATGTCATTCTTGGATCTTGGGAGGCTGGTTGAGCAGCAGCCAGTACATGCCGGTGCTTTGCACCGCGTTGGCGAAGCCCTCGAACTCCACTGGCTTCACAATGTAGCTGTTCACGCCGCAGGCGTAGCCGCGCACGACATCCGCCTGCTCCTTGGAAGAGGTGAGGATGACCACGGGGATGTGACGGGTGCGCTCATCGGATTTGATGCGCTGCAGCACCTCCAGGCCGTCCACTTTCGGCAGCTTCAGATCGAGGAGCACCAGCTTGGGCGAGTCCTCAATGCGGCGGTCCGAGTAGGGGCCCTCGCAAAAGATGAAATCGAGCGCCTCCGCGCCATCGCGGGCGATGTGGATGTGGTTGCCCAGGTTGGCCTTTTTCAGGGCGCGGCACGTCAGCTCCAGGTCCTCCGGGCTGTCTTCAACAAGCAGAATCTCGACGATTTGGGACGCGTTCATGGCAGGAATTCCTCCGCGAGATTGAAATAAAAAGTCGCTCCCTTGTCCAGCACGGACTCCGCCCACACCCGGCCGCCGTGCCGGTGGACGATTCGTTGCACGATGGCCAGGCCCACACCCGTGCCCGCATACTCCTCCGCACGGTGCAGGCGCTGAAACACACCGAAGAGCTTGTGCGCATAACGCATGTCGAAACCGGCGCCGTTGTCCCGCACGAAGAAGGCGTCACGCCCGCCCGCCCGGACGCATCCCACGGTGATCTCGGTCTTCTCCCGGCGGCGGCTGTATTTCAGCGCGTTGGAGAGCAGGTTGATCCACACCTGGCGCAGCAGCACCGGGTCACCCTGGCAGTCCGGCAGTGGCTCCAGATGAAAGGCCACCTCACGGCCCTCCCGCTCAGCGGCGAGCTCGTTCCACACCGCGGCCACGAGCTGCTGCGTGCGGATGGGCTGCTTGTTCAAAGGCATCCGGCTCAGCCTGGAGAACGACAGCAGGTCGTCGATGAGGATGCCCATCTTTTGCGCATTCCCACGGATGATGTCCAGTTGTCGGCGGCATTCCTCCGGCATCTGCGGCCCATAGTCCTCGATCACCGCCTTCGAAAAGCCATCCACCGCCCGCAGCGGAGCACGCAGGTCATGGGACACGGAGTAGGAGAAGGATTCCAGCTCCTTGTTCGCCGCTTCGAGCTGCTTGTTCACCTCCTGCACCTTTACGGAGCTCTGATACACCTCCGCCTCCATCTGCTGCAGCCTCGCCGTGAGCGGCTGCCCGGTTTGCTCCTGCTGGCTCGACCGCAGCACAAAATCCGTCACGTCCTCCACGCGGTGGACGATGAACTTCACATTCCCCCGCGCATCCAGCAGCGGGGAGTTCACCGGGCTCCAGTGCCGCTCCTGGAAATGGCCTTCCGGGCAGCGCACATCATACTTCTGGATCGCCATCGTGTCTGCCACCCGGTCACGCAGCACTCGGTGCAGGGAGGCTCGGAGGTTCAGCACGCCATCGGCCGTAGGATCGGCTGGATTGTCCGGGAACACCTCGAACAAGCCGCGTCCCAAAATGTCCTCACGCCGCGTCATGGTGGCGTTCAGGTAGGCATCGCTCACCGCCACGATCTCCAGCTCGGGCGTGAGCACGAGATAGAGGCCCGGCAGGGATTCAAAGAGGCTCTGCAACTCGGCGCGGCGGCTTTGCAGCTCGGCATTGGCCGCCTCGAGCTGCGTGGTGCGCTCCGTGACACGCCACTCCAGCTCCGCATTGAGCTCCTGCATGCGGCGCTCCACCTTCTTGCGTTCGCTGATGTCGAGGGAGAGGATAAAAACGCCCTCCGGCACGGCTTGAAAGCAAAGCTGGAAGTCTGCCCGGCTGCCATCCGGGTAGGTGAAGAGATGCTCCATCTGCTCCGCGCCGCCCGTCGAGAGGCAGCGACTCACGGTCGCGAACACCTCCGTCTGCTCGATGCCGGGATAGCACTCCATCATCGTGCGCCCCAGCAGCTCCTCCGCTGGCTGTCGCGCTTGTTTGCAGGCCTCGCCGTTCAAGTACAGGTAGCGAAAATCCCGGCTGATGATCTGGCAGCCCTCCAGCATCTGGTCCAGCGTCCGGCGGTAGCGGGCCTCGCTCTCGCGTAGCGTGGCCTCCGCCCGGCCGCGGCGCCCCTGCTCCTGGATGCGGTCGAGCACCGCCGTGGCATGCCCGGCCACCGCGGTGAAATACTCACGCTCCGCCGCCGTCAGCACGCGGACGCCTTCCTCATGAAACGTGCCGCTGCCCATGGTGCCCAGCCGGCGGTCGGAAAGGATCACCGGCATGTTGATGATCGTGCGGTTTCCATTCCGCTCCACGATGGTCTTGTCCGTCCGCTCGTCCGTGCGGGCATCCTCCACCACGACGAGGCTCTGCGCCGAGGCGATCTCCTCCAGCATCCGATCACCCTCCACGGTGAGCTCCTCGTCGGCATGCACGGTGGTCTGCTCGCCTTGCATCTTCTCGGCCCGCACGAGGCGCATGTGCTTTTGATCCTCTGAGAAAAGGTAAAACCACACCGAGCGCAGCCCCAAGGTCTCCCTCAGCTCTTCCAGTACCGCGTGCAGGATGTCCGCCATGCCCTCCGCCAGCTCCAGGCGCTGGGAGAGACGCAGCCGCGATCTGGCATGAGCCTCCTGGACGCGGAGCTGCTGCTCTGTCTGCAATCGCACGGTGATGTCCCGGATGATGACGGTGTATTGCTTTCGTCCCTCCACCTCCGAATGCGAGATGGAGGCCTCAATCGGGAACTCCACGCCGTCCGACCGCAGGGCAAACAAAGGACCCAGCGGATGCATGGGACGGGAGGCGGCCCCCTTCGCTCCAAAACTCCCCACATGCCGGTGGTGCACTTCGCGGTGCCGCTCGGGAATAAACCGTGCCAAGGATTGTCCCAGAGCTTCAGTTGCTTGGCAGTGAAACATCGCTTCCGCCGCCTTGTTGAACATGACCACGCATTGCCGCTCATCCACCGTGATGATGGCATCCATGGCCGAGGCGATCACCGCCTCCAGACGTGCCCTGTTTTCATCAATAAGTTCGTGCGAGAGGTGCAACTCCAGCGTGCGGCGCGGCACTCTGGACTCCAAGATCTGCCTAGCCTCTCTCAGCCGCTGGTGAACCCAGGAAACACCCAAACCGACCAAGACGAAGGCGACAATGCTGCCCATCATCTCCGGTCGCTCCGCCACCACCGGCCACTGCAGAGGAACAAACACGGCCAAGATCAGCGCCGCAGACAGCGCCGTGGATGCGAGGCCTCCTTTCAAACCGCCGATCCACCCGCTGCAAAACACAGCCGGGAAGAACAGCACAAACACAAACGGGCTCACCCACTGCCAGAAGAACCATTGCAGCCCGCAGGTCACCACCGGCGGCAACAGAGCAAGCAACACTCTCCCAGCACCCGGCCCCGATGTCCGAAAACAACACCCCAAATCCCTCTGATGACCGGGGAAAGGCTTGGTTGGTGGGGGCTGGTCAGCCGAATGGTGATGACAATTCAAACAGTAATAAACAAACGGAAGACTAGAACCTTAACTAAATATCCATTTAAAGATTCGCTCGTCCCATGAGAAGCGCTCCCAGCACACCGATTCGCCCTCGCGAGTCCCTTTGGCATCTCTAGTTTGCTCGTATGCCACCACCCCGAAACACCACCAAAGCCGAAGTCCTCCGCGGACTCGTCGAGCGTGTGGTGTTTCACAATGAGGAGAACGGCTTCTGCATCCTCAAGATCATCCCGGATGGCAAAAGCGGCACCGCCAGCCTCATCGGCAAAGCGCCACGGGTCGTCGCGGGCGAGGAATTCGAGGCTCGCGGCGTGTGGGAGCCGAATCGGGACTTCGGGCCGCAGTTCAAGGCGGATGACTTGAAGCTGAAGCGGCCGGACTCGCTTGGCGGCATCGAGAGATACCTCGGCAGCGGTTTGATCAAAGGCATCGGCCCGGCGCATGCGAAGCGCATCGTCGAAAAATTCGGCCCCAAGGTCTTCGACATCATCGAGAACGAATCGAAGAAGCTCGAAGACGTCGAGGGTGTGGGCAAAAAGCGCCGGCTGGAGATTCGCGAGTCGTGGATGAGGCAGAAGGCCCTTCACAGCATCATGCTCTTCCTCCATCAGCATGGCATCAGCTCCTCCCGCGCCCTGCGCATCTACAAGACCTACGGTGATGAAGCCCAGGCGGTGCTCCAAGAGAACCCCTACCGCATGGCGCAGGACATCCGCGGCATTGGTTTCAAGACCGCCGACGACATCGCCTACCGCCTCGGCGTGGCCAACGATGCTCCGGAACGCCTCAAAGCCGGTCTTTTGCATGTGTTGGAGACCGCCGCCCAAAACGGCCACTGCTGCTTCCCCGAAGCCAAAACCATCGAAAAGGCCCTCGAACTCCTCGGATGCTCCGATGACCTCCTCCGCTCCCAAATCGATCCCGTTATCGAAAGCGACCAAATCGAGCGTCACAGCGAGTTTTTGTATCTCCCGCACCTTCGCGCCGCCGAACAAAGCATCGCGGCGAGTGTGAAATCGCTCGCTGCATCTCCCGCGAACTATCCGAGCATCGACGAAGATGCCGCGCTGGCCTGGGTGATGAAGAAAACCGGCAAGGAACTGGCCGAAAGCCAGCAGCGGGCTGTGCGCGAGGCCTTGCGACAGCGCCTGCTCATCATCACTGGCGGCCCCGGCGTCGGAAAGACCACCATCCTGCGCAGCATCCTGCTCATTTTGCAGAGCAAGCAGGTCAAACTCGTGCTCGCCGCACCCACCGGCCGTGCGGCGAAGCGTTTGAGCGAAAGCACCGGCCTCGAAGCGAAGACCCTCCACCGCCTGCTCGAATACCAAGGCGAAGGCGGCTGGGGACGTCATCGCGGCAAACCGCTCGTCGGCGATCTCTTTGTCGTCGATGAGGCCTCCATGATCGATGCGCCGCTCATGGCGCAGTTTCTCTCCGCGCTGCCGCAGGGTGCGCATCTGCTCATCGTGGGTGATGCGGATCAGCTTCCGTCCGTCGGCCCCGGCATGGTGCTGCACGATTTGATCGCCAGCGGTGCCGTGCCCTGCGTGAAGCTCACGGAAATCTTCCGCCAGGCCGCGAGCAGCCGCATCATCACGAGTGCGCATGCCATCAACCGCGGTCAGGTGCCCGATTTGAAGCCCGCCAGCCGCAGCGACTTCTTCTTCCTCGAAGCCAGCGAGCCCGAGGAGATCCGCGATGTGATCGTGCAGCTCGCCCACACCCGCCTGCCGGCCAAATACGGCTTCGATCCCATCGCCGACATACAGGTTCTCACGCCGATGAACCGCAACCTGCTCGGCACCGCGTCGCTCAATCACTCGCTGCAACTCGCCCTCAATCCGCCGAACGAGGTCAAATTCGAGATCGAGCGCTTTCAAACCACCTTCCGCGTCGGTGACAAGGTCATCCAGACGCACAACAACTATGACAAAGAGGTCTTCAACGGCGACATCGGCCACATCACCGCCATCGACGCCGATCCGGTGAAGCTCCACGTCCGCTTCGATGCCCAGCGCCTCGTCGAATACGAGCCCGGCGAGCTCGACGAACTGCAACCGGCCTACGCCCTCACCATTCACAAAAGCCAGGGCAGTGAATTCCCCTGCGTCATCATCCCCGTGAGCACGCAGCACTATGTGTTGCTCGAGCGCAGCCTCATCTACACCGCCATCACCCGCGCCAAAAAGCTCTGCATCCTCGTCGGTGATGAAAAGGCCCTCTCACTCGCCGTGAGCAAACAAGAAAGCCGCAAGCGCTTCACCGGCTTGCGTGGGATGCTTTAGTCGGCCAGGCCCTTTCGGGTATCCGGCGCCCACCAGATGACCACACAGCCCAGTGCGTAGATGCTGGCGCAGATCGTGCCGACGTGTGGATAGTCACCGCCGAGTGCCGAAAAGAGAAAACCGGCCGCCAGCACGCCAAAGGCGGTCGCGAAACGGCCGGAGTTGTAGGCCAGGCCGCTGCCCGTGGCCCGAACGCGGGTGGGAAACAGCTCCGGCAGATACAGCGCCAGCCAGCCGAAGAACAGCGTGGCCACGAAGCCCTGCATGAAAACGATGGCGTGAAAGCCCTCACGCAGCGGAGCAGTCATCTGAAACATCACGAAGGTGATCGCAAAGGTCGCCACGCTGATCAGCGCGTAGCTCGCACGTCTTCCCATCCAGCTTGCGAATTGCGCTCCCGCAAAACTTCCGAGCGTCGCGCCGAGCGCCCACCAGCCCTGTGTGGCCGCTTTGTAGCCTGCGTTGGCCGTTCCGGCGATTTTATCAGCCCACGGGATCATCCATTTGCTCGCCGACCACGCGCCGATCATCGGAATGGCGCTGATCAGGATGCCGATGAGCGTGAAACGAATCAGCGAAGGCTGAAACAGCTCCCGCAGCGGCGTCACCGCCTTCATTTCGCCACGCGTCGCCAGCCATTTCGGCGACTCCGGCAAGGCCAGCAGCACAAACACACCCAGCACGGCCGGCACGCCCGCGAATTGAAATACCCAGCGCCATGAGTCCGGCGTGATCGACCAGTTCAACGCGAGCTGCGACAGCAGCAAAATGCCCGCATTCAGCCCCGCCATCATCGCACCGGACACCAGCGGCCTCGATGCGCCGCTCCAGCATTCCGAAACGAGCGCGATACCATTCGGCCACAGCCCGCCCACGCCGAGTCCGACCAAAAAACGCAGCGCCAGCATCTGCCATTGATCCTGCGCATACGCACCCAAAGCCGCGAAGACCGAGTAGAACAAAATGCAAATGCCCATCGCCCGCGTTCGTCCCACTCGATCACCCAGACTGCCGAGTGTGATGCCACCGATCGCCGCGCCGAGCATCAACGCCGCCGTGAACCGCGCAAACCACTCCCCTCCCAACTCCGGCGTGAACGCCGGCCCCAGCAAACTCTTCGACACCGAAAGCGATGCCACCGGCATCAAGCCCAGCTCCACGCCATCAAAGACCAGCGCGAGGAAACTCGTGACGAGAACAAGGTAGCGTTGACGGGCGGTCATGGTTTCGCCTCCAAGGAGAGGGACTTGCCAAGTCCCGTTTCGGATCCCGGCACTTGGCAAGTGCCGCTCCTTGATGTGATGCCCAAGATCACCGCGCTGTTGTCCGCGTCGCCGAAACCGAGCGCCTCGGCTTTTTCGAGCAAAGCGCGATGCGTCTCGCTCAGCGGCAGCGGGATCGAACTGGCTGCAAGCATCAAGCGCACATCCTTCAGATGCTGCGAGAGCTTCGCCTGCGGCGTGAAATCCCGCGCGAGCATCTTCTCGCCCTTCGTGTCCATGATGCGGGAGTAGGCCATGCTGCGGCGCAGCACGTCCAGCGCCTGCTTTCCGTCCACTTGAAGCTCTTCCGCTAGAACGAGTCCTTCGGCCAAAGCAGCCCGATTGAGACCGAGGACGAGATTCGTGACCAGTTTCATCTTCGCGCCACTGCCGCAGGGGCCGGTGTGAACCGCATCGCGAGACAGTTTCGCGAACAAATCACGACAACGCTCAAAAACCGCCGCGTCACCGCCCGCCATGATCAAAACATCTCCGTTGGCGAGTTGGGCGCTGCTGCCGGAAATCGTCGCGTCGAGGTAGTGAATGCCTTTTGCGCTCAATTCGGCTCCCAGGGCTGCCATTTCAGTCGGTTCGCCCGTTGTGGTGTCGATGAGGATGAGTCCTGGCTTCAGCGTCGCGTTCGTCAAAACATCGCGGACGACGCCGGAGTTCGGCAGGCAGAGGAAAACGACCTCGCAGCGGTCGAAAACCTCATTCGCGGCCGTCGCCTTCACACAGCGAGTCGCGTCGAGATCCCAGCCGCAGGCCGCACCGGTGCGTTTCATCACAGCGCTGCCCATCAGGCCCATGCCGATGATGCCAATGCGGTCGTGAGGGAAGGTCATGCGCGGGAAAGAACGACGCGGCGGCGGAGTTCATGCCAGCCACATGAAGCGCCTCGCTCTTTTCCTCGCCCTCGCCTTCTCGATCCACGCCGCGGATGCGCCGCCGAAGTGGAAAAAGCTCAATCCGCAGACGCCCGCAGGCTTCACCTTGAAGACCATCGAGGTCGAGAAGCATCCCGAGCACAACGTGGAACTCTACGTTTACGTCCCGGATGCTCCCGGCAGCTATCCGTGCATCCTCGACATCCACGGCGGCGGCTGGAAGGCACGCCAAGTTGAGGCGGACAAGCCGATGATGGAGCGTCTCGCGCAGCGCGGCTTTGTCACCGCGCTCGTCAGCTATCGCCTTTCCACCGAGGCGAAGTATCCCGCCGCCATTCACGACTGCAAAGCCGCCCTGCGCTGCCTGCGTGCCCATGCGAAGGAACTGAAACTCGACCCCGAGCGCATCGGCTGCATGGGCGGCAGCGCTGGCGGCCATCTCTCCGGCCTCACGGCGATGACCAGCGGCCTCGCCGCGTTTGAAGGCGATGGCCCGTTCAAAGATCAAAGCAGCGCGGTGAAGGCCTGCATCGTCATGGCCGCCACGCAGGACCTCGTGGCCGCGAACAAGGACAAGACCAATGAAGGCGCGGTGCTCTTTTTTGGCTCCACGGCCGCCGAGAAGCCGGATCTTTACTCCGCCGCCTCACCCATCACGCATGTGCGGGCCGGTGTTTGCCCGACGATCTTCGTTGAGGGCGAAAAAGACACGCTCAAGATCGGTCGCGCCGAAATGATGGAGAAGCTGAAGTCGCTAGGCATCGAAACCGCCGTTTACACGCTCAAACATGCCCCGCATCCCTTCTGGATGAGCGATCCATGGTGCGCTGAGACGGTGGACATCGCCGATGCGTTCTTCAAAAAGCATCTTGGCACGATGAAGAAGAACTGACGCGTTTACGCGGCGTCTTCGACCTTCGCCTTCTCGACCTCATCCCACGGGATCTCCGACAGCTCAGCGTTCGGATTGCGGCGCTCGAAGTAGTTGATGGCCCACTGGTCGCTGAAAAACACGACCCAGCGGTTTTCGGCGTCCTGGGCGGTGGTGACGCCGCTCGGGATGTCGAAGTCTTCGATGGGGCTGCCGTCTTTGGTGCGCACCCAGCGCAGCACGGTGTAGGGGGCATTTTCGAGTCGGCTTTGGGCGTTGTATTCGCTTTCGAGGCGGTATTGCACGACTTCGAACTGCAAGGGTCCCACAGCGCCGAGCAAGGGAACGCGTTGGCCGGCGTGCGGCTGGATGAATTGCTGCACCACACCCTCGCTGAGCAGTTGCTCCAAACCTTCGCGGAAGCGCTTGTAGTGCGCGGTGCTGGGATTGTGCAGGTAGGCGAAGACTTCGGGCGCGAAGCGGGGGATCTCGTCGAATTTGATCTTCGGATCGGTGGAGAGCGTGTCGCCGATGCCGAAGCCATAATTGCCCACGATGCCGACGACATCGCCGGCGTAGGACTCGTTCACGGTCTCGCGATCCTGCGCGAAAAGCTTTTGCGAGTTGGCGAGGCGCACGGTTTTGCCGGTGCGTGTGTGCACGGCCTGCATGTCACGCTCGAATTTGCCGCTGACGATGCGGATGAAGCTCATGCGGTCGCGATGACGCGGGTCCATGTTCGCCTGGATTTTGAAAACGAAGCCGGAAAAGGCTTCCTGAGTCGGCTCGATGATGCGGTCGCCCACGGCCATGCGTGGTGCGGGTGGCGGCGCGAGATCGAGGAAGCCATCGAGGAGCAACTGGACACCAAAGTTGTTGCTGGCACTGCCGAAAAAGACGGGCGTGAGCTCGCCACGGTCGATCTTTTTGCGGTCGTAGGCATGGCCGGCGCCTTCGAGCATCTCGATCTCCATCTTTGCCTGCTCCAGCGCATCACTGGCGATGTGTTTGGCGACAAAGTCGTCATCGAGTCCGCCGACCTTTTCGGGGGCGCGGTAGGCACCGTGGGCGGTGCGTTCAAAGAGGTGCACATCCTTGCTGATGCGGTCATAGACGCCGCGGAACTGCTGGCCGAGGCCGAGCGGCCAGTTGATGGCGCAGGCACCGATGCCGAGCACCGTTTCCAGTTCGTCGAGCAGCGTCAAAGGCTCGCGGGCAGGCCGGTCGAGCTTGTTCATGAAGGTGAAAATCGGCACGCCGCGGCGGCGGCAGACCTCGAATAGCTTTCTTGTCTGAGCCTCGATACCCTTACCGGCATCGATCACCATGATGGCGGCATCCACGGCGGTGAGCACGCGGTAGGTGTCCTCGGAAAAGTCTTTGTGGCCAGGCGTGTCGAGCAGGTTTACGACGCTGCCCTTGTACTCAAACTGCAGCACGGTGGAGCTGACGGAAATGCCGCGTTGCTTTTCCAGCTCCATCCAGTCCGAAGTCGTCGCACGCTGGTTTTTGCGGGCGGTGACGGAACCCGCGAGCGCGACGGCACCACCGTAAAGCAGGAGCTTTTCGGTGAGCGTTGTCTTGCCAGCATCCGGGTGCGAAATGATCGCGAAGGAGCGACGGCGGGCGATTTGGGCTTCGTGGGACATGGGAGGGCTGGGTTCATGCCGCAGGGGGAAGGCGGTTTCAAATGACGAATGCCGAATTCCCGAATGACGAATGGAGTCAGGCCGGATAGTTCACCCGCACGAGATACAGGCCGCAGGCGGGAGCGGTTTGGTTGCTCTGCATGCCGGTGGGATCGGTGAGGAGGCTGGCGAACCACTCTTTGGATTCACGACCGCGGGCAACGTGCATGAGGCTGCCGACGATGAGTCGCACCATTTTGTAGAGAAAGCCGTCGCCTTCGAATTCGAGCTCCAGCACGTCGCCGTTTTCGCGGAGATCGACACGGTGGATGGTACGGGTGGTTTTATCTGGCAGCGTGCGGCGCTGGGT
>Ga0154020_10008764_pt1 | contig 11718 bp, 15 predicted proteins | sample Klosneuvirus_201_FD_109709 | JGI IMG/M metagenome (GOLD analysis project Ga0154020, IMG submission 109709) | Active sludge microbial communities from wastewater, Klosterneuburg, Austria - Klosneuvirus_20160825_MG | ecosystem: Engineered > WWTP > Aerobic digester > Activated sludge | place... | reverse complement strand
CGGATGTCCGACGTGTAGAGATGGCAGCGAAGATCCTCGCCGTCGTCCACGCCCGCGCGCTCGAGCGTCAGCGGATTGATGATCGCCGCGTTGGTGGCCGCGGCCGTCTCGAGGAGCGGCGGGAGCCATCCCGGCGTCACGTCGGAGTCGTTGTCGAGGTGCATCAGGTAGGGCGTGTCGATCCGATCGCGAATGGCGGCCAGCGCCTCCATGGGAATCACCAGCCCCATCGCGACGATGGTGGCGTTGGCCTTGCCCTTGATGGCCGCCTCCATCTCGCGGCGCAACGCGGGCGGGTAATCGGCGTCGATCACCACGAGCTTGAAGGGCTCCGGCGTGCACCGATAGAGGTTCTCGATGCAGTCGGCGATCCCGGTGTAGCGATCGCGCGGGGTAATGACCACAGTCACGGCAGGCATGCGTTCTCCGGTCAAGCGGGGGTCTCAGCAAGCTACGCGAGATTCGCGCCGGGCAAACGGGAGTGAAGTCGTTGGAATTGTTGCAGTTGCACACGCCCCCCCGGCTCGCCTTGCGCTGGCCGTCCGGTGGGCTAGCTTGGAGGAAGCGTTTCGGCACTGAAACGTTCCCCGTACAACCCGCGCACTGCCCGACCCGAACGCCCCTGCTGGAGGCCTCTGCCATGCCGTGGATTGAATCGCAGCTCGCCACCCTCGCCACTGTCGCCGTCGGGCTCTTCGTGCTGGTCAACGGGGCCTTCATCGCGGCACTGGTGATGACCCGCGACCGCCGGGTTGTCGATCGGTGGACCAAGCCGCTCCTGATGACCGACGCGGCCCTGTTGGTGACGGCGTTCGCCACCCCGGTGGTCGGCCTGACCCTCAAGGTTGGCAGCTTCCTGGTCTCGACCCTCGCCGCGATTCCGGCCACGCTCCTGCCGGGCAAGTAGTCCTGCTTCGCCTCGCGCAGTGGATCCTCCGGATCTTCGCCGGCCTGGTGGTCCTGCTGCTCGTCGCCGTGGTTGCAGTGCACTTCCTCAGTTCCTCTCGCCTCGACAAGCGCTGGGACATTCCGGCCGAAACGGTGACCGTGTCCACGGACTCCGCCACCATCGCCCATGGCGCCCATGTCGCCACGCTGCTCGGCTGCGATGGCTGCCATGGTCCCGATCTCTCCGGCAGGATCTTCCTCAACGCCCCGGGCATCGGGCGCATCTGGGCACGCAATCTCACCCCCGGTGAGGGCGGGGCCGGGGCGGCCTACACCGACGCCGACTGGGTGCGCGCCATTCGCCATGCGGTGGCACCCGATGGCCGCGGGCTCTACTTCATGCCGTCGCAGAACTACCAGCGCCTGAACGATCACGACCTGGGCGCGCTCGTCGCGTGGCTCCGCAGCCTGCCGGCAGTCGATGCCGTGCATCCGCCCAACGAGCTCAAGCTGCTTGGCCGCTTCCTGTACCTCAGGGGCAGCCTCCCGCTCGTGACGGCCGAGCAGCTCGATCACACCGCACCACGCCCACCGTCGGTGCCGATTGGCCCGACCGCGGCCTATGGCGAGTACCTCGCGGGAGGCTGTCGCGGCTGCCACGGCGAGACCTTCTCGGGGGGCGCGATCCCCGGCGGCCCCACCATGTTGCCGTCGCGCAATCTCACGCCCGACAGTGCCTCGGGAATCGGGCGCTGGTCGTTCGAGGACTTCCGGATTGCCATGCGATTCGGGCAGTTGCCACAGGGGGTGATGATGGACTCGGTGGCGATGCCGTTGGCGATGTCGCGCGAGTTTACCGATGATGAGTTGACCGCGCTGTACACCTACTTCATGTCGTTGCCGGCCAAGCCGTACGGCAACCGCTGAACCGCGCACCGGGTCACGGCCGCGCCGGCTGGCGCGACGCCATGCCCCGCCGATACTCTTGGGATGGTCGGTCAACCACCCCCCGAACTCGGAGCACCGATGGGAACGATGATTTTCTTCGGCGCGATCGCCGCCTTCCTCTTCTGGGTGATCACGGCGTTCAACCGCTTGATCGCGCTCAAGGGGCAGGTGCAGAACGGGTGGAAGCAGATCGACGTGCAGCTCAAGCGGCGTCACGACCTGGTCCCCAACCTTGTGGACACCGTGAAGGGCGCCCTCCAGTTCGAGCGGGAGACGCTCGAGGCCGTGATCGGGGCCCGGACGCGGGCCGTCGGGGCCACGGGCGTCCATCAGGTTGGCCAGGCTGAGGGGGAGCTGACCCAGGCGATCGGTCGGCTCTTCGCCGTCGCGGAGGCCTACCCGGATCTAAAGAGCCTGGCCGGCGTGCAGCAGTTGCAGGAAGAGCTGGCGTCGACGGAAAATCGCATCGCCTTCGCTCGCCAGCACTACAACGACGTCGCCACAACCTACAACGTCACCCAGCAGCAGTTCCCCACCGCCCTGGTGGCGGGGTTGGCCAAGGCCTCGATCGTCGAACTCTGGGAGATCACCGACCCAGGCGAACGCGACGTACCCAAGGTAGACATCTCCCTCCGTTGATTCCCTCGGTCGGCAGCGGTCGATTCCGGCGCGATCTCTTCACCCAGCAGGAGGAGAACCGCCGCAAGTCCAGCTGGCTCGTCGTGGCCTTCGTGGCGTTCTTCGCGTGGGTCGGCTTCGGCGGCGACCTGGCCCTCATGCGGGGCACGGCCGACGGCGCCTTCGGATATCGGCACGGCATTCCGGTGATCGGCATCGTCGTGACGCTCGTCGCGAGCGGCCTGGCGTGGTCGGCCTGGCGCCACGGCGACAAGCAGATCCTCTGGTCGACGCGCGCGATGGAATTGATCAACGCCGTCACGCCGGAGCAGCAGCGGCTCGTCAACGTGGTCGACGAGATGTCGATCGCGAGTGGCTTGCCGCGTCCGACACTCTGGATCGTGCCCGACCGCGACCCGAATGCGTTCGCGACGGGGCGCGATCCGAAGCGGGCCTCGATCGCCGTCACCGAGGGGCTGCTCGAGGTGCTCGATCGTGATCAGTTGCAGGCCGTCGTGGCCCATGAGTTCGCCCATGTCGCGCGCTACGACACGCGCCTGATGACCCTGGTGGCGGCGATGGTCGGGGCGATCGCCCTGCTGAGCGACGGGCTGGGGCGACTGCTCTGGCATTCGGGCGCTTCGAGCGAGGCGGCGACCCGCGCTGCAGGCGGCGTGGTGGCACGCCGCAGTGGCGGCCGGGGATCGGCTGGTGCGGTGCTCCTCGTGGTCTGGCTCGCGACGATGGTGGTGGCACCCCTGGTCTCTCGCCTGGTGGCGATGGCCATCTCCCGGCGGCGCGAGTTCCTCGCCGATGCCACCGCTGCGCAGTACACCCGGAACCCGGGTGCCCTCGCCTCCGCGCTGGCCGTGCTCAGCGCGTCGCGCGGCGCGACCCACCGCATCGGACGCGCCGCCAGTCACCTCTGCATTGTTGATCCGACCGAGCGCCGTGTCGAGGGGATACGCGGGGCGCTGGGGAATCTGCTGGCGAGCCACCCACCGGTCGCCGAACGGATCGCGCGACTCGAGGCGATGGGATAAGCCGCTGCCGACTATTGCCCACCGGGTCGGCGTGCCGGGACCGGGGCCGCCGCCGGAGCGGGAGCAGCAACACGCCGCACATTCTGCGGCCCGCCGTGCAGGAACTCGCCGATCAGGATCACGCCCCCCTGCTTGTACACCAGGCCGTCCTTCAACACGAACTGCACGTCCCGCAGGGCGTCGAGTGACTCGAGCGGATTCTCCGACAGCGCAATCAGGTCCGCCGCCATGCCGGGCTTGATCGGGCCTCGACGCGTCTCCAGTTCACTGACCTTGTAGCCGTGGATGGTCATCGCCTTGAGCACCACGGCGTTCGGAATGCCGGCATCCTGCCAGCTCTTGATGAACTCGATCGCCACCTCGCCCCGCAGCTTCCCCTCGACGTAATAGTCCGAGTCGGTCGAGTAGGTGAGCAGCACCTTGTTCTCGAAGGCGTTCTTGAGGCCGGCCACGGTGCGCTGATACGCCGCGGCACTCGTGTGCCCAACCAGGGTGATTGGCGTCTCGGTGCCCACGCGCCAGATGCCCTTCGCCGCCATCTGCTTGTGCAGCGTGTCATTCAGCGCCGAGGCGTGTTCGATCGACCAGATCCCGGCGTCGATCGCCCGCTGCGCCCCCGCTGCGGTCTGCACGTGCCCGGCGACCTTCAACCCCGCCTTGGCCGCCTCGCTGATGAAGAGCTGAATCTCCTCGGTGGTGTAACCCCAGCGCTTGCAGTCCACGCAGATCTTGATCACGCGTGCGCCGAAGAGCGCGTTCTGGCGCACGGCCTTGATGATCTCGTCGCGGGTGTCGGCTTCGAGATATTCCGGATAGACGATCTTGTGATCGAGTGCCATGGACGGCGTGGGCGAGAACTGCCCGCCCAGTCCGCCGATGATGAGCCCGGAGGTGATCAACGTCGGCCCCGGCAGCCACCCCGCCTCGATCGCCTGGCGGAGTGCGACATCGGCGTAGTTGGCATTGTTGCCGAGGTCGCGCACCACGGTGAATCCACTGCTCAACATCTGCAGCCCGTTCGACGCCGCCTGGATGGCCCGCAGCTCCGACGATTCCTTGATGTAGGTGATGTAGTAGTCGTTGCGCTCCGGATTCTCCTTGTACGTGAGCGCCAGATGGTTGTGCGCATCCACCAGCCCCGGCATGACCGTGAGCGTCGAGAGATCGATCACCTTCGTACCGCTCGGGACGGCCACGTCAGCACCCACGGCCGTGAAGCGCCCGCCCTGCACCAGAATCACCGCATTGCGCGTGATGGTGCCGCTCTCCGGATCGAGCAGCCGCCCGGCGCGGATGGCGGTGATCGGTCCGCTCGGTGCTGCCGCCGGCGCGCCGCCCTGGGCCACCAGCGGAGTGATCGCCACGGCGAGCGCGAACAGCGGACCGAACCAGGGCAAGCGACGCATGACGACACTCCGTGCGGGGGACGTGGTGGTGGGGCGATCGGATGGTGGGCGAACGAGTGGGGGGGGACGCGAGGCGTCGAGGGAGAGTACGGCGAGAGCGGGAGCCCCGCCAGTCCGGCGCCCGGTCGGTGGTCGACCGGGCCGTGGGGTTCAGGGACGCGTGAAGCCGGCGATCGCGTCGAGGAGGGGGGTGGCGTCGAAGCGCACCGGATCGGTGCAGGGCAAACCGGTCTCGCGTGCCGCATCCTCGCAGGCGCGCTGCGCCTCGTCATCGCTCAGGTCGTAGGTGTTCAGCGCGATGCCGATCACGCGCGAGGGATGCACCGTGTTGGCCATCGTCTCATAGAGACGCACGTACTCGGCAAGCGGCGGCATCGCGAGCCAGGCTGCCGGCCGATAGTCCCCGATGAACTTGCGACTCGCCTGGTGACAGAGGAGCATCGCGTCGGGACAGGAGCCATGCAGCAGGCCGAGCGTCACGCCCGAGTAGCCGGGGTGATTGATGCTGCCCTGCCCTTCCACCAACACCACGTCGGCGTCCACGGCACCCTGGAGCGTGATCTGTTCGGCGGCGCCGGCAATGAAGTCGGCGACCACCGCATCGACCGCGATGCCCCATCCCTCGATCATGATGCCAGTCTGCCCGGTAGCCACGAAGTTGGTGCGCAGGCCGCGCGCCTTGAGTCCATCCACCAACCGCAGCTGCGCGGTCATCTTCCCCACGTTGCAGTCGGTGCCCACCGTGAGCACCCGCAGCGCGTCGGTCACCTTGGCCCGGCCCGAGGCGACCGGCAGGTTGGTCGGGGGTCGGCGCAGGTCTTCGATGCGCCGACCATGGATGCGCGCCGCCTCGGCGAGGAGCGGGTCGTCGCCGAGGAAGGTGTGCAATCCGCTCACGATGTTGCAGCCGCCTTCGAGGGCCTCCCGCAGCCAGGCGCGCCACTCATCGGGCAACTGGCCACCCACCGGCGCGATCCCGATCAGGACCGAGTTCGCGCCGAGAGCGAGGCCTTCCTGCATCGAGGCGACGACGGGGATGTCGCCCCCCGCGCCGAGGATGTCCTGCGAGGTCTTGCCGGCGTGCTGCCGGTCGAGCACCGCGACCACCCGATCGGGCTGGAAGCGGATGATGGAATTCGCCGTCTTCGACGTCAGCGGACCGAAGTCACCATCCGCGAGGATCAGGTGGCGAGGGACGCTCACGACTGCTCAGACTCGGTGATGATCGTCTCGCCACCCTGCCCGATCTGCTTGGGCGCCTCGGCCTTCGGGGCTGCGAGCATCCCCATCTTGGCCTTCAGCTCCAGCAACTGCTGGTCGGACGAGCCGTGGTACTCGAGCTGTTCGAACTCCTTGGCCAGCTTGTCGCCGGTGAACTCCTCCTGCAACTCGGCCGCAGCGAGCGCCTTGCGCTCGGTGTTCTCGATCTTCTCCTGCATCCGCTCGAACGACTCGAAGGCGCTCTTGTCGCCCATGCCCGAGAGCGTGTCCTGGATCCGCTGCTGGGCCTCAGCGCGACGCGCACGCGCCACGAGGATGTTCTTCTTCCGCTTGGCTTCCTCGATCTTCTCGTTGAGCTGGCGGAGCGAGCCCTTGAGCGAATCGGTCTCCTGCTTGCTCTTGACCCAGGTCTCGTGCAGCTGCTGCGCCCCCTGCAGCGCCTCGTTGTAGCGCATCAGCGCCTGCTTGGCGAGGTCGTCGCGCCCTTCCTGCACGGCCAGCATGGCCCGGCGCTCCCAGTCCTCCGCCTGCTTCTTCATGGCGATGGAATCGGCCTCGAGCTTCTTCTCGTCGGCAATGGCCTGCGCCACCTGCTGGCGTGCCTTGTCGAGCTGGCTGCGCATGTCCACGATCAACTGGTTCAGCATCTTCTCGGGGTTTTCGGCCCGGGAGATGAGATCGTTGAGGTTGGAGCGCAGCATCGTCGCGAAACGGTCGAAGATCCCCATGGCGATTACCTCTCCCCGAACGCCGCGAGGGCGCCCACATGCGACGCGAGGGCAAGGGCAAGCGAATCGACGCTCGCCTCGAACTCGCTGAAGTCGAGATCAGACAGCAACAGTGCATCGGTCAACACCACGTGGTCGCCCTCGACTCCGTAGGAGCCATGCACCAGCTCCCGGGCGTTGAACTCCAGCAGCCGACGGCACAGCTCACCCGCCCGCGCGGCGTCGGTCGGGAGCTGCATCACGCGCACCCGCAGCACCAGCACCGGCGGGGCGTAGTGCACGATCAGCTCGGCATCTTCCGGCGTGCGGACCAGCCACATGTCCTCGGCCACCGACTCGACCGGCAGGTCCAATCGGTCGAGGTAGGCCTGCACGTCCTCGCGACTCGTCATTGGCGACTCCTCCAGCCCGGACACGCCAGGCATTGCGTGAAACGTAGTGCGGGTCCAAAAGACCCGCCAAGCACCCCGTCGCCATCTCATCCTGCCGCCGGCGGTTCCTCGCGTCGTGCCAGTAGCCGCTCGGAAAAATCCTGCCGCTCCTCCAGCTCTGCCAGCCGCGCCCGCATCTCGTCGAGCTCGGCGTAGAGCTCTTCCGGCAGTTCGGCCGGAAGGTGGTCGGTCCCCACCTCGCCACTGAGCCGGCGGGCGATCGCCTGTCCCAGCGGGCCTCGCAGCACGAAGACCGTTCCGGCGATGGTCGCGAACCAGATCGGGATCGCGACGGGGCCGAGCTCGGACGTGATGCTCATCAGCACCCACAGGACCGTCAGCCCGAGCCCGCCGAGCGCCAAGGGCCCCCACCACGAGCCGCGCGCATCCCGGGTCTCACGAGCCATTGCGTCCCTCCCCGAGTCTCGGCTGGGCCAGCATCCGTTCCGTGAACTCCAGCCGCTCTTCCATCTCGGCCAACCGGGCGTAGGCCTGGTCCACCTCGCCGCTGGTCAGGCCGCGATGCTCGACATCGGCGAGGCGTGCCTCGAGGTCGGCAAGGCGCTGAGCCACCATCGGATCGCTGGCGCCCGCGCCCACGAGCATGTCGGCGAGCGCCTTGCCGACGGGGCCACGCAGCAGGAGCCAGCCCAGGGCCCCACCGCCGAACATGCCCGCGATCACGAATTCGAACCCGTTCCGGCGCCCCTCACTCATCATGAACGCCAGCATGAGCGCGGCGATTCCGGTGAGCCCCAGGACCAGCACCATGGCCAAGCCACGCGAGAAACGACCGCTCATGCGCCGTCTCCGAGTCGGGCACGTTCACCCTGTTGCGTCATCATGCGCTCCGCGAAATCCACCCGATCCTCGAGCTCATGCATGCGCGACACCGACTGTTCCAGTTCGGCCACGCGATCGCGCAATTCCTGCACCTCCTCGAGCAGGGCCGGCTCCTGGCCGCGCCCTTCGATGCGCCGTGCCCAAGCACGAATCAGCGGATACACCAGGATTCCGCCGATGATGATCAAGAGTGTCAGCACCGCCACGGGTGCGATCCAGTCCGGAGGTCCGCCACCCGCGATGATCACCTGCCCCTCCGGCGGAAACGGGGGCGGCGTCGGTGCCGGAACCTGCGGAATCACGTCGCCGACTTGCAGCATGCTCATCCCTCAATCCCGGAATTGCTCCCGGGGCCCTTGGCAAGGAGTCGCTCGGCAAACTCGAGTCGGTCGTGCAGCTCATTCACGTCGCCGCGGAGCCGGTCGAGTTCGTCGTAGATCGCCGGGTCCGGGTCGATCGCCGGCAGCGGCTGCGGGCCGTGACGCAGGCGATCGGCGAAGGCCTTCCCGACGGGCGAAAAGGAGAGCAGCACCAGGGTGCCGCCGCCAAAGATGCACAGGATCGCGATGATGTCTTCCACGCACCCGCCTCGTCGAAAATAGGGAACGCCCCCAGTACGGGGGGGCGGAGGGGAATGTTTCAGCGGGAAACAGCGAAGTCAAATCAGGAGCCGGCGCCCTTCTTCCCCTTGAGCTGCACCAACCGCTCCTTGGCCAGCCGGCGCCCCGTGGGCGTGGCCGCCAACCCGCCGCCGGCGGTCTCCCGGTATCGGACGTCCATCTCGCGGCCGATCTGCCCCATGGTGTCGATCACCTCGTCCACCGGGATCGGGAACTCGACCCCGGCCAGCGCCATCTCGATCCCGGCGAGCGCCATCGCGGCTCCGGTGGCGTTGCGGTAGACGCAGGGGACCTCGACCAGGCCGCCGAGCGGGTCACAGACGAGTCCCAGGGTGCCCTGCATGGTGAGCGCGACAGCATGCATCGCCTGGCGCGGCGTGCCACCCAGCAACTCGACGCCGGCACCGGCCGCCATGCCCGCCGCTGCCCCGGTCTCGGCCTGACAGCCCCCCTCGGCGCCGCTGAGCGATGCCCGGACTGCCACCACGGCGCCGATGAGACCCGCCGTGGCGAGCGCGCGCACCATCGCCTCTTCGGTGACCGGGTGCCGGCGTGCGATGCCGAGCAGCGTGCCGGGGAGGACACCGGCGCCCCCGGCGGTCGGCGCGGCGACAATCACGCCCATCGCCGCGTTGACCTCCTGCACGGCGAGCGCCGCAGCCAGGGCATCGGTGAAGATGGTGTTGGCCAGAGGGCCCCGGGCGTTGGCGAGGCGGTGGGCGTCGCCCCCGACCAGCCCACTCACGGAATGCAGATCGCCCTTGAGCCCGCGCTCGACGGCCCCCTGCATCACGTGCAGCGCGCGCGCGAGACCGGCCTCGACCTCGGCGCGCGTGCGAATGCCGGTGGCCGCTTCGGTCCGCAGGGCCAATTCGCCGAGGGAGATCCCTTCCGCTTCCGCGGCAGCGACCGCATCCAGCAGCACGTCGTACATCAGGACACCCGCTCGATGATGCGCACGGTCTTCATGACGGGCATCGCGCGGATGCGGGTCATCGCCTCGTCGGTCGGGGCGTGGTCGAGCTCGTAGATGTGAATCGCATCGCCGCCCCGCTGCCGCCGCGACACGCGCATGGTGGCGAGATTCACCGCGTCGTCGGCGAGCGCGCCGGCAACACTCGCCACGATGCCCGGGACATCCTTGGCCACCGCCACCAGCGTGGTGTAGGCACCGGTGATTTCCACGGGGAAGCCATCGATCGCGGTCACCATGATCCGGCCCGCACCGAGGGACGACCCGGTCAGCACGGCGGTCCGGCCCGCACGGGTCACGTGGATGCGCGTCGTGTTGGGGTGATGATCCCCTCGCAACGTGGTGTTCTTGAACTCGATGGCCAAACCGGCTGCCGCCGCGGCGTCGAGCGACTCACGCAGGCGCTCGTCATCCGGCTGGTAGCCGAGCAGGCCGCCGGCAATGGCGCGATCGGTTCCGTGCCCCACGCCAGTGCGCGCGAAGGAGCCGTGCAGCTCGACCAGCGCGTGGTCGGGCGTGCCACCGACCAGGGCGCGCGCGATGAGGCCGATGCGACACGCCCCGGCCGTGTGCGACGACGACGGACCGACCATCACCGGGCCGATGATGTCGAGCAGCGAGACGTTGGTGCTCAGATCAGCTCCGCCAGGGCAATGTCGCCGAGCGAGACGGCGATCTCGGTCTCGTCATGATGCTCCGGTCGGAGGAAGACCTCGTGCGCGGTGATGTGCAGATCCACGCTCGTCGGGACGCCGCGCAATTCGCGGTTGTCGTCGAGAACCACGCGGACCGGCAGGCCTTGACCATTGGCCCAGCGGAGCACCTCGACAATCGCTTCGATCTCCATGACACCCTCCGGTGAGAGGTACCCCTGAAATGTAGCCGGTCCCGAGCGCCACATCAGGCGGAGAGGATCACCGACGTCATCCCGTCGTCGTCCGGGCCCTTCGGCGGCGGGAGCGGGAGGGGCGACGGCGCCCCGAAGACGTCTTGCGACCGAAGCGACGCCTGCAGCGCATCGAGCAGGTGCTCCAGCTCCAGGCGTGCCCGCTTGAGGCCCCATCGAAAGGTCCACCGATACGTGCCCACCATGAGGGCACTGACCGCGACGAACGCCGCGAGGCCAATCGGGGCTGCCAACAGCAACGCCCCTTTCGCGGCCGACAGGGCGACCCCGACGGCGGCACCACCGCCACCGAGTCCGAGGCCCAGCCCGAAGCCGAGCTTGGCGTTCTTCTTCACGCCGCTGCGCAAGTCGGTCGTGATGGTCACCTCGCACCGGCGCGGGTCGGTGGCGAGCGGATGCAGCGTCACACGGAGCTGGTAGGCGTCGATCACCGAGAGGTAGTAGCGCAGGGTGCCCAGGCCCGTCGTCCCCACGTAGTCTCCGGTCGAGATCTCGCGCACGGTGAAGGTGAGCACGCCGCCGTCCAGCGGATGTCCACCGACCGTGTCACGAAACGTCAGGTCCCACGGGTGGGCCGGGAAGATGCGACCGATGGCTTCGAGGGTGCGCACGGGCGTCCCGTCAATGGTGCGCGTGACCTGCATCGAACGGTCACTGGTGCCGACGATGAACGTGGCGATCCGCTCGCGACGTTGGTCGGCCGGAGCGAGCGAGGCGAGGCGCGCCTCGTCCGCCTGGGGAAGTTCCGCCAGCGCGAGCTGGACGAATTCAGCCCCGATCCCGGCCTCGATTGCCGCCGCTTCCACATCCGTGCGGCGATAGCCCGTCGTCGGCGCCGACGGTTGCACTCCGGTGGCGAACGACTCGGCCTGCGCCGTCCGGTCCTGCACGCGGCGAGCGGCGTCGGCCTGCAATTGCGCGGCGCGCAACCACACCGCCTTCGCCGCCTCCTCACTCAGGACGCTGTCTGGGGTGGCCTGCGGCCCGCTCTGCGCCTGCTGCAGGGCCTGGGTCAGCGCGTCGGCGAGGGCCTCACCGGTCGGATAGCGTTCGGCCGGGTCCTTCCGCAGGCAGCGATCCACGACCATCGCG
>Ga0154020_10008763_pt1 | contig 11718 bp, 9 predicted proteins | sample Klosneuvirus_201_FD_109709 | JGI IMG/M metagenome (GOLD analysis project Ga0154020, IMG submission 109709) | Active sludge microbial communities from wastewater, Klosterneuburg, Austria - Klosneuvirus_20160825_MG | ecosystem: Engineered > WWTP > Aerobic digester > Activated sludge | place... | reverse complement strand
CTCATCCAAAGAATACGGCAAAGGAACAGGTCTTGGTCTTTCAATTGCCAAACGAATTATTGTTGAACACGGAGGAGAGATCTCTGCAACTTCAAAACCCGGTAAAGGTACAAAGTTTTTTATAAAACTACCTGTTAAATAAATTCGGATTACTTAATCTTACTGCTAATTCTTATAATTTATTTTGAAAATTATTTAGCCTGCTTAAATTAATTTTTAAGTAAAAACTCCAGGCAATTTATCACCTCTGACGACTTTGATTGGTCGTTCAAAAAAAGCGTTCTAAACAGTGTTGATTTAAATATCAATAATTTTGTTAAATAAACATTGATGATTCTGATTTAAATTTTTATTTTAAATTTACTTTCTATTAAACTGACTAAATATTTTTAAAATGAAAAAATTATATATTCTGATATTTGTAATTTTATTTTCAGATTTATCTTACTCACAAACAGGAAATTCTCCTTACCCGGTAATTTTTATTCACGGTCTGAATTCAGATGACATGACCTGGAATACAACTTTAAATCAACTCAGCAACACTTGGAATCTCAGTAGTAATAATACTTTCCATGCTGTGCTGAATGCCAGAGGAGGTGACACTACTGAATTTAGTCAGGATGTTATATTCCCTCTCAAAGATGTCAACGGTAATATAGTAAACTCAATTTCAAACTCGGATATATTTTCCATCAATTTCGGAAATTTCTGGAACAGAGATATTACAGACCCCAGAATTATTTTATATAATAATTCAACACCCGGCAGTAATCAGAATGCAAGTAATCAGTCGGCAATTATCAAACAGGGCTATGCTTTGAAAATTATGATAGACTCAGTTCTTAATGTTACAGGTGCTGAGAAAGTCATACTGGCAGCGCATTCTATGGGCGGACTTGCGATCAGGGAATATCTGCAGAGAAGAGAAAATGGTTTTCATAAATGGTGGATCGATCCGAATGATACACTAAACGGACATAAAGTCGCAAAAGTAATTACTATCGGCTCTCCGCATCAGGGAACTAATGTAACTCTGCAGGTCGGTGGAATTGATTTTAACAGCGAAGCAATCAGAGATATGAGAAGTTCATTTTCAGGAAGTTCAGTCGCCGGGTATATCTTCGGGAATCTGGAATCTGCAGTGCCTTCAACATATTATAATAAAGATCAGAATTGTAACGGAACCGAAAATGATACAATAATAGGAATTAATTCAGGTACAATAGATAATGTAAATATGTCATTACCCGATAATATTCAGTACACCTGGATCATGTCAAACTATCTGGGACTTGGCACTGACCTCGCTGTTCCATACAGCAGTCAGGCAATTTATAACGGAAGTATTTTTGCTCCGCCAGTTGTTTCAGATACTATCAGGACAAATAAAAACCATATTCAGGAAACCAGTGACAGCAGATCTTTGATCAGAGCATTGGATGAACCGGACACAAAAGATTTTGCATATGACATTTCATTCAATAAAAGTTATGCCGGCTTTATTACTCTGCAGAGTAAAGTTATTACAGCAGATTCAGATTATTATAAACTAAAAACATTAACCGGCGGAAAAATTACTGTAACAATGAATTCAGTTAATGCAGGAGTTACAAATATTTCATTGCTCAATCAGGATGGCAGTATAATAGTTTCTAAAAATATTTCAAATTCTCCTGACAGTATTATTTATTTTTCACCGCCTGGAGAATATTTTCTTAAAATTATAGGTAACAGTAATCAAAACCTAAATTTGAATTCATATAGTTTTAATACAGGTATTGTGCCGGCTGCCATGTTGAATCTGACTTTGGGTATAGAAGGATTTTGGGATGGAGTTTCACAAATTGAAGATACTGTGAGAGTTTATCTCACAAACAGTTTCTCGCCTTTTGAAATAAAGGACTCTGCATTTGTTGTTCTAAATTCTTCAGGAAACGGTTTGGTTAATTTTATTCATACACCAATCGGATATAATTATGTAAAGATCATTCACAGAAATGCTCTTGAATTATGGAGCAAAGTGCCGGTGTCATTTACAGGCGGCATCATTACGGATTTTGATTTTACTTCAGATCAGGAACAGGCTTTCGGAAATAATCAGATCCTGAAATCAGGGAGGTGGTGCATCTACAGTGGTGATACAGATCGTGACGGAATTATAGATGTGAGTGATCAGTCTGAAATTGATAATGATGTCTCAAATATTACTACAGGATATGTGAATTCTGACCTTACAGGTGATTCCTTTGTAGATCTGTCTGATGCTTCGATTGCTGATAATAACGGGTTTAATTTTGTAAGTGTAATAAAACCCTGATGATTAATTTTAAATTAAAAATGTTCAACGTTCAATATTTTTAAAATAAACATTGAACATTGAACATTGAACATAAACATTAAATTTTGAACAATTATTTATTCAGTATCATTTTTATCTGCGTAGAATAATTTCCTGAAGTAAGCTTTGCAATATAGACTCCACTTGAAAGTTCGCTGCCGTCAAATTCTGTTTCATAACTACCCGCATTTTGTTTTGAATTTACTAAAGTCTTTACTTCATTTCCAAGAATGTCATATACTTTGATCTTTACTTCGCTTGTGTTAGCAATACTATATCTGATCACAGTTTTAGGATTGAACGGATTTGGATAATTTTGCTCGAGTTTATAACTATCAGGAATTTCATTATTATTTGAAATGCCAACAAGCATATCTGAATTAATTCTTGTGACAGCAAAATTTCCCTGCAGACCTGTCGTCGGAGTATAACTGCTTTGCCAGCAGGCACTGAAGTCAGTTCCGTACCCTGGTATAGCAGTTCCGATTGCATCGACACTTCGTGAAGTACCTGTAAATCCGGTATGTCGAAGTTCAATTAGTAAATTACCGCTTTCATATATCCAACCGGAATCCAGTTCTATTTCCATACCAAATTCATTTGGAGTAGCTCCGCTTTTGAATGAAGCAGAATCAATAATCAATACACCTGACCTGACTAATGTTTGCGGTCCGACTACATTATTAACAAAAGTGAGACTTCTGTTAACCGGATCTACACATCCGCTTAAATAAACATCAAAGTTTGTAAATGTAACGGGAGTTGCCGGCCAGTCAGCAGTAGCTGAAACGGGAATTCTGAAAGTAAAAGAATTTATTCGAGAATTTATCAAAGCTGTGATCTGATTAGCATGAATAAGAAGCTGATAAGACCTTGGTGAATTTGCTAGTGGTCCTAAAAATGTAGCTGTACCGGGTAAATTTGAATATGCAGGCGGGACTACATTAAAATCTGAATTAGAAGTATTAATTGGATCAGGGTAACTATTGGAGTTGTTAAAAATAATTAAAGCAAAACAAAAAAATATTAATAAAGAAATTTTGTGAAAATTTTTCATGATCTCCTCCGTACTTGTTTAATTAATAAAAATTATTATAATCTGATTTTACATAAAATAATTAATAGTTAATAAATGTTCAATATTTAATTTTAATAAATAATTGTATATGCGAATTTATTTTATTTACTATGTTATTTATTTTGAGATGAATTCAATTCCAGCAATTAAAAAACTAACTATGGAAAAACCTCGTCCGTTATGTTAGCTAAGAAAAAAACAGAAAGAACTTGTAAATGCAAATGTTGCACACAATGAAGGACTTTCAAAATCGGATCGAGTAGCATTCTGGATAACTGATCATGTAAGCAGTAAGGGATTTTTATATTTCTTCTAGTATGGACTGCTCTATGGCTGGGCTATAATATACATGCACCAATTGTACTTTATGTACCGGCATTTGATCCTGCATTTGTATTGCGGCTTTTCATTTCAAATATGAATCAGATATTTTTAATGCCTCTGATAATGGTCGGACAGAATCTGCAGGGCAAAACATTCAGATGCCAGAGCAGAACCTGATTATGAGATCAATCAAAATCGGAACGTGAGATCGAAGCAATACTTCAGCATGTTAGAAAATCAAAATGAGCTTATAATGAAAATTCTAAAGCATGTTGATGCAAAGACATAACGGGTTTTAAAAAAATGGATTTAGAATTTAAGAATAAAAGAAAAAAATTGCAAAAAATTATCTTTTTGTCTTAATTTATTTTTAAATATTTATTGCAAAAGAGTTAAAAAATATTAAAAGAAGCAGTTTGTTTTTTTTGTATTTTATTTCGAAGTTAAATCTGTAAATATTTTATATTACATATAGTTAGGTGAAAAAATACTTAATATTTCTCTAACAATTTAGTTTGAAAATTGGTATATTTCAATTGGAAATATTCTAAATAATATGTAATTGTTTACACTTCTTACTGAATAACAATTTCATTTTATAAAGCATAATAAGTAATAAATATTTTCAAAAAATATTTTTATATTTCTCAATATGTGTCTGTCAAGATTAAAAAATAAGCAAAGTTTAAAATTGTATTCAATATATGCTGAATAAAGAATTATATGCCAGGGATATTTCGGGTGATGTAGTACTGTTGAAAAAAATTTCTACCGGGGATACAGAGTCATTAAGAAAATTATATAATCAGTATTCAGATTATTTGTTTAAAATTGTTTTTTATATTTTAAAAAATGAATCTGATGCAGAGGATACTTTACAGGAAGTATTTATGCAGATCTGGGAGCATTCAGAAAAATACGATGAAAAATTAGGTTCACCGATATCTTGGATAGTAAGAGTAACAAGAAATAAATCAATCGACAAATTAAGAAGTAAAGGTTATAGAGAAAGAGAAAATCAATTTGATATAGACAGGTTTTACAATTTAAGTTCAGATGAACCCAGTGAAAATCCGGATTCAGTAATGACAATTAATTCTACAAGTGAACAAATTAAATCTGCTATCGACACTTTGTCTGACATTCAAAAGGAACTTCTTGAATTTGCGTATTTCAGAGGCTTTTCTCAAAGTGAACTGGCAGAACATTTTGAACTTCCACTTGGTACAGTAAAGACTTGTATCAGAACTGCTATGATAAAGTTAAAAGATAAACTAAAACATTTAATTAATTAAAAATGGAAAATAAAAATAATATAATTGACGATCATATAATTTTCAGATCACTTGGAATGGAATTTGGAGAAATTGATTCCGATTCAGGAGTAAATGAAAATAACGATCAAATACAAAAAATCAGGGAATATAATGAAATTGCATCTTTGATTCCTTCTGTGCTGAACGATGTAAATTTCAGCAATACTTTTACTTCGAAAAAAAAAGAAAGCATCTTTGAAAATGTTTTGTCAGAGATAGACAGAAAATCAAAATTAGAAAAAAAGCATGAGAATTTTAGTTTTGTTTTTGACAATAATTCAGAGTGGATCGATTATCCGATAAAAGGTATAAAATTTAAACCATTATCATTAAACAAAGAAAAAAATTATTTGATGCTTCTATTAAAAGCAGAAGCCGGATGTCAGTATCCATCTCATCATCACAGCGGTGCTGAAGAATGTTACGTTATAGAAGGTGATCTTTGTGCCGAAGGAAAAGTACTTGGTCCAGGAGATTTTCATCATGCAGAAGGAGACAGCGATCATAAATCATTATTTACCAAAAACGGATGTACGCTATTAATTGTAGCTGATCCTGAAGATTATACCTAAATATTTAGTAGTTAATATTTGGTAGTCAATATTTAATAGTTAATATTTAGTAGTTAATATAAAACACCCATCACTATTTTTCACTTGTCCTGCCCGGACAATTTTAAATCAAAAAAATTTAGCAATAAAGATTTGTATTAAACGAAGGTGATTATTCTGAAATCAGAATAATATCTTTTAGGTGAGTATTATTTACTGGAAAATTCTTTCGGCTGCCCAGTAGAATGCAATCAGTGCAATGATAAGTGAGCCCGGAATCAATATCCTTTTTCTGTACCAGCTCTCCGCTCTGAACCAAATCCCGACTGTAATAAATGCGGCTAAAACTACCGCGATCTGTCCGAATTCTACTCCAATATTAAATGAGATAAGAGCATTTAAAAATTGTTCTTTTGGGAGTCCAAGGTCTTTTAAGACATCTGCAAATCCAAGTCCGTGAATTAGTCCAAATAAAAATATAACAGTAATTCTGAATGAATTTAATTTCCTTGAATAAATATTTTCTATTGCAATAAATACAATCGATAAAGCTATGATAGGCTCTACAATAAATCCGGGAATATTAACAATATTAAAAACAGCAAGTGAGAGCGTAATCGAATGAGCAATTGTAAATACAGATATCTGTATCAGAAGTGGTTTTAATGACGGGCTGAGGAGAAATAATCCGAGTATAAAAAGTATATGATCCAGACCGTAGGGAATAATGTGAGTAAATCCAAGCTGAACATAAACCCAGCCGGTATCAATTGTTGACATATTTGCCAGGTCATGTATCGGATGTGAAAAAACAATTCCAGGTAGACTGAACAAAGCCATTAAAGCGGTAATAAATATTATATAAATATTTTTGTTTAAGATGTAATTTATATTAAACATTGAAGTAATTTTAATTTTGAACATAAAGTGATTCATAGAACGGATTTATATTTAATGCAAATTTCAGATATTCATTTGCCTCTGAATGTTTACCGGTTTTTTCGAAAATTTTCCCTGCATGATAATATAAAAGTGGATCTTTTGTACCAAGACGAAGTGCCTGACTGATGTAATTTTCTGCTGCATTTGTATTACCGGATTTAAAAGCTGTCCATGCAGCTGCGTGAAAAGTCTTTATGCATCGTGAACCTTCCTGCAGAGATATTTCTGAAATTTCAAAAGACTCTTCCACCCTGATTCCATGATCAGCATTAAAAAGAGCCAGCTCAAGATCAGTTTCGACTCCATTTTGTTTGTAAAAAGTAATTAAGAATTTTACTTTGTTATAGGCTTCTTCAGCATTTTCAATCTCCCCGTTTAAAGTATAAGCATCACCAAGAGAGATCAGAAATTCAGGAACAGAATTTTTTTGAACAGCTTTATTATACAGTTCAATAGCCTCACTATATTTATTATAATGCATTTTTATTTTAGCCATTCCTGCATATGCATATGAATATTCAGGATAAGCAAAAATTATCTCCTGAAACAATTCAGATGCAGTGTCAGTGTTTCCTGCATTATACATAAGATTAGCAAGCTGATATTTACACCAGACAGTGTTTTCCGCAACCGGTGAACCTGCATTAACAGCGGATCTCATTGCTTCTATAGATCCTTCAGTGTCACCGAATAATTCTCTGACATAAGAAATTCTAGAATAGGAACTAAGATCAGGTCTAAGATCAACCATTTTCTGAAGACTGATAATGGCTTCGTCATACATTCCAAGTTCAACCTGAGCATCAACTAACACACCATATGAATAAGCACTGTATGGATTTTGAGTAAGTGATTTTTCTGAAAGTTCAAGTGCTTCCCTGAAGTGATGACGGGATAGTTTAACTGAACCGAGCTCTGCATAAGCCAGAAAATTTTCCTGTTGCAGATCTAAGGATCTGTTCAATACATTTTCAGCAGATGCATAGTATTCTGGATCGTTTGTTTCACGGGCTTTTTGGATATAAGCAGCACCGAGTTTGTTTAGGATGTTTGTATTTTCAGGAGCTTCTGTCAACTGTTCCTTTAAAATAGAAATGTATCTGTCAGCGGAAGAGTTAGTATTGCTGATATAATTAATATCATTATCATAAATACCCTGTGGCGAAACAGTCTGTTCAGTGTTTTTGTCAAAGACTTTCCAGGTAATTAATGATAAGACAATTATTACAGAGGATATTATAAATATTTTTTTCATAAGTAAAAAAATTAAAAAGCAGTCTGTCTTACAGGGACAGACTGCATATTAGAATTATTTTAAGAGCAACATTTTCTTTGAATCTACTCCTGAGGAAGTTACAAGCTTTACAAAATATGTACCGGAAGCTACTGCAACGCCGTTATTATTCATTCCATCCCACACTACTACTCTTTCGCCTGGTGCAAGCTTTTCACTTACAAGAGTTCTGACTTCTTTTCCAAGAATATCATAGATCCTGATGTCAACATTATCAGCCTTGAGCAGATTATATTTTATGTTAGTCGAAGGATTAAATGGATTTGGATAATTTTGTATCAATCCGAATTTTTCGGGGTTAATATTTTGATTGCTGTTTGCAGCTATAGAAACAATTGTACCGTGACTGTTTTCATAACCTTCGCTTGGGATAGCCAGATATGGAAAAGCTGAAGCAAAGGATTTATCATTTCTCTGTACAGCATCCCCGAGCTGAGCATTTATACCGGTACTAAACGGAGGTCCTAATAACACACCGCCGACCACTCTAAGAGCTATGTCAATTACATCATCTTTAAGTCGTCTTCCATTTGGGAATCCGGCAACATCGCCGTCTATTACACCAAGCCTGTTCTCATTTTCAAAAGCAACAGGAGGAATACCAAGATTAATTCTTAATTGCTCTGAAGGAGTTCTTGTATCCTGAGGTCTTTGAGTAAGTCCCGGGACACCTGTTAAAAAAACTGCAACGAGATCAGTTCTGTTTGTAGTAGGAATATCATCAGTTACAGGATAGAGTGAGTTAATGATACCTGCAAGTTCAGGTGAAGTAACATAATTAAGAAACTGAACATCGTCTACCGGCTTTGAAGCATTCCATTTATCTTTTTGACTTAGAGGAAGTACAACTTCATTCACCAATGGCATACCAAGTCTTGAAACACCGACCCAGTTTCCGCTACCGGTTCTTGTACCATTGCTGTTTATTACAGTTGTAGCTTTTCTGCTGGCAGTAGCCCATACACCTACGATAGCATTGGAATCATTCTGATTAGGATTTGGACTACCGTTTCTTGTAACCTGTGCGATTGGGACTTTGATCGAGATTGAGTGAACATTATATCCGGCAAGAGCATCTTTACCGCCGCCACCGTTACCAGGAGCACCCGGTCTTATTTTCAAAAGATCAAATGCTGCACCAAGATCGACAAAGAAAGGATCATCTGTCGGACCGGCAAAAACTTTTCCGCCGGAGCTAGGAAGATCTCTTACACCTTCTGACATGAGTCCTGCATAGTTTGGCATTGAAGAAGGTCCGGCATAATTTGGATCATTGTGAGAATTTCCACCAACATAGTTAGGTGTGACAGGCAGTGGAGATGAAGTCCACTCGGTAACTCCGTTAACAACTCTCTTTACTGTGTAGGTTTGTTTTACATTCAGATCAGGATCCCCTAAGGTAGAGACTTCACCAGTGTTATAAAGGAATGTATTTCCATTTCCTACTATATCTGTAAATTCAAACTGATAACTTATGTGATCAATTCTGTCTCCGACGTTATCAATTTTAATTTCATACAAAACATCAGTACCGAACTTATGGAAATTAGGACCGCCGGCCGGTTCCTCAAGAGGATTATAACAAGCGATCAGGCAGACCATTCCGGGATCATCAGCCGGTCTGAATGCATAGACATCTGTATTGTCCGCTACTGGATCTGTAGAAATGATCGGTGCTTCCCTGTGACTGGAAGCGTCTGTCCATTGTGACAGACTAAAGAGTGCAGTGCAAACTGCAAGTACTCCAAACAAAGAGTATAAAAATTTTTTTTTCAACATTTCAGTTTCCTTTTCTTTTAATTATTAATTATTATTGTTTGTGTTCATATTTAACAACGAAATAAAAAATTGATTGGATTTAATAAAGAATGTAAAAAAATCAGAGTGGAATTATCGGAAAAAAATATTCCGCATACTTTTCAGTTGTAATGCAATATATATGATACTGGTCATAGCGGATTATAGTAAGTTTTATTAGTTTCCGTTTATTAATGAATTCAAATAACGGAAAATATTATGAAAAAATCTTTTTATATTATTGCCGTTCTGATTTTTTTTGTGACAGGTGTTTCCAGATCACAGATCCATTCAGAAAAAGGCAGTTTTTTATGTTCAGAAAAAAATCTTCTTCAGATTACAATCTGTTCAACCCCGACTTTTGAGGCACAGAATTTTTCTGAAACCAGGAAAATGATCCTAGTAAAATAATTTTTGTAATTAACCCTCGTCAGAGTTCATTTGATTTTTAAGAACTCTGATGAGAGGTTGATATTTTATGATTCATTTCAAATCAGAAAACTAATAATTAAGAAATTGAATGGGTAATAATTTCCGTAATGTGTAATAAACCCACAGTTATATTTTTTACATTGAAAAACGAATAGAAATAGCACTTTTAAACGGTATAAGAATTGAAGTTAAATTCAACATAATTTAAAAACTTAAACAATAGAAAAATGAAAAAAGCATTTCTAATTTCAATAGTTACGTTTGTGATAATACTAACAAACAGTATATTGGTTTATACATATGAAGACGGGATAACAGGAAGGACAAAAAAGACCAGTGCAAATGGATGTTCATGTCATTCTATGAATACAAATATAACTGGAGTTTTTTCCGGACCTGATACAGTATCTGCAGGTGAGACAGTGGTTTATAGTTTTACAATAAACAGATCCGGCTCCGGAGCCGGTGGGGGAGCAGATATTTCTACACGACTTGGTGCGCTTGGAGTAGGTCCCGGAGCTTCTTATCTCAGAATTCAAAACGGAGAACTGACTCATCAGAGTCCATTGAACTTATCCGGAGGAAGCTTTACAGGACAGTTCAATTATACTGCACCATCTTCACCGGGAACTGATACTTTATGGATCAGTTCTGCTGTAGGGTATCAAAACGGCTGGAACTGGGGTACAGAAAAAAGAATAGTAGTAAAAAATCTTGTTGGAATTAATAATTTAAACAATCCTGTCTATTATAAATTATATCAGAATTTTCCAAATCCGTTCAATCCTTCGACTAACATAAGATTTGAAATACCTAAGTCAGAATTTGTCAGTTTGAAAATATTTGATATAACGGGAAAAGAAATTTCTTCTCTTGTTAATGAAAATCTTCAGGCAGGCGTTTACAATATCAGATTTGATCTTAACAATTCAATTTATCATCAGTTGACAAGCGGAATTTATTATTACATCTTAAAGACTGAGAATTTTACTGAGACGAAGAAAATGATGCTTGTCAAGTAAATTATAAATTGTAAATTGTAAATTTTTATGCGCAATGTTGATACAGGCTATAGCCTGTATCAACCATAGACTGTATCAACAGGCATTTTTATAAATTGCTACCCATCTTTTATTAAAGTAAATTAATAATATTTTACAAGCCGATTTTTTTTATAATGGATAAAATTAGCGAACTTCTTTCACACAAAGAATTTACTTCAGAATGGGAAAAGTCAAATAAAGATATCAATGCCGCTAAGCTGCTGACTTTAAGGCAGGTTGAAAAATTCGAAGATATAGTATCTGATGATGTGAGCTGGGAAAAGCTTTTGGAAATATTTAACAGCGGCAGGGAGACTGACGCCTGGCTTGCAATGGACTGGCCTGAAGGATTTGACGAACTGATGCTTTGCGTTCCGTTGTGTAAGCTTGTAGATTTTAAATGCAGTGAATGTACTGTCGGTATGAGGCAGAGAAATAATTCCTGCGCAAATGATTTCTCTTTATTTGGATACATTGCGGAATTACTGAAAGCGGCTGACAGGGAAGGTCTGAAAGATCATTTAGGTTCAGTGAAAAAGATTCTTCTCCTGGAAAATTTTCTATGGAATATCAAAGAGAAAAGGACAGAAGAAATAATTT
>Ga0154020_10008762_pt1 | contig 11718 bp, 9 predicted proteins | sample Klosneuvirus_201_FD_109709 | JGI IMG/M metagenome (GOLD analysis project Ga0154020, IMG submission 109709) | Active sludge microbial communities from wastewater, Klosterneuburg, Austria - Klosneuvirus_20160825_MG | ecosystem: Engineered > WWTP > Aerobic digester > Activated sludge | place... | reverse complement strand
TAGAAATTTGTACTGTTTTTTTGATGATCAATTTGTTTTGGACATTATTTTCATAGAATATAAATCCGGCTCTACTTTACTATTTTAATATTTTTATTTATTATTTAAAATTTAATATTATTCATGATTTCCGAACTTCCTATGTATGTAAGTTTTATTTTTAATGCAGCCGTTATTCTGACGGCTGTCTTTTTTTATTTTGCTGTAAGATCTAAACCAAAACTTAATTTTGAAGACGGTATTGTTCCGGATATGAATATTAATATTGAGAATGATTCGAGAGTTGATACGGAAACGGATTATTCCAAAATAACAACAATAGTTATGTTGATTTTTCTTCTGACACAGGGAGTTTTGGGAATGACCGGATTTTTTACTAATACAAATGCAATTCCACCAAGGATGATCTATCTCGCACCGCCTGCATTATTATTTTTATTTGGTATATTTTTTCTGAACTCAGGTAAAAAATTTACAGATTCACTTAATCCACAAATTCTTACTTACCTTCATATAGTGCGGATACCTGTCGAGATAGTTTTGTATCTTTTATTTGTGAATAAATTAGTGCCAGAGGTAATGACCTTTGCCGGAAATAACTTTGATATACTTGCGGGTATATCAGCTCCATTCGCTGCTTATTTCGGTTATAGAAAAAATCCCGAAAGTAAAATTGCCAGAACAGGTTTACTGATCTGGAATTTCATCTGTCTCGGCTTACTGTTTAATATTATTCTGACCGCTGTCTTTTCTGTAACTTCGCCCTTTCAGTTGCTCGCAATTAAGCAGCCTAACATCGGCATGCTTTATTTCCCTTTTATGTGGCTGCCCGGATTTATAGTGCCGCTGGTATTTTTCTCACATCTTATTTGCATCAGAAAATTGTTGTGAGGATTTTAATTGTGAAAATTGCCTCGAAGACTCAAAGGCTCTGAGGAGTTGATTTAGATATTATATTCAATTCTGAAATTTGAAAGAGATTGTGTTTTAAATATTTTGCTTCGAAGGACTAAAGGCTCAATACTTTTAAAAATTATTAAGGCAGCCTGGATAATGAAAGATTAAGAGATATGACAAAGAATTTTAGAACTGAGAAGTTCTTATTGAAGTGGGTTTAGAGTTTATCATTAAAAAATCTATTCCGTTAAGTAAGCCGGATTCTGTTTCCTTAAAAAGGATGACGATCATTTATCTTATCTTTACATTGCTGTAAAGCTTTTTGCAACCTACCCCGGGAATATAAAAAGCGGACAGTTCTTCAATTCCCTATACATGGTCTTGCTCCGGATGAGGTTTGTAGATCCCGGAGATCGCTCTCCGGATGGTAGGCTCTTACCCTGCCTTTTCACCCTTATCGCCGGTTGCCCGTGACGGTATATTTTCTGTTACACTTTCTGTAATTAGCTCTTGCGAATTAACTACCCGGGATTATCTCCCGGCATCCCTGTCCGTTGCGGAGTCCGGACTTTCCTCACATCCTGTAAACAGGACAGTGCGATCGTCTATAACGGAATAGAATATATTAAAGAACATTTAATGACAATTCAAACTGCAGATCTTTTATAATGTTTTATTCTTTTTCAATTCATCTAATGCCTGATTGGCGAGATTATCTGCGGTTTTATTTTTCTCTCTTGGAATATGAGTAATAGTATATTTTTTCTGTAAACTACTCAACTCTTTAAAGAACTCATTTGAAAGAAAAATCATATCCGGATTTTTTATTTTATACTGACCTTTTATCTGCTTTACGACTAACTCACTGTCACAATAAAAATTCACCGAATCAAAATCATGACTAATACTGCTTAATAATTTTATACTTTCTATAAGAGCTTTGTATTCAGCGGAATTATTTGTACCTGTTCCAATAAATTTTTTGTGATCTACTATAAGTTCATCCTCATGATTATAAACTGCAATTCCAATTGCTGACATTCCGGGATTACCTCTTGAAGCCCCGTCTGTAAAGACTTTAACAAATTTTTCCATTAAAGATCAATCATCCATTTTTAAATGCTCTGAGATAAGGATTCTTCCGCAAGACTGACAAGTGTAAATATTTTCCGCAGTTTTAATTTCAATTACTCTTTGCGGAGGAATTGAATTATAGCATCCCGAACAGTTTCCGTTTCTGACAATAGCAGTAGCTTCACCTTTATAATTACCATTTATTCTTTCATACAACTGCACATATTTAGGTTCGAGTTTTTCAATAAGTTTTGCTCTCTTATCTCTCAAAGCTGATTCATCCTGCATAAACTGGTCATTAAGTTCATTTAACTGACTTTCTTTTTCACCAAGATCTTCAGAAAGTTCTTTCAGCAGGTTTTCATTTTTATCGGAATTTTCGCTAAGACCATCAATTTCTTTATTGATCTCCTTGATCTTTTTTTCATTCTTTTCTACAGTATCGAACAAACCTTCAATCGCTTTTGTAATCTCATCATATTCTGTATTAGATCTCACGTTAAATTTTTGTTCATCGTACTTACTTATTCTGTCTTCAAAAGAAGAATTTTCATCTTTTAAAGAATTTACTTCATCAGTAAGATTTGAAAGCCTTTCTTTCCTGGCATCTATACTACCTGAAAGATTTTTTATTTTTTCTTTAATAGAATTTATTTCAAAAGGCAGATCACCTTTTTCTTCTTCTATATCTGTAAGCTCTTCGTCAATTTCTCTAAGCTTCAAGAAATTCTTAAGTAGTTCAGTTCTTTTTGGAACTTCGGATTCATCTTCGTATGAATCAAAAGTATGAAATACTGATGAAGATTCATCATTATTTGAATCAAAAGATTCATTATCATCATTCTCCAAAGATGATTTCTCCTGATCATTTTGCATAATTTTTACCCTTTCAGAAATCTCAATTGAAATTCCGGTATTTAAATTTTCAGTCATTGTAATAAATTAAAAATTTTATATTTATTGTTTCGGCAGATTAAGACAAGATCTGAATCAAAATATTCTGCTGATATTTTTATTTTATCAGTAAAAGAACTTTCAGTAATTACAACTTTTTTGATTACCCTTTCGAATGTTTCTGTTTCAGATATTATTTTTTTATTCAATCTGTTTAGAATAACTTTTAATTTTGTTTTTCGGTTCAGCTCAATTATTTTGCCTGTAATCTTTTTATCAAACTTAACATAATCATAAATTTCATAAGCAGTTTCTTCATATGGGTGTGATTTCAACATAGCATTTACAATACTGCTTACATTTTCAGCATTACATTCCATTTCTAATCTAATCTCATTTTCTAAGCTTAGAACATTTTTCTTACCGGAAAATGACCTGGTATTTTTCAGGGGTCTAAAGGAACCCGTTCCGTTAATTCTAAAAGAACATTGATCGTAATTTCCAATCTTTCCTGCTCCTGCATCAGCCATAGCTGAGAACACTTTTTCAAGATGGGACTGAGGGACAAAAACTATTACTTTCTTTTTTTTAATTATCTGGTGAAAATTTTCTTCTGATTTAATTTCACTTTTACTGAAGATTTTTTTCATTACTGGTTGAAATTAATTTACACATAAAAAAAAGTGTATCTTTAATTGGATACACTTTTTTTTAAGCTTTTTCTTTAATGGAATCAGGCTTTTTGATTTGATTCTGCCTGTTTTCACTGAAACCTTCTATATAAAAAATCAGATATTTACTTAATTTCATTTGCCTAAAATATACACGTTAGTTTATAAAAACAAGTTACTAATAAACCAAGATCAGAGCTTTAGTTTTTTCATCAATTTTTCGATAGGTTTTGAACTTTGCATAATATAAAAATGAAGAGATGGCACACCACTGTTTAACAATTCTTCAGATTGTTTAAAAGCCCATTCGACCCCAATATCCAAAACGTGTTCCGGCTTAGCTTCCTGTACTTCACCTGAGAGTTCGTCAGGAATTTCAACAAAAAAGTTTTTAGGAATTGACGTAAGATGATTTTTGGAAGTAAGAATTTTCAACCCCGGGATCACTGGAGCATTAATACCAGCAGATTTACATTTATCGACATATTCAAAATAGTATTTATTATTATAGAACATTTGAGTTACGATGTAGTGAGCACCAAGATCAATTTTGTCTTTAGCTATTTTAATATCTGTATTCAGATTCGGAGCTTCGAAATGTTTTTCGGGATATCCGCCGATTCCAATGCAGAAATTTGTAGGAGCAGCATCCAGCAGATCTTCTTCTAGATATTTACCTGAATTCATATGAGCAATCTGATCTACAAGGTCACTGGCATAAATATTTGAAGTCCTACCTTCGGGAATAGGTTTTTTGAATCCAAGCTCATCACCTCTCACAGCAAGTACATTTTCAATACCCAGATAATTCAGTTCAATGAGAGCATCTTCAGTTTCTTCTTTAGTAAAACCGTTACATAAAATATGGGGAACAGTGTCGATGTTATATTTATTCTGGATTGCAACACTAATTCCAATCGTACCGGGACGTTTACGTTTTACTTTTTTCTTTATTCCTGCTGGAGTTTCTTCATATTGCACCTGAGCAGAATGAGAAGTAACGTCAATATACGGAGGATTAAATTTCATGAGAGCATCAAGAGATTCGAAGAGAACATTGATGTCTCCGCCTCTTTGGAGCGGAAGTATTTCAAAACTTATCAGAGGGTTTTTTGCTTTTTCTAAATGTTCAATGACTTTCATAATTTAAAAACGGATAGATCCGTTTTTCACAAACCTTTCTATTAAATTAATAACTAATATTAAATTGCCAATCACAGCTTTATCCAAAAGTATTTCAAAGTGAAAACTATATTTCTGAGACTTTGAGACTTACAAAGTCAATAAATGGATAAATCCGTTTTACACAACTACTTTCTACCTGATAATAACTATACAAAAATTCAGATTCATCATTAACTATCATAATTATTCAAAGTAAAGATAACTATTCTCAAGACTCTTTTCCTGCAGATTCAAAAAACGGATAAATCCGTTTTTCCAAAACCTTTCTAAAAAATTAAAGACTAAAAAAATCTAACTCTTCTTCGATGTCTCAATTTTTTTCAAAGTAATCAATACATTTCTATATCTTTGCTACTTTTTAAGTAAAAAACGGATAAATCCGTTTTTCCAAACCCTACTTCACCGTACTCGGATGCAAATTAAAACCACCCTCTGCAAGTATCTCTGAACTTCCCGATCCAACATCAACCAATCCTACACTCAGACGTGTATCACTTCCGGCATCATAAACAATGGTTTCGTTATTAACCCACTGAAATGTCCCCAGATCTCCACCGCTGATATTGAGATTTCTTCTATTGCTGCCGTCAGGAGACATCGTATATAGATCAACATTGCTGCCGGTTATTACTGCAAAAGCGATGGTCTTTCCATCTGGAGAAAATCTTGGCACATTAGCGCTAGTAATGCCTTTGGAAATTGCTGATTCATTACCATCGATTAAAATTCGAATTGTGCCATTTAGATTACTGTCAAAGCTTGCATAGACGAGCATGTTCCCCTCTGATGAAAAATCAGGCTCAAGATTAGCATCATTATTGACACTTGCCTGACTAATGTAATTATCAGATTCATCTTCAAGATTAGCTACCATAATTGCTTTAGTTCCACCGGCAAATGAAGAATAAGCCAGGGTTTTTCCATCTGAAGAAAGGATTTGCTGGTTTGCATAAGATCCGTCAGTTACTATCTGAGGTTTTGCACCAATCTCTGCAGTGTCGATTACATAAATAGATAAAACATCATCATCATCTTCGGAGTTGAACATAATTTCATTACCGTCCGGCATAAATGTCGGATACATTCCATCCCATACCAAAAAAGTCCTGTTGAGATCAGGATTATCCACATCTCTGATCAGATATACAAAACCTTTATCTGAGTAAAATACGATCTGTTTTCCGTCAGGAGAAAACTTTGGTCTCATACAATTTTCTTCAAGATTTGTAAGCTGTTTTTTATTTGTACCGTCATCATTCATTGTAAAAACCTGCAAAAATTCAGAAGTACCCTGATTGGAACAATATGCTATTTTTTTATTCTGAGCAAAAGTCGATGAAAATGTTATAAGTATTATTATTAAAATTAAATTTATTCTTTGCATTTTAAAGTAAGTTGTTAAAAATAATCTGTAAAATAGGCAACTTAATTTTCTTATTAAAGAGATTAAATTGGTTGTTTGGAAGAGTTTGGCATTAAATAAAAAAGCCCGGTATGTTAACACCGGGCTTTAATCTTAATAAAAATGTTAATATGATTTTATTTCAGTAAGAACATTTTTTTGGTATCTATAAAATCACCTGATTCTAATTTGTAGAAATAAACACCACTTGATAGAGATGCAGCATTAAAGCTAACCTCATATGAACCCGCGGATTTTACTTCACTTACTAATGTTTGAACTTCTTTTCCAAGAATATTATAAATCTTCAGAGTTACTAATCCGTTAGTCGGGATCGAATATGCGATCTTTGTTGACGGATTGAAAGGATTAGGATAATTCTGACTTAAGCTGTAATCATTGGCAATTGAAGTGACATTATTATTAACACCTGTAATAATATCATAATCGATCTTTAATGTCCAGCTTCTCAGACTTCCTGTATCTCCTGCAGCATTATCTGAAATTCTGAGTGTATATGTTCCATTCGGATTAACACCACTATTTTGGAATTGTGAGAATGGTTCTTTTGGATTAAAATTACCTGTTGCCTGTGCTAATCCACCAACACAAACAGTTGGAATATTTTGAATATTTGTCAAACCTGCTGAATCACTTAAAACTGTACCTGTTAAGTTATCACAACTGTTTCCAAATCCTGTTCCTGTCCATCCGATTCTGCTGATAGATGTATCTACAGAATTACCTTTTGTTAACCAGAATCTGAGATCACCGACCCAGCTTTGTACAACATTATTGATAGTTAAGGTAACTTTTTTGATCTCAACATTTCCAGCAATTCCACTGATATCAATATTATCTACAGCAGGATTTGCATTACCTCCGTTATCAGGAATCTGAACATACTGGTTTCTAGTAATTGTAATTGATCCTCCAACGGGTGGCGGTGGTGCAGAAGACGGAATTGCAAATCCACAGACTTCAGCTGCCGGATTAAATGGTGCAATTAAGTTAGTCGCACCTGATGTAAGATTTACAGTTCTTAATTCACCTCTTAATGCGGTATTGTTATATGCGGCATACCATAGAGTATCAGTCTGTCTGTCAAAGCTCAAACCCTGTATGAAATTTGCATCGAATCCAATAGGTCCGATCAAAGTACCTGCAGCAGATGTAAGATTTATGCTGTATAAATTATCATCAATACTTATTGCGTAACAAAGTCCTGTACTGTTTATTGCAATACCAAAAAAGTTTTGACCTGCATTACCAACAAGTGTAGCAACTCTTGTAGTCAGGTCTAGAGTGTAAAGTTTGTCTCCACCTGTTACAGTAGTAGTAAGATACATAGTATTATTGGCATTATTAAATGAAAGGCTTAAAACCTGTTCTGAACCAATTCCTGTAATTGCTCCGAGAGTTGTTAAAGCTCCCGTTACTGTATCAAGAGTCTGAAGCGGTGAAGCAGCAGCTACAGCAATACAATATAATGTTCCTGTATTACTGAATTCCATTCCTCCGAAAAGACTTGTACTACCGGGACCGAAATTTGATAAAGATCCTGTTGTGTTGAGAACTCCTCTTGCGAAAAAACTTGTAGCAGCAGCGTTTTGTCCAAACCATCTTCCGCCAAATGCTGAAATCTGATTATTGTTATTGTTTTCTGTAACTGTAATACTTTTCGGAGCTCTTTCTGTAGCTGTGTTTTTAGTATTTACCATATCCTGAGCGATCGAAATATTACCGACTGCTAAAAGAAAGGTAAAGATCAGAATAAATGATTTCATTTTTCTCTGGTTAATTTATAAATAGTTAATAAAAGTTATAAAAATTTTATGGTTGGAAATTATTTTAGGTTCAAAATATTTAATAATAAAGTTTTAAACAACATACTTGAAATTATTTTTATCTCAAATACTTATTATTCCGAAATCTCCTCCTCCTTATATTGCAACTGATACAGTTTAAAATAAAGACCGCCCTTTTCCAAAAGCTGTTGATGTGTTCCCATTTCTTTGATCTCGCCTTTGTGCATTACTATTATTTTATCGCAGTTTTGAATTGTCGAAAGTCTGTGAGCTATGATAATGGAAGTCCTGCCTTCTATAAGTTTTTTGATCGCATTCTGAATCAGAATTTCAGTATTGGTATCGACACTCGAGGTGGCTTCGTCCAGTATCAGAATCTTCGGATCATAGGCGAGCGCTCTTGCAAATGAAATGAGCTGCTTCTGTCCGACTGAAAATGATGATCCTCTTTCAGTCACCTGTTTATAAATAGTCTCAGGATGCGAATCAACGAAAGGACGCAGACCTGTATTATCAATCGCATTATAAATTATCTCGTCAGTAATTTCAGGATTGTTCAGAGTAATATTTGATCTGATGTCTCCTGAAAAAAGAAATACGTCCTGCAGTACTATGGCAATGTTTTTTCTTAATTCCATTTGTTCAATGTCTTTAATATTAACACCATCAAGAAGAATCTCGCCTTCATACACATCATAAAATCTCGTGAGCAGATTTATTATCGTTGACTTACCCGCACCGGTAGCACCGACGAATGCAACCTTCTCGCCTTCTTTTATTTTGAAATTAATATTCCTCAAAACATAATCGCCTTCATTATATGCGAAGCTCACATTCCTGAATTCGATATTTCCTTTTACATCTTTAAGTTCTATAGGCTTCTCCGGATCTGATATTGTCGGCTTTTCATCGAGCAAGGCGAAGATCCTTTCGCTCGATGCCATAGCGGTCTGAAGTATATTATACTTTTCCGAAAGGTCTCTGATCGGACGGAAGAACATTTCCGTGAACTGAATAAATGAGATCAGCACTCCGACCGAAACGGCATTCTGAATGACCTGACCACCTCCGTACCAGATTATGAGACCGGCGGAAATTGCGCTGAGCAGTTCGACAATCGGGAAGAATACAGCATAATACAAAACACTCTTTTTATTCTGTTCAGTATGGTCACGGTTTATTTCTTCGAATTCATCAATCGTCTTTTTCTCTTTTACAAAATACTGTACAATGGTAATTCCCGTCAGATGCTCCTGTATGTAAGAATTGAGTTTTGCTATGAGCAGCCGGATCCTTCTGTATGACTCTCTCACTTTTTTTCTGAAAACAGATGTAGCGTAGATCAGCAAAGGCAGCACTGAAAGTGTCACAAGCGTAAGAGTAAAGTCGAGTGAGAACATAAAATAAAGTATCCAGAAGATCAGAAATATATCTCCGAATGCAGTGACCAATCCCGATGAAAAAACTTCAAACAAAACTTCGACATCACCGGTCACTCTCGTGACGATCCTGCCGATAGGATTCCTGTCAAAAAATTTCAGGTCAAGTGAAAGTATGTGCGAGTATATTTTTTTTCGAAGGTCATAAATAATTTTCTGTCCGATCCAGCTCGTGAGATAAGTCATGCCGTATTGTATAATTCCCTGAACTACGAGCGTCCCCAGCATGATCAGAATTATATACTGCAGTCCGGGCGCATCATTGTTCATGATCTTGTCATCAATGGCGATAGGTGTCAGACGAGGTCTGAGTGCTGCCAGTGCTGAGATGATGATCGTAAGAAATGTAGCAAAGACAATATATCTCGAATATGGCTTAAAAAATCCAAGCAGCCTTTTAAGGATCTTGGAATCAATGTCCTTGGTTAATGTATCCTCTTCGCCTTTATGTGCAGCTTTTTCTGACAATAAAAATTTACTGTTATTTAAAAATAATTAAACATCTCTTTGTTCCCGCAGAGTCACATTCTCTTTGGACTCTGCGGATAATGAATCAAAATTCCTTGATCTCTTCTTCTAGCAGTTGTTTTTTATAAAGGTCAAAATAAATTCCGCCCGCTGAGATGAGTTCATTATGTGTACCTTCCTCAGCTATTTTGGAATGGCTTAGCACTATGATATTATTTGCATTCTTTATAGTCGATATCCTGTGTGAAATTATTAAACTCGTCCTGTCACGCATTACACTTTTTAATTCTTTCAGGATCTCCTCTTCCGTCTTTGTGTCAACTGCCGAAAGTGAATCATCAAGAATAAGTATCTCGGGTTTTTTATAAATTGCCCGCGCAATGGAAGTTCGCTGCTTCTGCCCGCCTGACATTGTGATGCCTCTTTCGCCAAGTACTGTTTTAAATTTCAGCGGAAATTCATCGACGTCTTTATATAGTCCCGATTTTTTTGCTGCTGATATCATTTCATCCTCATCGATAAAATCACTCGAGTACGATACATTTTTTTCGATCGTAGTGGAAAAAAGAAATGACTCCTGAGGTACGATCCCTACTGATCTTCGCAGTACATCCAAAGGTATTTTTTTAATGTCCATTCCGTCGATCAGGATCCTGCCTTCTGTCACGTCCCATATTCTCGGGATCAGACTGATGAGCGTACTCTTTCCCGAACCGGTATGTCCGATGATGCCGAGAGTAGTGCCTTTGCGTATTTTTAGATTAATATTCTTGAGTACAAAATTATTCGACAGCGGATATTTGAAAGAAACATTTTCAAATTCTATTTCACCTTCAATATCTTTCTGAGTAATGTCTTCATCGGTATTTTCATTATCGGCAATATCAGGTTTTACATTTATGATACTCAAAAGTCTTTCCATCGAAGGCGCGGCTCTTTGAATCAGATTGATGATCCATCCGAATGCGATCATCGGCCATGTGAGCTGTCCGAGATATATGAGAAATGCTGACAGATCTCCGAGCGACATACTTCCTTCCATTATTTTTATACCTCCGAAATAAATTACAATGATCACTGAAAGACTGGTCAGCATAAACATCATCGGAAATGAAAATGCCTGTACCTTTGCCAGACTCAGATTCTTTTTCTGATAATCAAATGAGATCTTATCGAATTCACGATTTTCATTTCTCTCTCTTACATAAGACTTGACGACTCTGATACCTGAGAAGCATTCCTGTGCTTTAGATGTCAGATCGGAAAATATTTTATAGACTTTTCGTGAACGGTTGAATGTAAGCTTCCCTACCTTGTATACAATGTATGTGATCAGCGGCAGCGGTGCGAGCGCAAGTAATGTCACTGACGAACTCATCGAAAATAAAATGATCAGCGTAAAAAGTATTCTTGTAAATGTCTGAAAAGAATACATGATCCCCGGTCCGACGAAATTTCTGACATTACTGATGTCATTTGTAGCATGCGCCATCAGGTCGCCGGTGGATCTGTTATTGTAAAATGATTTTGAAAGTCTCTGCAGATGTGAGAAGAAGTCAAAGCGAAGGTCGTTCTCGATCTCCCGTGATACTACTATCAGAGTCTGCCGTGTAAGAAAAAGGAAAGTACCTCTTAGCACTACAATCAAAAGTCCGACGAGAACATATGTCAGCAGATTATGTCTGAGTGTACCTTTACTAAGATCGTCTATCGCCATTCCGATCACAAGCGGATAAAGACTGTCCGATGCATTAGAAAGTATTATAAAAAAGAATCCGCTGTAGATCTTTTTTTTAAATTTCTTTAGGTATGGTAAAAGGGAATATAGATGCTTCATCGGATAAAATAATGATGAATATAACTTTTAATAATTTTAATTT
>Ga0154020_10008761_pt1 | contig 11718 bp, 10 predicted proteins | sample Klosneuvirus_201_FD_109709 | JGI IMG/M metagenome (GOLD analysis project Ga0154020, IMG submission 109709) | Active sludge microbial communities from wastewater, Klosterneuburg, Austria - Klosneuvirus_20160825_MG | ecosystem: Engineered > WWTP > Aerobic digester > Activated sludge | place... | reverse complement strand
TGCGAAGAAATGGAGATAATGAGTTGAGGAACCAATCGCGAAAGAGGCGCTGTGCTTAATATGTACTGCAACCCCTTAATAATAGCCCCACCAGTCCTTACAAATGGGAGCCAGTCTATCACACTTTCCGTCCACTCCCCTCTTCCTCTTCCTTGACTCACCTCTCTCCGTAGCGTCCTTTCCCCGTGGAATCTTCTCATTTTATCTTCCCTTCGCTCCTCGAGATAGAAGGAGAAGGAGAAGAGTACGGACTCCACCTTATCAGTTCGTTCTATTTCTTGTGGATTGGAAACGTAATTAACTTTCTATTATCCGACGTCGAGGCATGGAACAGCATTAGCATGGGGCATCCCAATACGTTGATTCACTGAGAGATGTTTCTCCATTCACTCGCAACCGGCGGCTGGCACGAGCATGATTCCGTTAAGTAGCGTACGACATCGAAATCTACAGTCCATATAAATATGATAAATATTAATATTACACGAAATTTTCAAGCCCAAGGCAGCGCTTCCTGTCCTAGGGCGGTGAATGGAGGGGCACCTCCATCTGCCCCTCCTCGGGGCCGTCCTCTCGACCTTCATATCTGCCTTTATTTTCCATTATCATTGACGTTCATTTTTGTTTAATTATCATATAATATTACAAAGAAGGGAGGAGATACTCGTGGAGATGGTGAGCAAGATTGCAATAGAAGTCGACCTCGGCGCTCCCCTCGCTGCGTTGCGTCTCACCTCCTTCTCGTTCCTCCTTTTCCTGCTTGCACATCTCTATCAATATATATAATATTATAATATCCAACATAATGTATATTAGAATTTTTTGTAGTAATGCAATCCCGAAGGGGAAGGGAATGCACCTGCCTTCGATCTCGTCATTCTAACCACGTGGAGATCTATCCGTCTTCACAAGTACCTTAATTTTAGGCGATGAGGTATCATCGAGTTTCATATGTGTTTATATTGGTGGCTGCGACGGTTTTTGTGGTGCGGTCGGATTATGCGGCGACAGTGCTCTCCGATAAACCGACGAGCTACTATCGTTTCGAGGAGGAGTCGTTGATCAGCAATAATGTATTATCCCTCCTTTTCTCTCTTCTCCCTTCGCTTTAAATTATAATGTATTAATACATATATTTGATTCTTGAGGAGCGGTTTCTTTTAGCCGGCCTATTTACCTCCCCTTTCTCTTCCTAGAGCATGTTCAACCTCTTAGTCGATTTTCGCACAACATCGGCCGTTCCGATGGCGTTTGATTCCTCCTCGCCATCGAATTGCCCCAATGCAAGTGGAGGCGCATTATCATCGACCAACCCGTCTTCATGTATGATGGCCATCACTCAGCTTGGCGCCTCCAAGGTCGCCTTTGGCATCCAGCTCGCCAACTTCTCCGTCTCTTCACAGAGGAGCCTCTTCAACATCTCACTCATCCAAAATGTTTCATCTTCCGCTTGTTCGGCGGTTTTACAGTTCTCCTATGATGGAAATCGGATTATGAACGTTTCCGGCGAAAGATTTAACTTTGCGACGAGCTTTAAGGTCCTCCATCCAGGTGATCGCATCGCGCTCGTCTCCATACCTCTCCTTCGCTCTTTCCAATCTCATTCTGACCCTCGAATTTACTATGAGCTATGGAATTCGATTTCAGAAGCGAACTCCGAGATGAACTCGACCAAGGCGATTGGATGGGAGCTCTGGGGCGTCTCCACCTCCGAAAGCGGGTGTGCCTCTGTCCTCCGCCCACAACTCACATTGTTTAACACAACTGCGTCGGTCCAATCGATTTACTTGCAAGTGGCCGAGAGGGGAGCGGTTGGGGAGCCGTCCTTGGATCAGAACCTCATCCCCGATGGAGGTGCCGAGTCGGGTGTGCCCGATGACCGCTATTGGGGCGTCGACATCACTCCTAACAATGCCAGTTTCGACGGTAGTTTGACTGTAGTCTCTCCTGGTAGAAACTCGTCTCGAGCTTTCTTTTTATCAATTGGAGTCACCCAAACAGAGAATGTTTCGGTCGGAGTGCGTTCGTTTGCCTACTCCCCTGTTCTCCTCCCTGAGCAACCGTGCGCTTTGATTCATTTTCATCTCTTTTCTTCACTTTAATACTAGAATCATCTTTGTCATTTTTGAGACCATGTTCTGTTGTAGGTATGTGATCTCATTCTGGGCCCGGACAACGTTGCCGAACAGTGATGTCATTGTCGGTTACCGCCTCGATGAGTATAGTGAGGATTCGTCCCCTCCCATAAATTACTACCACGCCTTTCGGATATCTTCGAGTAACGATTGGACGCACTTTTCATATAATTTCACGACGAGTTCCATGTCGACCGTCTTGATTGGCGTTGGCGTCGGAGGAAATACCGCCAATCAACGGTACAATCTCACTATCGATGATATCACTGTGACTCGCAAGGGTCTCTCCCTGCCCACCAAGTCCGACCAGAATTTAATTTCACCGGTTAACTCCGAAATGGAATTTGTCAATCGAGTGGTCCAAGGTGTCCCTGGCCTCATTGCAGCAGGAGGCAAAGCAATCCGCCTGGATGCCTCGGCCACTCCGACGATACCACTCGGCCATCAATTCCCTGCGCTTTTTAGTGGCGTGGTCTTTGGGATGCAGAATTATTCGGTCGAGATGTGGTTCCGAACGACGGCGCCGCTCAATGCTTCAATCCGGAAGCGTCATGTCCTTCATGCGCACCAAACCTTCAACGCTATTGATGATTACTATGGTCTTTTCATCAATGCACAATCCAAGACCGTCGACTTCGTAGCCAGATACGACGACAACTTTGTTATCTCCATGCTTCTCAACAATGAGACGCAGCCTCATCATGTTGTGCTCTCCTTCTCTGCCAATTTTAACGAAAGCACCGGTTACGATTTCAATGCGACGCTCATTCTCGATGGTGTTTCGAAACGATTATCCTCACAACCACCGCCCTATTGTACTGTCGCTCCCGTTTTCGGCATTCTTTCTCTCGTGCTGATTGGATTCGTTGTAGCGAATGATCGCACATTTGGGGAGGAGTATGTAGGAGCCATGGCGAACTATACCTCGACGGAGGGTGCCTCCATTGAAATCGATGAGCTTGCATTTTACGATTACACGCTATCAGCGGCGAGGGCCTTGGAGCACTTCAACCAGGGCAAACTCGTCCCCTCACCTCCATCGTACGTTACATTGATCTTGTTGGCGATATGTATTGATAGCTGTTGTGTTGATCCAGGCCATCCCCGTCGTCATCATCCCCTTCGTCTTTATCTCCGTCGTCTCCATCTCCTTCGCCATCTCCATCACCTCTCTCGAACCACTCGAATTGTTCGGATCTGGGAGCGTCGACCCCGTCGAATTGGCAATGCATTAATGGCGTATGGGTCGCTCCTAACTCAACGACCATTGGGAGTACTCTTTTTCTATATCTCTTTCGCAGGAGTCTTCTAGCCCTTTGTATTGATCTCGTGTTCCTAGCGTTGGTGTTGAATTCAACATCGGTGGAGCTGCAAGGCGATCTGTTCGTGTCGAGTTCGAATGCGCTAAATGTCACCGCCTCCTCTCTCTCTGTCAATGGCTCGCTTTCCCTTGCCCCTGCCGCCACTCTCACTCTCTCCTCATCCTCCTCCCTCGTCGTCACTGGTATCTCCTCTCATCTTTCACTGTTACATTGCTCCTCTCAACTTTTTGTCGACATAGGTAATGTGGTGGTGTCGAACAATTCGGTGTTGACAGTGGAGAGCAAGAGTTCAGTAGTGAATGTCTCGGGGTGTATCACTTTCTACGGCACCTTGGTCGTCCATGTGGCGACGCCCATTGATCAGTCTGTCGTCGTAAATGCTCCCTTCCTCCTCCTTCTCTCTTCTCTTTGTACGAGTCATATTGATGATCATTATGCTGACTAGGTGATGCGATATAACTGTAGTAACGTACAGCTTGGCGCTGTGCAAGGCGTAGTCGACAAGCCTGACCCGTGCAAGAATGTGAGTGCCTCCATGGACGCCAGCTCTGTACCCTATACCCTCATAACCGTTTTCAAAGTCAACGATATATGCACGCCTGGTTCGACACCTTTTTGTCCTCATCTTATCCTTGTGTTATCATCTTCTTACTCCGATGGACTCTCAGGTTCTCAAGATAATACGATTCTGATCGTGGCGATCGTGGTGCCGATCGCAGCGGTTATTATAATCGTCGCTATTGTCCTCCTCGCCGTCCCTCAGATCCGCAAGAAGATCTTCCCTTATCGGGACAGGGAGTCATTCAGAGCGACGACGCAGGACTGATCTACCCGGACGAGATCGAAATACTGTTGTTGTTGCATTGTGACTTTATATCGAACATATATTCGCGATTTGATAAATCGCAGATTTTTTGAGTCAGTCATGGGCATTTAGGGACGGCGGTATTGGAGAGTTACTCTGTCCAACCGCTTGGCGACCCCGGATTGTGCGAGCCCCAAAGAGATGTTGGCTTCATGTTCGGAATGGCAATGCTATCAATTCTCTTTCTCACGGATAGTTCATGCATTAATTCTAGAGTACATAATATTCTCACTCATTTTTTCAACTTGTTGCTTCCTTTGAGCCCAGAAGAGCTCGTTCCAGTCATCGACGACGGGAGTTGTGCGCGGATGCGGCGGAGCTCAGGTTGAAGCTCGACGATCCAGTCAGGTTCGACGCGGAGAACGCCTCGCATGTACTGCTTGGTTGTGAGGACGAGTGAATGGTAGACGACGGCAATAGCTTTCTTCTGGAAGAGAGCTGAGGTTGGGTGAACCTGGACCTCCTTGCGCTCCAGTAGAGTCTCGTATCGGCCGCGCTCTCCGCTCTCGCTAGCGATGGCGAGTTGGTTGAAGAAGGCGGCAGTGAAGCACTTGCGAAGTGTAAGCCACTCCTCTTCGCCTGTGCCCTGACCCTCGGAGGAGACATGCCGAGTCTGGCGGCAGCTCTTCAGCGGCCAACCGAGCGTGTCCCAGTATTCGCGCAGCTGCTGCTCGACCTCGAGCACCTTCTTCATCGCCTTGTCGTTGATGAGATGGCGCTTGCACCAGTCCTTGCGCTCATTCTTGGACTCTTTCATGTAGGCGTCATGGAGGCGGAGCAGCGTGATGTGATCGCCATAGGGGCTCGTATAGGCCGCCCGAGCTTGCTGAGCGCTCTGCACCGATGCGCTCTGGCGCTCGCCTTGCTGCTCCACCGTGGAGGGCGTAATGAGCAAGTTCTCGCTGCTCAGCATGGCGAGGACAGCCATGACCTCGATGCTGCACGCGTACTGGTCGCTCAGGATAAGAGCCTTGGCCATTGTGGGCTCGACAGGGAACATGGCCATCTGCTTGCCCAGTGTCGAGAGTGAACCGTCCACCTCGAGCGCGCCGAGGACCCAAAGCTCGCCCAGAGCACGCTTGAATGAATCAAGTGGCGGCCGCTCAATGTAGTCAAACTCGAGCACGTTCTCAATACCAATAGACTAAGAATGGGACAGGTCAGGATCACAGGGCCAGACAGCAGAGCAGACAGACGTACCTTGAGCGTGAGAATCACAGAGGCGAGCGAGACACGGAAGATCTCAGGCACAGGAGTCTTAGGCAGCTTGAGGAAAGCCTCCTCGGGGAAGAGCCGATAGCAAATTCCAGGTTGCGTTCGACCAGCGCGACCCGCTCGCTGACGAGCCTGAGCGTGACTCTCAGGAATCACTGCGAGCACATCGAGACCGAGACGAGGGTCGTAGGCCTTGGCCTTGACGAGGCCACAGTCAATGACAAATTTGATGTTTGGCACCGTCACCGACGTCTCGGCAATGTTCGTGGCAAGGACGACCTTTCGAGTGCCCTTAGGCGTCTCCTCGAAGACGCGCGCCTGCACGCCGCTGGTCTGAGCACCAAAGAGAGGGCAAGGGAGCATCTTGGGAGAGGTCTACGAACAGAGTCAATCAAGATGGAACCACGCCGAGAGGACAGAGGAGCGAACCTCAGGGAGCAACTTGTTCTTGTTCTCAATAAGCGTCTCCAGTGTGTCAATCTCGTAGCGTCCAGTCAAGAATGCCAGAATATCACCAGGTCCCTCGTCCAAATGGATCTGATAGAGAACAAACGATCAGCAAAGTCAAACTCATCAAGACGAAACGCTAACTAATCCCGCCGACCTGAAGGATAGCAAGCAAGGTGGCGTCGAGGTAGTTGGGCTCGGGCTCGGCCGTGTACCGCACGTCTACGGGGTACTGTCGACCCTGGATATAGACCACCTTGGCACCAAAGTAATTCTAACAACAAGGGAATGAATACTGATAGAAAAGCGAGTTGTGGTGGAAAGGAATCGTTTACCTCGAAGAGCTCAGCGTCGAGGGTAGCGGACATGATCACGATGTTGAGCTGTTTGCCCTTGGCCTTGCGCTTTTGCATCAGCTCCTTCAACACGCCAAACAGAATATCCGTCTGCAAAACCAATATAAGATGAGTGAATAATACCAATGCAATTGATATTTTACCTGCAAAGTGCGCTCGTGAGCCTCGTCGAGGACGACCGTGTGGTAAGCGTCCAGCTCAGGATCCACCATGGCCTCACTAGAACAACGATCATCTATATGACAGATGATAAGGATAGAGGAGGAGTACCGCAGCAACATGCCGTCCGTAAGGAAGTTGATGCGCGTCCGGTCACTTGTCTTCTTATCGAATCGGACATGATAGCCAACCTGAGATCAGATGAACAACAGTGGGCTACAGAACGAGGCGGAAACAAACAAGATGAAGTACCTGCTGACCAAGCTCCACGCCCATCTCTTCCGCCACACGAGTTGCTACGCTGGTGGCGGCGATGCGACGAGGCTGAGTGACCGCGATACCTTGGCATGACGACTTAAGGAGGGGCAGAAGCAAGCATCATCGAGGACGAGGAGGCGCACCTTGTTTCTTATTGCTTTCTCGGCGCAATTCGTGTAGGAACTGAGGGATTTGGGTCGTCTTACCGCTACCTGAAAAGAATGTATGTTAAGTAAAGACGAGTGAATTAGCAATGTCAGAAAGGCTCACCGGTCTCTCCGATAACGACAAGGCAGCCATTGGTGTCGAATTCGCGCATGAGGGCCTCCTTACACTCATAGATCGGCAAGTTCTGGCGAAATTCAAAGAGTTCCAACCGCTTCTTCTTAAGCGCAGCATTTTTGGCCATCTGCTCGGGCGACTTGGGCTGACCCGCCATCGTCGATGATGGGAATGGGTCAAGCTCAGCCGAGGGTTTCAGTGACTGTGAATTGGAAGGTGATTGCGATTTTACGGAGGCAGGCGACTGCGATGGCTTCTGCTTATCCTTACTTTGAATAATCGGAATTGAAACCGCCTTTGCGGTATCGGGAGCAGCGGTTTTCTTGGGATTGGCGTCCTTCCGAGGAAGGAGAACCACTCCAGGCTTGGCAACATTGACAAACTCCTTGGAGCGCTTGGGCTGCACAGGAGTCACGGGACCCGAGTAGTTGCCATCGGAAGGGCGAGTTATATCATCACTGCTCTCTTCCGATGAACTCTTATTAAACAAGTGCATCTCGGCGGGAGTAGGCGTCGGAGGTTTGGAAGTGACAGGAATGTTGGTCACTTTCTTCTGCTTTGTGTCCACTTTGGTTTCCTTAAGAGAACTGATCGCATTCTTCTTCACCTCCTCTTTCTTGTAGACACTTTCAATGATTTGTCGTTGATTTTGACGCGGGCTCGCACCATTCATCGGTGGCTTGATGTTTCCTAGACCTTTCTGTTGAACAGGATCGCGGACTTCCGGGGCTTTCGATATCTTTTCTTTCTTTTCTCGAATTTCTTTCTTCTCTTGAGAAGGAGTAATGACGGCATCAGAGTTGCCCTTAATGGCCTCGGCGATGGGCACCTTAAGGGCTACCTTGGTGACCTGCGACTTCTTGACCACGCCGCTGTCGACCTCCATCTTGTCCTCCTTCTCGGCCTTGTCCTCCTTCTTGTCATCGCCTTCCTCATCCTCTTCATCGCCTCGGCGGTCGAGTTTCATCTTCTTATTGTAAACATTTTTGTTTTTGAAATTACGCGTCTTCTCAAAGTATTGCTTGACACTCTTCGGCACAGGTCCCACTGACACGGAGGGCGACGGGGAGAAGGCAAAGTCAGGGCCCACCTTGGACCTCTTCGTGTCTGGTCGCACAATGGTCGAGTCTAAAAAATAAGATATTAACATTTGGAATTATGAAAAGGTTTCACCAACAGGTTCACGGGGAAGGAGGACAGACAAAGAGTTCGAGGAGGTCGAGGCCCCACGAGCTCGACCACATTTTCCACGTGGAAATATCCGATATCATCGAACACCGCATTGCAGCACCCAGAAAATGACACCAAATAAAGAAATGATGCTCAAAATATCTATGGGAATGAGCCTGATGAGAAAAAGGCCAAGTGAAAGGAGGGCGAGGAGGGGGCGGTGATGAATGAATAGACGAGGGACAAACGACATGGAGCCAGGCGGACCAAAGGAGGAGGAGCGGTCGCGCTTCACGCCTTGCTTGTTCTTATTGTTTCGATTATTATTGTGGTCGAAGTTCTTGTTGCCAGGTTTTCCCTGGGGCATAGATCCCCGCGCCGGGGAGCGGTTGGCGCCATTGGACGACATTCGCGCGCGGCAGATTATAAATCCGTCGTCTTATTACAAGGCAAAATATAATGCAAAAGGAAACTCTTCGAGAGAGAGAGAGAGCAATGACCAGATCTGGGTGACTGGGTCCTGGGATTACAGGGAATAGGCCCTACTGGGAACATGGGAAGTGGGAATGCTAACCCAAGGAGCTGATGAAGCCGACGACGAAGACTTCGGGTGAAGCAGTCACTGCTTTCTCCCGACGAGAGGAGGTCGCATGTGCCATCGTACTATATGCTGATATTTGTTGTGATTCCGTGCCTCTTCGGACTCGCCGCGCCACTGCCTCCCCAAGCTGAATTTTTTTATTGGAAGGTTTCTAACCTGAATCGCTGTTCCTAGGGCATCCATTAGCTCTCTGAAACGAAGCGAGTGTGACATGGCAACATCATCTTCATCATCAGTAGCGAAGCGTGCGCTGCATGCGTCGCTGGGCTACGCGGCACGGTTTGGCGCTGTGGTCGAGCGCTTCGACGACTTCGTGGCGGCCTTCGACGAGCTCCTCGAGGACCTCGAGGAACTCCACGAGGACCAACGACTTCTTCAAGCGCACGCGGCCCTCAAGATTATGGAGGACTCGCTAAAACACCATCTTGATCGCCAGGATGGGCTCGACTCGGACCAGCTCGAGGCGCTGTACCTCAAACGGTGCGCGACTCTTCCCTCCGCTTTGAACTTTCATTACGGAGCTCGTGGCAACGTTGTCTTTCGCAGGGACATAATGGAAGGCCACGCCACGCGCTTTGCTCAGCTCAAGGCAGACGTTGCTCTTGCTGAGGCCCTTCTTCATGGCCTGGAAGCCGACGGTACGACAGCAGCTTCTCCTGGAAGATTGTCGTCGCGATTGTTCACCTTTTGCTCTTTGTTAGGCTCACCTCCTGCCGGGGAGGAACCCATCGTGGACGTGTCAGCAGCGGTAGGCGACGTATGGCAGTGCGTCTATGCCCACCGTGAAGGCGATGATGAGCTGCGCGTCTCTTACAAGCACACTCGCGGCACTACCGTGTACGCGGTGAAGCTCGATGGCGTTATGTCCGTCGACTTGGAGCGTCTGCTCGCCCTCGTCTTTGAGGTTGACCTCTATCCACGATGGTTGCCTTCACTTCTTGGTGTTGGTCTCAAAGGCGCTCGTGAGCTCGCCCTCCTCGATCGCCTCCGTAAGCTTGCCTATCTCGACTTCGCATTGCCGTGGCCGTTGCCTAACGTAGACATTGCCGTGGAGGGCTTTGGTGTCGATGCTCTCGATCTTGATCGCCGGTTGCTCGTCCTGTTGCGCCATCTCCATGAGCATCCTTCCACTGAGGTACCCTCAGTGCCTCGCGGCTATCGGCGCGTCTTACTGCGCCATGGTGGCGCCGTGTTGCAGCCGTTGGACTTGAAGCGCACACGTCTCACCGCTGTCGCCGAGGCGGACGCACAGGTGGCCGTCCCCGATTGGTTCCTTAGCTTTGGCCTCAAGACGTTTGCTGGACTCATCTGGCGGGTATGCCCTCTTTCCTTCTGAGATTTGCTCCTGATATTTGTCTCTCTAATATGTCTTTAGTATGTGCAATCATCAGCGAGTGCGATTGGAACGACAGACAATTGTGACTGGAAGCGGCGCATGGATGCGGCACCTCAGGTTTATGCTCACTTAAGACGACGGTTATCGCTCGCATTCCAGCAAGGAGACCACAACATTGACAAGGCCAAGGACAAAGAAAAGCTCAAGAGCTCGAGTGGCAGCGCCACCGTGATCAAGCGCCCCCCATAAGCTCGTCCTCCAATCCAAGTGATGAACAAATCGACGACGACGAAGTAACATTCACGGAGAGCTCGAGTTTATTATGAATTTTACGCAAGCTCCATGATGATGGATGAGTGACTGGTTTTGTGGCTGTTCAATTTACAAGGTTGATTGATATTGTAAGGGGGTCGTCATGGTGCCCTCAATGGAAGTTCTTGTGATGGCGACGAGTGGCGACAGCAGAGAGCTCGACGCTCGTGGGGTCGACGCTAAGCGCTGATCGCACACCAGCGCGCTCAGCGCGAGCATGATGGCGCTTCTTTTCAGCGTGGTCGGGGTCCTTGGCATTTCCCTTGCGGGTGCCCTTGCGAGAGTTATTGGACTTTCCCATGATGAACACTGAGCGGTGATGAGTGGAGAAGAGAATGATAATCCCCTAATCGCAAACAAAGCCCCAGGAGAAGCGGAGGGCGAGGAGGGACTGTTCTCGAGCACTTCTCAAGAAGGGTGAGAAGCAAAGACTCGCACTTACAGAAAACTGACGGAGCTCCACGAAGATGCACAGATGCACCGACCATATCTGGTTAGGCCTTGAAGGCACTTAAAACAATATTTTTATGTTGTGCCATTTATAATAAGGTTCAATGGGGAAACAGGAGCAGGTGATGAGTTGACGAAGCGGTCCTCCAGTGTGAGGGGTTCCTAGCGTTGAGCGTGCATCTCGAGATTGATTTAAATCACCGATGTAATTTTTGGATTGGAGGAGCTTGTACGCCTTGTAGGGGTCTCATTCATCCATCGCGTCATGGAGGCGTTGCGTTTACCGCTAATTCAGGCGGCATCGAGCCCGCCGCCGCAGACCTTCATCGGCGAGGTGTCCCTCAAGTGTCGCGATGTGGTCGTGCTCTGTAAGGAACTCCTCCAGGACTCGCTCGCTTCGCCCTCCCCCTCGCCCTCTGCTTCCGCCTCTGCCGCTGGTGCCGCGTCTAGCACTGCTTCCTCTGTTATTGAGGGCCGTGTGGAGGCGGCGGTGCGTGCGCTGGAGGCGCTCGTGTCCGGCGCAACGCTCTACAATGACGACGAGAAGGCGCCGTTGCTCGGCGAGGTCGCTGCCTTGGCGCAGTGTGTGCGCGCGCTACCGAGCGTCCTGGCTCGCCTGGTACAAGAGCCAACGAATGCGGTCCACAAGCGTGCCTTAGTAGCGCATCGTACGCAGCTGGTCGAGCTTGCCAAGGGCGTCGTGGGCCTCGCGCAGGACCTCGACCTATCCAAGGAGCCCGATGCGATTCCCCTCAACCTCAACTCGCCTCGCCCCCTCGCTCCCTCCTCCTCTCCTTCCTCCTCCTCCTC
>Ga0154020_10008760_pt1 | contig 11718 bp, 6 predicted proteins | sample Klosneuvirus_201_FD_109709 | JGI IMG/M metagenome (GOLD analysis project Ga0154020, IMG submission 109709) | Active sludge microbial communities from wastewater, Klosterneuburg, Austria - Klosneuvirus_20160825_MG | ecosystem: Engineered > WWTP > Aerobic digester > Activated sludge | place... | reverse complement strand
CTTCGCGGACACGTTCTTTGTGTGCTGCGGCAACGCGGTGGGGGACTGGGTGGTCGGCGGAGTCACGAACAACCCGATCAACTCCAATGGTGTTCTGGTCGTGAACCACGGCGGTGCCGTGACCGTTGCGCTCCGAGAAGGCGATCCGCTTGACCTGAACGACAACGGGCTTTTCGATGATGGGGCGTTCGTCCGCACGTTCGGCAACGATGACGTCGTGCTGACGGATGACGGCTGGCTCTACGTCGCGATCACCGTCACCAGCGATCAGTCCCTCGGAAACGCCGGGCCCGACATCGGTGATGCCCTGATCAAGGTTCGGGTGTTCACGCCAAGCGTGGGCTGCTACGCCAACTGCGACGGCAGCACCTCGCAGCCCCTGCTCACCGCCAACGACTTCCAGTGCTTCCTCAACGCGTTCGCGTCCAGCGAGAGCTACGCCAACTGCGATGGCAGCACTGCCACGCCGACCTTGACCGCCAACGACTTCCAGTGCTTCCTGAACACCTATGCGGCTGGCTGCAGCTAAGCCCGATCCCTCGTCTGTCAAAACGGCCCCGGGTCCACCGGGGCCGTTTCTTTTCGCGGCATAGACTTGGCCCTTGGGCGGGTAGCTCAACGGCTAGAGCATTCGCCTTACACGCGAAGGGTTCGGGGTTCGAATCCCCGCCTGCCCATTAGAGAAGTGCTGAGTCCCGAGTGCCGAGTGTGATGCGCGAGTGAACTGGCTCGATCTTGTATATCTGAAGGTTGCGGGGCTGACGGCTCCTTGGTGGATGCTCAAGAAGCGGCATGGCTGGGCCGAGCGGTTCGGCAAAATCGAGCCGGTGGCGGACCGGGGTTTGCCGCGGCTCCTGATTCATGCGGTGTCAGTGGGGGAGGTCAGTGCGCTCCGCGAGCTTGTTCCGCTCCTGACCCCGCGAGCGCACGTCATCATCAGCGTCGGCACCGATACCGGCATCAAGCGGGCGCGCGAACTGTTTGCCTCCACGTGCGATGTGGTGAGGTACCCGCTGGATGCGTCGTGGGCGGTCAAGCGATTTCTGAACCGCGTGCGCCCCGCGGCGGTCGGGCTGGTCGAGTTGGAGCTTTGGCCCAACTTCGTCGCCGAATGCACGCGGCGCAGTATCCCGGTCGGCGTGATCAATGGCCGGCTGAGCGAGCGCAGTTTCAAAGGGTACCGGAAACTGCGGTGGTTTATGGAACGCACGTTCGGCGCGCTCAAGTTCGCGGCGGTGCAGGATGAGGACTACGCCGCGCGGTTTGTGGCCATGGGTGTGCCGCCGGAACGGTGCATGGTGACGGGCAACATGAAGTGGGATGCCGCGCGAGTTGAAGATTCGGTGGCAGGCGCCGATGCGCTGGCCAGAGAGATGGGCATCCGCCGCGGCCCCGGAGCGCCGCCACTGGTTGTCGTCGGAAGCACGGGGCCTGAGGAAGAAGCGCTGCTCTACGCCGCCGCGGAGCAGGTGGAACAAACCCTGGGTCCCATCCAGTTGCTCTGTGCCCCGCGCAAGCCGGAGCGGAATGACGAGGCCGCGCGGGCGATGGGCGCCGGGGTCGTTCGACGCACCTCGCGAAAGCCGGGAAACGGCTCGACGCGGTTTCTGCTGGACACCATCGGGGAGTTGCGAGGTGCCTATGCGCTGGCGGATGTGGTCGTGATCGGGCGTAGCTTTGGCGACCTCTACGGCTCAGACCCGACCGAGCCGATCGGCCTTGGGAAGGCGACCGTAATCGGGCCGGCGATCAAGGACTTCAAGGCGGCGGTGGAGGCTTTCGATGTGGCCGGGGGGATCGTGCGGACGACGCGAGAAGGCCTTACCCGCGCGTTGACTGAGCTCCTCCGAGAGCCCGGAAAGCGTGAAGACCTGGCGCGACGGGGGCGGGAGTGCATCCGCCAGCATCAGGGCGCAAGCGCCCGACACGCGGAAATGCTGCTGGAACTGGTGTCGCCGCGGCGTGATGTCCGCCCGCAGGTGGTTACGGCTCCTTCGCGCGAGTCAGCAGCTCCTTGACGGCTGCCTCAAGTTGCGGGTCTTTGCCGGCGACTTCATCCTCGGGTGTCTGCGGCACCACGATGTCGGGCATCGCGCCGTGGTTTTCCATGTCGGTGCCGTCGGGCAGATACCAGCCGCGGAATGGGGTGCGGATGTTGGTGCCGTCGATGAGGGTGGCCGCGCCGGTGGAGATCACCGCGCCGAAGGTTTGCTGGCCGACCAGCTTGCCGCGTTTGATGGTTTTGATCGCGTGCGAGAAGATCTCGGCGTTGGAGAACGAGTTCTGGTTGCAGAGGACCGAGAGTTCGCGGCTGTAGCCGTAGATGAGGCGGCGGTCGCGGGGGAAGGCATCCTTGGCGACCTTGGTGGGGTCTACGCCTCGCGAGGCGGTGAAGGCGTGGCGCGGGGCGGTGAGGGAGGCGAGCAGGATGTCGTTGGTGGAGCCGCCGCCGTTGTCGCGGACGTCGATGATGAGCCCGAGCTTGCCGTCGGCCGCGGCGAAGAGGTCGCGTTCGAAGTCGCGGACGGAGTTCATGTCCATGGCGCGGATGTGGAGGTAGCCGAGCTTGCCGCCGGAGAGCTCTTCAACCTTGGCGCGGTTGCGGGCGACCTCGTCGCGGTAGCGCTCGATGGTGTCGGTGCCGGAGGAGTAGGGCGTGATGAGGATGTGGCGGGGGGACCTGAACAAAGATCCGAGCACGGGGATACCGCCGGTTGCGTCGAGGGCTTTCTTGGGCGCAGCATCACCGGCGCGATACACCTCCAAAAGAGTTTCTTGGCCGGATGTGCCTGCGAGCGCCGCCGCCAGATCGATGACCGGGGGAAGGTCGGTTGCGTTGGAAACTGGTTTTCCGTTGATGGAGGCGATGACATCGCCGACGTTGAGCTTCGACGACTTCCGATCGGCGGGTGAGCCGGCGACGATACGTGTGACCTGGAATCCGCCGGCGACAGGTTTGGCGTCGATGCCGAGATAGCCGACGGACTGGCCCGTGCCCGCCGTGTCGCGACCGCCGGTGATGCCGACGTGGGAGCCGTTGAGTTCGCCGAGCATGTTCAGGAACACGCGGTTGAACTCGGGGTCGGTGCGGGTTCGCACGGCCAGTTCGAGGTAGCGTTTGGTGAGTGCGGCCCAATCCAGGCTCTTGAGCGTCGGGTGATAGAAGCCGTTGCCCATGATTCGCGCGGCTTCGAGGAACTTCTGCTTCTGTTGGAGCGCGATGTCGATGGTGACGGGGGCATCGATCGCGAGCTTCTCGGTTTCTCCGCCGGCAGGCTTGCCGAGGTAGGCCTCACCGCCGGATGGACGCGGTGGGCCATCAGCGCCTGCTCCGGGGGGCCCGCCGGCGCCGCCGGAGATGAACAGGACCTTTTCGCCGGTGAGCGAGGTGGCGACGCCAGAGGTGCCGCCCGCGAAGACGGTCTTCTTTTCAGCGCCTTTGTAGTCCACGGAGATGAGTTGCGAGGCGCCATCGGTAGAGGTGGAATACATGACGCGGTCGGCCGCGGGTGTGATCTGGACTGTCCCCGCGTTGGCGTTGGTCGAGAGGCGGCGGGTGCGGAGGTAGGCGTCGTCGGTGTCAAAGATCAGTGGCTCGGGCTTGGCGGGTTCTTTCTTGTCGTCCTTGGCGGTGTCATCCTTCTTTTCGTCGGGCTTGGCATCGCCGTCGGGCTTGGGTTTGTCGCCAGCGGGGGCCGCCGGGGCACCCAAGGGCTTGCGTTTCTTGACCTTCTCGCCGGCATCTTTGTAATAGTCGGCGAGTTCGTACGGGCGCAGGCCGTCGAGCTTTTTGTCGAGGTTGATTGCGTACACATCCTCGTTGCCGTTGGAGTCGGCATCGCGGTCGGAGAGGAAGTAGAGGACTTTGCCGTCGGCCGAGAGTCGCGGCGAGCGGTCGGTGTCGGGGTGGCGGGTGATGTTGATGGGCTTGGCATCGGCCGCGCCCGTGTCGAGGAGCCAGATGTCGGAGTTGTAGTTGACATCTTCGATGGCGTAGATGATGTGGCGTGAGTCGTGGACCCAGAGTGCGTCGGCATCGTTCCAGCCGGGGAACAGCGTGCGCTCGGACTTGATCGTGGGGATAGCGCTCAGATCGTTGCCCGCGGGCTCAAGGTCGAGCATGACCAGATCGCCGCGGGAGCGCGTGATGAGGAGCTTCTTGCCATCCGGCGAGGGGAGCGGGTTGCGTTGTTCCTGATCGTTGACAGAGAACGGAACGACCTTGAAAGTGACCGAGTCAGCCCAGCGCTTGCCCCAATCGGGTTTCTTTTCTTTCTTGGGCTCGGGCTTTTTGTCGTCAGCCTTCTTGTCGTCGGTCGCGGCATCTTTCGGGGGCTCGGAGGGCTTTTCTTCGACCTTCTTTTCGGGCTCGGCCTTGGGCTTGTCATCGCCGCCGATGTCTTCGCGAGTGAGCGCGACGGTTGCGGCGTAGATGCCTGACACGCCGGAGTCATCCGAAGCGAAGTAGAGGGTGCGGCCGTCGGGGGACCAGGCCAGGTCGCGGGCGCGGAAGGAGTTGTTGGTGACGCGGCGGGTGGGGCGGTCTTTTTCGGTGCTGCGCACGAAGATTTGGCCGCGGGCGATGACGGCGACGGTTTTGGTGTCGGGGCTGAGGGCCGCATCGGCGACCATGCGTGAGAGGTTCATGCGTTGGAAGTCGAGGCTTCCGGCGTCGGGGTTGGCCAAAACGGCGACGGTCTGGGCCGCGGGCTTGTCCTGCTTGAAGTCGATGGTGTAGAGCGTGTCCCAGACGCAAAATACACCCTTCCAGCCGCCGGGCGCGAGGTTGAAGTCGCGTACGCCGTGGGCGATGGTGGCCTGACCCGGGGCCACCTTGAAGTCGGTGACTTGGGAGGCGGAACTTTCGTTGCCGCCGGCCTTGATGCGCCAGATGTTGTTCTCGCCGGCGCGGGCGGACACAAAGACGATGGAGCCATCGGGCAGCGCGAACGCGTCGGCATCGTTGTGGGCATCTTTGGTGATCTGTGCGAATGTGCCCTTGGCGGTGTCGAGTGTGAAGACGTCGCTGTTGGCCGCGCCGGTGTAAGGCGGGCGCGTGGGGTCGTAGCGATTGCGGTGGAAGACGATCCTGCCATCTGCGGTTGCGTGCGGGGAGGCGCCGAAGGCATCGGTGAGTCGGGTGACGGGTGCGGACTCGGCGACGGGCGCGGCGTACATGTGCGTGCTGCGGAAGATGGTGGGTTCCAGGGCCGCCGAGAAGTAGAGGGACTTGCCATCGGCCGAGAATCCGGAGAGAACTTCCGGCTTGTCGGCGGTGGTGATGCGCCGGATTGCTCCCGCGGCGTGGACCCCGCCGCCAGAGTGCGCGGCCACAGGCATGAGGTAGAGGTTTCGCGGTCCGTCGCGCTCGGACTCGAAGGCGAGTTGAGAACCGTCCGGGCTGAACGCCGACCGAGCTTCTTCGGAAGGGTGAGAGGTCAGGCGTCCTGCTGTTCCACCGGTCGAAGCGACGCACCAGAGATCACCCGCGGATGCGAAGACGATGGTTGATCCGTCGGGGCTCAGAGATGGGAACTGCGGTAGGCCCACGGGCTGTCCGGCGGCCCCGGCAACGGCCGCGGCCGGTTGGGCGGCCGGAGGCGTCTGCGTCGGCAAGGCGGTGCAGGAGGTGGAGAGCAGGGGGAGGACGAGCAGGCAGCGTGCGATCATGGCTTTCTCGCGTGTGGGGACCAAGGAGTGGGGAGCCTACGGGATGTTGGAGAGTGCGGCAATCCGGGCCATCCCGAAGGCCGGTGGGCACGAACGGCATAGATGCCGGCCGGAGCACGTTCCGCCAAGGCGAATATTGAGACATCGCCATAGAGTCCCGAATGCAAGAATGGGTCAAACCGGTCGTTCTGGAGGGGCGAATCGTTCGGTTGGAGCCGCTGGCCCACCGGCACGCGCCGGGGCTGCTGAAGGCGGCGACACCGGACCTGTTTGAGTTCACACCACAGGGGCCGCGGGTGTGGTCGGTTGAGGGGTTCATCGAGGACATCGACAAGGTGAACGCGATCGAGGATTCGGTTGGGTTCGCGATTGTTTTGAAGGCGACGGGCGAGGTGATCGGACGGACTACCTATATGGAGATTCGTGCGCCGCATCGTGGATTGGAAGTCGGTCGAACCTGGATAGCGAGGAAGCAACAGGGCACGCGAGTGAACCCTGACATGAAACTCCGCATGATGGCGCATGCGTTCGACACGCTCGGGGCGATCCGCGTTCAGTACAAGACGGGCCACCGGAATCTGCACAGCCAGCGGGCGATTGCCAAACTTGGGGCGGTCCGAGAAGGTGAACTGCGCAATCACATGATCGAGCCGGATGGGCGTTTGCGTGGCACGGTGGTGTTCAGTGTGACTGCGCATGAATGGCCGGCCGTTCGACTGGGACTTGAAGCCAGACTCGCGACCATGAGTAAGTCCTAAACGAGGGGTTGGGATTCGCGAGCCAAGGGCAGGCGCGAGACTGGTCGACGGTTGCGGTCACCGGCCACCAGTTCTGTGGCATAGGGCACTTTCCCGGCCGGCTTCATGGAAGCCCGGCTTCATGCGGATTCCAGCGGGTTTGCGCTCGTTTCTGAACAACTCGCGGCAGGGTTCAAACTCAAGTTGACCCCCTATGGGTCCGATTTCACTCGATCACCCAGTTGGGTCACACGTGAGAGGCGACAATTTATGGCAGAGCTTGATGATCTCGTAAGAGAGTTCCTCGTTGAGAGCAACGAGAACCTGGATCGTCTGGACCAGGATTTTGTCGCCCTGGAAAAGGACCCCGCGGCCCGTGAAAGGCTCGCGAGTATCTTTCGCACCATTCACACGATCAAGGGCACGTGCGGGTTTCTGGGCTTTTCGAAGCTCGAATCCGTGGCCCACGTGGGTGAGAGCCTGCTGAGCAAGCTGCGCGATGGCGAACTGGGAGTGACCAGCGACATCATCACGGCGCTGCTGCGCATGGTGGACAACGTCCGCGAGATCCTGGCGAGCATCGCCGAGGGCGCGGGCGAGGGCAACGGCGACTATTCGCAGACCATTGCGTTGTTGACGAAGCTGAAAGATGGCGGGCCCGCGACTGTCGCGCCCGCCGCACCGGCCGCTCATCCGGAGCCGGCTGTTTCGGTGGCCGCGGCGCCGGTCGAGGAAGCGCCGAAGATGGAGCACGCCGAAGATGCGGCTCACGAACACGACAATCACCCGGCCCAGGCCGCGGCCAAGCCCGCGGACGGTGTTCCCGCCGGCGCGAACGCGGCGGCCGCGGGCGGTGGCATCCGGGTGGATGTCGGCTTGCTCGACAAGCTGATGAACCTGGTGGGCGAGCTGGTGCTGGCCCGCAACCAGATCCTGCAGTTCAGCGCCGCGACCGAGAACGCGACGCTGGCGGGCTCGACTCAGCGGTTGAATCTGATTACGTCGGAGCTGCAGGAAGGCGTGATGAAGACGCGGATGCAGCCCATCGGCAACGTGTGGAGCAAGTTCCCCCGGATCGTGCGCGACCTGTCGCAGATGTGCGGCAAGAAAATCCGCGTCGAGATGGAGGGAAAAGAGACGGAGCTGGACAAGACGATCATTGAGGCGATCAAGGACCCGCTTACGCACGTGATCCGCAACTCGGTGGATCACGGGGTTGAAACGCCGGAGACCCGCCGCAAGGCAGGGAAGCCGGAAGAGGGCCTGCTCTCGCTGCGTGCGTTCCACGAGGGCGGCCAGGTCAATATCGAAATCATCGATGACGGGGGCGGGGTCAACATCGATCGCGTCAAGAAGAAGGCCCTGGAAAAGGGCCTGATTACGGCCGAGCACGCGGCCCGCATGAGCGACCGCGAGGCGACGAACCTCATCTTCCTGCCGGGGTTCTCCACGGCCGAGAAGGTGACGAACGTCTCGGGCCGCGGTGTCGGGATGGATGTGGTCAAGACCAACATTGAGAAGATCGGCGGCACGGTTGATGTGCAGAGCAAGACGGGCATCGGGACGACGCTGCGTATCCGGATCCCCTTGACCCTGGCGATCATCCCGGCGTTGATCATCACCAGCGGCGGCGATCGGTTTGCGATCCCGCAGGTGAGCCTGCTTGAGCTGGTTCGGCTTGGCGAGGAACAGGCCAAGACCGGCATCGAAGACATTCACGGCGCACCGGTCTACCGGCTGCGCGGCAACTTGCTCCCCCTGGTAAACCTGAACAAGCAACTCCAGACCGGGGCGCCGCCCGCCACCCCCGGAAGTCCGGTGAACATCGTCGTCCTCCAGGCCGACGAGCGCCAGTTTGGTTTGGTGGTGGATGAGATCAACGACACCGAAGAAATCGTGGTCAAGCCCCTGGGCAAGCTGTTCAAGGGCCTGAGCACTTTCGCTGGTGCGACGATCATGGGAGACGGGCGCGTGGCGCTCATTCTGGACGTCATGGGGCTGGCTCAGAAGTCCAATGTGGTCTCCGAGTCCAAGGACCGCTCCGTTCACGACACCGTTGCACGCACCGATGACTCCGGGCAGGCCAAGACGGCACTCTTGCTCTTCCGCGTCTCTGACACCCGCCGTATGGCCATACCGCTCTCGCTGGTGGCACGCCTCGAGGAGTTCCCCCGGGAATCCATCGAGCAGTCCGGCGATCTCCAGGTCGTTCAATACCGCGGCCAGATTATGCCGCTGGTTCCGCTGTCCAAGGCACTTGCGGAACAGGGGCTGCCCGCGCCAGCAGGAACGCCGGCGTTCGGGGACACCGTTCAGGTCATCGTTCATACGCGCAACGAGCAGAGTGTGGGCCTGGTGGTGGATCGGATTGTGGACATTGTCGAGCAGGCGCTGGTGGTCCAGCGCACCGGGATCCGCCCTGGAATCCTCGGCTCGGCCGTCATTGAGAAGAGAGTCACCGAGCTCCTCGACGTCGAGGGAATCATCCGCGCCACGCTGCACGAAACCACGGCCGCGGCCGCCTGAACAGGAATATCGCCATGCCCGACGACCGCCAGTTCTGCACGTTTCTTGTTGACGGCCTGTTCTTCGGGGTCGAGGTGCTCCAGGTGCAGGAAGTCATCCGTTATCAGGAGATGACCCGGGTGCCGCTGGCGCCGAATGTGGTGGGGGGCCTGATCAATCTTCGGGGCCAGATCGTCACGGCCATCGACCTGCGTCGGCGGCTGGGGATGTCGGAGCGGCCCAAGGAAAACCTGCCCATGAACGTCGTCGTCCGCACGAATGAGGGGGCTGTGAGCCTCCTGGTGGATGAGATCGGCGATGTGGTCACTGTTGAACCCGAGCTGTTTGAGCGGACGCCCGAGACGCTTTCCGGCGTGGCGCGCGACCTGTTGTCGGGCGTGTACAAGCTCAAGAACCGTCTGCTGCTCATTCTGGATACCGAGAAGGCCGTCACACTCAGCGCCGCCGCCTGATAAGAGAAGTCATGCTTCATGTCGCCTCTACATTCGTCCTTCTGCTGGTGCTCGCGGGGGTGTCTGTGCGCCACCGCCCGAAGTGGCACATCACCATTATGTCGAGCGCCTTTGCGATCGACCTTTCGCTGGTGCTCTATCTTGAGTTCACGCGCAATGCCGTGGAGCAGGTCGCGACTCATGTGCGCCCCATGGTTTATGTCCACGCCGCGATTTCGCTGGGCGTGCTGATCACGTACGTCGTGATGATTCTTCTCGGGCGCCGCGTGCTCAAGGGCAGGCGTGCATCCCGAGCCACACATCGGAACATGGGCATCACGTTTGTGGTGCTCCGCAGTCTCAACTATGTAACCGCGTTGGTCATGTAACACCGCCGCCTCAAAGGAAGAAGCACCATGGGAAGCACCGAGAATCGAGTCATGGACAAGTCGAACGGCCGCACGAACGGGAAGGGCACGCCCGAGCTGGAGATTCCGGCGGCGGAGCGCCTTGAAAACGAGGCCCAGCTGGAGGCCAAGCTCGAAGAGGCGACGGCGAACACCAAGGCCATCATTGATGTGCTGGAGTCGATCGGGCGTGCGAAGAACACGACCGAAGCGACCAAGGCCGCGCTGGATGCGGTCCGACAGTCGTTTGGCTGGGCGTACGGCTCGTTCTGGAGCGTGGACCCCAAGGAGCGGGTGCTGCGGTTTACGCAGGAGTCGGGTACGGTCAACCCGGAGTTCATGAAGGTTACTGTGGAGGCCCGGTTCCGCGAGGGTGAGGGCCTGTCTGGGCGGGCCTGGAAGACGCGGGACCTGTACTTCACCAAGGACATCGGAGACATGAAGGATTGCTGCCGGGCCCCGGTTGCGCAGCGCGCGGGCGTCAAGAGCGGCGTGTGCTTTCCGGTCCAGGTCAAAGGAGAGGTCATCGGCACGATGGACTTCTTCGCGACCGAGACGCTGAATCCGTCGCAGGAGCGACTGGACACGCTCCGGAGCGTGGGCAAGCTGGTGAGCGACGCCTTCGAGCGTCTGATCGAGTCCGAGCGTCAGGCTCAGTTGGCCGCGGACTCGGTGGCGGTCAATCGGGTGCTGGAGGCCGTGGGTTCCTCGAACACGCCCAGCGAGGCCGCGATGGCGGCATTGACGACGGTCCGCGATGCGTTCGGCTGGGCCTACGGCTCGTACTGGCCGCTGGATGAGAAGGAGAACGTGCTGAAGTTCTCCTGCGAGAGCGGGTCGGTCACCGAGGAGTTTGCCCGGGCGACGGCGACCGCGAAGTTCCGCGAGGGAGAGGGTCTGAGCGGGCGAGCCTGGAAGGCCCGGGACCTGGTGTTCGTCCGCGACCTGGCCGAGGTGACCGATTGCTGCCGTCGGGCCCCCGCCCAGCGAGCGGGCGTGAAGAGCGGCGTGTGCTTCCCGATCACGTCCAACGGGCAGGTGATCGGCACGATGGACTTCTTTGCCACCACCGTGCTGGAGCCATCCAAAGATCGGCTTGAGGCGTTGCGCAATGTCGGTCGGCTGGTCTCTTCTGCGATGGACCGCATCGCCAAGCAGACGGAGGCGGCGCGTGTGCAGTCGATGATGGAGCAGGCACCGATCAACGTGATGTTTGCCGATCGCGACTTTAAGATCCGGTACGCCAATCCCGCGACGGTGAAGACCCTCAAGACCATCGAACACCTGTTGCCGATCAAGGCCGACCAGCTGCTGGGCCAGTCGATCGATATTTTCCACAAGAGACCCGATCACCAGCGTTCAATCGTGAGCGACCCCAAGAAGCTGCCGCTGCAGTCGAACATCCAGGTGGGCAACGAGACGCTGAACCTCTTGGTCAGCCCGATCCTCGATCAGAACAAAAACTACCTGGGCGCCATGGTGACCTGGGAGGTCATTACGCAGAAGCTCGCGACCGAGAAGGCCATCAAAGATGCCGCGGAGCGTGAGAAGGCCCTGGCCGAGGAGCTGCGCAGCAAGGTCGATTCGATCCTGCAGGTGGTCAACGCTGCCTCCAAGGGCGACCTGACCCAGGTCGTCACCGTCAAGGGCGCCGACGCGATCGGCCAGATGGGTGAGGGCTTGGCCAAGTTCTTCGGTGAACTCCGCAAGACCATGTCGAGCATCGGCGCCAACGCCCACTCCCTGGCGAGCAGCTCAGAAGAGCTGACGTCGGTGAGCACGCAGATGAGCGCCAACGCCGAAGAGACCAGCGCCCAGGCGAACGTCGTCTCGGCCGCATCCGAGCAGGTGAGCAAGAACGTCCAGACCGTCGCGACCGCGGCGGAGGAAATGACGTCCTCGATCAAGGAGATCGCCAAGAACGCCGCGGAGGCGGCGAAGGTCGCG
>Ga0154020_10008759_pt1 | contig 11719 bp, 8 predicted proteins | sample Klosneuvirus_201_FD_109709 | JGI IMG/M metagenome (GOLD analysis project Ga0154020, IMG submission 109709) | Active sludge microbial communities from wastewater, Klosterneuburg, Austria - Klosneuvirus_20160825_MG | ecosystem: Engineered > WWTP > Aerobic digester > Activated sludge | place... | reverse complement strand
GGCAGCTTGCCCAGGTGCCCTTCGAGATGGGCCTCGACCTGGCGCTCGGTTTCGACGACGAAGCCCAGGCTCAGACGATCACTGAGCAGCCCGGCCATCGCCCCAATTGCATAGGCGCCGCCGTACCAGAGCGGGTTGAGCAGGCTCGGGCGGTCGCCCAGTTCGTGCAGGCGCTCGCCGCACCAGGCCAGGTGATCGGTTTCCTCCGCGGCCGCTTCGAGCAGTTGCCGCCGCACCGTCGGATCGCGTGCCACGGCAGCCTGCCCCGAGTACAAAGCCTGGGCACAGACCTCGCCGACATGGTTGACGCGCATCAGGCCACCGGCATGGCGGCGCTGGTCATCCTCCAGCGGGGCCTCGTCGATGCCCAGCGCGGGCGACGGCCGCGAGCATGCGGGTTGCGGATCGAAAGCGGTGCCGAGGGCGTGCTCGATTTCGACGAGGACACGATCGAGACGGGAAAGCGGTCGGAACTTCATGCCTGGGTTTCCAATTGGCGGGCAAGCAAGGCCAGCGGGTGCAGCACGGCCATCCTGGCACCGCGTTGGCGCAGGCCGTTGCCGAGAAAGATCCGGCAACCGATGTTGGTCGTCAACAGCAGGTCGGCAGACTGTCGGCCAAACTGATCGAGTTTCTCCGCGCGCAGGCGATCGGCGTGATCGGCTTGCTCGATGAAATAGTTGCCGGCGGCACCGCAACAACCCGGCTGATTCGGCAGCACCAGCAGTTGCAGACCGGGAATGCTTGCCAGCAGTTGCAACAAGGGCTGCTTGCCGCTGCCGACATGCATCTGCGTGCACGGCAGGTGCACGGCGACGCGCTGCGTCAGGGTCTTGAAGCGCAACTGCGGCCAGCGCACGTCGGCGGCAAGGAAGGCCAGCACATCGTCAATGCGCAAGGTGGAGCCAGGCATACCGTGGTCGCGCAGGCTGCCGAGGCATCCGGAGGAACAGACAAGGGCGGTTTCCGCGTCGCAGGCCCGCAGGGCCGAATGCGTCGCCTGCGCGCTGCGCGCCGCTGCTTCAACTTCGCCGGCATGCAGGGCGAGTGCGCCGCAGCACACCGGCACAGTCGGCATGGCGACTTCATGACCGAGCGCGCCAAGCAGGATGCGTGCGGCGTCCAGCGTGTCGCGATCGAAAACGCTGGCGACGCAGCCCGGGAAAAGGATGACCCGACCACGATCGGCCGTGACGGGAGCTGGGCGAGGCGGCACCGACACGTGCGCAGGCGTGCCGGGGATCTCGGTGGCAAGGCGGCGCAAGCGGGATGAGCCAGGCAACCAGCGCGCCACAGTCGGCAGCCAGTAACCGGCACGCACCGCCGAACCCAGCCGCGCCAGGCGGACGAGGATGGCCGGGTCGGCCAGCCAGCGGCTCAACCTGCCGCGTGGCGGCCGTGACGGCCTGAGCAGGGCGCGGGTCTGGATGATGATTTCCTCGTATTCGACGTGCGACGGACAGACCGCCTCGCAAGCCAGGCAGCCGAGGCAATGATCGAGATGGGCGAGCGTCGCGGCGGTGACCGGCAACTGGCCACTGGCCAACCGCCGGGCCAGGGCAATGCGCCCGCGTGGCGATTCAGCCTCATGCGGGTCAAGACCATAGGTCGGGCAGTGCGGCAGGCACAGCCCGCACATCACGCATTGATCGGTGAGGGCAGCAAGTGACTTGACAGGCTGCCCATGGGTCGTATCGGCCATGACTTGATGCTATCATTCGCGGCTCGCTGCGCGTCGCCTGTTTCCGGGGCGCAGACTTGCGTGGCGCCGGGCGATCCTATATTCTCCCGCGCCTTTCGCCGCATCCAGCCCATGCAGGGCATTCAAGGTTTTGATATGAAGACGATCAGCGCCAAGCCAGAAAGCGTCAAGCGCGACTGGTACATTGTCGACGCCAGCAACAAGACGCTTGGCCGCCTGTCGACCGAACTCGCCCGCCGTTTGAAGGGCAAGCACAAGCCGATCTACACCACCCACGTCGATACCGGCGATTTCCTCGTCGTCGTCAACGCGGAAAAGATCGCGGTCACCGGCAACAAGCTGAATGACAAGAACTACCACCGCTTTACCGGTCATATCGGCAACCTGAAGACGACCTCGCTCAAGGACATGCTTGCATCGCATCCGGAGCGCGTCATCGAAATCGCCGTCAAGGGCATGCTGCCGAAGAACCCGCTGGGTCGTGCGATGTATCGCAAGCTCAAGGTCTACGCCGGCCCGAATCACCCGCACACCGCCCAGCAGCCGCAAGTGCTGGACATTTAATTCTTCAGGTATCGACAGTCATGGCAGCGATCCAGCAAAACTACGGCACCGGCCGTCGCAAGTCTTCCGCAGCGCGCGTTTACCTGCGCAAGGGCAGCGGCGCGATCACCGTCAACGGCAAGGCCCTCGATGAATTCTTCGGCCGCGAGACCGCGCGCATGATCGTGCGCCAGCCGCTGCAGCTCGTGGAAGCCACCGAGAAGTTCGACATCCTGGTCAGCGTCAGCGGTGGTGGCACGACCGGCCAGGCCGGCGCCATCCGCCTCGGCATCGCCCGCGCCCTGGTCGAATACGACGAGAACCTCAAGTCGCCGCTGCGCAAGGCCGGTTTCATGACCCGCGATGCACGCGAGGTCGAGCGCAAGAAGATCGGTCTGCACAAGGCACGTCGCGCGACCCAGTACTCGAAGCGCTGATCAACAGCCACAGCCCCGTCGCCAAGCGGTAAGGCACCTGACTCTGACTCAGGCATTCGGTGGTTCGAATCCATCCGGGGCTGCCAATACCAGGTCTGGGAAAGGGCCGCAAAGCGGACCAGGCAGATCATCAGGAAACCCCGCCTCGTGCGGGGTTTTTTGTGCGCGCGGCAAACGGGGCGAGGCTGCCCGCGCAGGACCCTGGCCACCTCCTTGAACGCGGCACCTGCGCAAGCGGGTGCTCTCCGCTCGAACCGTACGCACCGAGCGCGGCGGTCGCGGACCGCGGAGTCGAAGCATACGCGTGCGGGAACCCTTCGGCTGCGGCTTGCCTGGCTTGGCGAAGGTGATGTCGCATGGCGGCCGCGACTTTGTCCGTTACGGGCGTCTTCCCCGCAAACACCGCTGGATTGAACTTTGTTCCTCGTCGCCCGCTCGATACGCGACGCATCAGCCAGCCTGCCGGCTCCCGGCTGATCGAGGAAGTCGCGTGGAACCCCATTCCGATCAAGCAAGGCCTCAGCTCTGGCGCGGCATGCTGCGCTGGTGCATCCCCTTGGCGTTCCTCGCTCTCGTCGCCTGGCTGGTTGTCCGCGAAATCGACAGCCTGGATCTGCCGGCGATGCAGCGTTCCCTGCTGCAGATGCCGCTGCTGCCGACGCTGGGGATTGCCGCCCTGGCGCTTGGTGCCGTCGCCTTCACCGGCTTCATCGACGTGATCCTCGCGCGCTGGCTGAGGCTTGCCGTGCGCGGGCGCAAGGTTTTCAGGCTGGCCTTCATCGCCAACAGCCTGTCGAACACGCTCAATCTTTCCGGCGCAATGGGTTCGGCGGTGCGCCTGCTGGGCTTTGTTTCGATGGGCGTCGAAAGCAGCCGTGCCGGGGCCCTGATCGGCATGCAGGTCCTGTCCCTGCCGCTTGGGTTGTCCCTGTTGGTCGCCTCGACCCTGCTGCTGGGCCGGGTCCCGGCAATCACCGCCAGCCTGGCCCAATGGCTGGTCATTGCCGTGCTTGCCGCCGCCATCCTCTACCTGCCGCTGTTTTGCGTTCTCACTGCGCGTCGCGGTTTGATGCGCTGGCTGCCCGCGCAACATGCGCTGCCGAGCTGGCCACTGAAACTCCAGCTCAGCCTGCTTTCCCTGATCGACTGGCTGCTTGCCGCTGCCGTGCTGCATGCCTGCCTCGAACTGGCCGGCGTGCCGATCCGCTCGCTCGACCTGCTCGCATGCTTCGCCGTGGCTTCGGTGCTCGGCCTGCTCAGCCTGGTGCCGGGCGGCATCGGCGTCTTCGACAGCATCCTCGTGCTCGCCCTCGCCGCGTTTGGCTACGGGCAGGCGGCGTCGCTGGCCGGCTTGTTCCTGTTTCGCATCTGCTACTACGTGTTGCCGCTGTTCGTCGGCCTGGGCATTGGTTCGGGAATGCTGGCGCGGCGCCTGCCCCTGCTCGACCGTGCCGGCGAGCGCTTGCGCCGCCATCCCCTGTTCCGCGTGCTCGACCTGCCGGCCAGCCTGCTTGCCAATCTCGGCATCCGCCTGCTGGCCGTACTGACGTTTGCCGCCGGTGCACTGCTGCTGGCCTCGGCGGCAATTCCGGCCGTGCGCGAGCACATCGAAGTGGTGCGCGACCTGCTGCCGTTGGCAGCCATCGAAAGCGCGTACTGGCTGTCGATCCTCAGCGGCGTCTTGCTGCTTGGCCTGGGCCGCGGCATCGACGGACGCCTGCGCCTGGCTTATCGCCTCGCCATGCCCCTGCTCCTGCTCAGCGCCGTGCTTGCCCTGACCAAGGGCCTGCACTATGCCGAGGCGTTGTTCCTGCTCGGTGTCGCCGGCTTGCTGCGCCTGCGCAAACGCGAGTTCAGCCAGGCGGCGATGAGCCTCAGTTCGACGGTGACGTTCGGCTGGTTTGCCGGATTGCTGGCGGTGGTCGCGATCTTCTTTGCCATCGGCATTGGTTCCGTTTTCGGCGACGACAGCTTCGACCTGCTGTATTTCGGTGTCGACGGGCACAGCTCGCGCCTTGCCCGCGGCCTCGTTGCCGCCTTGATCGGCCTGATCACCTACCTGATCTGGCAATTCTTCGCCGTGCGCCGGGCCCCGCTGAAGTTGCCCGATCGCGAGGAACTGCTGCGTGCGCGGCGCTTGTTCGAGGAGTTTGGCGGTGGCGAGTTTGCCCACCTCTGCTTCATGCGCGACAAGTACCTGTTCTGGTCGGCCGACGGCCACGCCGTCATGGCCTGCGGTGCCGTGCGCGATCGCCTCGTCGCGCTCGGCTCGCCGTGCGGATCGGAGGCGGCACGACGCCGCGCGATCCTCGATTTCCGGCGCTTTGCCGATGCCCAGGATCGCGTGCCGGTGTTCTATGAGGTGTTTGAACGCGACTTGTCGCTGTATCACGATCTCGGCTTCGATCTGTTCAAGCTCGGTGAGCTGGCGATCATCCCCTTGGCCGAATTCAACCTTTCCGGCAAGCGCTGGGAGGATTTGCGCCATGCGCTCAATCGTTCGGCGCGGGAACAGCTCGACTTCGAGTTGATCGAGCCACCCTTCGACACCGTGCTGATGAGCGAACTCGAACAGGTGTCCGAGCAGTGGCTGGCCGACAAGTCGGCGCGCGAAAAAGGATTTTCGCTTGGCCGCTTCGACCGCGACTACCTGGAATGGGGGCAGATCGCCATCGTTCGCCGGGCGGGTGAAATCATCGCCTTTGCCAATGTGCTGCCGGCATACGGCCCGGGCGGCGTGCTCAGTATCGACCTCATGCGCCATTTCGCCGACGCACCGCGCGGCACCATGGATTTCCTCTTTGCGCGGATCATGCTGTGGGGCAAGGAGCATGGCCACGACCATTTCAGCCTGGGCATGGCACCGCTGTCGCGGGTTGGCGACAATCCCTATGCGCGGATCAACGAACGCCTCGCCGCGTTGGCCTTCGAGTACGGCGGGCGCATCTACAACTACCAGGGACTGCGCCGCTACAAGGAAAAGTTCGCCCCGCAGTGGGTCGGCGCCTACCTGGCCTATCCACGCGGCCTGTGGGTGCCGGGATTGCTGCTCGATATCGCCGCCCTGGTTGCGGGCGGTTACCGGCGCTTTCTGCTTGGCGGGCGTCACGGTTCCTGAGGCCAATGGTCGCGTTTAACGCCGATTGAACACCTTGTCGCGGGTGGACTGATATTTTCCGCCGGCCTCGCGAAATCCCGTTGCGGGCATCGGTTCGCATTAGGGGAGTTCGCCCATGTTCCTCCGCCACGTTTTCCTGATTTGCCTGCGTGGCTGCGTGCTGGCGCTTGGCCTGGGCACACTGGTTGGCGTGGCGCACGCGCAGGAGCCAACCTGGTTGCGGGACACGGGCCTGACTGTGATCGCCGCCGCGCCCGCATTCGCCTACCCGCATCCGGTGCCGCCGCCGGCATCCGCGCAAGCTGCGCAACGCGATGCCTTTTCACCGATCCAGCTCGTTCTCGATCTGGCCAACCACCTGCGCGACATCCGCTACAAGCGCGGTGGCCGTGAACCTTCAACGGGTTTTGATTGCAGCGGTTTCGTGCGCTATGTCTTTCGCCAGGGCATCGGCGCGGAGTTGCCGAACACCTCGGCCGCCCAGTTCAGGGCCGGTCACAGGATTGCCCGCAGCGACCTGCGCCGCGGTGACCTGGTGTTCTTCCGCACCGCCGGCAAGCGTATTTCGCATGTAGGCATCTACGTCGGCAATGGCGAGTTCATCCATGCGCCCTCGAGCGGCAAGCGCGTCAGTGTCAGTCGCCTCGCCGAACCCTACTGGTCGAACCGCTTTGCCGGTGCCAAGCGCCCCGATGTGCTCGCCGCGCATGCAGCCGTGGACGTGCGCGATCAGGGCTGAGCGCTTGCCCGCGACTGCAGCACCTCGATGATCGCGTCACCCAGTGCGGCGTAGTCGCCATTGAAGTGATGCCCGCCCGGCAGGCTGAGCACGCCGAGCCGCGCATCCTCGCCGGGTTTGCAGAAGCTGTCGGTTTCATCCGCGCCATGGATGCAGGTGAGCGGAATGGGCGACATGGCAATTGCCGGAAGCACCGGCACGCTGCCCTCGTGATGGGACCCGCCAAACCAGTCGCCAATGCGGATCTCGAACACGGCGTCGGCATCGGGTGAAATCATGATGCCGCGATCGATGCGCTGCTGCAGGGTGGCAGGCAGACGATTGACCAGCACCGGCACCAGACTGGCGCCAAACGAGTAGCCGATGACGACAAACCGCGCACCCGGCCAGGCCTTGGCATAGTGCGCGAGGATCCGCGCCAAGGCCTTGCCGGCAACATCGGGGCTGCGCTTCTGCCAGAAGAACTTGAGCGTGGAAAAGCCGACCACGCGCATGCCGGTGCCCGCCAGGCCTGCGGCAACACCCTTGTCGAGGCCGGCCCAGCCGCCATCGCCGGTGAGCATGATGGCGATGCGCCCGTCGCCTTTCACGCTTGGCGCGATCTCGGTCAAGGGCAGGTCGGCGATATCGTCGGGCAAGGCGACCGGATGGGCATCCTGCTGCTCGCGCCAGTGGGCGTAGGTGACACCGACATCCTCGACGGCCTGCTCTTCCAGCAATCGCGGCGGCGGCAGGTCCAGTTGCTGCAGCAGGTTGCCAAACGCGCGGGCCGGATCCGCCAGATGCGCACCCGGCAAGGGCAGCCACTCGCCGGGAAAATCGCCGGTGGCGACAACGTGATGGCGGGCATCCGCGCCAATCCGCGTTATCGGCCCCGCATCGCCCGGGCAGATTGCCCTTGGCAGGCCGAAACTCCAGTCCCAGCCCTGGGTAAACAGCGCGGAGAATGTTCCGGCGGGGGCCTGGGCGACCAGCGCATACGCAAATGTCGCGCCACTGCCGCGGCCGATCACCACCGGCGTGCGGTAGTCGGCGTCACCCTCGTGGCGTTCGATCCAGTGCGCCAGCTCCTCGAAATGCCCGGCGGGATACGAACACGGCTCGCTGATCGCTTGCAGGCGCTGCAGGTAGGTCGGCAGATCAATGCCGACCACACGTGCGCCGTGCGTGGCCAGCGCGCGCGCCAGGGCATCTTCTCGCGCCGACCAGCCTGCGGCATCGGAAAGCAGGATGATCGTGTCGGCAACACCGGCCGGCGGTCGGTGCACATGCACGTTGCCGAACAGGCCGTAACGCAGAGAGTCCTCGGCGGCGTGCGCGCACGGCAAGGTGCAGAGGAGCATCAGCACCAGCCCCGGCAGGATCCATCGATGAGTGCTGCGCATGCGCCCGGTCCTCGTGGAACGGGCTATTGACCGCGACAACGGCGGTGGAAGTTCCGCGACAGGCCTCAGCGGCTTGCCATCAGCGCTTCGATTTCGTCGGCATCCTTGGGCACGCCGGCGGAGATGACTTCCGGATCGCCGCGGGTGACCACCACATCATCCTCGATGCGGATGCCGATGCCGCGAAAGCGCGCCGGCACGCCTTTCATCTCCGGGCTGATGTAGATGCCGGGTTCAACCGTCACCACCATGCCCGGCTCGAGCTCGCGGAACTCGCCGTCGATGCGGTAGTCGCCGACATCATGCACATCGAGGCCCAGCCAGTGCCCGGTCTTGTGCATGTAGAAGCGGCGATAGCTGTGGCTTTCGAGATTGGCCTTCAGGCTGCCCTTGAGCAGGCCGAGCTTGATCAGGCCCGCCGTCAAGGTGCGCACGGCGGCCGCGTGGTAGGCCTCGAACGACTGGCCCGCACGCACCTTTTCGATCGCCGCAAGCTGGGCGGCAAGCACGATGTCATAGACGGCCCGCTGCTCCGGCGAATAGCGGCCATTGACCGGAAACGTGCGCGTGATGTCGGAGGCGTAACAGGCATATTCGGCACCGGCATCGATCAGCAACAGGTCGCCATCGCGCAACACCGAGTTGTTGGCGCGATAGTGGAGGACGCAGCCATTCGCGCCGCCGCCGACGATCGGCTCGTAACTCGGCACCGCACCGTACTTGCGGAAGGTGTGCAGGAGTTCGGCTTCGACCTCGTGCTCGTTCATGCCGGGCCGCGTTGCGCGCATGGCGCGTCGATGGGCCTCGGCGGCGATCTGCGCGGATTTGCGCATCAGGCGCAATTCGCCACGCGACTTGTACAGGCGCAGGTCGTGCAGCAGGTGCGACAGGGCGACGAATTCGTGCGGCGGCTTGGCCCCCTGGCGGATATTCGAACGCACGCGATTGACCCAGCCCATCAGCATCAGGTCGAAATCGGTGTCGCGGCCAAAATGGTAGTAGACGCGGCTGCGACCCTCGATCAGGCCCGGCAGGATGTCGTCGATGTCCTCGATCGGAAACGCATCATCCATGGCGTAGTCGGTGACCGCGCCTTCCTGTCCGGCACGATGACCATCCCATTGCTCGCGCGCGGGATCACGCTCGCGGCAGAACAGGATGACCTCGCCCTGCGCGCGCCCGGGCACCAGCGCCAGCACCGCTTCGGGTTCACCGAAACCGGTCAGGTAGTGGAAATCGCTGTCCTGGCGAAAGGCGTAGTGGGCATCGTTGTTGCGCAGGCGTTCGGCGGCCGAGGGCACGATGACGATCGCATCGCGGCCAGCCATGCGCATCAACTGCTTGCGCCGGCGGACATACTCGTTGCGACCGATCATCAGTGCAGGCGCCGACTGGTCGCGGCGGCGGGCAGGCGAGTGGTCGGCCCGGGATCGAGTTCGGCACACAGCAACAAGACGCCAACCCGCACGAATTCGAGTACCTCGGCCAGCGCCGCCTCGTCCTCCTCGCCGCCGCCATAGCTGAAGCTGGAAGCCGCGATGTTGCCGAAATCCTGCACGATCTCGCGGGCATCCGCGGACATGCCGTCGCCGAGGCGACCGCTGCCGGCGAGGCCGACCCCGCCGAGAAAGCCCCGACACCAGTCGACCAGCGCCTCGGCACGCGTCGCCAGAGCAACCTCGTCGCCCGGCAGCAAGGGTTCGAAACCGAGTTCGGCGTCATCGAGCTGTCCACGACACAGGCGGTAAAGCTGCGCGAACACCTCATCATCACGGGCGGCGTCCAGATCGAAGCCGAGAGCATCGATCCACTCCTCGGCGGTGGTCGTGCCGCCGGCGCAGAGATAACCTGTGAGCGAGCCGTGCAGGTCGCTGGCATTGATGCCGACCTGCAGTCGGCCAAGGGTTGCGGAGAGCTCACGATAGCTGATCGGGACTGCGGACATTCGATGCCAGGGTGGTCTTGTTCGGAAGATTGTAGCGCGCATCCAGCCTGGACCGGTTCCACCGCGGGTCGCCGACACGCAGGGCCGCCATCATGCACATGGCAAGGTCGAGCGTGATTGCCTACACTCGATGAGCGGCGCGACTGCGCCAAAGGGGAGATCTGCGCAGCATCATGGGGGCGCTTTCATCAAAGCGGCAAAATCCTGCCCGCCTTGCTGCAGGTTGGCTGCTTGCGATTGCCCTGTTGACCTGCTGCCTTCCCGGCGCGGCCATCGAACGCGAGTTCTATTTCGACCGCATCGACGACAACAGCGGCCTCCTGCAGAATTCCGTGCTCTCGCTGCTGCAAGGCAGCGACGGCATGATCTGGGTCGGCACGCAGGCCGCGCTGCACCAGTTCGATGGCTATCGCTTCCGCATTTTCGAACACGATGTCGCCAATCCCGCCAGTCTGCCGGACAGCGCCATCACGGCCCTGGCCGAGACCGAGGACGGTCACTTGTGGGTTGGCACGAGCGCCAATGGCATCGCCCGTTTCGCGCCGGCGACGGGTCGTTTCGAGTCGCGCGCGCTGGCACCTGACGCCATCGATCGCAGTTCCCGGCAGTCGATCACGGCGTTGCGCCTGGATCCGTCACGCGGCCTCTGGATCGGCAGCCGCGGCGGCCTGGATCTGCTCAGCGCGGAAAGCAACGGACGCGAGCCCATCGCCGCCGCAGCGAAGGATGTGGCTGTCGGCGTCGTCCGCGACCTGCTGCTGGACAGCCGCGGCGATCTCTGGGTTGCCAGCAGTTCGGGACTCTGGCGCGTCAAACGCGACAGCCGCCAGCTTCGGCGTGTCGCCGCCACGGCGCTCGATGATGTTTCGAGCATCTTCGAGGATCAGGCGCACAACGTATACATCGGCACGGCAAGCGGGTTGTTCCGCGTCGATGGCGGCGGCGGCGAAGTATCCCTGGCGTGGCCAGGCGAACCCGGCGCACGCATCGATGCCATCGCCGAGGATCATGCCGGCACGCTCTGGCTGGCAGTGCGCGGCCAGGGGCTGGCCACTTTTTCCGCTGCCAGCGGCCAATCGCGCTGGATCCGCGCGCAGGGCGACCTCAAGGGCGGCCTTCCGCAGGCGGCCATCACGCGCCTGCTGGTCGATCGTTCCGGATTGCTCTGGGTTGGCAGCAATACGGCCGGCTTGAGCAAGGCGGATCCCGCCGGAGCGATCTTCCGCTTCATCGCGGATGCCGACCTGCAGCGCAACCAGGACACGACCAACAACATCCGCTCCATCCTCGAAGATCGCGCGGGCCGCCTCTGGCTGGGTACCGATGGCGACGGCCTGAAGGTCTATGACCGGGCCTCGGGTCGCTTCAGCTACCACGACCGCGCCATTGCCCAAGCATTCACCGCGCCCTTCCCGGGCCCCATCCAGGTCGAAGCCATCGTCGAGGATGATTCGGGAAATATCTGGATTGCCAGCAACCTGGGCATCGCCATGATCGAGCCGAAAACCGGCAAGGTCACCGCGCAGCCAGCCGTACAGGGCGAAGGTGGGGATGCCGGTCGCCGTGCCCTCATCATCAGCCGCGATGGCGCGATCTGGTCGGCGGGCCGCAGCGTTGGCGTGGTTCGTTTCGATCCGCGCACTGGCGAGCGCCGCGCCTGGCGACATCGCGATGACGACCCATCCAGCCTCACCCACGATCTGGTGTTCTTTCTCTGCGAAGACCGCTCCGGGCGGGTCTGGGCCGGCACTGCCGACGGCCTCAGCCTGATCGATCCGGCCAGCGACAGCGTGCGCACGTTCCGCCACGAACGCGACAATCCGCACTCGCTGTCGAGCGACGTCGTTCGC
>Ga0154020_10008758_pt1 | contig 11719 bp, 8 predicted proteins | sample Klosneuvirus_201_FD_109709 | JGI IMG/M metagenome (GOLD analysis project Ga0154020, IMG submission 109709) | Active sludge microbial communities from wastewater, Klosterneuburg, Austria - Klosneuvirus_20160825_MG | ecosystem: Engineered > WWTP > Aerobic digester > Activated sludge | place... | reverse complement strand
GATGATGTATAGATGAAAATCATACAATCGTCCTCGTAAACCAAGCGAAAGATATGACCGAATAGAATATTATTCTCTTCACTGAAAATATATTCCTCTCGCTTCTGCTGAATGTGAACATTGTTCAGAGATTATACAATCTCAAATGTGTTGAAACTTCGTCACTTGTAAATGTTGAAGCACTTCCGTTGATACAGATAGGTTGTTTCCAGAAATACATCGCTTAATAAAATAATTATTAAATATGAACAAAGTAAAATATTTTAAAGAACAATTCTCGAAGGATCCAGAAGCAATGTATAAAGAACAAAAAGATCTTGGTAAAATGAAGTTCTCTGAAAAATGGTGAATGACGAGAGATACAATACGAAAGTATATGCCAAATAAAGAAAGAGTTCTCCCAACTAAAGAAGAAATACTTTACCTCATGTGAGAATGAAATTCAGAAAAAGATGTACGACTTAATCTTGATATCTCTCTAAGAGAATTTTCTTCCATTCTTGGTAACTGGTATCCATACAAACTATCAAAGGAAGATAGAAAAGCAATAAGAGAATCAGATAAATCAAATGAGGATCTTGCTGAAATATATAAAGTACCAAAGTCGATCATTGAAAAGAATCGAATTACTCCAGTAAGGGATATTGAAATAACTATTAAGAAAGAAGGAATAAAATTGAATGTATGAAAATGGGATCGATCTGAGAAAGAACCTTATTGGAAAAATATATGAGAAATAAAAACTCGCTGAGCTGCAAGTTTTATAAAATTTAATACTCCACTATGTATAAATGAAAGAAGCTAACTGTAAAAATAACTGATGATTGAAAGTGATGTACAAAATGTAAGAAGTTCTTACCATTTGATTCATTCTTTAATAGTCGTTCAAAAACTCCTTACTCAAGTAGGTGTAAAAAATGTTGTAGAGAATCATATCTCAAAAGACAAAAAGAAGTATTCGGATAATATATAATCAATATGAGAGAAATCCTACAGAACATACCGATACCGAGGTGAAGTAAATGACTCTATAAAAAATGACACATCGAGAAAGACTTTGAATCTGAGATATTCAAGTATCTTCGAATACACGAGTATCTCTGCTATCATATTGCTGATATCGGCTTCTGATATAGATACCTTGATGGTATTATTGATTGTCCGGATGGATCATCATTCCGTATAGAGTTCAAGAAGATTGATTGATATACATTCAATATGAAACAGTTCGAGGATTCTCAGATAGAGATCCTGGAATATTTTAAACATCATGGGAATGAGGCATACATAATGATATATTCTCAGAAAACAAAAACATATATCACTACCACATACGAGTATTTAAAATCTCAGGCAAACTCGGTCTGATGAATAAAGATTTTTTCTCAATGAAAATAAATGAACTTGCTGAACTTATAGATGAATATGAACAAAGAATAGCTGATGCTGCCAATTCTTTATGATATGAAATCATAATCACTCATACTTTAATAAATAAAGAAGATGGCGACCTCACCTGTTGATGAGTATGCAATGTTTCCAACAAAAAGGATATAGCCTACGCTAGCGTCACTATGACCACGCATACACGCCTTGCATTCATAGATTGAGGCAACAACGATTTTATCGATGAATAATCATATAAAAATCCCCTGAAGTAGGGGATTTTCTATGGAACAAGTACATACACCGATCATTTATTTTTCTTCTTCTTAATTTCCCTCGGAGTCCTCAGTCATTTTATCTGAGCGATTTCTTTGAATGCACTTATTCGAGCTGTCCAATCTGGGACCATGACACGTTCAGCATCTTCTCAGTATCCAAGAAGAACTGTTCGTGTCGCTTCAGATGCTATCTCATGAAGACCTTCAGCGATGAATTGATTGGTATTACCCGCATCATCCATCGTCTGAACTATATCTTCCTCGGGCTCTGATTCTTCGAGAACAAAGCTAGCTGGTCTCGTTTCTTGGATGACTTGGTTTGTGGTACTCATACTTGTGGTTGTGCTTTCGCCACTATCTCCGATATCGATCTCACTGGTCATACTGATCAGATCTTTACTTTCTTTGGAGAGCCACTTTGGAGTTTTATTTCCTTGTCAGTTTTCTTTGGTATTCATGCTACAGCTGGTGGTAAGATACTAGATATTGATGATACTTTACTCGCAACTCATCATTTTGCAACTCCAGTTAATGGAGTCTTAGTCGTTGATACTCATGGCTTTGCATCTTCAGGAACATCTTCTCATCGAACCGATAGTCATCTGTTAATGAATGATACGATCATTGGATACTTTTTAAAGAGATCTCATTCCATTATCTTCCCAGAATCATAGAGTTTCCTGATTGTATCTTCGAAGTTGAAAGTCTTGAGTGCAGCAGCATCGAGATGTTGTCCTGTATAGTTTGAGTTTCTCTTCAGGAAGTCAAGATATTTATTCATAGTATCGAGACTCTTATCTACATCTTCTTGCTTCATTGTTGGTATCTTATCTGCAATCAACTTCATTGTATTGAATGCACCAGTAATAGCAGATGTTGTAAGAGATCTTTCCTTATGATAATCAGCGATAGCTTGATCGATATTCGATGATGAATCACCAAGTTTATTTTCAATTGTCTTTATATATTCTTGATCAGCTTTTGCATTTGGAATCAACTTCCCACCTTTCCCAACTTCAAACCCAGTAGATTGTAACTGAATATCATTTGCTTTCCTATTCGTTTCTGCTTGTGAGAACTTCGTAAGCCAAGAAATGAAATCATTATACCCCTTTGGATTATCTTTATGAAATTCTTCGAGACGATTTCCAACTCATTCTGATGTTATAGATCTTGGATCGAAGCTTTCAGATAGATCTCTTTCTACTTTATCGTTCTTTGTTGCTATTGTATTTCTACGAGAATCAAGTTCCTGGTATACATACTTCGCGAATCTTGGATCGATACCAATCTTTACAAGGAGATCCTTCATTCCATTTATACGATCAAGTTTGTTATCTGTTTGAGCGATAGCATCCTGTACTACATATGCAGTCTGCTTATCTATAGCACGTTGACCTACCTTCGTATCTTCAGCTGGGAGAGGAGATGGATTAAGTCAGGCTCATGCAAGTACTGGATTTGCCATTCTTGATATGATAGATCAATCTATATTATCAAGAATCCTTGCTTCTCTGAATGCTACGAGCGGATCAAGCTGTGTAGAGATAATATTCTTAAAGTTATTCCATACTCATTGTCATACTGCTTTTTGTTCTACAGTAGCCTTTGGATCTCTGATAAGATTATTGATAGCCCCATCTATATCAACACCAATAAGTTTCGAAAGGAACTCTGGTCTACTTGTACGAGATCCAGTATCGAGTCAATACAGTGTAGCATTTTCAATGTTTGTTACCTTTGCTTTTTCAGAGAGAATCTGTTGGAGAGATTTCCCTGTTGCTGCACCAGTGATATTACTTATATCTCTGAGTGGTGCAAATGCCCTTCTTATATCATCAATACCCTGAGATAACTGTGCCTTGAGCCTTATATCCTCTTGGATATTACCACTCTTACCAGTCTTATCTATCGCATATTGATCGGTTATTATCTTTGCAATCTGGAGAGCTTTTTCAGCTGGGATAATATCGAGTACTCATCCAGCCATGGTTGCAAGATCTTCAAACTGAGTTGACCAGAATCTCTTCTGATATGCCTTTGCTAGTGTTTCTTTTAATTTCTCATCCATATCATCTGGCATAAGTCCCATAATAACTGTAGTGAGGACTGCTGGGCCAGCTATATTTATAAGGATACGCTGTGCTGCCTTTGCTGCTTGTACAGGATCAGTATGTCAATCTTTAAATAGATGAGAAACTCAGTCAACTATTCTTCGTGAATCATTTATGAATCTTGAACCAAGACCTGTTTGGAATGTCTTTACTGGACCGAGAAGAGACTGTCATCCAAGGAATGATGCTTGTGCTTGTCGAGACATATCACCAGCAATGAGTGTATCATTGTATACATTATTCCTTTCATATGCGTATTCATTTGGTTTCTCATTCTTGAATCGATCCCAAGATTCTACGATTGCTCGATCAGATTGTACATTATCATATCCATTATCCTGAAGAACTCTTCGCATTCCTCGAAGTGCTATCTGTGATTTCACTGCATTATCCTGAAGTGCACCAGTGATAACTCCGAGATATCTTTTACCAGATATGCCTTCGTATGCTTCTGGTTCAGACACGTATCATTCTCTACTAAGAACTGATTTGACTACTGGATCGGTACTTGCTTTTCCAATACCAGTAAGTGTACCTGGAGCAGATTTGACTATCGAATAGAGATCAGATACAGCAGACTTTACTCTTCATTTACTAAGATTTACTGTAGCAGATGATAGGCCTTCTGCAATATTCTTAAGTGTTCCAGATATACCACCTGAAACATATGTAGGAACTCAAAATGTTGCACCAGCAAGCCAAGAGTAAACATTCTTCACTGCCTTATCAGTCTTTGATCTACTTGATAATCCAAGTATTCGATCCTCGAGTTGTGCTCAGAATAAATTATTTCTGATACTATCAACATAATTCTTTGTTTCTTTATTTCAAGCTACTCACTGGAGTTCTTTTGCTATATGAGTATCAGCATAGAGATTACCAATCTGTTTCGCATAAGAAAGAATAGCTGGTATATCACCATGAATACGATAGATATCTATATTCGGACCACCCTTTTCTTTTATCAGTGAAGATAAATTCTCCATATCTGGTGTAAGTTTCTTTCCTCTTACTACTTCCATACGGATAAATGACTCAGCTTGTTCGAGATTATCGAAAGTACGAGTAGTTCCATCTGATAGTCTAATAGAAATTGGTTCTCTCAGATCTTTTGGTATCTGATTGTAGTTATCACTTCCCGTTACATAACGCCTATATCATTCATTGAACTGAGAAGGTGAATAGATTCCATCATCTACCAATTTCTTACCAGATGCACCATACTTTTGTTCTACAGTATTATATATATTCTCGAGGAATGCTCTTTGCTCTGGTGTAAATACTCGAGAGATAGCAGCTTCATCTCAACGAAGAAGTTTATATACATTCGATGCTTGTGCAATACGAACTGTTTCATTAAGAGTAGTTCCAGGAATAAGTGGTAGTCCATCTTTTGTAAAAAGACTTGAGGTTTTATCTTGAGCATTACGAATCATTCATACATTCTCTGGAGTTATCTCTATACCTTCAGGAGTTTTCTTTCCTATGAAGTCATCATTATTCCATGAGTAATTAAAGTTATCAAAGTTTTTTGCAACATTCTTATCAATACCAGTGTACTTTATAAAGTTATCTGACATTCCTTGTTTGATATTTCTCCAAGATGTATCAAGGTAGTTTGAGAAATCTTGAACCTTTCCATTAGGAAGAATACGATTTATATTATCAAGTGATACTCGATCTGAAATTTGTTTCCCTATTTTACCAATAATCTGACCGATACTTGATAGCTTTAATGAATAACCTTTTGCTTCTGGTTCAGATCTTTTTATATTCTCAACTGAGTCAGAGAATCATTTATCTTCAACATATTGAGTCATTTGTTTCTGAGCACCTTGATCTCCTGCAGCTGCACGTTCTTCTGTTGTAAATGGAAGATCTTTTACTTCAGTGGTTGATTCGATTGGTTTTGTTATATCTACTTGTTGTGGATTTTGATTTTCTTTTGCAGCCTGTATTGTTTGTGCTAATGTCTTTCTTTCTAATGCAGTCTGAGGAACTGGAGCTTCTTGTACAATTCATGCTCAAGTTTTTCTATCAAGTGCAGTTTGTGGAGTTATATCTTCATTCCCAAATCATTCCTTTCTTAAATATGCTGGAGCATATTCTCATTTTGAAAGAAGATATTTTTTATAAACATTATCTTTTAATATCTGATTCATATCTATATTCGTAGATTTTCCGATATTAAGATTATCAGCAAATGCTGCTAGATATTTCACACGTTCCATTGCTGATTCTGGTATAACTCATTTATAGAACTCACTTATATTATTGAATTCTTGTTGAGCTGCTCGTGCTGCATCTTGTTTTGATAAAGAAGAATAATCTTCTGGAATAGCTACTTCTTGTTTTTTCCCAGCAGGAAGTAATAATTGTTTTGGAGTTACTGGTATATTTAATGTTTCTTCTGGAGCAGTTTCTAATTGTTTCTTCATATAATCAAGAAACTCATTTTCTTTTGCTTTCTGAACTTCTTGTTCTTTTGCTTTTCTTTCTGATATTTTTGATTCATTAAATCTATCATATACATTTACTGGTTCAGATTCAGTTTTCCCAGCTGGAAGAAGAAATTGTTTTGGTCTAATAATAACCCCTTGATTTCAAGAAAGAGGAACTGATTCAACTGGTGTTTCTTGTATATTTTTTATAGCATCTCTCTGATCTATGAGTCTCTTATATTCAGAATTCATAAATTTCTGTTGCTTCTTTGAAGGAACTTTTTTACCAGACATTTGAGATCGAACATAATCTTCATACCTATAAATATTCTCTTGAGCATTCTGAAGATCAGATGGATTGTATTTTGCTGGTTCTACTGGAGGAAGTATTTCTTTTGATAGATTATTCCCAACTGGTTTTGTTACTTCAACTGGTTTTGTTACTTCAACTGGTTTTGAGGCATCTGTATTTATTCCTCTCTCTGGCTTTGTTCACTCGATGGCACGTATACCTTTGAATCATGGAATGATCGCTCATACTGCTGTACCGAATGCTGCATTACCGAGAGCTTCGCCTACATCATTAAATTCCCCATTCTCAACAGCCTTAGTAGCAAGACCAAGAACTGGGATAACAGAGTTATACGCAACATCATACCCAAGAGCTTTTATATTATTAGCTGCGATATCAGAAAGTTTTACTGGTTGTGCAGCAGCTCTTTCTACAAAAGGCTTTGCTCTTGTAACTGCCTCATTTATTGATAGTTGTGTAGCACCAGGTTTCGCTGCTGCCTTTTCTCTTACAGCCTTTAGTATTTCTCACTGACGTGCTGTATTCTTTAATGATTGAACTGATGCTTTTCCACCAATCTCTGAACTCTTCTCTCCACCCTTCTTCATGAGATAAAAAGATATTCCATCGATTGCTGCTGAACCAATATCATCAGAGAATTGTTTATTGAATCCTATATTCTGTAGATCAGTACTGAGGCCTGACTTAAGGATATTCGTACCTTCAGCTACAGATTCGTTCAATCCAGCTGCCTCGAGTGTAGAGTTTATAAGGATAGGAGCTGCTGTAATATTCCCAAGAACTCAGAGTGCAGTAGATGCACCAGTCTTTGCAGCCTTCGCGAAAGCATCACCATAATGACCAGCAGTAATAAGACCTTGAGTATCTGACGCTCATTCTATACCTTCCTTCAATGATGTAACAAGGTTGAGTGGAGTTGATGCTACTGTACCAACAAAACCTCAAAGAGATCCTTTGAAGTTTGTATCCTGTAGTCAGGCTTTTGTTAGTCCTTTATCGATAGCTTCTCAGAAAGAAGTTGCTCATTGTTTTCCATAAGTAGAGAGATCTGAGATAACCTGATTCACTCATCCGGAAACTCACTTACCACCATAGTAGTCTTTTACATCTTTCCCATACTGTACTCATACATCTTTTACAGTATTTATAGCATCACCAGCTCATTGAGATACTGCTGATCAAATAGATGAAACACCCTTTGCAATTTTTGCTCAGGTGTCTCATACTGTCTTTGCAGCCTTTGCAGCTGCTGATGTAATTGTATCGAAGAATGATGCCATAGTTTATTAGTTTAGAATGGTTTTACCTTTGTTGTAGATCATGATGATCAACCACCACTTGATCTTGGGCGATTTGCTGATGTAACTGCTGCCTCAGCTTTTATACGATCAGTCTCAGCTTCATATTGTTTTAATTGTGCTTCGAATTGAGCTTGTTTTTGAGCTGCAGTTTCTTTTGATTTGATTGTTGTATAGAGACTTGAATCTTGATTCTGTAGTTCAGTGAGGAAAGCATTGAGGGCATCTGGAGTAGTCTTCGCATTTGCAATAAACTTCTGAACGATTCCAAGTTGAGATCCAGTAACACCAATTGCCTGAGCTGTTGATAAAATATTTTGTACAGCATTTTGTTGATCAGTCTTTGTTTCAGCTGCTTTGTTTGTATTGATACCAAACTTCAATTCAGCGAGTTTCAGATCGAGATTATTCTTTTGAGCAGCAGTCTTTGAATTGATATCAGCGATTGCAGTATTGTACTGAGTATCATTGAGAACTTTATTTGCCTTGAGCTGAGATATTTTTGCAAGAGCTGTCTGACGAGCTTGATCAATCGCATTGGTAGCTTTTGTTTTTGCAGCAGATATATCACCGAATGCGTTAGCTCCAACTGTACCAGAGAGTGCTATGAGTTGTTCAGGAGTTACTTTTGATATATCAACTCCTCGAGATATAAGTACTTGACGAAGATCACCTTGAACTTGATTGAGACGATTCCCTTCATATTCCTTCAGAAGATTTTTCTGATCAGATTCGAATGTAGCAAGTGCACCATTATATGTTTGTTCTTGTTCTGTAGCAAAGTCATTAGCTAATCTCTTATTCTCATCAGCAACTCTTATTTGTTCAGCTGCATCTTGTTCAGCTTGTGTCTTTATTGTATCTGTAAGATCCGTAACATCTTTCTGATATTGATCTTGGTAATTAAGAGGATCAGTAGGAGTTGTTCCAGGAACATTGCTCGTTCTTCGTTTCAGGGATTCAGCACGAGCATCTGCTACAGTCATTCATGGATTTGCAGCACGAATAGCTTTTACTGAATTATCAGGAAGAACTCCTGTAGGTGCTCGAAGTCAAGTACGATCAGTAACCTCTTTTGGAGTAAGTGATCAATCTGTATTTTTTGTATACCGAATAGTAGAAGTTGTTCAATCACTCAATTTATTTGTTGTTGTTCAATCTGGATTATCGGTATATCATACTACACTTACAACTTTCCCAGATGGCCCTCATCGAAATGGAGAATCAGCTGTATATCAATTCGTTGCAATATTTGGTGCTGTAGCTACTGCTGGCTTTACTACAGCTGGTGGCTTAACTGGAGTAAGATTGAAGAGACGATCAGCTACCTCTTTATCATATGGACTGAGAGAATCATAATTGATACTATTTCTATAAGAGGACTTATCTCACTTCGAAGTAGAAAGTGCATCCTTAAAATTCGATACAAGCTTTCATACTTGTACACGATTTATATTCGCATCTCTAATAACTGGAGCATTTGTTTTTACACCACTCACTACATTTTTATTCGATCATACAGTTGCATTTGGAGAATTAGGTATTACTCTCCCAGAAAAATCAGTTCTCTGTCATTGTGCATTATAAAGTGCAGATCATTTAGCTACCTGTGCTGTAGGTTCATCTGGCAGTGGTCAACTATACGTGTAAGAAATTGTATCACCAGATGATGGAGTTCATGATTGTGCAGAAATAAAATTCTTGCGAGCTGCTTGTGCATCTGCAAGACTCATTCATTGTCCAGTATAGTATCCAATACTACCTATAGTAGATCCTGTTGCCATTGATGGAGCTGGAGTTGTTGTTGATTTTGCAACTGAAGCTGTAGGTGCAGCAACTGATTTTGAAGCGAGAACGCTTGCAATCGTAGGAGGTGCGATTTTAGCCATAGAAAAAATTATGATAAATATAAAAAGATTATAAGTGTATTTCATAAAAAACAAAGAGAAATATAAAAAACTACCTCCATCATGGAAGCCAGTTTCTCTTATTATTTACAGATAATCTTGTTCTTCATTCCTTATATCTTTTTTCCCATAGTAACTCTATGGTTTTCTTGTACTCTATATCATTCATATAAATGATTTATAAATTAAAGCATAAGAAGTTTCGACTGGTACTGATGCTAATCCTATAAAAAATCCTATAGCTATTCAAACTATTATCCACTTCAGCTTTACGTAGTAGTAATGGCATTTTCTGCCTGAGAGGAGTTTTGATAACAAAGATTTATTTTAGGAATAAATTCGAGGAAGGATAACTATTTGGAAAACATATTCTGTATACCAGTAATCACCCCATCTATTCATTTCGATTGTATTGTCTTTAAATCATTTTGGTTACTGATGAATCACATTTCCATGAGAAGTCAGAAGATTTTTATGTCTCTTATTGCTCAAAGTCTTCAGTGTCTTGTTGACGTATCTGGCTTCACTCATCTTGATTTAATTCAAGTGATTCTCGAATATTCTTCTTGGTATTGTTTTGCTTCTCATTCAGACCAAGTGTTTCATCCAACAAAGAATGTTGTTGCACCTGTAGCTTGTGGTGTTGCACTATCTAAATGAAACTCAAAATATCCGTGCAGCTTATCTGTACGGGAGTTTACCCATTTGTTTCTCTGATCAATTGAAAGTCCTTCAGGACATTTCACTATATTGAATCCAGGAATTCATCGAGAAATAATATCATCTATGATTTTCTTAGTAACATCAGCCTCTGATAATCCATTTCAATACGCACCTTTATCCTGAACTCCACTTGTACCTTTTGCAAAGTTATGACCAATAGCTAAACAGATATTAAACAAAGGCTTCGAAACCTGAGAAGCTGTAAATTTCTTTCTTGCTTCTTGTGCTTCTGATAGAGTCATACCTTTTGAGGTATAATACCCGATGCTTCCTTCTGTAAGTTCTGGCATATATCTATTTATTAGGATCTACTCAACCTATAGTAAGATTATCCCGATAATTTTCAAGTCTTTCTACGAGTTTCATAGGAACTCGTACATTAAAGAATGCCATATGTCTGATAATAGAGAGACTTTCATTCACTGCTAAGTAGACAATAATGAAATTTTTAAAACCAAATTCTATATCTGCATGAAATACAACTATATCTGTCCAATGACCCATAGCAACTCAAACAAAATACACCATCATCTTGAATAATCATCACATCATTTTCCTTCTCGATAGATTATGATCTTTGAATGCAGCAGAGAATCACATTACAAAATCTAAGACTAATAGTATAAGAAGTGCTCGCACAACAAGATCGAATCAACCAATTACAAATTCTGCTCAAAAAAAGAAGGTAGAAATTATAAACTTTATATACACGTGAGAAAATATCTGGTGTATATAAAGTGATATAGATTCGATCATGTGTTTCATTTTTAATATTTATAGTAAAAGGACAACTTCTTTTTAAGAAAAAAGAGATGATAAACTTTGAATCAAAGTATATTCATCTTTTCTATTTTGTCGAATAAACTAGTAGTACAGCCAACCGAAACTTCTCACTCATAACCATACAAGTAATACTCCAAACCGATTCATTCATTCTGCTATAAGAGCCTGTGCCATTATTAGATCACAATCTTTACGAGAATACGTTTTGTATTCATAGATATAATCGTGAAGAACATATGCAAGATGAGCAGTAGGATTGAATATAGGTTGAAGTATCCTTGGGATCGTTCAGAAGTCAGTTTTATACCCTTTTGGTACTACTATCTCTCACTTCGAGTGATCAAGATAGTCAATATACCAAACAAATGGATCTTCTACAATCCATTCATTTGTTCAGTTAACTTTCCTGAGAGTTCAGTTATTTTTGAGAGCAGTAGTGAATTTCTGCATACTGATATTAGATAGGAGTTTCTTCT
>Ga0154020_10008757_pt1 | contig 11720 bp, 10 predicted proteins | sample Klosneuvirus_201_FD_109709 | JGI IMG/M metagenome (GOLD analysis project Ga0154020, IMG submission 109709) | Active sludge microbial communities from wastewater, Klosterneuburg, Austria - Klosneuvirus_20160825_MG | ecosystem: Engineered > WWTP > Aerobic digester > Activated sludge | place... | reverse complement strand
GCGAGCCCCGCGGTGAAGCTCACCTTGACCCGGGCATCCGCGGCCTTTTCGAAGGCGCTGCCCGCCTCGATCATGGTCAGGAGGTAGAGGCGATCCCCGAGGATGGGCGGCAATCGCTTCAGGGGCCGCCGATAGCCCACCCGCCCGAGAAAGAAGGATGAGCCTCTCAGGGAGTTGGGAGGGAAGGCGCCCAGGCGAAACGGACCGCCGAGACTGAACCGGTAGAGGAGCGGCGGCGCGGGCCCGAGCCCCACCCCCCCGCTCGCGTGAAACGTGAAGACCTGATGCCCGCGGGTCGAGCGCGCCACGAAGAGCGCGCCCTCGGCCCGGCCGAAGCCTTCGGAAGCGTAGGGTGCTTCGGTGATCCAGGTGATCGCCGAGGCGAGCCTGGTGCCGCGGGTCGGGAAGTAGGCCCGATCCTGGCCGTCGTGCTCGAACTTGAAGCGCGCTCCCATTTCCCGGCCGGTGCTCCTCGGCAGCTCGTCCCCCACCCGGGTGACGTTCCTGACGAAGTCGATCTGAGGCCCGATGCGGATCTCCGTGGTGCGCCCCACGGTCCAGCCCAGGTCGAGGCCGGCGCCGAGGCGCTGCCGGCTGTAGATGGCCCGAAGCTCGCCCTCGTCTTCATAGAAGCTCTCGCTGGTGCGCTCGTACCACGCGCCTGGGGCCACGAAGGCGCCCCGGCGCATCGGTCCCCGCCCGCCGAGCGGCTGGAAAAGCTCGGTCTTGAAGCGCAGCTTCGCGCCAAGGGAGGTGTCCACGCGCAATTCCGAACCCGGGCCGGTCAGGTCCATGAAGGTGATGCGCGCGCCGAGGGACACGTTCACGTCCTTGCTCTCGTTGTCGACGTCGAGGAAGAATCTGACCAGGGGCGGGGCGTAGGACTTGTCGCGCACCTCGATCCTCAACCCAGGCACACCCGCGCGATCGGTGCGGCTGTACATGGCGCTCGCGTACCGCCCGAGACCGATCAGCCAGTCGAGATGCGACTCGATGACGGTGGGATCCTGGGCGTGGCCTATGTCCGCTTCGATCCGGCGCGCGATCTGAGCCGCGGCGGCGCTGGAGACGCCTTCCACCTCCACGAACGAAACCGGGCCCGTCGTTGGATGGAGGCGCTTTCGCTGGGCCTCGCGGTGCGCGGCCCAGGCCGCATCGTCGAGCGCATAGCGGAGAAGGGCGGCCTTCTGCGCTTCCGCGGCGGCGTGTCCGCGCTCCACCAGTTCGGCGCTCTTCCGGAAATCGGAGGCGGAGAGCCCCGTAAGGTCGGGCACGATGACGACGTTCGCCAGTTGCAGCCGGTGCTTCTCGTTGTCTCTCATCATGATCGAGATCGCCCGGTTCGCGACCCCGTTGATGCTCTCCGCGGGCGGACCGGTCTCAACCTCAGCCACGCTGACCGCGATGACAACATCGACCCCCATGTTCAGGGCGACGTCCACCGGCGTGTTGTCGAGAATGCCGCCGTCTGCGAGGAGTCGATCACCGAGCCGGACCGGGTCGAACGTCCCCGGGAGCGCCATGGAGGCGCGGATGGACGGCCCGAGCGAGCCGTGGTCGAAGACCTCGACCTCGCCCGTCTCCAGGTCCGTGGCCACGCAGCGGAATGGGATGGGGAGGTCGTCGAAGTCAGCGACGGTGGAATAGGGGAAGGCGATGCGGCTCAGGAGGAGGCCGATCCGGTGGCCCGGATTGAGCCCGCTCTGCAAGCGAAAGCCGTGGCGAAGACCCGCGTCCAGCTTGACCGGATAGGACCGGTCGTCTTCCTTGCGACGCTGCGACTTCAAGGCGTACGGAATGTCCGGCCGCAGGATCAGGTCCCAGTCCGCGGTGCGCAGCATGTCCTGGATCTCGGCCGAGGACATGCCTGTCGCGTAGGCGCCGCCGATGAAGGCGCCGCTGCTGGTGCCCGCGATCGCGTCCACCGGGACCTGGTGTTCCTCCAGCCACTGGAGAACGCCCACGTGGGCGATACCCCGGGCGGAGCCGCCGCTGAGCGCGAGGCCGACCCGCGGCCGTGGAGCCTCGCCTTGCGCCGCCGCCCGCGCGGGTCCCACCGCCGCCAGCAGGACGGCGAGGACGCATCGCGCCCCGGTCTTCACGATCGGCCTAACGGCGGGATACCAGGTGGATCAGGGCCACGAAAACCGCGGCCCCCACGATGGACCACAGGATCGGGAAGGACTGCCCGGCGATCTGGAGCATGAACGGCTCCGGCAGCTTGAACTGATGCGCAATCCAGGGCGCGAAGAGCGCGCCGATGAAACCCAGCACGGTCGAGACGATGAAACCGCCGCGCACGTCGCCGCCGATCGCCCTCCCGACACTGCCGCATACCGCGGCGATCACGATGAGCACGAGGAGAGCGGGAAGAGTGATGGTCATGACGTGATTCTCATGAGTCCCTTGAGGAGCAAGGCGGATGCCAGCCACAAAGCGCGCCATTCGCGAGCGAAGGCCCCTCCAGGGCCCGGGACCGACCTCCCCGTTGTAGAAAGTGCAGAGGCCTTGACGTGGATTGAGGCCGCTCCCGGGCCTGGGGGCCCTCTTGCCGGCGGCACGCTCCTTGCTCAAACAGCCGGTGAAAGATGAGGTAGTTCATGCAAGGAATGAAACTGGTCGGTGTCGTGCTGCTCGTGCTCGGCCTTCTGGCCGTCGCCTACGGTGGCTTCAGTTACGTGAAGAAGACCGACAACGTCGACCTGGGGCCGATCCATATCGAGGTCCAGGACAAGGAACGAGTGAACGTCCCGTTATGGGCCGGTGTCCTCGCCGCGGTCGCGGGCGGCGTCCTGATCGCGCGCAAGGCCTAGTCGCATGGCCCCCGATCTTCGGACCATGACCCCGGGGCGCCTGGTCCTGGGCTTGGGGCTGGCCATCGGCCTGGGCGCATGCGCCCAGGTCAAGCCCCTTGCGCCCGGAGAAGCCCTCACCGAAGGCGAACGCCGGGAGGCCATCGGCCGCGCCAGCGTCTGGTCGCCCACCGACGTCGCGAAAATCGACCTCAAGGCGGGGCCGGCCGGGGAGGGCGCCTTCCCTCCCAACGCCTGGGTGGACTGCGAGTACAAGGAACAGAAGGACCAGAGCGGACACTCACCGAAGTTCGTATGCGAGACGAGCCCCGGCCACTCGGTCAAGGTGAAGTACGGGCCGCGCAACGCCGAGGTCTTCGGTGAAGTCCTGGCCACTCGTCTGTTCTGGGCGCTCGGGTTCGCGGCCGATCGCATGTATCCGGTGCGCGTCCGCTGCAAGGGCTGCCCGAGGGATCCGAAGGAGAGCCTCGAGAAAGGCGGAAAGGTCGCGATCTTCGATCCCGCGGCCATCGAGGTGAAACTCCCCGGCCGGCCCATGGAAACGAAGACGGACTCGGGCTGGAAGTGGTCCGATCTGGACACCATCGGTCCCGATGCTCCCCCGGACGCGCGGGCGCACCGCGATGCCCTGAAGCTGCTCGTCGCCTTCGTGCAGCACACGGACAGCAAGGCCCCGAACCAGCGTCTCCTCTGCCCCAAGGGCCAGGAGGAAGGGCAGCACGGCTGCCGGAAGCCCATCCTGATGGTGAACGATCTCGGCCTCACCTTCGGCGAGGCGTTCCTGCTCATCAAGAACAAGAACAGCGTGAGCCTCGATACCTGGAGCCAGGTGCCGGTGTGGAAGGACGGGCCGGGGTGCGAGGCTCAGCTCAAGGGCTCACTCACGGGCAGCCTGAGCGACCCGAAGATTTCGGAGGCCGGCCGGGCGTTCCTGGCCCGGCTGCTCGCGCAGCTGACCGACGCCCAGCTCAAGGACCTCTTCGACACCGCGCGGGTCAGGCAAAGGTCCTCGGACCCGAGCGACGATCCGGAGAAGGAAGGCGATCTCGGAAAAGTGAGCGACTGGGTGAAGGCGTTCAAGATGAAGCGCGCCCAGATCAACGATAGGCGCTGCCCGGAGTAGGCGCGCGGAATGAACCACGTTCTCATCGCCTTGGCCCTGATGGTCGGCGGAAACCCCGAGGCGCCGGCGGCGGGAGAGACTCTCACCGTGTCCGAGCGCAAGGAGGCCATCCGTCGCGCCTCCGTCTGGTCTCCGACCGACATTCCATCCCTCGACCTCAAGGCCGGCCCGAAGGCGGAAGGTGGCTTTGCCTTCGACGAGTGGGTGACCTGCCAGTACAAGGAGAGGAAGCACACGGGCGCCTCGCCCAAGTTCGCATGCGAGACGAGCCCGGGACATGAGCTGAAGGTGAAGTACGGTCCCAGAAACGCCGAGGTCTTCGGCGAGGTGCTCGCCACTCGACTGTTCTGGGCCCTGGGCTTCGCGGCCGACACCATGTACCCCGTGCGCGTGCGCTGTCAGGGTTGTCCCGCGGATCCGGCCAAGAACCCCGCGCCGGCCGCGGGCGTGACCGTGTTCGATCCGGCCGCGATCGAGCGAAAGTTGCCGGGCCGGGCCATGGAGACCCGTCCGGACTCCGGCTGGGAATGGTCCGAGCTCGATGACATCGGCCCGCAGGCACCGTTGGGCGCGCGCGCCCAGCGGGATGCGTTCAAGCTCCTCGCGGCGTTCGTCCAGCACACCGACAGCAAGGCCGCGAACCAGCGGTTGCTTTGCCCCCCGGGGGAGGAAGTCGGGAAGACCGGCTGCCGCACCCCGGTGCTGATGGTCAGCGATCTCGGCCTCACCTTCGGCCGCTCGGGCTTCTGGATCATGAACATGAACAAGAACAGCGTGAGCATGGACGACTGGACCCACAAGCCGGTGTGGAAGGACGAAAGCCGGTGCGTGGCCCAGCTCAGCCAGTCGATCGCGGGGACGCTCAACAACCCGACCATCTCCGAGGAGGGCCGGGCCTTTCTGGCCGGCCTGCTCGATCAGCTGACCGACGCTCAGCTTCGCGATCTCTTCGAAGCCGCCCGGATCTCACGTCGCTCGGCCGATCCGAGCAACGATCCGGACAAGGACGGAGCACCGGCCACCCTGGACGCCTGGGTGGATGTCTTCAAATTGAGGCGGGCCCAGATCGCCAACCGCCTCTGCCCGCGATAGGGCCTCCCCTTTACCGGGGCTCGAGGGCAGGAGACGGTGCGACCGCTGCGGGCGCCTTTGGGTCGACGGCCAAGGCGCCGGGCCGGTGAAACACACCGCTGTCGACCGTGGTCCCGGTGCGGCTGATGGCCTGGTAGTACAGGTCGTCGCCGCTGATCTCGATGATCATGAAGTGGCAGTCACGATCGAAGCCCTTGGCGGTGAGGGGCGAGGGGACGCGCAGGTCGCCGACGCGCAGCCTTCCTCCCGCGCCCGACACCCAGTAGCCGATGCCGCCCTTCTGGGGCTTGATCCGCTCGTAGACGTGATCGTGTCCGGAGAACGCGGCACTGAGGCCGTACTTGACGAACAGGGGCTCCAGAATCGCCCGGGTTTCGAGGGACGAACCGTGCGCCTTGCCGGAGGAATAGAGCGGATGGTGGAAGAAAGCGATCTTCCACTCGGAGTTCGAGGACGACATCTCCCGCTCGAGCCATTCGATCTGGGGCTTGTCCAGGTAGTCGGTTTCGAGGGCGAAGAAGCGAACGCCGCCGCCTTTGGGCTCAAAGGGCCCGGCCGTGGCCGACCGGAAGGTGTAGTAGCGCTCGCCCGCCATGTTGAAGGGCTTGTAGAAGCGCTGGGTCGGACTGTCATGGTTGCCGAGGACGGCGCGGAACGGGATGCCCTGGTCGAGAAGCGCCTTGTAGGGAATCGAGAACTTCGCCGCCATGTCCCCGGGCGTGTCCGCTCCGATGATGTTGTCGCCGACCATGATCACGAACTCGAAAGGGAACTCGAGGTGGACTGAAGCCATCTGGCGGGCCAGTTCGTACTGCGCTCTCCCTCCGGTGCCGGTGTCGCCCAGCACCGCGAAGCGGAGGGAGCCCTCTTTCAGAGGCAACTTGAGCCTTGCCGACACCGGCGCCGGCGCCTGAGGCGCGGGATCGACACGGTGCGGCCAGAAGATCCCGCCCAGGGCCAGGGCGAACACGAGGCGACGGCCCATGGCCGTATCGATCATCGGGTCACTTCACGGGCAGCGCGGGCGCCGCGGCGGGAAGGTAGTCCACGATGATCTGCGCCACCGAGTCGACGAGGATGAGGTCCCGGTTCACGAACCGATAGTGAAGGCATTCGGGCAGCGGGGGCAGGCTGAGGAGGAGGCTCGGCGGCACGGTGGACCGCGTGGCCCCCGAGGGGTACACCGCGTTCACGCGGGGCACCACGGGGACCGAGTCGGCTTCCTTCGCCGGGTTTCCCTCGACCACCGCCTTGACCGCGGCCTGGGTATCCGGGCCCTTCAGCTGGTCGGCGATGAGGTGCCTGAGCAGGGGCTGGACCTCGGGCACGAAGACGTCTCCCTGCCTGGCCTGGGCGCGGTCCACCGCGATGGCGTCCGCCAGGGCCTGCGCGGTGACCGCCTGCTGCTTTCCAAGCCGCGCCAGGTGGTTCTGATGAATCCGAGCGTACTTTTCCACCTGCTTCTGGAAGCGCTGAAGGCCTTCGAGCTCTTCCCGGGCCTCGTGCTTCGCCGACTTGGCTGTCTCCACTTTCTTCGCCACCTTGGCGGCCTCGACCTTCTCTTGAGGGCTCTCCATCGGGCGGGCCTGGGCGGGAGCCAGGAGCCAGAGCGTGGTCAGAGATCCCGCGAGAATGCGCGGGGCGATACGGCGGATCATCGGTGCTCTGGTTTCCATCATCGTTCTCCTGGTCACTCGGCCTTCGCCTCGGCCTTGGCTTCCTTCTTCTCCGCCTTGGCCTCGACCTTCGCCTCGGCTTTGGCTTCGGCCTTCGCCTCCTTCGCCTCGGCCTTGGCCTCCTTGGCTTCCACCTTCGCCTCCTTGGCCTCGACCTTCGCTTCTTTGGCTTCGGCCTTCTCCTCCGCCTTCACCTCGGCCTTGGCCTCGGCCTTGGCTTCCTTCTTCTCCGCCTTCAGCTCCGCCTTGGCCTCGACCTTCGCTTCCTTGGCTTCAGCCTTGGCCTCCTTCGCCTCGGCTTTGGCTTCCTTGGCCTCGACCTTCGCCTCCTTGGCTTCCGCCTTCTCCTCCGCCTTCACCTCGGCCCTGGCTTCTTCCTTCGCCTCCAGTTTCGCTTCGGCCTTCGCCTCCGTCTTGGCCTTCACTTCGGCCTTGACCTCCTCGGCCGCCGCCGCTTCGATCTTCGCGACGGTCTTCTCGTCTTTCTTGGCCTCGGCCTTGTCCTGCCTGGCCCGATCGGTCAGGGCCCAGTCGCTCTCGAAGATCGCAGCCATGCGGCTCACCACCTTCGGGTCCCTGACGATGACCCCCACCTCACGCCGGCCATCGAGCTCGAGTTTCCGAAGGCCCTGGCTGCCCAGGAAAGCCTGTTGTCCGTCGCGGACAATCGCCCGCACGTGAAGCCTCTTGCCGGGAAATTTCTCGGCGGTGAGGCCCGCCCCGCTCTTGCCCAGAGTGCCCAGGATGCGAACGCTGACCCCCGCCGCCCGCCGTTCGTGCAGGATGCGGATCATCATGGGATCGGTGAGTTTGGGATCGTAGAGAACGAGGTGTTTTCTGGCGCCCCGCAGGAAGATGGCCAGCCGCTCCCGGGCATTGACCGGGCTGACCAGGAAGGCCTTCGGACCGGCCGCGTAGGGCAGGCGGAGCGAATCGGCTTCGAACAGCTTGATGGCCTCGCGCACCAGGACGCGGTTCCTGGTCACGAGACCGAAGCTGCGGCTCTTGTCCACGTCGAGCGCGGTGTAGTTGAAGCCCAGCACGTACAGCCGGGCGCGGTCCACGATCATGATCTTGTTGTGGTAGCGGTGCAGGTCGTCGTCGGTGCGGCGGACGCTGGCCCCGGTCTTCAGGAGGTTCTGCTCGAGCTTGCGCAGCCGCTTGTCGCCCCCGCGATTCGTGTGGGCGATGAGCGTGCGCACGGGCACGCCCCTCGCGACCGCCGCCTGGAGCGCCTTGGAGACGTCCGGCCGGTCGAGGCGGAAGATCCCGATGTCGATGCTGGTCTTCGCCCGGTTGATGGCTCCGAGGATCGGGCCGATGCCGTCCTCGGGTTCGACGATCAGGCTCATTTCGAGGCCTTCTTCGCGTCCCAGACGACCTCGACCGCTTCGGCGCCGTGCAGCGCCGCGATGGCTTCCGAGATCCGGTCGGTCTTCTTCCCCTGCGGCACTTCCGCGGAATAGGCGATGTGGGTCTCGGTGGACTCGCGCAATTCGAACTTGATGTGGTGCTTGGTGAGGAGCGCCTCAACCTCGGCCTTCAGCTTGGCCGGGGCCTTGGCGGAAATCTTGACATCGAAGTGCTTGGCGGGCCAGGGCTCTCGCCACTCGAGGAGCCAGAGCACGCCCACGATGAAGACCGTGCCGGCGGTCGCGAGATAGAGAAGCCCCACTCCGGAGGCGAGGCCGATGGCGAGACACGCGAGCATGACGCTTGCGTCCTTGGGATCGTCGATCTTGGCCCGGTAACGCACGAGACCGGCGGTGCCGGCGATGGCGAAGGCTCGAGCCAGGCTGGCGCCGACGATGAGCATCACCAGCGAGCCGACGATCGCCATCATGATCTGCGACTGGGTCACATGCGCGACCCGGGGCGGTCCCCCGGCGCGGCGCGGGCGGAAGGCGAGGAGCGTCCCCAGCGCGGCCGCCACCACCAGACAGAGGAACGCGTGAAGCAGATCCCCGAATGAAAACTCCGGAAGGTCGCTGGCCACCGCGAGGGCCTCGGCCGCTTTGTCCTGGGCCCAGGCGACGGTCGGGGCCGCCGATGCCGAGAGGGCGAGGAGGAGTGCGGTGAGGGGCCACCGCTCCCTCCCACGTGAAGGGTCGGAAGCGCTTGTAGAAATCACACAGCCTGGCGGTGCAAGAATCGTGCGAGTGTCCGGCGCTTCGGCCCTGCGGTATTCGCGGGGTCCGGCGGCCACCGCGCCTCGCACTTTCTACAAAGCGCCCTTACCGGACGGGGCCGCGGGCTCGGTCTGGATCTGGTACAGCTCCGAGTAGACGCCGCCCTTGGCCAGCAGCTCCTCGTGGGTGCCCTGTTCCGCCAGTTGATGGTCCTTCATGACAAAGATGGTGTCGGCCTTCAGGATGGTCCCGAGGTGGTGCGCGATGATGATCGAGGTTCGGCCCTTCATCAGCCCCTGCAGCGCCTCCATGACCGCCTCCTCCGATTCCGCGTCGAGGCCGATGGTGGGTTCGTCCAGGATCAGGATGGGCGCGTCGCGGATCACCGCCCGGGCGATGGCGATCCTCTGGCGCTGGCCCCCGGACAGGGTGACCCCCCGCTCGCCGACCATGGTGTCGTAGCCCTCCGGCATCTTCTGGATGAACTCGTCCGCCTTGGCGAGCTCCGCGGCGCGCACGATCTCCGCCCGGCTCGCCTCCGGACGGCCGTAGGCGATGTTCTGCCAGATCGGCGCGTGGAAGAGCAGGGTGTCCTGCAGGACGAAACTGATCTGGTCGCGCAGCGACTTCAGGGTGAACTTCCGGATATCGGCGCCGTCGATGCTGACCGTGCCCTTGACGGGATCGTAGAAGCGGGCGATCAGATTGATGATGCTCGTCTTCCCGCCCCCGGTCTTGCCGACGAAGGCCACGGTCTTCCCGGCTTCGATTTTGAAGCTCAGGTCCTTGAGCACCAGCTCCTCCGGCGTGTACCCGAAGGAGACGTGGTCGAAGTCGATGCCGCCCTTGAAGTCCCTGGCCGCGCGCGCGCGGGGCGCGTCTCGCACCGCGCTCTCGGTTTCCAGGATCTCGCGGACGCGCTCGAATCCGACCGCCGCCTTCGAAGCCGTGTCCGTCATCTTCGATAGATCCCGCATGGGCTTGTACATCATGCGCAGGTAGGCCAGAAAGACCATGAGATCACCCACGGTCAGCTGGTTCGCCATGACCATTCGCGCTCCGTAGGCCAGCATCAGGCAGGTTCCGGTCGCCACCACGACGTCGACCACCGGCGAAAGCAGCATCTTCATGCCGCGGGCCTGCAGCGCGGCTTCCACGTTGTCGAGGCTCTGCCGTTCGAACCGTCGTTCCTCGTAGTCCTCGCGGGCGAACGCCTTCACCACGCGGATCGAGGAGAAGACTTCCTGGACCGTCGAGATCAGCAGGCTCTCCTTCTTCCGGACGTCACGGGCCGCGGTCTTGATGCGTCGCGTGAAGAAGTACACGATGCCGAAGAGCACGGGGGTGATGGCCAGGGAGACCAGGGTGAAGCGCCAGCTGGCGTAGAGCATGATCGAGACGATGCCCAGAAGGGTCAGGACGTTGGCCACGATGCCCAGCAGCGCGGTGGTGACGAAGTCCTGGATGCTGTCGATGTCGCTGGTGACCCGGCTGATGAGATCGCCGGTCTGCTTCTCATCGTGTTCGGCCAGGGAGAGGCGCTGGATGTGTCGATACACGGTGCGCCGCAGGTCGTGCATGATCCGCTGCCCGACGTTGGTGGTGAGGTAGTTCTGCAGGTAGGAGAACAGGGCGTTCGCGATCGCGATTCCCGCCACCGACGCCACCGCGAAGGTCAGGATGGCGAGCTTGTCCTCACCGATCCGGCTCACCAGGGCGATCATCCAGCCCGGCATCTCCTTGGACTGGATGGCGAAGTCGACCACGATCTTGATGGGCCAGGGCTCGAGCAGGTCCGTGGCGGCGACGCCCGCCGCTCCGAAGAGCGCCAGGCTCATCGCCTTCCAGTGCGGCCGGAGCAGGTCGACGATGCGGAGCTTCCCGGTCTTCTTCACCTGCAGAATCTGCGGCGGGGCGGGGGTTGGGGGCGCGGGGTCGGGCACGGCGACAGATGGCTGCAAGAATCGTACGAGCGCCCGCACCGCAGGGCTCCTGCCCACTGGCTCGCCTCTTGCAGCGCACCGTCGCAGGCTCCAAACCGCCGACTGGCCACCGAATCAAGAAGAAAGAAGACCGACATGACTGCAGGAAAGACGGACGAACTCAAGGGACGTGTGAAGGAAGCGGCGGGAGCCCTGACCGGCGACGCCAAGCTGAAGCGGGAGGGCCGGCTCGACCAGGCCGTGGGCCAGGCCAAGCAGGCCGCGGACAAGGTCATCGAGAAGGTCAAGCGAGCGGTGAAATGACCGCCTGCGGTCGCGCGACGAAGAAGGCCGCGCGGCCGCGTGTCCCCTCGCCCGGGCGCGACGGCGAACCGAACTCGGGCGCTCGGACCGCCCTGCAGAAGCACGTCGATTTCTTCGACACCAACCGCGACGGTCGCATCACCCTCGCGGAGACGTACACGGGCCTGCGGCGCCTTGGCGTGGACGTCCTGCGCTCGGCCGCCTTCGCCTCCGTGATCCACGGCGCGCTCGGCCCGGTCACCTCCCGCGCGTTGACCCTCGACATCGACACCGCCCGCATCCAGTTCGCCCGACACGGAAGCGACACCGGGATCTACGACAAACACGGGCGGTTCTCTCCCTCCAGGTTCCGCGCTCTCTTCGATCGTCACGACCGGGCTGGGAACGGGGCGTTGGGAGCCCGGGAGCTTTCCCGGATGTTCTCGCGGAACCGCACGGACGTCCTCGGTCACTTCGGTTCCCGGGCCGAGTTCGGCCTCCTCCTCGAGATCGCGGGAGAGGAAAGGGACGGGCGAAGGGTCCTGACCCGGGAGCGCCTCGGACATTTCTACAACGGATCCCTCTTCTACACACTCGCCGAGGAGGTTGCGGCGCGCCGGACCTGGCACGCCGGTTGCTCCGTTGAAGAGATGAAGGGCGTC
>Ga0154020_10008755_pt1 | contig 11722 bp, 6 predicted proteins | sample Klosneuvirus_201_FD_109709 | JGI IMG/M metagenome (GOLD analysis project Ga0154020, IMG submission 109709) | Active sludge microbial communities from wastewater, Klosterneuburg, Austria - Klosneuvirus_20160825_MG | ecosystem: Engineered > WWTP > Aerobic digester > Activated sludge | place... | reverse complement strand
GCCGTCGCCGTCGAAATCGCCCGGCGTCGGGATGTCGGTCGATATTCCGAACGGAGCGACGGAGAGCGTCAGATCTTCGCTTCGCAGTATGTACCAAGTCCCTGTCGATGGCCGATACATCGCAACATCCGTCCTGCCGTCTCCCGTGTAATCCGCCGGAACCATCTTGTCACCCGCAGCACCGAATTGATACGCCGTGAATCCTGCCGTCGATCTCTGCAGATACCAAACGTTATTCGACGGCCGATACACACTCGCATCCGTCTTCCCATCACCGTCAAAATCGAACATCGCCGCACCGCTCGGTGTCGAAGACGTGCCGATCGTAAAATTCGCAGAGGATGCGCCCGCTGGATCGACAAATCCCGCCTCACGAACACGAATTCGAGCCGTCGATGTAGAAAGGTTCGGCACGGTCCAGCTTCGCGAACCGGTGTTCGCTACATCATTCGCGATGACGGTCGGGTACGTTGTTCCGCCGTCGGTTGAGAGTTCGATGGTGACGTTCCGGTCGAAGCCGGAAGTATTCGTCCAGGTGACATTGACGTTCGATCCGATCGCGACGGAACCGCTTGCCGGTGCGACATTCGTGATCGTATCGCGCACCTGATCGTTGTTGCTGTCGCGGTACCAGCCGATGTCACGCATCTCCTGCCGCGTAAGGTCGAGCGTAAGCGGGATGCCGGCGTTGATGTTCGGTTCCATCAACAAGTTCGGGCTGCACGCGGTATTGAAATGCGAGATCGACGAACCGCCCTGAAATGTCGAGGGCGTAAAAAGCTGTACGCGTCCGCTCGCATCATCGCAAGCGGTCAGAAAACTCGATGCGATCCGCACATTCGGGCCGTCGAAGACGACATTGTTGTTGTTCGTAGCGGATGTGCGGCGTTCGATCTCGGTCATTTCCGACCAGCGTTTGCCGGTCGTCGTGTCGAACATGAATCGCAGATATGCGTCCGGAAAGCCTGACGGCATCTCGCCCGTTGAGCCATTCACAAAACTCGAAAAACCAAGTCCGTGTCCCATTTCGTGAAGGAGCACGACGAGAAGGTTGATGCGGCCCGACGGCGTCGAATTATTCAACCCATAATAGAAGCGCGTGCCTGAACCGAGACAGCCGTTATCGACCTCGGTATTGAACTGCGCGAAGATCTCGGGATTCGTCAAATTGAGAGCACTGCCCGAGAGCTTGTTAGCAAGCGCAATGTGATACCACGTTCCGGGAACGGGCGCCGATGCGAAATCACGAGTGCGGCTCGTCGCTCCTGCCGAACCGAGTACGCCGCCGCTCGGTGAGCAGGGCGAAAGCGAGTTGAACTGCGAACTAACTTCGATCGGAACGTTCGTGTCGAGGAATGCTCCCCAGATCCCTGCGGCAAAATTGAATAGATTCAAACGCTGCTGTCCGCGGGTGGTTCCGTCGTTGCCGCCTTCGGGAGCGGCCGCCGTCGGGTCGTTGAACCCTTCGCCGGCTCCGTCGCCGTTGACGATCGTGATCGTCGCAGCATTAGGCTGCATTGAACGACGCTCAGCTGCGTCAGCGATCAGATTCTTGTAAAAGATCAATTCTGCGGGCGACATTCCATGGCGGGCGGCCTCGTCCGCGATCGCGGTCTTCTCAGGATAGTGCGACAAGAGCTTTGCTCCGGTAAAAAGATCGCGGCCGAAGAAATTCTGAGCCTCGCCGAGATCCGTAACGCAGGCCGCGACCGGTTCGCCGTCGGTGCCGATCCGTGCGAGCATCACGTTCTGAAACGTTTTTCCCATATCGACCTCGACACCGCCGTCCGGCAATGTCCGTTCGATACTGCGCGAATCGGTGCGGTCTGTGAGATCGCCGATCAAACGGCCGAGTTCACGGTCGCCATCTTGCGGATCGGGTCGGTCCTGAATCGAGTTCACTTGCGCGTTCGCCAGCGACCAACGGCCGGTTCCGACAAAAACGAGAACTCCCAGAATGAATGCCAAAGCTGCGGTGGAAAGAATTACTTTTTTCATTATTGATACAACCTGATGACGTGGGCGTCGTGCGAAGGTTCGCGGAGAATCCATTTTCTCACAGGCAAGAAGATTTGCAAACCAAAATCTTTACCGCTTGCGAAGTATGTCGAGATCGAGTGTGTCGCCGTTCGGCGCACTCTCGATCGCGGCCCGGTCAGCCAAAGATCAGCGTTGAATCAAGTTGACCGCAAACAAGGTCAGACTGACCGAATTTCTGGCATCGAGTGAAAGCCATGGCTCGCTAACTTGTGCTATTTCAACAAATAGGATGTGGCACGTTCTTTGAATAAAGAAAGGGCAGCAAAGAGGTGCGCTGATTCGCACCCTCCAGCCGGTAGATCCACCCCGGAAAGGAAGGAAATTTTTATGAAGTCAAAACATTGGGTGAAAGCGATGCGGAAAACACTAGCGATAGTGTTCACTGCGTCCTTTCTTTTTTCGAACACTATTGTGTTCGGAATTGGCGGTGCGGGTACGGTCCGCAACGCAAGTAGGGAAGCGGTTGTCGCGAAATATACCACCGACCTTACGCAGCTTGGCCGTGAAGGAAGACTGCGTCAGGACCTAAGCCTCGAGAGCGAAGCAATTCGTCTCACGAACGCGTTAGCTGAAGGGGGTCTTCGCCAACCGGTTCTAGTTACTGAATTGCGGGAAACACGAAACACGATTGTTGAGCAGCTTGCCATTCGGATCGCGAACGGCGATGTGCCTGAGGGCCTTGCCAGACGCGACCTCGTCAGGCTGGATGTGGATTCTGTTTACTCCAACGCCGCAAATAGTAATGATTTTGAGGCTCTGGTCTCATCCATTCTGGATGACGCGGTCTCCGATCACGGCAAAAAGATATTGTTTATCGACGATCTCGGAAACGTTCTGCAGCACAAGAATGTTGCCGACAGGATCTTGAGTTGTGTCGCTGAAGGAAAGATCGCGGTGATCGGAGGCAGTTCTGCTCCTGATTACCGCGATCGTATCGATGCCGACGGCCGCTTCTCAAAAGCGTTTTCCGCGTTTGAGATCAAGGATCTTCGCCCGGCGTCCTCGGATGATGCGGCTTCAACGCCCGCGAGTTCATACCGCGGCGGCACGCTTTCGCCGGATCTTCGCGAGATGATCGCTTCGGATCCGAGCGGAAAGACCCGCGTCGATGTGATTGTTCAGGCCCAGAACGCGGATAATCCGGCTCTTCGCGAGCTTATCGCCTCAGGCGAAGCGCGTATCACGGATCGTATCGGCTCGACCGATACGTTGGTCGTCAATATGCCGCTTTCGACCGTACAGACTTTGTCGCAAAGCGGCTTGGCGAACTACATTTCGCCGGATCGTCCGACCGCAACGACCGGTCACATTGAAGACACGACAGGTCTCTCGCTAATGCGGAGCCAGCCGGCTCTCAACGGCCGCAGTGCCTACACTCTTGACGGCACAGGCATCGGGATCGCGGTCCTCGATTCCGGCATCTACGCCGCCCACAACGGTTTCAAGAATAGTGCCGGCGCGTCGCGCGTCGTTGCGAACGTCAACTTCACGAACTCGAATATCAGCGACACTACCGACGGTTTCGGCCACGGAACGCACGTTGCGGGCCTTGCGGCCGGTAATTCGGCGGTTTCGAGCGGTGCATACCGCGGCGTTGCGTCGAACGCGAATATCATCAGCGTAAAGGTTCTGAACAACATCGGCCAGGGACAGCAGTCTTGGCTTCTGAACGGCCTGAACTGGGTACTGACGAATCGGACGGCGTACAACATCCGCGTCGTCAACCTCAGCCTCGGCGCAACCGCGATCGATACATATACGAACGATCCCGTTTGCCTAAAGGTAAAAGAACTCGTCGATAACGGCATTGTCGTCATCGCCGCCGCCGGCAATCTTGGAAAAGATTCACTCGGGAACAAGCGTTACGGTCAGATCCACTCGCCGGGCAACAGCCCGTACGCGATCACGATCGGCGCGAGCAACACGATGGGAACTGCAGCTCATGGCGATGACAGTATCGCGAGCTTCAGCTCACGCGGTCCGACGCGCAGCTTTTATACGACCTCGAACGGCACACGCGTTTTCGACAACATCATCAAGCCGGATCTGGTTGCTCCGGGAAACAAGGTGATCTCGCAGAAATCGCCTTCGAACCTGATGTCGGTCGAGAATGCGGCCTTGAATCTCGATCTTACGAACGGCGCCGATTCGATGATGTATATGAGCGGGACCTCGATGTCGTCACCGGTGGTTGCCGGTGCCGCAGCTCTCTTGCTCCAGGTCAATCCGAATCTCACGCCGCAGATGGTCAAGATGCTGCTCCAATACACGGCGCAGCCGATCGCCGGCGTGAACACGTTCGAGCAGGGTGCCGGTGAACTCAATATCGACGGAGCCGTCAGGCTTGCAAGATCGCTTCGGACGGATGTCGACTTCCGCCTTCTGGCGATCGGCGATCCGATGGTTCCCTCGGGCTGGTCGATGCCGACCGCATCGAGCACAGTCGGCGGTTCGACGGTAGGCTGGTCGCAGATCGTTACGGGCAACTTCACGAGTATTTCGGGAGTCCAACTTGTATCGAGTTTCCAGAGGGTGTATCGACGCGGAAATACCGTCGGAGAAGGCGTCACCTTCGGGAACGGCAGCTTCTCGATCGACAACACGTTCTTTACGACGGGGCTGACGATCAACCGCAACATAAACACGAGCAATGGAGCACCGCTTGGTGCGGGATCGTTATATCTGTCATACGGCGTTCTCGTCGGCGACGGCGTGCTTGTCGGTGACGGAGTGATCGTCGGTGACGGCGTATTGGTCGGTGACGGTGTCCTCGTTGGGGACGGCGTACTGATCGGAGACGGAGTTCTGATCGGCGACGGCGTGCTCATCGGTGACGGCGTTCTCGTTGGAGACAGTGCTTTGCAGGGCGATAATACGCCGGCGATGCAGTAAAGGAGACATTCAAATGTTGAATATAGCAACAAATATGTCATACAACACTGCACCGTCCGTAGCACCATTCTGGATGAGAACAGCGTTGGTACCTGCGTTTCGGCTGAACGGTTCGGACGAGGCCGAGGTATTGAGATTCCTCGCGGTCAATCCGGTCCAGACGGTCGTGATGTCGAGCTACATTGCGGACAACGGCATCGAAAGCGAGCTGAATCGCGGCACCTTCTACGGTCATCGTGATCCGGACGGCAGTCTCGACGGCGTCGCTCTCATCGGCCACAGTACTCTTGTTGAGGCGAGGTCTGACGACGCGATGACGGCTCTGGCGTTCGCGGCAAAAAACACGAATGTTCCTGTCCATCTCATTATGTCCAACGGTGATGACGCCGAAAGCTTCTTCGCCCGGTGGACGGATGGCGTTCGTGAACCGCGTCTGCGTTGTGTCGAAGATCGTTTTGAGGCCGCGTTCCCGTTCGCCGTACAGTCGTGCGAATATGCGGTCGGCAATGCCGATATGAGCCAACTCGAAGCCGTCGCGAATGCGCAGGCAGAGATCGCGTTCATCGAGTGCGGCGTCGATCCGATGCTTCGCGACTGCGAGGGCTTCTTGAAGCGTGTAGCTCGCCGCATCGGCCAGAACCGAGTGTTCTCGGTCGTCGAGGACGGCAAACTTCTCTTCAAGGCCGACATCATCGCCGAGACGGATGAAACGATCTACCTCGAAGGCATCTACGTTGACCCCGATTCTCGCGGAAGCGGGATCGGCCCGCGATGTCTTGCGGCTCTGACAGTACAACTCTTGTCACGCGTCCCGAATATCTGCCTGCTGAGCAACGTTGATCATTTCAATGCTCACAGGAGCTTTCAGAAGGCAGGTTATCGGCGAACAGGACAATGCGTAACGTTGTTCGTGTAAGCTCGAATGGTGAGGTCAGGACAGCCTTGCTTCACCGACGGCCGTATCGTTCTTCTCCCACACCTCAACTCATTGAGCACGCCGAACCTATCGGCTTAACGAAAACAGGCCTCTCCGTCACCTCCCCCGAGGCCCGAAATGTATCAGCAAGTGTGATCCTTGCGGCAAAGAAATGGAACGTCAACGAATAGTAAGATCAATGGAGATAACGCTCTGGGCTCTTGGGTTCGGTGCGGTGTGTTGGGCTGTTTTCGGTTTTCCATATTCGAAGATCGATGTCCCGATGACAGCGTTCTTCTTCCTCACGATAGCTATCGGCCCGCGGATAACAATTCAGATCCCGCGATTCAAGTCGTACATCTCGGCCTCTGAGACATTCATCTTCCTCGCTCTGCTTATCTACGGCGGCGAGGCGGCGCTCTTGCTTGCCGCCGCGGAAGCATTTACGACCTCGTGGTCCTTCTGCAAGAAAAAACGCACGGTCTTCGTGAACACGGCGACGATCGCATTCTCGACGTTCTGTGCGATTGCCGTGCTGAAGGTTGCAGGCGTGTACGAGCATTTTCATAGCTACAACGCTCATCCCCGGGCGTTCCTGACCGCACTCCTCCTGCTTGCACTAACGCAATTCCTCGTTAATACGTCGATCGCCTCGACCTATGCTGCTCTTCGTGACGAAACGCCGATCTTCGAGACCTGGCAAAAGAAATACATCTGGGCGTTCCTGACCTACGTTGTCGGTGCCGCGGCGGCCGGAGTGCTCGTGCAGCTTGCAGACACGATCGGTATCGGGATCGTGCTGATCGCATTCCCCGTCTGTTTCTTCGTGTTCTATTCGTATCGGATGTACCTGCGAAACGTCGAGATCTCGATGGAGCAGGCCGACCAGGCAGGAAAATACGCACAGCTTCTCGAATCGCAGGCCAATATGCTGCGCGAATCCGAAGAGCGTTTCCGAAGCGCGTTCAACTACGCGCCCATCGGTATCGGCCTCGTTTCAGGTTCCGGCGAATGGCTAAAGACCAATTTTGCGATGACGGAGATCCTCGGCTATTCGGACGACGAATTTCGTCGGTTGAATTTCCAGGATGTGCTGATGCGCGAGGATCTCGGAGCGACTTTGGTCAAGGTGCACGAGATAATGGCGGGCCGCTCTGCCTCTGCTTCTATGGAGCAGCGTTATCGCCACAAGGACGGCTATACGGTCTGGACATCCTGGAGCGTCTCCTCGGCCCCGAGTGCGAACGGATCGATGCCGGATCTGATCTTTCAGCTCCAGGACATCACGGACAAGAAATTGGCCGAGGCACGGCTTCGTCACGAAGCGACACACGATGCACTCACGGGACTCGCTAATCGGTCGCACTTTATGAGCAGGCTAGACACTGCCCTTAACAAGGTGCACGCCGGACAGAACAAGGTCAGCATCCTCTTCATCGACCTTGACCGCTTCAAGGTGGTGAACGACAGTCTCGGCCATCTCATCGGCGACGAACTTTTGAAAGGCATCGCTTCGCGTCTTCGCGAGTGTATGCGTCCGTCGGATCTCGTGGCACGGCTTGGCGGCGACGAATTCACGATCCTTGTCGAGGGAAGCTACGATCAGCAGGAAGTAACGCGGATCGCCGAGCGAATTCAGGAGAAATTCAGCAAACCGTTCGATCTCTTCGGCCACGACGTTTACAGTTCCGCGAGCATCGGCATCCTTCACGCCTCAACACAGCATACGACGCCTGAGGATCTCATGCGTGACGCGGATACTGCAATGTATCAGGCAAAACGTGCCGGTAAGGCTCGCCACGAGATCTTCGATGAGGGAATGCACATGGCCGCAAAGGAGACGCTCCAGCTCGAGACCGATCTGCGTCGTGCCATCGAGCAGAACGAACTCTCGATGGTATATCAGCCGATCTTTCGCCTTGCAACGAAAGAGCTTGAGGGCGTCGAAGCTCTCGTCCGCTGGGAACACCCGACACTCGGCTTCGTTCCGCCGACAAAATTCGTCCAGCTTGCGGAGGAGATCGGCCTTATCGACAGACTGTGTGAGCAGGTACTGATAAAAGGCTGCCGCGACCTTCGCTCTTTGCATAGCGAATTCCCATCGCTCTCAGATCTAACATTGAGCGTCAATCTCTCGTCAAAGCAGTTCGGCCAGAGTTCGATACACAATATTTGCTCGATCCTGGATGAGACGGCATTTCCGCCGCATCTCCTCAAGCTCGAGATCACGGAATCTGTCTTCTTCGAACACACAGAACGCGCGGTCGCGATGCTGAACACGCTTCGCGATCTCGGAATCGATATCAATGTCGATGATTTTGGAACGGGCTATTCGAACCTGAGTTACCTGACGAAACTCCCGATCTCGACGCTAAAGGTCGATCGGTCGTTCGTCTCGATGATACAAGATTCGACAGGCAGCGAGGTCGTCCATGCGATCGTGACCTTGGCACGGAATTTAGGTTTGCGTGTTGTTGCCGAAGGTATCGAGACCGTTGCACAGTTCGAATATCTGCGGGAGCTCAGATGCGAGAGCGGCCAAGGCTATTATCTTTCGCGGCCGATACCGTTCGACGATCTCGTTGACCTAGCCTGTGCCCGGAAGAAGAAGCTTTCTCCGCTTGTGCATCACGCTCCGGCTTTGGCAGCAGCCACGACGATTCATTGATCGGATAAGGCCGAGCGGTTCACCTTAGACTGCTTTCAGGAAGCCGACGACGCGGTCAATGAGCCAATCCGGCGTCGAGGCTCCCGCCGTAACGCCGACGGTCTTGACGCCTGTCAGATCACCGACCGAGATCTCATCTTCCGTCTCGATCAGAAAGCTCCGCTCACAATTCTCTTTACAGACCGCCAGCAGCTTCAGGCTGTTGGACGAATGCCGTCCGCCGATGATGTAGAATGCATCGACCATCGACGAAAGCGCGCGTGCCGCATCCTGACGGTCCCGCGTAGCCGAACAGATCGTATTGATGATCTCGACGTTGTCGGTCGTTTTGCGTCTCACCGCGTCCGCGGTATCGAAGAACGTCTTGGCCTTGATCGTTGTCTGTGAGACGACGAGCGGATTGCGGAGCATCGGAAGGTCAGCAAGTTCGCTCTCGTCGCGGACTATGTACGCGTGATCGGGAGCATAACCCTTTACGCCGATCATCTCCGGATGGTCAGGGTTGCCGACGACGATAACGTCGCGATCCTGTGCCGCCGCCCGCGAAGCAAGACGCTGCACGCGGGTAACAAAGGGGCATGTCGCGTCGACGACCTTTCCCGCACGCAGTTCAAGTTCCCTTTGAACATCGGGCGTAACGCCGTGCGCTCGGATCACGGCCGTTTCGTTGCCGTTGATCTGGACAGGCTCGCTGACGGTTGTAACACCGCATTCCTCGAGTCGGTCCATTTCCTGTTGATTATGGATGAGCGGGCCGAGGCTGCGGACGCGGTCGCCGTGTTCTACGGCCTCCTCGACCATATCCACGGCACGCTCGACGCCAAAACAAAACCCGTATTCCTGTGCTAATAGAACTTGCATTTTAGATGTGGCTCCGGAGCCTCGCGATCACCTATCGTTATTCTAACAAATGGATACCTTTCGCGTTAGCCCGCGTTACCGAACCGGTTCACGCAGGAGTTGGGCGGATGCCTCGCCGGCAAGCTTTGAAGCCGGCAGTCCAAGGCCGGCGATCTGCCGCAAAGCCTCGCCGGTTCTGGACAAAAGACGAACAAGATCGCCTTCAGCAGCCTTCGAACGGGCGGTTAGTTCTCCCCATTCCATCCCGTCGGCCCACTTCTCGGCCGCTGCGGCCGCCGAAAAATTAAGGTCCTCGTTGATCTCGACGCCATTCTTCCACTCGGACCTCGCAACCTTCGCGACGACCGCCTCGAGGCTGTCGAAGGCGGTATCAAGCTTTCGCGAGACCCTTATTTCGCCGTAATCCCGATCTGCATCGGCGGCGATCGCCGCGATCATACCGGCAAACTCAGTGATCGAGAGATCGTCGAAAACGCCGTCACGCAAAGCCTCGCCGATCAGCAGCGGACGGTCAACCCGCAGATTCGCGAGCCATTTGCCGTCGGCGGTCACTGCCTCTGCCGCGAAGTCTATGTAGCCGAAGTGGTCGAGCACTCTCGCCCGATCTTCGAACGGCTGCCAGATCCGATCCGCGAGACGTTCGGGATCGCTTCGGCGTTTTGGAATGCCGCGAAACGCAAAACTCTTCTCAGTGATCTCGCGCACACGTTCAAAACTCGAAAACGCATCGAGCAGGTTCAAAAGACTTGTGTACGTCGCACGAAAACGGCTTTCGAGAGCTTCCGGCTTCGCACGCAAAAGCTCGGCGATCTTTCGCGGATTCTGAAACCTGCCGGGAGCGAGCACTGCAAATCCGACGTTGTCGCGGCCGCGGCGACCGGCGCGTCCCGTCATCTGCTGAAGTTCGCTTACCCTTAGCGGACGCCAACCTTCGTTGCCGCGTGTATCCGAATTCGTGATCACGACGGTTCTTGCAGGGAAGTCAACACCAGCGGCAACCGTCGATGTCGCGAATATCGCCCGCAAGAGCCCTGCACTCATCATCTTTTCAACAAGCAGTTTCCACGCGGGAATATGCCCTGCATGATGGGACGCAGTGCCGGAATGGACGAGAGCTTTCACGTGCTTATGGGTCAGCACCTCAGCATACTCGGCTGCGAACGCGTCGAACATCTCGCGTCGGGCCGCCTGTCGTTCGGGATCGGCCGGCTGTGACTTGTCGAGTGAGATCTCCGTTGCCGCCTCATCGCACTTTCTGCGGGTCGGCAAAAAGACGATCGCGGGCAGCAGGTCATGCCGCCTCAAGGTTGCGATCAGCTTCGGCGGCGGGATTTCGCGTTCGTCATCCATTGCTTTTAGCGAGGCGGCAAAGCCCTTTTAGCGTGAGGTCGCGGTCAACGATGTCGATCGTATCGCAAAGTTCGGCGAACTTCGCGGCAAAGCCGCCGGTTGCGATCACCTTCGGTTTGCCGATGTTTACTGAGATGCGTGAGAGTACCGTTTCGACCAGCCCGATCTGGCTCAAGATGATACCCGAACGAATCGACGTGTCCGTCGTTTCGGAAGTCGGTGAGAATTCGCCGTCGATCTCCACAAGAGGCAGGCGCGCCGTCCTCTCGTGCAAGGCCGCGGCAGACATCTTCACGCCCGGTGCGATCAGTCCGCCGAGGAGTTCTTGGTCTTTCGACACGACATCAATTGTCGTCGCGGTCCCGAAACTGATAACTACGCAGGGAACGCCATAGAGATGAGCTGCAGCCGCCGAATTTACGAGCCGATCATTGCCCGCGTCCTCGATCGGCCGATATCGGATCTTCAACCCAAGATCGCGGTCGTTTGTCACAATGTCCGGTTCGATCTTGAATTTTGCTTCTATCGATGCCGAGACGAGCGGCGTGAGGCGCGGAACCACCGAGCTCACGATCGCTCTTTTTATAGGGGAATTGATAAAGTCCGAGGCAACGGCAGAACTTTCGGGATCGAGTGTATGCCGCTCGATGAGATCGTCCCGGTCGTCAAAGACGCCCAGCTTGATCGCGGAGTTGCCAATATCTACGGCGAGGAGCACGTATCAACCTTTCAGCGGCCGGCCGTCATATACGAGATTCCAGCCGTTCTTACAGCTCGAACGAAAACTCTTCGAGAACCATTCCTCAACAGCCGAGACATCGTCGTAAATCTGCACCAACGGCACCACTTCGCAAAAATCAACACAACAAATGACAGCCCCAACCAACACCATCTTTATACAAAAGAACGCGACCATCTGTTCCTTGCGAAGAATGACAATACGATACCTTACATCATCGTATTCTATCTCAAAATCATCAAACTCTTCCAAACTC
>Ga0154020_10008754_pt1 | contig 11722 bp, 9 predicted proteins | sample Klosneuvirus_201_FD_109709 | JGI IMG/M metagenome (GOLD analysis project Ga0154020, IMG submission 109709) | Active sludge microbial communities from wastewater, Klosterneuburg, Austria - Klosneuvirus_20160825_MG | ecosystem: Engineered > WWTP > Aerobic digester > Activated sludge | place... | reverse complement strand
CGGATGCGTGAATTCTCCACATCAAATTCCGTAATTCTATCCACCAAAAGGAATGGATACCGGTGCGGCATAATTTTGAGAATTGCATTCACATCAAAAATTGCATTCTCACCGCGCTTTACCTGAAATTTTTTCTGAATCTTCTTTTGTTCATAGAGCTTACGAATTTTACGGGCGAATTCAATATTCGCCGCATGTCCCGGCCGGGCAGCAAGAATCTGCGCCTTCATCGGCACACCGACGAGCGCTAAATCACCAAGCATATCGAGCAGCTTGTGACGTGCCGGCTCATTCTTGAATCGCAAATGATTATTATTGAGAATCCCCGAGTCGCCGAGGACGGCCTTGTTCGGATAGCCAATTGAGAGGAGCATCGACGAAAGCTCGTCTTGCGAGAGCATTTTATCGACAATTACGACGGCGTTGTCGAGCGAACCTCCCTTGATAAGACCTTGCTTATGAAGCATTTCCACTTCTGTCAGGAAGCAGAATGTGCGCGCCGGCGCAAATTCAGTCAAAAATTCTTTTTCAAGGTCGAATAATCCTGTATGCTGCGAGCCGAGAGCAGGATTATGATAATCGACCATCACGGTAATACGGAAGTCGTCATTCGGCAAGCCGACAATTTCCACGCCGCGGGCTTCGTTGACATAGCGCACCGTCGAGTCGAGCACGAGATAGTCTTTCGGGGCTTTTTGTTCTTCAAATCCTACCTCAAGCAGCGGCGTCGTAAATGGAAGCGCCGAGCCATCACCGACCGGCGGCTCATTATTGTCAATTTCAATACGGCAATTATCAATTTCAAGCCCCACGAGAGCGGCAAGGGTGTGCTCAACGGTATGAACAGAGGCATCATTATGGGTGAGGGTCGTTCCTCGCGCTATATCGGTCACATAGTCCACATTCGCGGGAATTTCAGGGGAATTGGGCACATCGGTGCGAATAAACTTAAAACCATAGTTTTCCGGTGCGGGACAAAATGTAATCGTGCTAATATTACCGGTATGGAGTCCGACTCCGGAAACGGACACTCTTTCACGCACAGTGCGCTGATTTACAAGCATATTTTTATCGAAATGAAGGAAATTTGGAATGTTATAAACGCCAAAATTAGGGAAAAAATCAGGAAAATCAGCGTTTGATTAATCTTTTTCGTGTAGTTTTTTCAGTTCGGTCACCTGCCGTACGAGCTCAGGCAGATGCTTGAGAGCAGCGAGTATTTTCAATTCTTCGCCATGCGGCTTTGCCGGTGAACCGAAATAGTGTCCGCCCGTCTGAATCGATTTGGCGACTCCCGACTGCGCATGAACGATCACATCCGGCGCTGTTTCGAGATGTCCGACGACACCAACCTGCCCTGCAATACGATTCCTCGCGCCAAGCTTTGCACTGCCGGAAATCCCTGCTTGTGCGGCAATTGCAGTGTTTTCACCCACGACCACATTATGGGCGATATGCACGAGATTGTCGATTTTAACGCCATTCTCAATAATCGTTGAACCCACGAATGCGCAGTCTATCGTAGAATTTGCACCGATTTCGCAGTCGTCACCGATAATGACATTCCCGACTTGGGGGATTTTTTCGAATCTGCCGTTCTCTACTTCGTGAAATCCAAATCCATCCGAACCTATCACTGCGCCGGCATGAATAATTGCCCTGCTGCCGATGACTGTCTCTTGATAGCACACGACATTGGCATGGAGAATTGAATTCTCATCGATGGTCACTGCGTCGTAGAGAGTTACATTCCCGACGAGTACAGCATTACCGGCAATTACACATTCTTCGCCGATCACACAACCTGCTCCTATATAAGCGGTTGGCGCAATTACTGACAATTGACCAATCACCGCACTCGGATGAATAAATCCTTCCTGATAACGCTTTTCAGGCACGAATACTCTCAAAAGCTGCACAAAAGCCGCGTATGGATTCTCATGTCGGATAAAAGTCCGCGACGAGTATTCATCTCCAAGCTCGAAATCATGCGGGATGATAATGCATCCTGCCTGAGATTGGGCTAGAAATTTCTTGTATTTAGGGTTTGAGAGAAAGGTAATTTCTCCCGGCATCGCATATTCGAGCCGATTAACCCCATAAATCGAAATTGCCGCATCTCCGACGGCAGCGCCATCGACGAGAGCGGCAATTTCTGATACTGTTTTTGAGATGTTTTTTTTCACACTGCTTGCAGGATACGATCTGTTCATTGCGAGGCGTATTATTGTCTTGGAATTTCTTTGACGGGGGCTGCATCCTTTGGAGGAGGCACTTCATCGGTTCTTGTTTTTGATCGACGCGTACCCGATGCAGGTTTTTCCTTCTCTTTGTTCCGAGGGTCTTTTTTCACCGCTTCTTCCTGCTGCTTTTCCAAATCTTCCACCTGAATACCGAGCTTTTTCATGACTTTTACGGTCATGTCGTATTTAGGATTAATAAATATTAGCGGTTGCGAGGATTTATCCCAAACGATATCATATCCTTCGTCGAGTGATACTTCCTGTACAGCAGCAAATATTTTATCTTCTACGCCCTTGAATACCAGTGTCACAGCGGCGTCATATTCTCCGTTCGGACCAAATTTCTTGGTAGCGAACTCTTCACGTTCTTTCCGTTTACGCTCCATGAGCACTTCTTTGTCCTGCCGTTCCATGTCCGTCCAGACGAGTCTGTTTTTTTTAATCTCGATTTCCAGATCGGTAATTGCTTTCTGCTGTTCATCGAGCTCGCGTTTCCAATCATCGACCATGGATTGCAGCCGTAGCTGCGCCTGCTGTGCTTCCGGATATTTTTCACGGATAGTTTGAGATGAGATATATCCTATTTTCTGTGCCGAGCCGATAATCGGCAGCATTAGTACCGCGCTTAGAAGTGTCACAAACACTATAAGACTTTTTTTCATATCGTCCTCTTGTCTATAATTGTTACGGAAAAAATTCAGTCAAGGGTAAGCATCGGTAATAGGCAATTCCCAAAGCATTATTTACGTTTGATTTTGTCAATAACTTTAAAGGTGATATCGAATTTTTCTTCTGCGAAGAGGAGACTTGGGTTCGTTTTATCAAACACGAAGCTCATTTTCTCTTCTTTGGCGACGACTTTAATTGTTTCAAGAATTTTTTCGCGAATTGGCGTCATGAATGTCTCGCGCAGGCGGATGATTTCACCTTGTTGACCGAATTTATCTTCTTGATAAGCAAGAGCTGTTTGCTGTAATGATTTGAGCGATTCTTCTTCTTTTTTCTTTGCATCGGCGGTCATCATAGCTTCTTGCTTTTTGTAGGATTCGATTTTAGCTTTAAAATCTTCTTCGAATTTTCGGAGGGTATCCTGATATTTCATGCCGATTTCTTTTAATTTTTTATCTGCCTCTAATGCATCGGGTAATTGTTTCAGAATAGTTTCCGTATCGACAAATCCCAATTTAAGATTTTGTGCCGACGCGGTATTTGAGCCAATAATTCCCACGATACAAAGCGTGAGGAACGCGAGTAATGTTTTCATCGAAAAGATCCTAATAATAATAATAATAATAAATAAAATAACTATCTGCTTCACTAATATCTTACCGTCCAAACTGAAAGTGGAATTTCCATCCCGACTTATCACCGACCTGACCCACAGGGTCGAAACCATAACCATAATCAAAGCCCAAAAGTCCGATAGGATTCAGAAGTAATCGCACTCCCACACCTGCTGAACGTTTCAGATCAAACGGATCGGCGTTATCTAAGCCGTTCCACACATTCCCTGCTTCTGCAAACGCGAGTAAATAAATAGGCATAGGATTCAACGAGAGAGCAAAGCGCAGCTCCAGATCATGTCGGATCATAAATCGTCCGCCAAGGATCGAGCCACCACTCGTAGGTCCAAGGCCATTATCAGGATAGCCGCGCAGTGGTGTCACATTAAATCCACCGAGACCATTACCGCCCATGAAAAACCGTTGGTTGGGTGGAATATTCGAATCATCCGGTCCGAAATGCGTGACATATCCCATATCCGAAAGCATGTAGAGTACGAGGCGATTATTCCCGTCAATCTGCATCAAGGGATTAATAAATTCAAAGGTGAGATTACTTCTCCAAAAATCAGTCGTGCCAATTCCTACTGAACCAAGCGCGACCTGTGAGGAAAGTATAAACTTCGAACCGCTCGTCGGGAAGACGAGATTATCCAAGCTCACGCGCGACACCGTGCCGCCGACGGTAATTTCACTCGAAAGTCCCTCTCTATAGGTAGCGGCACCTCGATTATTAATACTCTGAATACGAAGTGAACCATCTACACGGAAATAATCATCCGGCCAGCGTAACCGCCGACCAATATTAATCTGACCGCCGATTTGCTCCAAGTCGAAATTATACTGCTGCCGCGTTCGGTAGAGATTCACACCAAGTGTCGTGGGTTCGTTATTGAGCCACGGCTCGGTAAATCCGACAGAAATTTGCTGATAGCGACTCCCCTGCCCGAATTCTGCATTCACATTGAGAATTTGTCCGCCACCGCCGCGTAATGGCTCGGCGAGGGAGAAATTATTAAATGTCACCCCGACTGAACCGGTAAGCCCGAGCGAACCTGCGATACCGACCGAGGCATTGAAGGTGTCAGTGGAGCGTTCCTCGACTTTGTATGCCACGTCAACCCGTGTATTATCAACGGGATTCACCTTTAGATCACGACCAATCGATTCGGGATTGAAATAATTAAGCACACCCAAAGCGCGCACACTGCGAATAATTGCCGAACGATTGAAATAGTCGCCGGGGCGTGTGTAGAGTTCGCGGCGGATGACCTTGTCCTTGGTCTTGGTATTCCCCGTAATCTCAACCCGGCGAATCGTAAAACGATCTTTTTCAAATACGCGGACGGTGATATCGACCGAGTCATCGGCGATTTTTTTCTCTTCTTTTTGGGATTGGAAGCTCAAATACCCGTTGTCCATGTAGAGTGATGAAACGTCGGTCTGATCTTCGTTGGCATTGAGGTTTTTGTCAAACCGTTCTACATCATACGGGTCGCCCTTGACCACATTGAGGCGTTTGACGAGTATTTCTTCAGGATAAACGGTATTTCCTTCGAATTTGACATTGCGGAGATAGAACTGTTTCCCTTCACGGACGGCGATTTCGACGCCGACTGTTTCGTCGGTTTCATTAAAAATCAGCGTATCGCGGAGGATTTCGGCATCAATAAATCCTTGTCGGCGGAATTCCTGTATCAGTTTTTTCTTGTCGTCATCATATTTATTCTTGTCAAATTTAGACGAGCGCCAGAATTTCCACCAGGGCTTGGAGTGCGTATCTTCGAGTGCATCAGCCAGATCGTCGGAGGAGAGTCTCGAATTGCCGGTAAAATTAACGTAGCTTACATGGAATTCAACACCTTCCTTGATCTTCAGCACCAGACGGGAGTACGCGGCGGTGTCACTTGGTACGATTTCGGGGGTAATTTGGGCATACATCATGCCTTCTGTGTCATAGAGCTTTTTGACGGCGTTTTTGGCGAGGTATGCCTCGTAGGGTGAGAGAATATCGCCGCGTGATTTGCCGACGGCTTTGCGGATATCGGAGAGAGATACTTTGTCGTTTCCTTCGACATCAAGCCAGCTGAAGCGGGTGAATTCTTTTACTTTAATAGTAAAGAATATCCCAAGCGGGGTAGATTTATCAATGAGGATATCGACATCGGAGAATTGATTGCGGAGCCAGAGTGATTTGATTGCATCCTGTAATTCCTTGCCGGGTATATCAATTTCACTGCCGACTCGGAGTCCCGAGAGCGCGATAATGGTCTGTTCGTCAGCAAATTGATTGCCCTCGACACTCACCCCGGCTATTTTTACTTTACGCGGCTGCTGTGCGTTCATCACGCCGAGCGCACATACCAGTAGTAGTGCGAGAACGATAACTTTCGACTGGGATTTAACGAGGATTAAACGCATCCATTACTCTCTGAAAATAATTTTTTGGTGAATTTGTGTCCGGCTGCTCGGTTAGAACTTGTGCAGATGTTTTGCCGAAGCGACGCTCGCGGCACATAAAATTATTGACGGCATGATAGAGATCTTCTCTACGGAATGCCGGCCAATACCGTTCTGTAATATATATTTCGGCATAAGCAGTCTCCCACAGAAGGAAATTACTAAGACGCATTTCGCCGCTTGTACGAATCAGTAAATCGGGGTCGGGCACATTATGCGTCACGAGGTACGATGCAAAGCGCTCTTCGGTAATGTCTTCGGGCGATAATTTACCGCGTCGTACATCGAGAGCGATCATTTGCACAGCGCGGACGATATCCCATCTTCCGCTGTAGCTTAGTGCGAGGGTAAGAGTCAGCCCTGTATTATCTTTTGTACGCTCAATTGAATGCAAAAGAAGCTTTTGAATGCTTTTAGGAAGTGCATTGATTTTTCCAATAGCGAGAAGGCGTACATTATTCTGATGAAGCTCCTCAATTTCCTGCTTTAAGTAAAATTCGAGCAATTTCATTAAAATATTTACTTCCGTCCGAGGACGTTTCCAATTTTCCATGGAAAAAGCATATAATGTCAGATATTGCACCCCAAGTTGGGAGGAAGCTTTGACAATATCACGTACGCTGTTGATGCCTTCTTCATGACCCGCGGTACGGTTTTTCCCACCCTCAACTGCCCATCGGCCGTTGCCATCCATTATAATCGCGATATGCCGCGGAAGTATGCCTGCACTGCGAATGGAATCTTGTGTTGATTTATCGCTACTTGTTTGATTATCAAGCCAATTACGACTCATTACCGTCCCCTTCAATATTATGAAACAAAACTACTACAGAGGGGTATAAATTTTCCATCAAATGCTTGATAGTAGAACAATAAAAATAGCCGGCGACGCCAATGAAATTTCATTGGAATCAATTGCTAAAAACCGTATATTCAATTTACTATAAAAAATAGAGCGCAAAATTACGCCGAAACGAGTTAAAATTCAAAAAAAGCAAAATTTTCGCATAAATTTATAGAGTTTAATTTGTTACTTAAATCTGTTTTCGTATTTTTGCAACCCTAAACAGTTATTTATATTCATTTTAATGGAAAACAGTACAATGACAAAAGCAGATATCGTCGAAAAAATCGCAGGACAAACAGGATTGACCAAGGTTGAAACCAAAGCAGTCGTAGAAGGTGTATTTACCTCCATCAAAGATGCACTTGCAGCAGGTGATCGTATCGAACTTCGCGGTTTCGGTGTATTTACCGTGAAAAGCCGTAAATCACGTCTTGCTCGCAACCCACGCACAGGTGCACCGGTAGCTCTCGACAAAAGATATGTTCCGGTTTTCAAAACTTCGCCGGAATTCCAAGAGCGCGTTGACGCTGACATGAAAAAATCATAATCACACTCAAATGTGTGATGTTCGTTATGTCACCATATCCCCGGAATCATGAAATCTAAAAACCATCCTCATGCCTCAGGAACTGATGGCATCACCGGTACTAGTCCGGCGACAAAGCGATGGCAAATTGGTTGGTATGCTACAATAGGGGTTATGGTAGCCGTTGCGAGCATATCGTTTGGTATTTCTCGGTATGTCATTGAGCAAGCCAAGCCTGATAAAGAAGAAACGTATAAATTAGCCAATCTCAGCTACGACAAGGGAGACTTTGTCACAGCAGCGGCTCTTTATCAGCGCTATCTTGAGAAATTCGACCCGGATAATGTGGCGATGCGTATTGATTATGGCTATGCCCTTTTCAGTAGCGGCAAACATTCAGAAGGCATAGAAGTGACAAAAAGTGTGCTAATTGCACACCCCGAGCAAGCGAGTGCAATGAATAATATTGGCGTGATGTACGCAAATCAGGGGAATTTCAGCGAAGCAATGCGCTGGCTAAAACAATGCGCCTCCTCAACGGCTTTTCCTGATATTGCCGCGCAAGCGCAGGATATTATCAATAAAGTCTCTGCAAATCAATGATTTTTTCACTATCTTAATCGAGGTCTGATATGCCTTGCGGAAAAAAACGCAAACGCCATAAAATGGCGACGCACAAAAGAAAAAAACGTCTTCGTAAGAACCGACATAAAAAGAAAAGTCGGTAGTTAATAAAACGCGCTCCGGGAATTTCCCGAAGCGCGTTTTTCATTTTACATCAAGAAGCATACTCAGCAGCCATGAAATACAACTAAATACTATCGCCCCCAGTATTGCCGAGCCAAACCCTCGTATTTCAAAACCATCCAAAATACCGGCGCAAATCCACAGTACCAGACCGTTGATAAGAAGAGAAAACAGACCAAACGTCAGCAGTATAAACGGGAACGAGAAAAACGACAGTACGGGCTTTAAAACTGCATTCAGCAGTCCAAGTACTATTGCCGCCATAAGCGCTGTGGTAAAGTTTCGCACAGTGATGCCCGGCAATAGTGCTGCCGTACCAAATATCGCTACTGAATTGATAAGCCAGATCACGAGTAATCGAATCATGTCAACCTCTGCTAGAGTAGAATTCAACAAAAGTAATACGCCAAACTTAGCATTTTTTTCTCAGTGCCGGATGCTTACTTCCGGCAAATATTCACGCGCATATAAAAAAGCGGACTGCTCACTTGATGAACAGTCCGCTTATTTTTCTCAATTTTTCTCAGGTCTCTCTTATTGTATCCGAAGTGTCTGACCGGCACGAATATCCGATTTATTCCCAAGCTTATTTTTGGTACGGAGCGTTGTAATTGACACACCGAATTTCTCCGCAATTTCAGCAAGTGAGTCGCCTGAGCGAACTTTATAATGTTTTGGCAGGTGAGAAATCTCACGTGGTTGCGCCTCGGCACTCCCCTTAGAAATCTGTCCGCCATATAATTTAAGCTGTTCACCGGCAATGATGATATCTTTTTTAATTGATGGATTCCAGACACGGATATCTTCATCCTTCACTCCGTAAAGAGCAGCGATTTCGCTTAAATTTTCACCTTTTTTCACTTTATGGAATTTTACGGCAGAGGCGGTAAGACGGGCACTTTGTTTTTCCTGAATATTCGTCTTGGCAAGTGCTGTCGAAGCTCCTGAGGCAGGAATCGTGAGCGTTTGTCCGGCTACGATTGAAGATGTGCGCTTAATGTTATTTGCTTTCTTAAGAGACTCCACGGTCACATTATAATCATCAGCTATTTGAGCGAGTGTCTCACCTTTTACGATTCTATGCGCTTGTGATTTACCATGCTGAATTTCTGAATTCTTCTCAGCTGATTTTTGGCTTGCGAGAGTAGAATTTGCTTCGTTTTCTGAGGCGATAATTAATTTACTGCCAAGCTGTACTACATCATTACCAATTGAAACATTATTCCAGTTGCGAAGATCCGTCAGTCGTACTCCGTAGCGTTGTGAGATACTGTAGAGAGATTCACCGGCACGTACTGTATGCGTTATTGTTTTTGAGCGGTCAATCGGCGCTTCTGTAGTGCGTGTTGCCCGGTCATTTTGCTTCTCTGTAGCGCGTTCAAGCTGCTTCTCTGCGACAATAGGACGCTCTACTTGCTTCTCTGCAACAGGCGTTGATACTACCACATTGCTGGTAGGAGGCGTAAGCGGCTCTGCCTGACTTGTACCATTCTCGGCCGGCTCGACTCGTTGCTGCTGATCGTTCGAGGCGACCAATCCTAATACCGGACTTGTAGTTGACTCCATTGGTACCCGGAGTGATGTACCGCGCTTGAGTTTTGTTTTATAACCACTGATTTGATTGAGGGATGCAATTTCCTGTGAAGAAACGCCATATTGGGAGGCAATCGTTGCAAGTGTTTCGCCTTTTTTCACTTCGTGCATCGTCCAAGGACGTTTTTCATCGTCGGCAAGGATGGCGAAGGTCGTCATGAAATTGTCTTTTTTACCAATCGGGAGCTTGAGTTTGTACGAGCTGCCTATCGGTGGAGTGCAGATACTGACGAGTTCTGTATTCAGCATTCGAAGCTCTTGTACAGATAAATCTGCGCATTTTGCCAGTGATTTAATACTGACAGCTTCGGTAATCGGCACTGTCTCGTATTGATACTCAGGTTCGAAATTCAGCTCTTCTTTGGTAAATCCGTAATTTTCAGGATTGAGAGTAATTAATGTCGTTGCTATATAGAGCGGCACGTAATTTCTCGTCTCACGCGGTAAATTCTCACGAATATCCCAAAATGTCGCGTTCTCAGTCTTTGCCTTGGCAAGTGCCCGACGAATTGAGCCATTCGGTCCGCAATTATAAGCCGCAAGCGCCAAATGCCAATCACCAAATTCATTATACAAGCTTCGCAAATACCGCATCGCAGCACGGGTTGACTTCTCGGGATCCCGACGCTCATCGACCCAGAAATTAACATTGAGATTATAATCAGTAGCCGCAGCTTGAGTAAACTGCCATAATCCCACTGCCTTAGCACGGGAGACAGCATTTGGATTTAATGCACTTTCAATCATCGAAAGATACATGATTTCCTCAGGCATTCCCTCTTCCTTGGCGATACGACGCATCATCGGGAACCATTTGGTGCCACGCTCAAGCCAGTGCTTGAAGAACTTACGACCACGCTCTTGTGTTAAAAAGGCAACGCTTTTCTCGACCGATTCATTATTTACAAGGGGTATTGTAAGTGATGGAAGGGTGGAGGTTACCGGGAATTTAACGGAAGGGTAGGTTTTGATAGTCGTTACTTCAGGACGGCTGTCGCGGGAATAGGCATCGACTTCTGCGAATAGTTTCTCTCGCAATATAAATGCTGATGAGCTTTCAGAAAGATTATCAATATTCTGAATATAGCTCTCATAGTCTTCGATAATAGACTGTGCTAAATCCGTAAAATCTTCATTTTGCTCAACATTCGGATAGCTCACCAAGCCATGCAATATATCAATCGCAGCATCGAACTGAGACGTCGCTCCGGTCGTGTCCTGCTTTTCAATTAATGCAAGCGCACGCAGGTATTTCTGACGCGCTTTCTCTAATTTCTGACTGATTGCACTCGTTACGCCGGATACCGGCTTATCATCAAAATCCGAGTATTCATCCGGAAATGTACGTGCCTTAACGGTCGATTTTGCCTGCTGAGGTTGTGATCGATTTGGTGTCTGCTGCGCGTAAATCTCTTGTCCCCCAAGAAAATACGTACACGCTGAACTGAAGCAGAAAAAAACTGCTAAGAAAACAAGGCGCTGCTTTGATATCACCATGTTATCCTCCTCTTTTAATGGTAGAAACTGTCAATTTGGAGCCAAACCCTATTTTAAGGAATAGCAATATAACCCATCTTTGCCAAAAACACAACTTATTTCTTCTTCATAAACAAAAAAATGTACCCTCAAAGATAGTGCCAAAAAGATATTTTTTCGCAATTGCAATTTTATCATAACTCATTCACAGAAAATAAAATAGAACATATTTCGATAACTTCGAAACCCTTGCCCGCTCCCCCGATTTCCGGTCATCCATTGCTGTATAAGGGGTTGAGACCTCATCTGAATGCTTCGCTCATCAACAGATGACCAACGGACCTTACACCTTTCAACTGTTTTTGCCGATAGAATTCCCACACCTCACCAAAAAAATGACATAACTTTGACATAACTTTGACATAACGCTGACATAAGCCCTCCCCAAGCCCCGTACTTTTGCGCCACTTCTTTGTAATAATTCTATTGCAGAGTACAAACAACTTGTTTAATTTTAAAGGGTTAATTGTATGGCACATTCTCTGAT
>Ga0154020_10008753_pt1 | contig 11723 bp, 7 predicted proteins | sample Klosneuvirus_201_FD_109709 | JGI IMG/M metagenome (GOLD analysis project Ga0154020, IMG submission 109709) | Active sludge microbial communities from wastewater, Klosterneuburg, Austria - Klosneuvirus_20160825_MG | ecosystem: Engineered > WWTP > Aerobic digester > Activated sludge | place... | reverse complement strand
CCGAGCCTGCCCTTTGCGCAATTTTGCCAGCGCGTCGTTGGCTTTTTCCATGGGTACACACTCGGTCATGGCTTTTATTTTATGCCTGGCAGCGAACGCGAGCATCTCCTCCATGTCGGCACGGCCGCCAATCGGACTTGCGCAGATGCTTTTGCGCCCCGCGAGAAGGGAAATCACGGGGATGTTGATGTTCTCCGAGGGAATGCCGACAAAACAAAGCTTTCCATCCGGTCGTAAAACATCCACGAACTGTGTCCAATCGAGGTCGGCAAATACGGTCGAAATGATGAAGTCCAGAGTTCCCGCATGGCGTGCCAACTCTCTTTTGCTAAAGTTGCCGACAAAGTGATGCGCGCCCAGCCTTCGTGCCTCCTTTTCTTTTCCTGCGGTCGATGAGAACGCTGTGACTTCGCAGCCCATGGCGTGGGCAAATTGCAGCGCTAAATGACCGAGCCCACCGATACCGATCACGCCCACGCGATGGGGCGGCTGGACTTCAAAATGCCGCAACGGCGCAAAGACCGTGATGCCGCCGCACATCAATGGAGCTGCTGATTCTGAGGACAGGCTGGCGGGCAATTTAAAAGCAAATCGGCTGTCGATGGTGATTGCCGATGCGAAGCCACCGTGATGCCGGACGCAGGTGGCTTCATTGTCGGGGCAAAGGTTCTCGTTACCCTTTAAGCATTGCTCACAGGTCAGACAGGATTCACGTTGCCATCCCACGCCCACGCGGTCGCCTTTGGCAAGGTGGCGCACCGAAGGGCCAGCTTCAACGATACTCCCTACAATCTCATGCCCCGGAACGAGCGGAAATTCGCTGATTCGCCAGTCATTGTCGATCAAATGAAGATCGCTATGACAAATGCCACAGTGCGTGATTTCGATGTGCACATCATGATCGCCAAGCACACGGCGCTTGTACCTCAGAGGTTTCAGCGGGGCCTTTGCTTTCGAAGCCGCGAATCCGTCAATGAACTCTTCTGAGTGCGTATTTTTTGGGCTCATCGGTCACCTTTTTCAGTTGGGTATATTGAAAATTAACCGCATTAGGCCCAAGAATACCAGCAGGTTCAGTTATTTTGTCGTGAGAGGCTTGGAGTGTTGCGAATTTCAGCATCCATGAGTTACACTCACGGAACGAGTCTTCCCCAATTTGGATAAAGAGGTAACGACCATGAACCGACTGGTTAAAGTGGCATTATTTAGCTTTATGGGAATAGTGCTTTGCAGCCACGCCCCGTTGGCACTTGCGGAAACGACCCAGGAAATCAGACTTTCCAATTTCAATGAGCTCGGTGCAGTTCTTCTTGAAGGACGCGAGGACATCAGAACGCAGGTGATGCTCCACGATGGATCGATGACTTTTACCTCCTGCAATGGTGTCACCAACACTGTTCGTGACCGGTTGGTTTCGCATATCAACACAGATTTTTTGTACTACGACTTTCGTATCGGCTGCGAAAGCAGCGGATTGTTTTCCGTACGCTTCACCTACGAGCTGATGGTTGAGCCGAAGACGCCCGAAGACCAACCCTTTGCGGACGACTGGATCGCAAAGCATAACGGCATTGAAATTGGCGGGAGGGCTGCGGTGTTTTATCTGGCTGCCAGTGTGAACAGTAAGGTCACTTTGATTTCGGGCATGGTGCCAGCCGTAGGAAGAGGCCCCCTCCGCGTCGTGCATCAGAAGGAAGCCGTTCACGAATTTATCAACTATGGCGAGTCACAGGTCTTCGTTGGAAAAGTGTCTGGTGACATAAAGCGTGCTGAAATCGATGGCGTATTTGACGCCGTCCACCGCGTGTTTGGAACCGACGGCCTCGGCGAATATCCCGATGTTTTGCCACGAGTGAATTATGTACGGGCAACCGCTCTTCCCATCTTCAATTGGGAGAACGGCACTTACCGGAAGGCTTGGTATTACCTCTTTTACGACCACGACTGCCGCACATCCCCGAATGGGATGTGCATGTAGAAGGCGCCCGATTGCAAGAGCGTGTCCGCTAACGGGCTTTGGTTGGTTGTATAGTTGATCGTGTGGTTGATCGTAATTTGGATCTGATGGTTTTGATTTCAAGGGCCCTCCCGCGGCACTGGGCGGGAAGTCTCATCCCCATATGCTTCGTGAATGTCGGTACTGCATCGATCAGATTCATGGAATCAATTTCTGACTTTCTGATGCCGGGAGCCTTGAAGAGGAAGCCCGTCGCCATCGTCGCGACGCTGTTGTCGTTCCCATGCATTCCCAATGCGGACGCATTGATGAAGATCTCGCGCGATGTCTGGTTGAACATGTAATAAAAACCAGAGTCGGCAGTAAACGCCCAAACAGCTTCTCCGAACTGCCAGGGCTTCCCGGGCGTATTGAAATCGCTGCGCCGGAAGACGCGACCGTTGACCGGCTGTTCCTCGAATTTCAAATCTACAAGTTTTGTATTTAACACCCGGCCGATCTCATCGGCATCGGCATCTGTTGAATCCTGTTGCGCGTATACCATCGCGAGCGAGCCACTGGTGACGACGCGGATTTTATTGACCTGTTCGGGAATCAAGCCGGCCAGGTTGACGACTTTCTTGATCGGGTCCATGCCGTGGTCACCCATGAGTGCGATGACGTCGGTGGAGGAGACATCCTCCAGGACAGTTGAGACGTTAGCATCGACGTTTTGAAAGGCACGGACAATCGCTTGAGTGTAGGGATCGTTATTGGCTGACGAAAAAGGCGCAGGGATCAGTGCCTGATAGGAATGTCCGACGGAGTCGATCACTGGCTGATAAAACAGCGTCACATCTGCCGCGATTTTAAGTTTCCGTGCGACGCGAGCTGCCTCGGCCAGAAATTTTCCATGCAGGTTATAGACATTAACCTGACGAACGGGGCCGAGTGGGGTCTTGTCTCCGCGCCAGCCATCGTCGGGCCAGACCAGATTTTGCGCATCAAGTGCCTCTCTGAAGCTCGCAGGCTGTGCGAGATTGTAAGTAGGGCGGGAAGCAAAGACCGTTACCGCGCCTGGCTGGCGGTCTGAAACCGTCAGGTAGACGTGGCGCTTAAAACCACGTGTCGCGGAATCAGGAGCGGTCTCCGTAAAATACAGGCCACCAAATTCGCCATCTTCCGCGCCTTTTTTAAGGGTCGCCAATGCGCCTGCCGCAAGGTTTTTGTCGGCATTAAAATAAACCTCGATGTTTGCCGTTGGGCCATCGGCGTTGCTCTGAAAGAGCAGTACCTGCAGTTGCTTTTCCTCTTTAGTAATCGGATTCAGAACAAACGTAACGGTTGCCTCCCGCATATCCGCTGGTAAGCGCGCGTTGAGCTCGGTGCTGAGGGTCCAGCCAGCGGCAGCCGGGAGTTCAGCCATTTTCCATTTAAACCCCTGCGATGGTGCGATGAGTTTTGCGTCGGGATAAGCAACCCCAAAATCCACCTGCCGCGCTGGTGTGCGCCCATCGGTACCAACATAGGCAAGACTCAGGACGGAGCGACCTTCAGCCCGCGCGGACTGCCAAAGTGTTTCTGATTTGATGTCTTCGGCGAAACCACTGACGAGGTTGCCCGCAGAGAGGAAATTATTGGCGATGATGCCATGATCGCTCGGAAGCGAGCAGGTGATAGTTGAAACATGACTGACTGCGGTGAGGGTCGTGCTGACCGGCCAGGCTTTCTTCGCGACGAATCCGTTGCGATACAGCCAGCCGAGGCCTCGCGGTGCTGTCAGTTTGCCCTCCCGAACCAACGTCTCCAAATAGTCCGGTCGCATGCCATCGATGCTGATGAAGTACCCGCGGCTTTTTTTGGGACCTGCGGACGACGCGGAGGGGGCAGCTGCTCCGGCAGCCGCTCCAAAGGAATTGAGGGCGAATATCGCGGTGACGAGACCGGCTGCGATGCGCAGGTGCTTTGCAAATTCGTACTTAAATATTTGGCTATGGAACATGGTAGATCCCCTCTATTTTCTAAATTTGCCCCGGCCTGCATCAACAGTCATTTTGGAGGCGTCCTTGCTGGAACTTTCTGGGTTCCTTCTTTAATGTTATCAGTGAAATTCCACCACCATAAACTGCCTTCAAATTGAATGGGGCGGGGGAGAATCTCGTGAGTTCACATAAAAACGCCGAATTGGCGTACTCGACCGATCCAAAAGAGCTGGCGCGCCAAAAAGAACGAAAATCTGAATCTTCCGCAAAAACGGGTAATAAATCCTGCAAAATGAGGCTTGAGTCCAAGGGGCGTGGAGGCAAACAAGTCACCGTCCTTTTCGACCTGGGCTTTAGCGAGGCTGAGGGCCGCGACTTGCTTAAGACTCTGCAAAATCAGCTCGGTACAGGTGGAACCTATAAAGATGGTACCATTGAGATTCGCGGCGATGTGCGCGATCGTGTCGCGGGCCATTTTACCAAAATGGGGTGGAAGCTCACCCGCGCCGGAGGCTGAACCACCGCTCAACGAGAGCGAATCTGTTTCGGAGGGGTTTCATGCGGCTGCAAAAGAATCAATTTAGCGTTTTTAGCACATCGTCTTTCCGCGCGGTCATTGCCGCTGCCGTTTTTCTGGCGGCGCACTCAAGCTGTAAGCCCCGTAGCGCTGCAGGTGGTGATTCGGCGTTGCGTGATACGGGGGCGGTTTGTTCCAAAACGGCGACCTGGAAAGGTGACGTTATTGGCAACTTCGCCGCGATTGAACCAGTACACGCAGCCTTGGCGACACCGCCTGCAAGTGGCGACGAAGCGCGCGCCCTCATCGCTGGACTGTATGACAGCTCCTGCCGCGAGGGCATGACTAACCACCTGAAAACGGCCAAGCCCAATGTTTATGTTTACTTCACCGGCTTTGGTAACGCGAATCAGCACAACGAAACCATCGACGAAGGTGCGTTGATGAAATGGGTGAATGCCCGGGATCCCAAGGCTCTGATCCTTAGTATGAGCTGGGACTGTATGGAAGCGGTTGGGGCAGGAGACGGATGGTGCCAGCAGCAGGCAGCACGTATTGCCGTGAAGCGCGGCGATCCATCTTTTGATGCATTGGAGCGATCTTTCAGGACATTTGCGGCGACCGAAGCGGAAGCGGCGAAAATGACCGCGACCGTTTCAGCTTTCGCTGCCCAGTCTCAGCTAGGCTATAACACAGCTCTATCGCATGCGATGCTAAATGCTGCTCGTGTCATCAATGTACTACTTAAAGCAAGCGAGGACGGTGAGATCGGCGGCATCAACATTATGGGCTACTCGATGGGTGCTCATGCAGCTGCGGATGTGTTGATTACTGATTTCCGCGGTGATGGCAAAGGATTTGAGTGGTCTGTTCCGGATGCCTGCAATGCCGGCGGAAATCTATGTACGGTCGCACAACTCAAGAAAGTCAAATGGTCGTTAGCGATGGGACTCTCTGGTTGGTCGGATGCATTAATCGGATACAACAAAGGACATCGACCGGACCGTCACCAGTTCGAAAACGGCGGACTGCTGCGGATCAAAGATCAAAAGTATTTGAGCAAGCTAAACGTGCTTAACCGGCGAATGGATCCCACGGGTAACGCCGATGACACGTTCCAGCGAGCGATTAACGACATGATGCTGGGTGACTACAATCACTACGCCCATGACTATTCGCTGCCGCTTTTTGCAAGCCCAAGATTTTTGCGCGTCCTTGATGCGTTTCTGGAAGCCAAAAATCCGACGAGCCAGCCTGAAATCGGCATTTTTTACGACAATGCCGGGATGATCGATTTTGATGACTGCACCGCAGGGGCGGCGACCTGTTCACCAAAATCATTGTATCTTGCGCACAAGGTCAATCGATCCCATGGTGATCTGCGCCTGATGGAGCCGGGCGAAATAAAGGTTACGGCGGGAGTGCCTCTGGCTGAAGTGAAGTCCAGCATGGCCGCGGATTTTACCGGACAGGCAAAGCCGATGCGAATGTACTCGATGGACCAGGAAGACCTGCGTGGTGGGATCGAGATGTACTTTATGCCGAAATTTGACCCGGCTGCTGCAGGTGTTCACGGACTATTTAGCTACGGAAGTTGTGCGGTATCTGATGGCGAACTTCATCCGACAGCGTATTTTTCTGACGGAAAGCTGATCTTTTCTGCCAACTGGGCTGGCAAGCCTTACAAAGTGGAAGTTGACATGTCCCGCCGCCGTGCGATCACGAAGGACAAATGGGTGCATCTGGCCTTTACGTGGGAATTGCCTGTGGTGCCTCTCACAGCGCCCAATGAGACGGCTGCTGAGCTTCAGGCCAACAAGGATAAGGTTGTTCCCCACGTAGCAACCTATGGCAAAGCAATCATCGTTGCAAACGGGCTCCGCCGCCCCAGTACCACGACCTTCAAAATGCAGCAGGGTCAGGGATCTCTGCGAATTTATATGAATGGATCTAAACTTGCGGAAGCTGTGCTGGGTGAAGCTGACTCGACACGTGAGTGCCTTCCGGCCGCACAAGTCCTCAACGACGTATCATATGAAGTCGTGCCTGGAGTGACGTATCCTCCCCATTTTCCGTATGCCAATTACACAAAGCAACAGGGCGATATCGTGGCTCTGGACCAGAACACCATTCTCGGCTCCAAGTGCAAAGCATTTAAGATTCGGAATGAAAAAATATTCTTTGGTTGTGGGAAATCAGCGGGAAACGACAGCAATGTCGCCAATGCCGAGGGTTACATGGATGACATCGCCGTAATTTTCGGATCGGGCAGAAAATCCTACAGCAATGTCGGCAAAGGTGTGCCTGCCCGCTGGAACCTGGGATCGGGAATCACCTATGACGCGACACCTTTTGTGGTTCAGTGAGAACTATTCCATCCCGTAGGCCATGTAGAGTGAGACTCGCAGGCTGTACCAAATGGAAGACAGGGTCGACAGCCGGATGTGCGCATTGAACGACTTGGCTGCGCCGCCGTGCATGACGCTGAAAAAAGGCGACATGTCCATGGAATGGTCCGGTCCGTTCATCGGGCCGGAATGGAGCGGAATGAAGTTGGTCTGGTAATAGTTGCGCCAGCTTCCTTCGGGGATAATGCTGCGAATCTGGCGAAGAGTCAGGTTCGAGATGTCTCCAGGTGCGCGGCGACAAGGCGCAAGCCTGTTCCAGGCTACGCCAGGCAAAAACACCGTCAGGGCGATGGCTTCGGCAAAGGTCGAGGCGTTGCACTCGACGAAGCTGATGGGATCCAGTGTTGCTAAATAGCCGTTGACCAGCGGCTTGCGCATGGATTCGATGATGCGCATGGCGAGCCAGCCGCCGTGGGAATGACCAACGACGAATACTGGCCGTGCATAGTTTTCGGATTGGCGCTCGATCCGTTGCATCACTTTGGACAAGTCCCATGCTGCGTCCTGAACTATTGAGGTGTCGGAATTGTCCTGAACGTAGAGCTCGCTCATCTTGTTAAAGCAGGTGAAAACCCACCGGACACTGCGTCCAGCTGGGGTGCGATCAGATGCAGCGGCAAATTTGTCATGGACTTCGTTTACGAATTTGACGCCTTCCGTATTGAAATTACCGCCAAAAGCCGAAGGCCTCCCATTGGCTCCCCGAACGCAACTATCGTAACCCCCCGCAATGACGATGACCGGGCCGGCTTGTTCGCCTGCTTCTGCAGAGGGCTCTTCCGTAGGTTCAGGCTCCGAGTCGTCCTGAGCCATGACGCGGCCAATTCGCAAGGTGCAAAACGCAACCAGAACTACTGCCAGGGATATCGCTGCCTTAAGGGATGTTCGCATCGTGCTCATGCCTTTCGCCTGGGGTCTAAGAAATAGTTAAGTTCGGGAAATTTAAGTCCGCGGATGGTAGCACAAAGGGCAGGGGAGGTCAATTTTTAAGCAGTCAGTTGAAAGTCGCAAGCGACCGGTGGGACCAGTCGCCTGCGTGAAGGCCGGGAGCGGCGTTCCAGAAGTTAAAACAGAGGGTTAAGGAAGGGTCCGTTGAAGATTAAGAGTCAGTTCCGCGGTCCGATGGGCTTCGATCTTTACCAAGGCCGGGGCGCCATAACGGGCAAAGGTCTGGGCGAGCTCGCCGTCGTCGTGGAATTGATTGGCGTTTTCGTCGACGAAGGCAAAGACGACGTAGCGACCGATCGGGAGTTCCGGGGACAGCAGCTCGGCGCGTCCGGGGCGAGTCGAGACCAGAAAGGCTTCGCTGGGCATACTAAAACTCGCAACAGGCACGCGCTGGAGGTCGTCATCTTCGAAGAGCCGCACTATGACCGTGCGCGACTCGGGAACCGGGGTGCATGGTTCGGTGGCTTCCGGGGAGCAAACCGGCACGGTCATGCTGACGCGGAGGTGCGCTTTGGTTTCTACTTTGGCGTTGGGATCACGAAACAGTTTGTCGATCAGAATGTGAACGGGATCGGCATTGCGTTCGACTTTGCGAGGTTTGACCGTGAGGGGAGCGGGACTGGATAAAGCGCCGAAGATGCCAAGTGGCCGCTCGCTCACTAGTTGCATTTGCTGATATTGGTAGGGCACGGTTTTGGAATCGTCGTATGAAACAAATGCCCGCAGATAGTAAGCGCCGGGCTCCAGCCAAATTGAAGTACGCTCGTAGGTCCCCGGGCGGCTGGTGTTGAAGTGGCCAACCTGAACGCTCGATGCGGGTGCGCCCACGAAGTGAGGGTTGTCAAAGGCTTCGACAAAAACGGTCGATTGACCACCGAGGTCTTCGTTCAGCATGTAATTTACGTAGACCGGGACTTCTTGGCATTCTTCAGTGCGGCAGCTCGGACGCCAAACCGTATCGAGTTTCTGAAAGCATTCACGCTTTTTAAGGTCGGAGCTGGAATCATTTTCTTTGTCGCTGTCTTTCATGTCGCGGGAGCATGGATCAGCGAGGTTGGTGAGGGCAGAGCGATTCTTCATTGCACTGCTGCTGGTGTGATCTTCGGGCTTATCGCTTTCGCGGACTTCGAGGTAGCAGCCAGAGGTTGCGGCACAGAGAGACAGGATGGTGATCGGTTTTGCGATTTTTAAGAGACTTATATGAAGCATAGTGATTTCCTCTAAAGGTAGTTCCGGATATCAGCTCAATCGATGCGGCCGAAATTGCACGGGCTGTGCCAGAGTCGGCATTTTTTTCCAGTAAGACGTGAAAGCTTTGAGCTGAGTGGCGGAGAGATCTGAGCACTTTTTGCCGCGATTTTTAAGCGGATGCGGATGAGAAAAATCTCATCTGAAAACCCGGCATTTCGTGTCCGAGCGGTGGCGGTATCAAAATACAGATGCGACCTAAAAGTCACAGGGTGTGTGTAAGATAGGGCGCCTGAAAACTCAGTGCATCATCCGGCAACCGCTTCCACGTATATGGTCCCGCGGCAGGCTGTCCTGCAAAGGCTATAAGATCCTGATAGTTACAGGATTCCCGGCAAATTTTTCTAAAAGTTTCAAACCTTAGTGCCGATGGCCTCCTCACAGGCGTGCGGCGGTTGGTCCCGCCCGACGGGCAATGATCCGATTGAATGGCAAGCTTGTGGATTCTTTGATGACTGTAACGGGAGGCATGACGATGCAGCGACGTGGTAGCAAAATGTGGGCTTCATTGGTTCTAGTTGGACTACCAATTTACGTGGCGACCGGCTGTTCGGATAAGAAAGAAGACGATGCGGCCGCGGCTTCCTGTTCCCAACCCGCAACGTCCTCATCCGGCACGGTGACGGCGACCCAGTCTGTTCGCCGCAACTCCGACAATCAGGTCATCATGTTGACTGAAGAGGGGCAGCCAGTTGCTCCTGCTGCTCCCGCTGACCCTGCCTGCATCACAGCATCTCCGGCACCCGCAACGGATACCGCTGCCGGCGGCGGCGGAAGTGGTAGTGGTGGCGGAGGAGAAGATCCTGTAGCTCCCGATGTACCTGTCGATGTGACGGGAGTCTCTCCGGCCGAAGGCACCATCAACGGTGGGACTGTATTGACGATTCTCGGAGCAGGGTTTGACGCCGCCACTACGGTCAAAGTCGGCGGTGTCGATTGTACGAGTGTCCAGGTGGCGAGTGCGACGTCACTCCAGTGTACGTCTCCGGCGCACGCGGCAGGAGAGGTGACCGTGACCGTCGCCGATGCGTCGAGTGAAAAAGCGTTTGCGAATGGCTACAAATATGGTTCCGGCGCGATCCTGAGTGGAAACTCCTCGATCGCGTTTACCGAGATTCCGATGGGCTGGGGGTCAGCTTCGGGTGTGTTAACTCTCACCAATACGGGCGACCTCGACGCGACAGTGATCACCGCTCCAGCGCTTACGGCACCCTTTGAATTTCTATCCACAAATGTGTTCCCGGGATTCTATTACGATGCGTCCCAAAGCTGTGGTGCAGTGCTGGAGCCGGGGGAGTCCTGTATAGTGAATACCTCATTCGAGCCGACGGCAGCCGGTAATTTCACCGGGTCGATCGTCATCTCATACCACGACGGCGTCCAAACGACGTCGAAGACGGTCAGCCTGTCCGGCACCGGCGTGGTGCGTGGCGCACCCGCTGCAGACGTTGGAACAGCCGGAGTGGTGAGCGCAAACCTCACCGGTGGTGGCGACGACATATTCAACGACACGATCTATCTGTCGGATTACAACATGCTGTCTGTGGGTTATTCCCGGACCAACAATTCGGCTGATTACAAACTTGCGGTCAGAAAGTACAGCGGCGTGGGCACCTTGGTTTCATCATTCGGTACTGCCGGTGCGTTTAACGGACCCGTCGCGGGATGTCCTAATCACGGTAATGGCCTGAAGGCGTTCGAAGAAAGTGACGGCAAAATCACGATCGTGAGCGAGTGCGCCAACGCCTCGTGGCAGGGTCGCCTCGCCCTCATCAGGCTTACTGCTGCGGGTGCGCTGGATACGTCCTTTGACTCCGACGGCATCAAAATTCTCGATCTCATCCCGGGATTCACGGTGAACATTAAAGATGCCGCCAGAGACTCCAGTGGCCGGTACTATGTGGGCGGGTACAAAGATCTGACGGGCGGCAGTTGGGATTCTTTCCTGGCGAGATTGACCACGGCCGGTGATCTCGATGCGACCTTTGCCACCGGCGGTGTCTTCACGACCAGCCAGTCGTCGACCCAAGAGGTCATTAATGGCATCGTTGTGGCCAGTTCCGGGGCGGTGTTCGCCACCGGACGGGCGTCCCAGGCGGAAGGTGCCTGGACAGTATTTAAGCTTACTTCGTCAGGTGCTCTGGACTCGTCGTTCAGCGGTGATGGCATTGTCGATGTGAATATCAGCCCGGGATCTCCTGATGTTGGCAACTCAATTGATATGATGCCGGATGGCAATGTTGTTGTGGCGGGAGAGTCCAACGGCTATATGGCGTTGGCAAAAATCGATGCCGTGACCGGAGCGTACGATCCAACTTTCGGGACCGCCGGAGTGGTTCATGCTACCGCCATTAATCCAGCGGGAATGACCTCCGTGACCAAGGTCAAAGTAGACGATTACAATAATGTTGTAGCACTGGGTTACAGTTATGACACTGGTGCGTCGCGTTATGATTATCTGGTTGCGCGGTATACGACTGCAGGAGCACTCGATACGGTCTTTAACAGTGGAACTGGCTACAAGACCTATCAGCTCGACACAGTGGAAGCGAAGCCACGGTCGATCTCTGTAGACATCCTTGGACGTTATATCATCGGCGGATACGCCGGGACCACGCTCCCCGCGACGTCAGCGAACGCGCGGATACTGGTGATTTGGAATTGATCCGGGAATAATAGGGCTG
>Ga0154020_10008752_pt1 | contig 11723 bp, 9 predicted proteins | sample Klosneuvirus_201_FD_109709 | JGI IMG/M metagenome (GOLD analysis project Ga0154020, IMG submission 109709) | Active sludge microbial communities from wastewater, Klosterneuburg, Austria - Klosneuvirus_20160825_MG | ecosystem: Engineered > WWTP > Aerobic digester > Activated sludge | place... | reverse complement strand
TGCCGACATCGCCCAGCGCCTGGTCGAGGGTGGCCACGCCTGGAGCCTGCGCTGGCGCAACGATGCCGGGCCGCTGGTCAAGCAGGAACGCATGGCCAAGGCGCTGAGCCGCGGCCTGCACGAGGGCGGCGCGGCGGTGAAGCCCGCGGAGTTCCGGCGCACGCAGGGCCCCTGCCCGAACGGCGCGGCGCGCTGACCGTTCCACCTTCAGGCCCGCGCCTCCAGCGCGCAGGCTCAGGTCGCCATGGCGCCTGGCGCATCCCGCGGCCCATGGCGCGCCATGCCATGACCAAGCTTCCCGCCACGGAACCGGCTTTGCCGGTCCGTTGGCGGACGGCCCCCCCGGGGGGTAGCGAGCGTCAGCGAGCTTGGGGGCTTCATCTCAGCGCTGCGCCGCGCGTGCCGCGGCCAGGAAATCCTGCAGGATGGCGCGGTCGTCCAGGGTGTGCGGGTGGTCGGGTTCGTGGAACTCGGGGTGCCACTGCACGCCGGCCACGAAGCCGGGGCCGCACCAGCGCACGGCTTCGACCAGGCCGTCGTCGGGGCAGCGCGCTTCCACCGCGAACCCGGGCGCCAGGTCCTTGATGCCCTGGTGGTGGATGCTGTTGGTGGTGGCGCGCACGACACCGGGAAACAGCGCGGCCAGGCGCGTGCCGGGCACGAACTCGACGCTGTGGTGGTGGTGTTCGTAGCGCCCCGGCACGCGGTGCGTCAGCGCGTGCGGCTGCTGCGTCTCGATGTCCTGCCACAGGGTGCCGCCGTAGGCCACGTTCAGCAGCTGCAGGCCGCGGCAGATGCCGAACACCGGCTTGCCGGCGCCGACGAAGGCACGGATGAGGTCGATCTCGTAGCGGTCGCGCACGCGGTCGCCGTGCCAGTCGGCGTGCAGCGGGGTTTCGCCGTAGGTCTCGGGCGCGACGTCGTTGCCGCCCTGCAGCACCAGGCCGTCGAGCGCCGCGGCGTAGTCGTCCAGGTGGATCTCGCTGCGGCTGACGATGCTCTCGGCGTCCACCGCCGGCACCATCACCGGCATCGCGCCGCCGGCCAGCAGCCAGTGCGCCACGCTCTGTTCGAGGTAGTGCAGGGTCTTGGTCCAGACGCCGGTGGCCGGCTGCTCGTTGCTGCCGGGGTGGTAGATGCGTGCCGAGACGCCGATCAGCAGGGGTCGGTTCATCGAAGGTCAACGCGGTGGGCAGGCACGTGGCTGACAACCCGGCAGGCGACGCGCTGCGCCAGGCATCAATCGTTGCCCTCGCCGTCGTCTTCGTTCTCGGCCCGGGCCTGCTGCACGCGCGCGGCCAGCCCGTCGGCCAGCGGCGCCATGTCCTGCACCAGCGCCGCGCTGGGGGCGGTGCCGGCCAGGCGCAGCGCCGGCAGCGGCAGCGTGCTCATGTAGGGCGTGGCCACCAGGCTGTCGGTGTTGCGCCAGGTCAGTGCCGCCGACAGCGCCAGCCCGGCCACGGCCAGCGTGGCCACGCTGGCCGCCACGGCGCGGCGGTGCAGCGGCAGCAGGTGGCGCAGGTGGGCATGCACCAGCAGCGCCAGCAGCACGGCTTCCAGCGTCTGGCCCAGCATCCACAGGCGGGGCGCGGCCAGCGCCGCGGCGAGCAGCGGCCACAACGCGTCGGTGAGCGTCAGCGCCAGCAGCCAGGGCAGCGCGATGCGCAGGTGGCCGCCGAAGTCGAAGCGGTGCTGGAAGAGCTTGGACATCAGCGCCCACAGGCCGCACCAGGCGGCCAGCAGCGCCGGCAGGCCGACCAGCGCCGGCAGCCAGGCCGACACATCGGCGCCGGGGTCGAGCGTGAGCCCGTGCGCGCCCAGCAGCAGCGTGAACAGCGCGGCGCCGGTCAGCAGCGGCGGCGAGGCATGCCGGCGGCGCGGCAGCGGCGCCTCGGGCGCCAGCGTCTCGCCCGGCAGGCGCAGGCGCAGCTTCGTGGCCCCCAGCTGCAGCAGGCCGCCGGCTTCGGGCAGCGGCGTGGGGGCGGTCACGGTGCGGCCCGCGAGCTGCACGCCGTTGCGCGAAGGCAGCGCATGCAGCCGCAGCACGTCGTCTTCGCCCGGCGCCAGGCGGGCGTGTTGCGCGGCCAGATGCGGGTCGTCGATGACGATGTCGTTGTCGAGCGCGCGGCCCAGCGTCAGCGGCCAGCGCCAGACGTCCACCGTGCGCGCCACCTGGCCGTCGCGGCCCAGCAGCTCGATCAGCGCGAGGCGTCGTTCGTCGTGTGCCATGCAAAGCCGTCGAGGTAGTGCTGGGCCAGGCGCTGTGCGCTGGCAAAACCGATGCCGAAGGCGTCGAGCCGGCCCTGCACGCCGACCTGCGTGCCGTCCAGCGTGGCCACCAGCACCGACAGGTCGTGCAGGCCTTCGAGCTTCTTGTAGGCGCGCAGGCAGACCACGCCCTTCAGCGGCAGCGGCCCGCTGCCGTCGGCATGCGGCGGGCCGCTGCTGATCTGGCGTTCGACGCAACGCGGCGCGGTGCGGTGGCGGTCGTTGCGGCCCATGAATTCGTTGCGGAAGCTGGCCGAGTAGCGTTCGGCAAAACGCAGCGCACCGATCCTGCTGCCGTCGTAGGCCTCGTGGCGCACGGTGAGGTAGCCGGTGAGCAGGCTGCCGCCGACGAAGATGCGGCTGTCCATCTCGCAGTCGGAGCGCTCGAACTGCAGCCCGCGCACGGCCTGCGGCGAGCCGCGGCCCCAGCAGCGCATGAAGGCCTCCTGCGGCACGGGAATGGCGTAGCGCGGGTGGCCGGCCTGGCGCCAGGGCAGGGCGGTGAAACGTGCCGTCAGCGTGGCCTCGTGCGCCAGCAGCTGGCGCGTGATCTCGGCCCAGGCCGGCGCGGTGATGGGCGTGGCGCCGCGGCCGCGTTCGATCAGCGCGCGCACCGGCGCGGCCGGCACCAGGAAGCTGACCTGCTCGCCGTCGCGCCGCGCCGCGACGTTCACGCCCACCAGCCGGCCCTGTTCGTCGAGCGCCGGGCCGCCGCTCATGCCCGGGCTGAGCGAACCGCCGAAGAACAGCGTTTCCAGGAAGCTGCGTTCGACCGGGCCGTTGTAGCTGCCCTCGGCCACCGCGAAGCCGACATCGAGCGGGTTGCCCAGGGCGTAGATGCGCGCGCCGCGGGCCAGCGGCTGTTCGGCCGGCCGCAGCACGACGTGGCCGCGGCCGGCCAGCGGCGCGGCGTCCACCGGGCGCAGCAGCGCCAGGTCGTGCACGACGTCGAAGGCCAGCAGCTGCAGCGCGCCCTGGCGGCCGTCCACCGTGGCATAGACCAGCCGGTGGCGTGCCGGCTGCAGCGCGAACTGGCTGATCACGTGGTAGTTGGTCACCAGGTGGCCGGCGTCGTCGACGACGAAGCCCGAACCCACCGACGACTGGCTGTCCTGCGTCTTCAGCAGCGTGCGCACCTGCAGCAGCTGCGACCGCGCGCGTTCGTACAGGCGCTGGCCCGTGCCGGTGGGTGCGGCCTCCACGGCGGCCGCGGGCGCGCTGGCGGTGGTGGCGGTGGTGGTGGCGTTGGACTGCGGCGGCGCCTGCGGCGTGGCCGGCAAGGCGGGCAGGGCGGCCGTGGCGACACAGGCCAGCAGGCCGCGTTGCAGGGCGCGAACGAAGGCCCGCGGGCCGGTGTGCTGCATCGCCGGCATCTTAGCCGCCGCCCCCGCAGGCCGCTGCCGGGCGCCGGCCCCGCGCGGTGAAGGCCTGCACGCCCGCGCGGGTGCAGACCGCGCTCAGCGGCCCGCCTTCAGGTGGTCTTCGAGCCCCAGGCGCACCGCGCGCGCCAGGCGGGCGCGGAACAGCGGGTCGAGCAGCCGGGCCTCGTCGGCCGGGTGGCTGACGTAGGCCTGCTCGACCAGCACCGCCGGCATCCAGGTCGTCAGGCGCAGCGGTGTGTAGTTGAAGTTGCCGACGACGCCGGCATCGTCCAGCCCGGTGAGTTCGAGCACGCGGCGCTGCACGGCGGCGGCCAGCTCGCGGTGCGGCGCATGTTTGTAGAAGGTGGCCGCGCCGGCCACGCGCAGGAAGCCGCCCGTGGTGTCGCTGGCGTTGGCGTGCAGGCTGACGAAGAGCTCGGCGCCCGAGGCCTCGACGCGGCGCGCCCGTTCGCGCAGGTCGGGGTTGTCGTCGCCTTCGCGTACCAGCACCACCTGCGCGCCGGCCGCTTCGAGCTCGGCCTTCAGCGCTTCGGCGGTCCAGCGGTTGATGTCCTTCTCGGGCACGCCGGTGGCGCCCACCGCACCCAGGTTGTCGGCGCTGCCGTGACCGGGCTCCAGCGCCACGCGCAGTCCGGCCAGCGGCGAGGCTGCATTGGGGTCGAGCAGGGGCGCGGGACGCAGCCGCACGCGCAGCGCGCCGGCCGTGCGTTCGACGCGCCAGCCCCACAGCCGCGGCGCCACGGGCGTGATGCGCACGCGCACGCGGCCGGGGCCGGCCTGTTCGACGTGCACGTCGCGCACCAGCTTGGCGTCGGCGCGCTGGCTGATCCAGGTGACGGCGTGGTGGGCGCCGTAGAGATCGATTTCGAGAAGCTGCCGGCCCTCGGGCGAGGTGTGTGTGTTCACCGCGTAGGGCACGCGGGCGGCCAGCGGGAGGGTGACCACGTCGCCGTCGGCGTTGCCGCTGACCGTCAGCGACGTGAAGGCGGCGTGCGGCGGCCGCGTGCCCGGCACGGCTGGCAGCAGCGCGGTTTCGGCCACCCAGGCCGTGGTGTCGGGTGCCAGCTGCACACGCAGCATCGCGCCGCGGCGGCCGGTGGCCTGCAGCAGCGTGCCGGGCGGCAGCTCGGCCAGGAAGGGCCCGCCCAGGCGCACCTCGTGCAGGCCGTGCAGCAGCGCGGCGCCGTCGGCGCCCGCGGCGTGAAGCCGTTCGGGGTCGCGTCGCCACTGCCCGGCGGGGCCGGGCGTCTGGGTGGTGATCTGCCGTGGCCCGGCGCTGCGCGGCAGGGCCTGCGCGACGAGGCGCAGCTGCACCGGCGCGGCGTCGACGTCGTCGGCGTGCTCGAAGTGCAGCCGCGTGCGGTAGCGGCCCCAGGCGTCGCCGGCCGCGCGCTGTTCGGGCACCGGCTGCCAGCGCTGGCCGGGCAGGCGTGCCTCGACACGTTGGCCGGGGGTGGCGCGCAGGCTCACCTCGACGGCCTCGCCCGGGGCCACGGTCACGGCTTCGGTCGGGCGCAGGCTGGCGCCGTCCAGCGCCAGGCGGTCGAGCGGCCAGGCCACCGGCGCCGGCAGCGGCACGCGTTCGATGTCGAGCTGCCGCGTCAGCACGCGCCCGTCGCTCGCGGTGGCCTCGACGACGATGCGGTTGGGGCCGGGCTGCAGCGGAATGCGGTCGCGCGCGAAGACGCCGGTGCCATACACCGCCACCGGCTCGCCGCCCACGCGCACGCCGGCGCCCGGTATGGTGCGGCCCAGCACGTTGACGAAGTCGCGCGTGGTGGTGGGCGGGTCCTTGGGCGAAAGCAGGTCCAGCGTGAAGGCGGGCTGGGCGCACGCGGCGCCCGTGGCCAGGGTCAGCAGCAGGGCCCCGAAGCGCAGAAGCAGGCCCCGTTCACCCGACCAAGGCCTTGCGCGGAACCGGCTCCGCCGGGCCGACTCGCCCCCCTCGGGGGGTAGCGAACGCAGTGAGCTTGGGGGCTCCATCTATTTGCGCATCAGCGTGCTCTTGCCGAACAGGCTCTCGATGAGGTCCACCGCCAGTTCGGCCGTCTTGTTGCGGATGTCGAGCGCGGGGTTCAGCTCCATCACGTCCAGGCTGGCCAGGCGGCCGGTGTCGGCGATCATCTCCATGCACAGCTGGGCCTCGCGGTAGGTGGGGCCGCCGGGCACCGTGGTGCCGACGCCGGGCGCGATCTCGGGGTCGAGGAAATCGACGTCGAAACTGACGTGCAGGTGGGTGTGGGCGTCCAGCGTGGCCAGCGCCAGTTCCATCGTGTGGCGCATGCCCATCTCGTCGATGTAGCGCATGTCGAAGACTTCCAGGCCGGTCTCGTGCACCAGGCGCTTTTCGCCCGGGTCGACGCTGCGGATGCCGATCTGCCGCACCACCTTCGGGCTGATGGCGGGCACGGTGCCGCCGATCTCGACCAGTTCCCGCGGGCCCTGGCCGCACAGGCAGGCCACCGGCATGCCGTGGATGTTGCCGCTGGGCGTGAGCACGCTGGTGTTGAAGTCGGCGTGTGCGTCCAGCCACAGCACGCGCAGCTTCTTGCCGGCCTCGCGGCAGTGGCGCGCCACCGCGCTGATGCTGCCGATGCCCAGGCAGTGGTCGCCGCCCAGCAGGATGGGCAGGCGGCCCAGCGCCAGTTCGGCGTGCATGGCGTCGTGCACGGCGCGGTTCCAGGCCACCACCTCGTGCAGGTGGCGGTAGCCGTCCGCCGGCGGCAGCCAGGGGTTGGCGGGGCCCGCGAGGTTGCCGCGGTCCTGCACCTGCAGGCCGTGCGCTTCCAGCGTGGCCTGGATGCCGGCCACACGCAGCGCCTCGGGCCCCATGCTGGCGCCGCGCGCGCCGGCGCCGATGTCGGTGGGTGCGCCGATGAGGCTGATCTGCTTGTTGTTCATGGCGCCTTCAGATGTCGTCGGCGAACTCGCCCGTTTGCGTTTCGGGAAGATCGAAGCCGTAGTGCGCGGCCAGCGTCTCCCAGGCCTGCTCGGCGGTCTCGACGAAGTGGAACAGTTCGAGGTCGCGCGCCGCGATCATGCCGGTGTCGACGAGGTGGTCGAAGTTGATCAGGCGCTGCCAGAACGCGCGGCCGAAGAGCAGCACCGGGCGCGGGCGGATCTTGCCCGTCTGTACCAGGGTGATGGTCTCGAACAGTTCGTCCAGCGTGCCGAAGCCGCCCGGGAAGCACACCAGCGCGATGGCGCGCATCAGGAAGTGCATCTTGCGCAGCGCGAAGTAGTGGAACTGGAAACACAGCTCGGGCGTGATGTAGTCGTTGGGCGCCTGCTCGTGCGGCAGCACGATGTTCAGCCCGATGCTCTTGCCGCCGACGTCGTGCGCACCCCGGTTGCCCGCTTCCATGATGCCGGGGCCGCCGCCGGTGACGACGTAGATCGGCGTGTCGAGTTCGGCCGAACGTGCGGTGACCAGCGCCGCGAAGCGCCGCGCCTCGTCGTAGAAATGGCCCATCGCGACGGCGGTCTCGGCGCGCCGGATGGCGGCGGCGTCGCCTTCGGCGTGGGCGACTTCCAGCCGCTGCAGCGCCACGTCGGAAGGCACGACGCGTGCGCTGCCGAAGATCACGATGGTCGAGGTGATGCCCAGTTCCTGCTGCACCATCTCGGGCTTGAGCAGTTCGAGCTGCATGCGCACCGGGCGCAGTTCCTCGCGCAGCAGGAAATCGGTGTCGGTGAAGGCCAGGCGGTAGGCGCTCCCGGGGCCGGCGTACAGCGACGGGCGGGCGAGCGTCTTGGCCTCTTCCTCGGCGGTGGGGAAATTGCGTGCGGCCAGGGGCGGATGCTTGTCGGTCATGTGTGCAGCTTACCGGGGTTGCGTGTCATGCCCGCCGTGCCCGCCGCAGACGGCGCAGCCCGGCTGGCGCTGCAGCGTGAGGCTGTCCCAGGCCATGTGGCGCGCGTCCAGCATCAGCAGCCGGCCGGCCAGCGAGTGGCCGGCGCCGGCCAGCAGCTTCAGCGCCTCGGCCGCCTGCACGCTGCCGACGATGCCCACCAGCGGCGCGAACACGCCCATCGTCGAGCAGGCCACGTCCTCGTGCGCCACCTCGGGCGGGAAGAGGCAGGCGTAACACGGCGCCTGCGGCTGGCGGCTGTCGTAGACGCTGATCTGCGCGTCCCAGCCGATGGCTGCGCCCGAGACCAGCGGCTTGGCGTGCCTGACGCAGGCGGCGTTGACGGCGTGGCGGGTGCGGAAGTTGTCGCTGCAGTCCAGCACCACGTCGGCCTGCGGCACGAGTTCGTCGAGCAAGGCGGCGTCGGCGCGGCGCACCAGGGCGTGCACTGTCACGTCGGGGTTGAGTGCCGCCACGGTGCTGCGCACCGACTCGGCCTTGGGCAGGCCCACGCGCGACAGGTTGTGCGCGATCTGGCGCTGCAGGTTGGTGAGGTCGACCGTGTCGTGGTCGACCACCGTCAGGCGGCCGACACCGGCGGTGGCCAGGTACAGCGCCGCCGGCGAGCCCAGCCCGCCGGCGCCGATGACCAGCGCGTGCGCGCCGAGCAGGCGGCGCTGGCCTTCGATGCCGATGTCGTCGAGCATCAGGTGGCGGGCGTAACGCAGCAGTTGCTCGTCGTTCATGGCAGCGGTTTCGTGCGGGGCAGGGCAGCGCAGGATAACGGGCGCCAGAAGTGCAAAACCCGCCGGGTGGCGGGTTTCGCGGAGGCTGGCGCAGTGCTTACTTCTTGGCCGCGTCGGCGGGCGCTTCGGCGCGCTGCTCGCCGGGCGCCGTCTTGCTGGCCAGCACCGGCAGGCCGCGCAGCTGGTTCAGCGCCTGCTGCAGCGGGAAGTCCTCGGCCGTGCCGAACTCGGGCAGCGGCTTCGGCGCCTCGCGCGTCTTGGCCTGCTGCTCCTCGAGCTTCTTACGCGCGTCCTCGCGCGCCTTCTCGCGTTCGACGTCCTTCTTCTCGTCGGCGCCGCCGAGGTGGCGTTCCAGGTCGGCCTCGCGCATGCGCAGCGCGGCGTAGACGTTGCCTTCGGCGGTTTCGTCCAGCCACACGTCGGGCACGATGCCCTTGGCCTGGATGCTGCGGCCGCTGGGCGTGTAGTAGCGCGCGGTGGTGATCTTCAGCGCGGTGTCGGAAGGCAGCGGGCGGATGGTCTGCACCGAGCCCTTGCCGAAGGTCTGCGCGCCCATGATGGTGGCGCGCTTGTGGTCCTGCAGCGCGCCGGCGACGATCTCGCTGGCGCTGGCCGAGCCTTCGTTGACCAGCTCGTTTAGCGGCACGCGCTTCATCGCCGCGGGCAGCTTCTTCAGCGGGTCGGCGCCGCCGCGGCGGGCGTAGAACTCGGGGCTGGCGCGGAAGGTGGCGCGGCTTTCGGGCAGCTGGCCGTTGGTGGTGACGACCACCACGTCGGCCGGCAGGAAGGCCGCCGACAGCGCCACCGCGCCGTCGAGCAGGCCGCCGGGGTCGTTGCGCAGGTCGAGCACCAGGCCCTTGAGGTTGGGGTCCTGCTTGAACAGCTCGTCGGCCTTGCGCACGAAGTCGTCGACCGTGCGTTCCTGGAACTGGCTGACACGGATCCAGCCGTAGCCGGGTTCGACCATCTTCGCGCGCACGCTCTGCATGCGGATCTCTTCGCGGATGATGGTCACCGGGAAGGTGCGGCTCTCGGTCTTGCGGTAGACGGTGAGCACGACCTTGGTGTTCGGCTCGCCGCGCATCTTCTTCACCGCCTGGTCGACGGTGAGCCCCTTGACCGGGCTGTCGTCGATGCGCGTGATGAGGTCGCCGGGTTTCAAGCCGACGCGGAAGGCCGGGCTGCCTTCGATGGGCGAGACGACCTTCACGAGGCCTTCTTCCATCGCCATCTCGATGCCGATGCCGACAAACTTGCCGCCGGTGTTTTCGCGGAATTCGCGGAAGCTCTTCTTGTCGAAATACTGGCTGTGCGGGTCGAGCCCGGCCACCATGCCGGCGATGGCGTCGTTGATCAGCTTCTTCTCGTCCACCGGCTCGACGTACTCGGACTTGACGCGGTCGAAGACGGCGGCGAGCTGCTGCACTTCTTCCAGCGGCAGCGGCGCCAGCGCGTTGCGGGCCACCGCCTGCAGCTGCATGGTGGTCAGGGCGCCGGCCACGGCACCGATGGCCAGGATGCCCGCAAACTTGATCTTCGAACCCATGTTCAACGCGCCTTTCGCGAATTGCCGAGCAATTGCCGTTCCAGTATAGGACCGGCACCCCCTTCTGAGTGGTCCATGGGGTGAAAGTTGCACCGCCGCGGCGCCGGCAAAGTGTGCGGGTTTGCGCGTGCCGGTGGGCGCGGCCGGCGGGCTGCCGCCGTCACGCCGCGGCCGGCGCGCGCGGGAAGGTCACGACGTGGTCGACCTCGGCGCGTATGCCCACCCATTCGCCGACCTGGTGGTCGTGGTGGGAGGGCACGTGCGCCAGCACCTGCTCGCCGCTCTGCAGGCGCAGCGTGTAGAGGAATTCCGAACCGCGGAAGGCCTTGCGCTCGATCATCGCGCGCACCGGCGAGTGGTCGTCGTGCACGATGTCGTCGGCGCGCAGCAGCACTTCGCATTCGCCGCGCGGAAAAGCCTCGGGCAGCGGGCAGCCGGCCATGTCGTGCAGCTCGCCCAGCGGCGTGTGCACGCAGGGGCCGCTGGCGCAGGCCACGATCTGCGCCGGCGCGAACACGCCGTGGCCGATGAAGCCGGCGACGAAGCGGCTCACCGGGCGGTGGTAGAGCGTGTAGGCGTCGTCCCACTGCTCCAGCCGGCCCTGGTTCATGACGCCGATGACGTCGCCCACCGCGAAGGCTTCCAGCTGGTCGTGCGTGACCAGCAGCGCCGTCGTGCCGCTGTCCTTCAGGATGCTGCGCACCTCCTGCGCCAGGCGTTCGCGCAGGTCGACGTCCAGGCTGGAAAAGGGTTCGTCCAGCAGCAGCAGGCGCGGCCCGGGCGCCAGCGCGCGGGCCAGCGCCACGCGCTGCTGCTGGCCGCCCGAGAGTTCGTGCGGCGCACGCTTGGCCGCATGGCCCAGGCCCACCAGGTCGAGCATCTGCTGCACACGCCGGGCACGTTCGGCACGCGGCAGCGCCTGGATGCCGAAGGCGATGTTGTCGGCCACGCTGAGGTGCGGAAACAGCGCGTAGTCCTGGAACACCATGCCGATGCGGCGCAGCTCGGGCGCGAGGTGGATGCCGGCGGCGGCGTCGGACAGCGTGTCGCCGGCGATCACCACGCGCCCGGCGGCGCAACGCTCGAGCCCGGCCACGGCGCGCAGCAGCGAGGTCTTGCCACAGCCCGAAGGCCCGATCAGCACACCCACCTGGCCAGCCGCCAGGCCCAGCGAGACGCCGTCCACCGCGGCACGGCCGCCGCCGGCGCGTGTGTAGCGCACCGCCACCGATTCGAGGCTCAGAAACATGACGCGATGATAATCGCCAATCCTGAATGAGGATTGTTCGCATTCCTTGGCCTTCATGCGCGGCGCCCTGAGTCTTCTGCTGACCCCCTTGTGCCTGCTGCTCGCGCTGCCCGTGCTGGGCGTGCTGGCGGCGTGGTTGACGCTCGACGCCGCCGCGCTGGCGGTGCTGCACCACCAGCTCGACACCGTGCTGCCCGAATACGCGCTGCAGTCGGCGGCGCTGGCGTTTTTCGTCGGCCTGGGCGTGATGGTGCTGGGTTCGGCCACCGCAGCGCTGGTCACGCTGTACGACTTCCGCGGCCGGCGCAGCTTCGAATGGGCGCTGCTGCTGCCGCTGGCCATGCCGGCCTACGTGCTGGCCTACGCCTGGACCGACGCGCTGCAGTTCAGCGGCCCGCTGCAGACCGGCCTGCGCGAAGCGCTCGGCCTGCGCGGCGCGCTGTGGCCCGACGTGCGCAGCTTTGGCGGCGCGGTCGTGCTCTTCGTGCTGTGCCTCTACCCCTACGTCTACCTGCTGGTGCGCGCGGCGCTGGGTGAACGTGCGGTGCGGCTGATGGAAGCGGCGCGCCTGCTGGGCGCGCCGATGCGCCGGCGGGTGCTGCAGGTGGCGCTGCCGATGGCGCGCCCGGCGATTGCCGCCGGCACCGCGCTGGCGCTGATGGAGACGCTGGCCGACTACGG
>Ga0154020_10008751_pt1 | contig 11723 bp, 12 predicted proteins | sample Klosneuvirus_201_FD_109709 | JGI IMG/M metagenome (GOLD analysis project Ga0154020, IMG submission 109709) | Active sludge microbial communities from wastewater, Klosterneuburg, Austria - Klosneuvirus_20160825_MG | ecosystem: Engineered > WWTP > Aerobic digester > Activated sludge | place... | reverse complement strand
TAACCTGGAACAACCGTCCGATGTGGCAGCGCGCATGGCTGATCGTACACCTGATCGTCATGTTCAGCCTCTTTGGTTACGCAATCTTCCAAAGCTAGTTGCAGAGAACAGAGATACAGAGATACGGAGATACAGAGTTACGCAGTTACCTACCTAAGGCGTATCTCCGTATCTCCGTATCTCCGTATCTATCGGACTACATAATGCTGAATAACATAGATGCAACTATCCTCGATATACGTGATACCTGCAGCAGCGCATTTGGAGGCGCCGTGTTTGCTCGTGATACCTTGTTGAAGCCAGATGCAGGACACGTCTCCATGGCTTGATCGGCGTTTGATAGCTTCATCGATAATGGCGTCTGTATCCTCTGACGGACGAAAGACATTGACGATATCGATGGTGAAGGGGACGTCTGAAAGTGTTTCCACCACCGACACGTTCTCCACGGCAGGTGTGGCGAATGGATTGACGCCGATGACGTTGTATCCTGCATTGGCCATGAACAACGGGATATCGTGTGCGGACTTGCCGGGACTGCGCGAAAGTCCTACCACGGCGATGTTCTTTGCTGCCCGCAGTGTTTCTATTGCTAGGGTGAGTTCTGGTGTCATTGGATCAGATGAGCGTGCGTAGCATTACCACGCTCTCATAGTTTGTAAATGGTCGCCAATCACACGTACCAACAACTGCATAGCCCCATCGCTTGTACATTGCAATGAGATGTTCTGCTGCATTGGCAGTGTCGAGTGCAACACGTGTTGCACCCTTTTGCATTGCATGAGTCACCGCATGGTCATGCAAGGCGCGACCTATGCCCTTGCCTGCATGTTCGGGGAGTACAGCGAACTGATTCAAGATCCACGTGGTTGGGTGACGATAGAATTCCACCTCGGACTCCGGGTCCGGCGGACGGATCGTTACCGTGCCAACGATCACACCATCGAGTACGGCTACAAACCCAGCCCCCTTGTTGAGTCGGTCTAGGGTGTCTTTTGCGGACTGGTGCGTTCCCCAAAACCGAAGTCCATTCACGGCAAGTACGGCGTAGCCTTTGTGAATGACGTCTGTGATACGCTCTATGTCATCGTCATCATGAAAGGGGCGGATCAAATCCATCATGAGAATTAGGGTATTTTTCGGGTGGGCACATGTACACTTGGGAGTACCAAACTATGACATCACGATCTCGTTTCTCAGCATTCCGCGATGCCGTCAATGCGCAGGAGAGCAACCCCCTCGACACGGTTGTCATCGTTCTCATTCTGCTCTCCGCCGTGGTGGTGGGGTTGGAGACCGTGCCGAGTATCTACAATGCGGTGCCGGGACTCTTTGCGTGGCTTGACCTCTTGATCGTGGTTGCCTTTGGACTCGAGATCGGAATCAAGATGGCCTTTCGCTGGCCACGTCCATGGGACTATCTCAAGGATGCTTGGCACATCTTTGATGTAGTGATCTTTGTTCTGACGTTGTTGCCATACGTTGTCTATGATGAGCAGGGGGCGCTCGGAGCAACACTTGCGCTTCGTGCATTGCGCCTTGCCCGCTCCTTCCGAGCCTTGCGTGTGTTACGGCTGGCCACGGAACTCAAGGGTGTACGAGTGGTGATCGAGACCCTGTTGCGTTCCATCCCCCAGCTGACGGTTGTGGCCATTCTGCTTGGATGTATCGTCTACACCTATGCGGTGATGGGCTATAACCTCTTCCATACCAATGATCCCGAGAACTTTGGTACGCTTGGACTGAGTCTGTTGGCGATGTGTCAGTGTGCCGTTGGTGACTTTGCCGAGATCATGCACACACAGATGAACGCACCTGAGGGATATCCCATCCTCTCACCTCTCTTCTTCCTGTCCTTTGTCCTCATAGCCGGTCTCACCATCTTGAACTTCTTTGTGGGCACCATCCTCTCCGAGTTGGAGTCCGTGCGCGAAGAAGAATCCGAGCAAACCACAGACATCCAGCAAATGCAGGAGCAACTCCGCCAGATGCAAGAAACGCTCGTCAGGATCGAAAAACGAGGGGTGTAGGATACACTCCGGGAGAGTAAGACACCGGGAGTGACTCCGGGAGAGTATGGCGCCGGGAGTGACTCCGGGAGAGTAAGACGCCGGGAGCGACTCCGGGAGAGTAACACGCCGGGAGCGACTCCGGGAGAGTAAGACACCGGGAGTGATTTGTCGCAAAATGGCATCAGAGTTGCCATAATGCATTGCAAAATGGCATCAGAGTTGCCATATTGCGACCATGCCAATGATGAAACACCGGATATTGAAGCCCCCTACCGGCAGCTTTTTCTTGCTTGGTCCACGAGGAACTGGTAAGTCCGTATGGGTACGAAGCACGTTTCCAGACGCAATGTTCATTGACCTGCTCGACCCGGAAGTGTATCGTCTGTATGCGGCCAGACCTGAGCGGCTGAGAGAAAGAATCGCAGCAGAGCCGCACGTGCAAACCGTGGTGATCGATGAGATCCAGAAGTTGCCGGTCTTGCTAGAAGTAGTCCATCAAGTGATCTCATCGGGCCCACCGATCAGATTTGTCCTAACCGGTTCCAGCGCTCGGAAACTGAGAAGAGGAAACGTGAATCTGCTTGGAGGTAGAGCATCGCAGGTCTCGATGCATCCGTATTTGGCCTCAGAGATGGGTGACACCTTTGCATTGGAATCTGCGCTGGAGAATGGTCTTGTTCCCATCGTTGTTGAGTCTGATTCACCATCAGAGACACTTCGAGCATACACATCGCTGTACATCAAGGAAGAGGTGTTTGCAGAAGGCCTGGTTCGAAACACAGAACACTTCTCCCGCTTTTTGGAGGCGATCAGTTTCTCACATGGTGAGGTGTTGACGATCTCGAATGTTGCGAGCGAGTGTGGTGTAAGCAGAAAGACCGTTGAGAACTACATACAGATCATGGAAGATCTCATGTTGGCATATCGTGTACCGGTGTTTACTCGGCATGCAAAACGAGAGTTGGTGGGTCACCCCAAGTTCTACTTCTTTGATACCGGCGTGTTTCGGTCTCTGCGTCCTGTAGGTCCACTAGATGATCGGTCGGCGATAGGTGGACATGCTCTTGAAGGGCTTGTTGCCCAACATCTCCGCGCCGCATGCGACTATGCAGCCGATGGTAGGCAGCTCTATTATTGGCGCACTCGTACTGGTATTGAAGTTGACTTTATTGTGTATGGACCAGATACTCTTGAAGCATACGAAGTAAAAAGCACCGACGTGGTACGTGATGCAGATCTGAAGGCCCTACGAGCCTTTGTTGAGGAATACCCAGGTACCACAGCAACATTACTCTACCGCGGCAGGGAACGCCTTGTTCGACATGGGATAACGATCGTTCCGATAGAGCAATGGATGGAGAGCGTCGCTTAGTCCATCTTCATGGCAACAGTTGTTCTGGCAACGCCGGATGACGTAACGTCAACTTCTACCTTGCGCATAGAGAGAACATGAACAAGTTCATCGATCTGTTCTGTGAGATGTCCGGGTACACGCTCTATACGAACACGTGTAGGTGCAGAGCCCCCTTCGAACATCTCTGATATCACAGTCCGAAGTGCAGTTTCCGAGGACGCTGGGTCTTCGTAGATCGAAAAACCAAAGATCTGCTCGCCATTCTTTGACGTAGTGATGCCGTTTAGTCTGCAATGGTGGGTTCGTATGTCTGTATCAAGCAATGAGAGGGTGTTGACCGATACGTTGCATCGAATGAATGTACGAGGCTGAACGTCCTTGCAGCATCGAAACTGCATGGTGGCAGTCTCTTGTGGAAGGGTGTTTTGCGAGGCATTGTCGAAGACAAGGCTTCCAATCATCACGTCCCGACAGTTCAAAATGTTGAGGTAGATGAAGGACGTGCTTGAACATGTAAGGTCCATCTCAACACTTCGCACGATGGTCCGTGGAGTTGCGCGATACTTCCGCACGGTTCCATTGCTGGCACGGAAAAAGGTAAGTGTTGTGTCTTCCTTGGTGAGTCCAAATTCATCAGCGCCGGTATTGATCCCATCGCCGTAGTTATAGGGAGATAGCCATTTGTATTCATCGATGATTGCGTAGTAGTGAAGGGGCGAGTAGTACACATCCACACCGCCGAGTCCGGGTAGTGAATTCGATGCCAGGTACATTGTATCACTCGTTTGATTAAAGGCCGTATCCGAACGGTAGAACTCTATACCGTCCACTTCATACATCGTCAGCTTCGGCAATGACCTTGCCTTGACATGTGCGGCATCTTCAAAGATCTCGACCACATCCCACATCGAACAACACGCATCCCACAGCTCTACCTGTTGCGCCCCATGCTCTTGATCCACGCGCAGGTTGGGAATGGAATGCAACACCTCTTGACGGATGCTATCTCGCACCGACTGTTCAGTAGCCGCCCCATAGGCCACACGCAGTCGATACAGGTTCACCGCTTGCTGCTCTGCGGTTGGGCCATCGGCAGCAAGAGTGAGGAAGGAGGCGATGAGGAGGGAGAGCATGGATAACCATGTTATTTAGGAGGTAGGTTCCTAAAATACAAGGATGGGCATCACACCAATCCCTTATGGTGCTGCTACATGGACTTCGCGTTGTTTACGTTACTTTTACTCGTGATCCGCATTCTGCTGATATCGCTAGTGCTTCTGGTCCAGACGCCTTTTGTTGTCTCGGCGCAGCTTATTGTGCATGATGTGCATTTCTATGTGCGCCCGCTGAGTGCAGATTCAAACCTATCCTTCACCAAGAGGCTCTCGTCAGATGAGTTTCGTGAGCGACTTGCAGGCGATATAAGGCTCGATGCGATACAATTAAGGGTGATAATCAAATGTACGAGCGAAACACCGATCGACACTACTCGAGTTCGCTATCGTATCACAAATGATGCAACTGGTAAAATTGTCTATAACACGAGTAGGTGGATCACGCTTGAAGCGTTACAAGACACTCTGAACTCTGGCATGAGCCTTTGTGATTCAAATGGTAGAGCTGTTCCTTTAACAACCCGCACGTATGCTATGGCTCCTGATGAATTCGTTATTGTCAGGATGCCGCCATTCGAACCTGCAGAGTTTCTCGATGACGTCATTGGTAGACTGTCATTCGATGCAATTGCACTTGATGCCAAGGACACAGTTCGCCACCTTGCATACAAGGTGAGGAGACTGTCTAGATTTACATTCCCGGATCTGTCTCCGTACACGTCATCGTTGAGCATAATGAGATCGTCAGGAGCCATAATCCCTTCACCTGTGATGTTTGTCAATGGCGGGACAACTGTCTCCTCGTTTGAGAAGACTGGTCAAACGTTGCATCGTAACACCAAATATGAGCACGTATCGAATTCGGACTCGCTTCTAAACCCCGTTATCCGTTTCGATCGGCGAAATGAACAAGGAGCCCCGTATCAAGGGGTTGTTACTGGCGACACTCTCACTTCCTTCCCGATTAACCTTTCACGTTTATCATCGGCTACGCTTTCGATCTCTGCACGCCGCGCATATCCGCATGGGTTAACACACCGACGATGGATGAACGACACGCTGTATGGTCCGGAGCCAACATCAATGTGGGAGAACATTGAATATCCCGGTGACAGTCTTGTTGTCGTGCTTCTCAAGCCATCACCGGATCAACTCAATGGCATTATCAACACCGTTGATTCAAACTGGATTGAACAACCGGTAATGAAAACCGCGTTGGCCATGCGAGAGCCTAACTATCAGGATCGGTTTGATGTGTTCACAATTCCAATCCCCGACTCGATACTCAAGAGTCCTAATGATGGGGCTCGCAATTTCCGATTTCGCATTATGCTGAAGGCAACTGCACGAACTGCCTACGATGATGATGATCCATGGGACGTAGATCGGATAGATGTCCTTGTTGATGATCAACGAGATCTCAGCATCAGTGATGTTGAAGTGCCCCTTGCCTATAGCGTTATTCCATACAAACAAGCGGCATTGGCTCCACTGCGAGTACGGTTGGTGAATCATACGCAAAACCAGCATCGCAGAGTGCGATTGCGGGTAGAGGCATACTCAGTTCGGGACACCTTGAAACGCACTGTCATCGAACGCTTCGTTGACTCCTTCAATGGTCTTGAACAACGCACGATCGATATGCCACCATTCAACCTTTCTGCGGTGACAACATCCGATAGCGATACCGTGATCCTCAAGGCAATGATCTACGAGGGGAATGACACATCGTATGTAGACGAGGTGATACACAACAATACCATCTACAGAAAACTACCCGTCCACCTTAGTAGAAGCCTTGCCTACGACAACTACGAATCAGAGGGGCATCACGTTGTTGCTCAGGAAGCAGGTCGGGCAAACAGCTTTGGTCTGCGTGCGCCGGGTGGGAATCGGAATGACGATTCTATTTCTCGATACGGAGGTACAGATTCACCAGCAAACACTGAGCCTGGTGGTGTCTCTATGTCGTTTACGGTGAGTCAGCGCGACACGATCTTCGGCTACCAATTCGCCTTCGATAGAGATGAGCCACGTCAGGCAACTTGTTTTGTGACCCTCGTACGATTCGTACAAAGTTCATATCAGCAGATCACCGATGCTTCGTTAACACTACAACCTGGTCGCGACGATTCTGGTGTTGTGACTGATACAATCGGCACGTATTCACTTCCTGTACCAATTGCTCTAGAGCCAGGTACCTATAAGCTCACCCTACATCAAGTCACGCATGAAGGTCTCAATCTTTGCGCCACATCAGCACGGGCTGGAGTAGTAGTGCAGACGGCCATTGACAGAGATCCGGAGCTTGGTGCAGAGATCATTGCCGACCCAAGTTGGTTCGTTGATACTGCACAACCATCTTTTCCATTCCGATACGAAAGCACTACAGCGACTGGTCGAATCTTTGTTGGTGACCATGCCTACCGCAGCTACACATATGGCGACTTTGGCGGAAGGGTCAACGGAGCCTTCACATTCAGAAGAGGGACATTCGTTCCCGTGATGCGTGTTATTCTTGGACATCGCTCAGACTCCATCCCAACCTCTGTTGATGCCGTAGCGGTGGCGAACAATGCGCCCCTTATCTCACAATATCCAAACCCAGCATCCTCAGTACTCACTACTTCTGTGATAGGGGGCGGAGAGATTGATGTGAGCATCATTACCATGCAAGGCGAACGTATTATCAGTCAGAGAATACGATCAACTGCAGACATTGATGTGTCGATGCTTGCATCGGGTCAATACCTCATCCATGCAAGTGATGGTCGTAGGTCACATACGCAGACATTCTGTGTGATGCGGTGAGGGATGGTGATGGTTGATGTCCATGTGTTTGAAAAAGTACTACCTTAAAGCCATGGACACAAGCATGTTGCTAGAGGGTGCTATCATTGGTTTGCTGATCGCTGCCCCAGTGGGGCCGATCGGCGTACTTTGTATAAAGCGAAGTCTTGCCAATGGGCCAATTGTGGGATTCACTACAGGGTTAGGGGCTGCCACAGCTGATGCCTGTTATGGGGCGATCGCTGCATTTGGCTTGACCTTTGTTTCAGAGTTTATCACCGGGCATCAAACCGCGATACAGGTACTTGGTATTCTCTTCCTTACCTACTTGGGCGTAACGACCTTCTCAGAAGCACCGTCGCTTGAAGAACAACGTAACGCTAGTGGGAGGGGTTTGCTCGTTGTTTACGCTACTACCGTTCTCCTCACGCTGACGAACCCGGCAACGATCGTCTCATTTGCAGCCATCTTCGCGGGCTTCGGGATCACAACGTCAACATCATATATAGGCGCTGTCCTGCTGGTTGCCGGCGTGTTTATCGGATCTGCTTTTTGGTGGCTTATCCTAAGCAACGGCGTTGGCCTTCTACGAACCAGAGTTAATCACAATGTCCTGGTGTGGGTAAACAGGATCTCTGGGATCGTGATCCTTGGTTTTGCCATTGCATTGTCAATACGACTAGCGTTTAGTTGAGAGTTCGTGAATGCATTGACTACGGGCTGGTTACGTGATCTATTAATTCCTCTACTCATCCAGCGATCGCCTTACGCCATCTCCGGAAGTGTATCACGCCAAATGCTGCGGCAATGAACAGTCCCGGAAGGCCGGTTGTGAGGTCATCGCTTCCCATTGCCAAGTACTGTAGGATCGAGATATACACTCCCATGCTAATGCCTGCCGTGACAGACTTAGCAATGACGACGGATCTTGGCAATCGAAGTTCTTCAAGAAGTTCTTCTTCTCCCGTTAGCACACCATAATATGCGAGAATGCTCTCGTAAGTGACGAAGATGGCTATCAATACAAAGGCAAGCGTTAAGGTAACTGTATGCCAGGCTTCGCTTTCTGAAATGTATCGGCCGTAAAGAGCAATCAGGAGAGCTAAGACTGCTACTATCAACATTGTCCGAAAAGCTGCTCTGTGACGCAGCGTCTGCAGCACTTCGTCACCTTTTGCCGTCCGCGCTAACTGATCATCAAAGACATCATATAGCCAGCTAGTCATGGGTTCCTCTCAGAATGAAGATCGACTCTATTGAACAATCCAGCTCGAGCGCGATAAGCAGAGCAAGTTTGATTGAAGGGGAGATCGAGCCGTTCTCTATGTAATTGATGGACTGGCGACTCACGCCAATGCGCTGAGCAAGCTCACCCTGAGTCAACCCCTTTTCCTTCCGGTGCTCTCGCACAGAACAGATCAATTCGAATGCCATTGTCAAATATAGTTGACATTTTTTGGAATGCAAAAGGGATGGCAATTTTTACAGAAAACAGGGAAAACAACCTAGAAACAACGAAAAAGCCCCTTACGCTGAAAGTGCTGTAAGAGGCTGAATCTTAGGATATTTAGCGGAATTACGGGAAACCGTGAGAAACCGCGGGGTGGTCAGGGAGGGACTCCAACCCTAGCCTGTAGAGCCTATGGGATAGGGGATGCAAAAAGGGATGGCAGAAAAGGGATGGCAAAATGTACATTATGCCGTGGGTAAGTCTATCGTTTGTAGCTCCATAGGGGTTCCAAACTTCGAGTAATAGTGACGACCGATATATTCAAACAACTCCATGACCGACGTAATGTCTACAACGCGAATCACGATTCCAATTCTCGTTTCTTCTCCTGAAGCAAAGTCGACAAGATAGACGCTAACCAATCCTATGTCTATGCTGGTCCCATCTATGTAGATCCTGTATCTACTTAACCTATCGTGGTTGGGTACATACTCGGAAAGTGCCTGTCTAGTTCTTCTAAACCACACATTGACTATACCTTTAGCATGCTCTGAGATAGACGAATCAATTTCTGGTGGTGGTACATCGCGGATCAAGGACTTCTTTTCAACAAAGGTTGCAAGCCTATCGTTACCATAACTGACACGGATTAGAACCAGAGGTGAATCAGCATCAAAGTAAATGATCTGCTCTTGCTCCTTTAACACGGAGATGACTGTAGACTCATTCTGAATCATTGAGAAAACTTCTTTCTGTTGTTCCACTGTCTCCATAGGAATGTTTAGTAGGGGCGCTGGACACTCTTCAGTGAGTGGATCTTGAGAGAACCACAGTTCATGTCTACTGAAACTTGGCATGAATGCCTCTAAAGTTTGGTGAATTCGGGTAAACTACAAATCAATAGTAGGCATCCTAGTTCATTTTACATTGATAGATAACCTAGTCGATGCCTTGATACCAAGGTCTCTGTGCTTGTTTGTAGTGTCGTGAGACTATGTTTGCCCTATGCAATCTCGTTTATTCTCCGGAGTATGGTTATGACTAGGCTTCCAATTGTTTTTCTGATTGTACTGTTCAGTGTTGCGACTGGTACAGCCCAGCAACAGTTTTCACCAAAGACCTTTACATGTGCTTCAGATACAGCACATCTTGTGTGGGATCGAGCCTTGTACCATGTCGCTTTAAAGTCTCACATGGTTATCGTTGGGCTTACAGATTCTACGATAGTGACTCGTACAAACACAAAGCACCTAGCTGGATTGGTGATTACCAGAACTCGACAAGGGAAGCTCGTACTCCATACCATTAGGGGCGTAGGTGGAGGAGGTGATAGCGGATTCGACTATTCTTATGAAACAGAGGCCGCAGAAATGGCCTTAAGGTATATGCAGTTTGGGCCTGTAAAAAAGTGAAAGTCAGCCAGCCGTGATTGCTACCAGAGTTCAACTATACCATTTTCGCGCCCGCGTGATGGTGTCGGATATTAGACCAATTAGTTCACTTAGAACATTTTCGCGCGCGCGTTCTGGTGTCACATAACTCCGGAATCGTGCCTGCAATGGAAACATAACGGGTATTATGTAAAGTGTTCGCGTAAAGGCATGGTATATATAGACTTACAGATACAGCCGTTTTTACGGGTTTCGAGACGTGTAACAAATGACCCATATTTGCGAACATTCGGAACAAAGGGAACTATTTACGACCTTTGACGGGGTGCAAGGTTCAACCCTTGTTTGACTGGCCCCCTATAGTTTCCCTACACCATGGCAAAACCCCTTCCGTTATGACCACTGAAAGCCCAACCCCTGACCCTGAACAGCTTGTAAGCCTTGCCTATGCCTCGAAGGTCCTCAGCGTTACCCCTATGACCCTTCGCCGTTGGATCATTGCGGGTACGTTTCCAGCTCACAGGATCGGCAAACTCTACAAAGTTCGTGCCTCTGATCTCTCTCAATACTTGGAGGCTTCCAAGGTTGGGGGCATTGGTGAGGACCGTTCACCTGTTTAGTGTTCGTTCACTTCCAACACCCCCAGAACCTGAACATTTGAACAGTAAACACCCCCGTTTACGAAGGGGCTTCGATAGCTTGTGAGACTTGCTCAACAACAGCGGTTCCGGAAATAGGATCTACAGGGTCATTTTGTGGTAGTGTTTCAACCTCTCCCGTATCCTCCGATTCGTCGGACGATTCCAAACCGCTATTGGCCCTGCTCACAATGTTGGAAATCGTAGCTGGGGATATACCTAGAGACTCGGAGATCTTCCGATACGAAACACCTGATCGTACCAATGCGAGGACCTTGCTATCACGAAGGGTTCTATTCTCAGACTTCCGTTCCCGTTGTTGTGGCATTGGGGCATCACACCATACGGGGCCTGTCTCCGACATAACAAACCCTAGGGGTTCGGGTGCTTGCATGAAGTTGTTCTTCGTACACGTTACCCGTTTCGTATCAGGACGGCGCAAATCGGGGCAGTCAAGTTGAACCACGATACGAGGGTACTGCAACTGCGAACCACTACCGCGAACCTGAGACATATTCGGGGCATCAGTAGAGAACCCTTGCTTGTTGACGTGGTGAGTCAGAAACAGGGGCTTGTTGGTCTTTGTTGCAATCTGGGTAATAGCCTGAACGACCTTACCAACCCCCGTTTCGTTCTCGTTCGCATTGTGTCCCCCAGAAAGGGAGTCAACAACGATTGCCACAATGTTTGGATACCCCGCAACCCTTGTGATAATGTCGAGAGTTTCCTTTGCCATCAGATTAACAGGGTTCCCATCGGTCTCCTTTGTATAGATCGTATGGATACGGTCTGTGCCTATTCCCATTTGCTTCGCTCTCGGAATGTTGAGCGGTTCGCCCCCTTCCGTTTCAACCCAAAGGATTCCAGCGTCTTCGATAGGTTGAACATACTCCGTTCCATCGGGCCATGTACCGCCGTAAATCAGTGTTTTACACCATGCCATTGTAAGGAATGACTTACCCATTCCCGGAGG
>Ga0154020_10008750_pt1 | contig 11724 bp, 5 predicted proteins | sample Klosneuvirus_201_FD_109709 | JGI IMG/M metagenome (GOLD analysis project Ga0154020, IMG submission 109709) | Active sludge microbial communities from wastewater, Klosterneuburg, Austria - Klosneuvirus_20160825_MG | ecosystem: Engineered > WWTP > Aerobic digester > Activated sludge | place... | reverse complement strand
AGGGTTGAAATATTAGAAATTTTAAAAGGTGTAGATGATAAATAAAAAGGATAATATTCTTAAAGTGATGAATATGAAAAAGACATATAAATTTTTGTTTCAGTTTATTTTATTTGCTTTCTTTGTTTTTAGCTCTAAATCAGTCTATAGCAGTCATATTGTAGGTGGCGAAATGACTTATCGATGTTTAGGAATTACTAAAGATCAAGTAAAGATTCAGGTAAGATTTACTTTACGGCGGGATTGTTTCAATGGAAGTCCAGAAGCAGAATTTGACAGTATCGCTCATGTAGGAATATTTAATTCAAGTGGTAAAATACTACGTGAATTAGGTAAATATGGCGTAATACAAATGCCTTTTAACAAAGACGACACTTTAAATGAAATTCTAAAGACAGAATGCGAAGTGGTAGGAGGTGATGTATGCGTTCATACGACCACATACTTTGCTACTATTACTTTACCATTTAGACAAGGGGGGTATATATTTGCTTATCAGAGATGTTGCAGAAATAAAACCATTACCAATATTGTCGAACCAGAACTACAAGGGGCTACATATTCACTTGTAGTTACTGAAGATGCACTTCGTTATTGTAACAGCAGTCCAACATTCGGGGAATGGCCTGCTATATATGTTTGCGGTGATAGGCCTATATCCTTTAATCATGCTTCAAAAGACTTAGAAGGTGATTCTCTAGTTTATACGCTATGTGAACCCTATTCAGGAGCTGATACGGCCAATGCTAAACCATCCACACCTCCAGGTCCACCTTATGCCCCAATAGTTTACAAAGCCCCATACAGTTTATTGAACTTACTCGGAGGATTTCCTGAATTAAGAATTGATCGATTTACAGGTTTATTAACCGGCCAACCAGATAAAGGTACCACTGGACAATTCCTTGTTGGTGTTTGTGTCAATGAATATAGAAATGGAAGATTATTGTCACAAACTAGAAGGGATTTCCAGTATAATGTACGAATCTGCACTACAAATCCTGTTTCTACTTTTGAACCCGATCAAGATGTTTTGTGTCAAGGAGATCGAACCGTATTGTTTACAAACAAAAGTATAAATGCAAAAGAATTTACATGGTTTTTTGATTACCCTAATACCACACCATTTGCTAAAGATACGAATCCAAGTTTTACTTTTCCTAAATCTGGTAAGTATACTGTAGCCTTAGTTTCAAGAAGGGCTAAGGATTGTATAGATACGTCATACAAAGATATTTATGTGTTTGATTCGACTCAATTAGGAGCTAATTTCGATATAGCATATGGTTCATGCGATGATTCTATAAACATTAGTTTGAAGAATAAATCATTTGATTCATTACTCAATATAGTCAAATGGGATTGGAATGCTACAGTGGGCGGAAAAGATTATCAATCAAATGATGTAGATCCAATTTTTAATTTTCCGGATACAGGTAAGTTGCATATCAAATTAATTGTGACATCTTCCGGAGGATGTTTAGATTCATTAGAAAAAGAAGTTTATGTCAATAGATTGAAACCTAATTTTCCAGCCTCATCAATACCCATTTGCATCGGAGAAAAAACGAAAATTATTTCAAATCCAGATAATCGATTTAAATATACCTGGTCTCCGGGCGAAGGCTTAAGTTGTGTGGATTGTCCTGATCCTATAGCTAATCCAGACAGTACCAGAATGTATTATGTAACGGTTACGGATGGCCAATGTACTGAAATAGATTCTGTTACCATTAAGGTTTCAACATTACTCGATATCGATATTCAAGCAGATTCAATTATTTGTAAAGATTCTGTTTCTTTAAGAGGAATAGGTGGTGTAGAACAAACCATTGAATGGTCCAATTTAAATGATTTTTCAAATATAATTCAGAGTGGGTCTTTTAATTTAAATACGGTAGTATTAGATAAACAAACATTCTATATCAGAGCGAAAAGTCAATTTAATTGCCCTGGAAATGACAGCATTACCATTACCAATAAAAAAGTAAAAACAAAATTAATCACCAAGGATGTTAAGGCTTGTGAACAAGATACCTTTACATTAACAATAAATAATGAAGTTCCTGAACAAATGCTTGATTATCGTTGGACCCCGAGTACTTATATTTTATCTGGTCAAGGCACTACAACGATTAAAGGCTTAGTTCAAAAATGTGAAGACCAAACTTTTTATATTAATACTGAAAACGAATTCCAATGCAGAGCGAATGATACGGTACATGTCGATATCATTTGCAAACCTTTAGTGGATTTCGCAGTAGATAAAAATTGTGATAAAACACTAGTTAGTTTCATTAATCAAAGTGATAAGGGAAGTTATTTTTGGGATTTTGGAGACAACAATACAAGCACAGACAAAGATCCTCTTCATGATTTTAAAAAAACGGGTAGATATCTTGTTACACTCAAAATTAAAGGTGAGTGTAACAATGAGATTACAAAAGTTATAGATGTTGGATTTATTAAAGTAAACCTTAATGATACCATATTAAGTTGTAATGGTGAACCGGTCCACATCAATCCTAATCCAGATTTAAACTACAAGTATCAATGGTTTCCAGCCACAAATTTGGATGATGCCAATATTCCAAATCCTTTGGCTGATGTAGACACTACAACAACTTATAAAGTAAGAATCTCTGATCCTATTTTTTCGGACTGTTTTATTGAACGTGCAGTAACCATATTTGTACCGCCAGCAATAGATTTAAAAATCAATAGTGATACCGTACTCTGTTATTCAGATACGATAAACCTTCAGGCTACTACCAAATTTTCAACAAAAGTAGAATGGTATAATCGTGTTTTACAATTTTTAGGCGATGGATATCAATTAAAAAGACAAGTTTCTGATTCAGGATATATTTATGCCTATGCTACAGATCGTTATGGGTGCTCAGAAAATGATTCATTTAAGGTGATTCCAATTAAAACCAAATATGATCCATTACTTCCTTTTGATTTGTGTCCAGGCGCGGATCGGACTATAGAATTTAAAACACTTAATAGCCACCGATACACTTTTAATTGGAGTCCAACAAAATACATTGTTACCGGTGAAAAAACCAATCGAATCATTGTAAAACCCGTTGATACAACTGTATTTTATGTAGATTTTGTTAATGAATATGGCTGCGCATACCGGGATAGTGTTCAAATTAATATCAGTAAATTTGATCCTCCGTTAGTCGCTTATGCTGAAGAAGACACTATTTATTTAGGCCAATCCACGGTACTGCACGTAAATAGAGATTACAAAAATTATAATTGGATCATTCCTTATGGCTTAAGTTGTACAGATTGTACAGATCCAATCGCAACTCCGGATAATTCTATACTATATTCAGTTGAGGCAGTCAACGAAGATGGTTGTATAGAGCGTACTGATGTAAGAGTCATAGTTATTAGACCTAAATGTGACGAATCAGACGTTTATATTTCAAACATCTTTTCGCCTAATGGTGATAGACTTAATGATGAATTTAGAATTCGAAGTAACTTCCTCAAAGAAGTTGAAATGGTCATTTATGATCGATGGGGTGAAAAGATATTTGAAACATTTGATCTTAATCATTGGTGGGATGGGACCTATAAAGGATCTCAATTACCTCCGGATGTATATGCATATTACTTTAAAGTCAGGTGTGTAGATGATCAAACCTATTCTAAAAAGGGTAATGTTACAATAGTGAGATAATTTTGTAATAGAATGAGTTTTGTTTAATATATTTGTGATACCAAACTCATGAAATCAGACCTAATTTAGCAGGCCTGAAAACCGATATACTTAGAACCTAATTCCTGCTGGAATGGTTTAGTTTTTATGTTTAACTAATGGTATTGACTGATAATCAGTTGATTGTATTTTGTTAACCTAAAACGACAACCTGTGATTAATCAAATTCGCTCTATTCTAGCATGTTGTATTGCTTATTTATGTTTATTTAGCACAACCAATGGTCAGGATATCCATCATTCCCAATTCTATACATCCCCACTCAATGTAAATCCAGCCCTTACTGGAGTTTTCAATGGAGATTGGAGGGCCGCAGCTAATTTTCGGAGTCAATGGTTCGTTGATGATTTAGTACAATACATGACTTTTACTGGATCATTTGATAAACGATTCTATCCTAAAAAATGGACTTCAAAGGGAATGTGGAATGGGGGAGTACTCTTCAACTACGATCAAGCAGGAGATTCAAAGTTGAGTTTAGGTCATTTAGGGGTTAGTGTCTCCTATGCTTACCCAATCAATGCGCATAATATCCTTTCAATTGGTGGTTTAATTGGTTTATCCCAACGAAAATTTGACCAGGAAAAACTAACTTGGGATTCTCAATGGTCAGGAACTGGATTTGATCCAAGTCGGTCTACTAATGAAAATTTCGACAATACATCTAACACCTTTGCTGATTTATCCGCTGGAATCAATTATCGATGGCAAAAATCACGCAGGACTAAAGTAGATTTAGGGGTAGCTACTTATCATTTGAATAAACCAGAGCAAAAGTTTTTTAATCAATCCGATGCTTCCAAACTTCCAATTAGACTAAACATCAATCTAATGCCAAGTATTAAACTGAGTTCAAGATTTGATTTATTGTTACATGGTCAGTACCAAAATCAAAAACCTTATGAAGAAACAGTAATTGGTGGTTATGGTAAAATCTATTTATCAACACAAAGAGGCAAAGAATTTGCGCTTCTATTGGGAATAGCTGATAGATTAGGTGACGCGTTGATACCTAAAATAGCCGTGGAATATAACAGTTGGTATGCCGGAGTCAGTTTTGATATCAACACTTCCTCATTTAAAGAAGCTACTAATGGTCGCGGAGGACCTGAGTTTTCATTAATCTACACTTTTGCAAAATCTCGACCTTTATCTCAATTAAAGGCTTGCCCTATTTTTTAATTTTTAGATATTAATCTCATGAAAAGAATTATAATACCTTTCATCATATTGTTTATAGTTGCAAGTTTATCGGCTCAAAACCCAAGTTTAAAATCTGTTTTAAGTACAGCAGAAAAATCCATGGCAGCAAAAAATTATTATGATGCATTGGATAAATATCAAGAAGCATTAAAATTTAATGCTGATCAAATTGATAATCTGTTTAAAGCAGGGGAAGCAGCCCGATTACACGGAGCATACAAAATTTCAAGCCAGTATTATGATCTAGTTTTAAAACATAGTGATAATGGAAAATATCCATTGGCCGGGTTTTGGTTAGGTCAAGTCAAGCAATTTCAAGGTGACTACGAAAATGCTCAACTTGCTTATACCAGTTACAAAACTGAACATTCAGGCGAGGATCCATATTATACTGCACTTGCTGAAAAAGAAATCAAAGCTTGTGAATGGGCAAAGCAGCAAGTTAAAAATCCCGTTAAAGGAACTACCTTAACCAATATGGGCGAAAAGATCAATTCTCAATTTTCTGATTTTGCCCCTACGCCTTTTATGGATGAGCTTTATTATTCTTCACTACGATTTGAAAACAAAGTAAATGTCAGCTTGCCAAAACGTAATTTGGGTGGACTTCTTCGTTCCAAGAAAGGTGAGGAGGGATTTCGATTTGGTGAAGAACAATTAAAATTTCCAGGAAAAACCGTAGCCAATTCCTCACTCAATTATAAAAATAACAAAGTATGTTTTACAGTTTGTGAAGATATCAATTACCATGACAAAAGATGCGATCTATACATGGCAACTGTTGACAAATCAGGTCTATGGCTAGACCCAATAAAACTACCAGAATTTATTAATATAGCTACTTCAACTCAAACACAACCTAACCTTACATATAACCCGGAATTAAAAAAGGAAATCCTTTATTATGCATCAAACAGAGAAGGAGGTAAAGGTGGATTCGATATTTGGTTTTCCATTATAGATGATGCTGGAAATTATTCTGAACCTGTAAATTTAACAGAAATAAATACAGCACAAGATGATGTAACTCCATTCTATTTTGCGAGCACTAAAACATTTTATTATAGTTCAAAAGGACATCTTGGACTTGGGGGGTTGGATGTTTATAGTGCCAAGGCAACGGTTGATGGATGGACCATTAAAAACATGGGTGCTCCATTAAATTCAAGTTTTGACGATCTGTATTTTATTAAAGCTCAAAATGGAACTGACAATTATCTTGCATCAAACAGAACAGGATCCATCTTTTTAGATGATGCCAATGAAGCATGTTGTCTTGATTTATACAAAGTAAGTATTTTGCCATGTGAGATTAAGCTTATATCCATGGTATTCGATGCAGCTACTTTAGATTCATTAAAGGGAGCTACATTAAAACTTTATGATGTTAAAGAACCGAATTCAAGTCCGATTATCATTACAAAGGACATGTCTAATTTGTTTGAATTTCCAATAAGTTGTGAAAAAGAATATAGACTAGAAGCATCTAAGCCTGGATATACTACAGAAACCATAACATTTTTAAGTGGCCGACCAGGTGAATTTACTGAAATTCTTAAAAAAATATATTTAAAGAGAGCTAAAATCCAATTAGATGCACTCACCTTTGACAAGCAATCAGGAGATGAATTAAATGGCACAACAGTAGTTTTGTACGATCTTACAGATCCAAAAATTCCACCTGTTTCATTAACTAATCTCAGTACAAATTTATCCCAATTCGAAGTTGTCAATTGTCATGAATACAGATTAGTCGCTACAAAAACAGGTTATGCCAGTGTCATAAAAGATTTTAAAATTGATTGCAACCAGATTGATAAAGTTATTCAGAAATTATACTTGGATAGAGAATTATATAGCATGTTGCCTTTAGCGCTATATTTTGATAATGACAGGCCAAACCCTTCCTCTTTATCTAAAACAACTTCTTTAACTTATACTCAAACCTATAATTCTTATTATTTAAGAAAAGGAATATTCACACTTAAATTCAAAAAATTATTCAATAAACAAGAACAAGATAGCGCTGTAACAGCAATGGATAAATTCTTTGAAAAAGATGTAAAGGGCGGCAAAGAAAAATTAGATTTATTTTTGGGTATACTTGAATTAGAATTGGCGAAAGGAAAAAAATATGAAATTTTCTTAAAAGGATATGCAAGTCCTTTGGCTAATAGCGAATACAATTACATCTTAGGACAAAGAAGAATTTATAGTGTTAAAAATGAGTTTTCCAAATATAAAAATGGAAAATTGAAAAAATATATCAAAACTGGTCAATTGAAAGTAACAGAGAAATCATTCGGTGAAGCAACAGCACCGGTTAACATCAGTGACAAAGTAAATGATATTAAGTCCATTTATCACATAAATGCTTCAAAAGAGCGAAGAGTTGAAATCATAGAAATTAAAGAGTAAAATTTTTGAATGCTAAATTTATTAAAATTATGAATCATTTATTCCATAAAGTAAAAGTTAATTCAGCCAAAGTATTCAATCTTTTTACACTAATTATGCTTTGCTGCTTTTCATCAACAGAAATTAACGCCACCCATATTGTTGGTGGACAATTAAATTATAAATGCTTAGGAAATAGTAAATATGAGATAACATTAACTGTTCGACGGGACTGTCTTAATGGCGCTGATAGTGTTTATTTCGATAATCCTGCTGTTTTTGGTGTTTTTACCGGTGACAATCAAAGGGCAATTCGAGTAGCAAATGAAGGTTTTTTTGATATGGAATTTATCAAGGATGATACTTTACATGAACAAATTGACAATGTCTGTTTTGGTAAAAACCTGGAAGTATGTGTTCATCAGGCTGTTTATAAAAAAATTATCACTTTGCCTTTTGATGAAAGAGGGTATATTATTGCATATCAAAGATGTTGTAGAAATGTAAGCTTACAAAATATTGTAGATCCATTAGAAACCGGTTCAACGCAATCAGTACATATTTCAGCATCAGATATGCAAGTCTGTAACTCTAATCCAGTATTTGGTGCTTTCCCTCCAATTTATGCTTGCGTAAATAAAAATTTTGAATTTGATCACAGCGCTATTGATATAGATGGGGACTCTTTAGTCTATTCTTTGTGTAAACCAAATTTAGGTAAAACTAGGTTAAAACCTCAAGGGTATCCTGATAATCCACCCTTTGATTCAATCACTTGGAGAAGTCCATATTCATTAGATGATTTGTTAAATGGTAATTCTGGAGGAGTTCCATTAAGAATTGATTCCCGAACCGGAAAATTGACTGCAGTACCAAATACATTAGGGCAATTTCTTGTAGGCGTATGCGTAAGTGAATATAGAAATGGAAAACTGGTATCTTTTACAAAAAGAGATTTTGAAATGAATATTGTGCCGTGTGGCATTAGGCCCTTTGCATCGTTTGAACGAACTACAGATAAATGTTCTGGGCTAAATCAATCTTTTAAAAACACAAGCACAAATGGAACCTCATTTGAATGGTATTTTGATTGGCCAAGAACTCAATTAAAATCTACAATGGAAAATCCGAATTTTGTCTTCCCGAATAAGGGGACATACGAAATAGTTTTAATTACTACCAATGGTGCATGCACCGATACAGCAAGGGAAATTATAACGATTATCGATCCAGGATTAAAAGCTGATTTTACTTATAAAGTAAATTGTGCAAGTGGATTATCCATTGAAATAACGGATCAATCGAAGGCAAATGGAACCATTACAAGTTATAACTATACCTTAAATGGTGGTGGTAATAATTTAAGTTCAAATCAAAAAAATCCAATATTTAATTTAACAGGAGATGGATCGATAACCATAACATTGACCATTACAGACGATAATGGTTGTACAGCAACTGTAAGTAAGAATATTGTGGTCAATCAAATAGATGTTAAATTAATTGGAAATGATACAACTATTTGTTTTGGGGCTTCCATAAAATTGGTTAAGAATCCGGATCCAAGATTTACTTATACCTGGAATCCAACTACTGATTTAGATTTGACCACTCCAAGTAATCCGATCGCAAGCCCAAAAACTACAACAACTTACAAAGTCACTATAACTGATGGCTTATGCAGTGTAGAACGTGAAATAACTGTCCGAGTTCGTAATTTAGTTAATTTAAAAATTGTAGGGGATACTGCAACTTGTGATGGCAAAATAATACTTGTTGCCAGTTCGGATTCAACAAATCAATTTGAATGGTCTCTAAATAGTAACTTTAATCCAATATTATCTTCTAAGGACACATTAATTACTACAATTAAAGGCAACACAACAGTTTATGTAAGAGCTGGAAACAATTCTCAATGTAAAATAATAAAGTCAATACAACTCATTGATCATAGCCTTAATTTAATTTATAATAAAGAGTTGACCATTTGTGCATTAGATACTTTTGAAGTTGAAATTCGAAATTCTGATCCCAATGACCAAATTGTAATTACCTGGGACATTGATCCAATTATCATTCGTGGTGGCAACTCTTTAAAACCAATCATTTATTGTCCAACACCTGGCAGGTATGTATTGAGATTCACAGCAAGAAATCAATTCAATTGCATTCTTTCGGATTCAATAGTTATTACAGCAGTGACACCTCCGGATCCAGATTTTACAATAGAATATGACTGTGGCAGTCTAACGGTCAAGGTAAAAACTTCCGGAAATAGAAAATTGGTATGGGATTTTGGAGATGGAAAAGGTAAGTCTACACAGGCGATGACAAGTTATACTTATGAAAAATCCGGGGTATACAAAATTATGCTTACTATCGACAGTATTTGCATCAAATCTGCGATGAAAGAAATTACCGTAGCTGAAATAAATATTAGCCTCAAGGATAAAATTACGGCTTGTCATGGAATGCCTGTAAAATTAAATGAAGGTGGAAATCCAAATTATTCTTATAATTGGACACCCATAGATGGATTAGATGATCCTAAATCATATAACCCTACTGCAACAGTTAATAAAACAACAATTTACTATGTGGATGTGACTGATCCTCGATTCCCGGGTTGCTCTAAAAAAGATAGTATCACAGTATTTGTACCTGATGAAATTGGTTTAACAGTTAATCCAGATACTATTTTATGTCAAATATCAAAAATAACTTTAACAGCGACTTCGAACTTTAACAATATTAAATATCAATGGTGTGATCAGGATGGAAAACCAATTGGAGCAGGGCCTGTAGTCATTGTTGAACCTAAGTCAACGACAATTTATGTAGTTAAGGCCGTTGACACCAGTGGATGTGAAAGCAGAGATACTGTACACGTCACTTTATTTGAGTTAAAATCGACCCTGGAAGGTCCACAAATTATTTGTTTAGGTGATACCGGTATGATTATGGTTATCAATTCGTCAGGCTTTAGTTATACCTATGATTGGGTACCTAAAGAAAAAATACTTGGTTCTACAAATGGTCCCATCATTAAAGTTAGTCCGAGTGTTAATACGACATATACTGTTAAAATATCAAATGGTTTAGGTTGTGAATGGACGCTTTCGCACACTATATTGGTTAACGACCCATCGAAAGATATATTTGCAACTGCTGATCCTGTAATGATTGTTCCCGGAGCTAAAACTCAATTAACTACAGTACAAAAACCTGGGTACAAATATAATTGGGCACCTGAACAATCACTTTCTGATAAAACCATATACAATCCAATTGCTATGCCAAACGAGTCAACAACTTATACCGTTACAGTAACGGATGAGGCAGGTTGTACTGCAACTGCTAGTGTTACAGTCATGGTTAAAACTTGTGAAGAATCAGTCTTTATTCCTAATGCTTTCAGTCCAAATGGAGATCCTCATAATGCCACATTTATGGTGCGGGGCAATTTTATAACAAAAATGGAATTGTTCATTTACAATCGATGGGGACAGGAAGTATTTAGAAGCAAGCAGCAAGAACCTGGTTGGGATGGAACTTTTAATGGCGACCGTTTAGGTCCAGATGTTTTTGGTTATTATGTCAAGTTTCAATGTTTTGATAATATGGAATATCATAAAAAAGGAAACGTAACCATAGTTAAGTAATATTAGATTTTAACTAAAAAAATACATCGCGTCAATGAATATTAGTAGGATTCATTACGCGATGTATTTAAACTAAACAACTTTTACTTCAAAAGTCATTTATATAGTTAAGTAATCAACTCAACTTTTTGGTCATTGTAAATCCAATGAAAAGCCCACATCCAGATAAGAGAAATATAGTACCAGGATAGGCAACATCATCATCCACCCCTAAAGAATTATGTAGAAATGAGGCTAAAAATATACCCAGCCCAATAGCCATAAATAACAGTGCAATATTGATGATAAATATTTTCCAAAGTGGGGTAATTCGCTCTGAATTAGCTTTAGTGCTTGAATAAAAGATGGATGCATCAGCACCTTTTTCAATCAAAGCTATTCTCTCTTTATGCCTTGATGAAATAAACAAATAGAAAACCCCAAATATTACTAAGAGTAGTATTGGCATGATAATAACTTCTGATCCCATGATAAATTTGTTTGATTTTGTTAAAAATAAAAATGGTTGATACTTTCCAGAATAAGACTATAAATTGTATATCTTGGTTACACCTATTGGATAAAATATTTTATTTTTTGTAACCAAATGATATCTTTAAGCGTCTAATTAACAAATGGAGCGAGAAATAGAAAAAATTTATATTCGACGAATTTTAGAAGGAGATATTGAAGTATTTTCGCTTTTGGTATCCAAATACCAAAATTTAGTTTTCACCATTTGTT
>Ga0154020_10008749_pt1 | contig 11724 bp, 7 predicted proteins | sample Klosneuvirus_201_FD_109709 | JGI IMG/M metagenome (GOLD analysis project Ga0154020, IMG submission 109709) | Active sludge microbial communities from wastewater, Klosterneuburg, Austria - Klosneuvirus_20160825_MG | ecosystem: Engineered > WWTP > Aerobic digester > Activated sludge | place... | reverse complement strand
GGCATTGCCAGCGTGCGGACCAACGCACCCAATGACGACCGCTACGAACGACTGGAGACCAATGCCGGTTCTTCGTTCAATTTGAAGGCCGCGAACGGCCAGATCATCGGCACCAGCGAGGTGTACACCAGCATGCAAATGCGCGACAAAGGTGTCGAGAGCGTGAAGGCGAATGCGCCGGGAGCAGGGGTGGTGGATAGGGATTGAAGGAACTTACATTGCCACGCCCAATCGCCCCCCTAGCAGAAGTAATGGACATTTTCCACCCGATCGATGACCTTCTTTTTGGCCTGTTCCCTGAAGCAAAGGGGGACAGAACCCTATTGATGGACCAGATGCGGAAGTTCTATACCCAAGGGAACATCGAGCCGAAGGTCAGTGTAGAGAATGACTTGGTGCGAGTCACGATCGATACCCAACAGATCGACAAACGGCAGGCGGCTTTTGCGAAGGCCTTGGCCAGATGCGAAGCGGGCCAATTCGAACAAGCACGGGAACAGCTCGAAGACCTTGTTGCCAAGGAGCCCAACAACTCCGAATACCATCGGCTGCTCGGACAGGTATGCTCCGAACTTGGTGATCAAGAGGCCGCGATCGATCACTTGATCGATGCGTTGCGCTGGGAGCCGAAGAACACCCATGCCCTCACGATGATGGGCAACCTGCAGGCCAAGCACCGCAAGGATGTGGATACCGCCATGCGGTATTACGAAGCTGCTTTGGCTGCGAACCCCAAAGACCATTTGGCCGCGAACAACATCGCTGCCCAATTCCTGAACTTGGAAAAGTGGGAATTGGCCGAAACATGGTTCGATAAGGCCATGACCATTGAGCCGGACTACCCGAACACCCATCACGGGTTGGCTGTTGTTAGCGAACGGAAGGGCGACCTGGATTCCGCTTTGTTCGAAGCCACGGAGGCCATGCGTTTAAACCCGAAACGGGACCAACTCTATCAACAGAGCCATGGACTTGCACGGCATGTGGCCAACGAATTGGTGGACCGCAAGTTGGGTGCGGCGGTGGTGCAGAAGCTTTGCGAAGAGCAGCACAAGGCCAGCGGGAAACCAGTGCGCAGTGTAGCGGATGAGAAGATCCCGACCGCAGCGCGTTTGGAAGTGGCCGAGACCTATAATAGGCCTGAACATGTGGTTCGCTACAAACCCGGATACCCGTGCGTGGAACACTTGGAAGTGCATGAGCTGTACCACTTGCGCTACATCACCGAGGCGCGCGGTGCAGGGCTGAATGAACTGTTCACTGCTGGCCCTAGTAATAAGAAAGCATTCATGAAGGCGCGTGCCAAGGACCGCGACCGCATGCTCAAGCAGGGCATCGGCGAAGAAGCTGTCGACCGCTTCTTGGCGGGGCTCTTCGATGGCATGAACCTGCAGGTCTTCAACGCACCGATCGATCTCTTGATCGAATACGATATGCATCGCGAGTTCCCGGAAATGCGGCCGTACCAATTCCTTTCGCTGGAACGACTGATCGACGAAGGGATACAAGCCACCACCGATAAGCGCATCGTGGACCTTGGACCCGGCGAGATCTTGAGCAAGAGCAAGGTGTACAGCCTTACACTGGCCATGCTCTATCACGAGTTGTATGGCGTGGACCGCCTGCCTGAATTCAAGGCCGCAGGACTAGAGAAGCAACAGGCCACCAAGTTCTACGACGAGTTCAAGGAGTACCGCGAGGATCACGAGCCCGCCGAGGAATACGAACTGGTGCGCCATTGGGCCGAGGACCTGAAGCTGACGCCCTACTTCGCGTTGGTGAAAGAAGAAGAACACCGGGCCAAGTCCGCTGCGCCATTGGAAGACCAGCTGGAACGCATCCAAGCCGACCCCTTGGACCAACACAGCAAGGACCCGGAGCGCGACCGCGCCATGGCCACCTTCCAGGCCACCGCCGCCGAGCAAGGCCTCAACTCCGCAGTGGTCATGTTCATGGTCGATGCCCTCCAGCACTTCGAAACCATGCCCCTACCGAAGATCAAGGAGATCGCCATGCTCGGCACCCAAGGCATCGCACCGGACAAGCAGGGCTACAAACTCCACCACGTGCCCGGCAAGACCTTCAGCGGGAGCCACCTGCTGGCTTACTATTATGTGAGCTGGAAGCGGGCGATACCGGAGATGGTGGAGCAATTGCACTTGCCGTACGAGAAGGAGTATGGGATGGCAGTGCAGTTGAGCAGTGGTCCGAAATGAGCTAAGCACCGCGCATGAACCTCACCCCCTACCACGCCAAGTACTTCGCCCACGAGCTTACCCGCCACGGCGGTAGTGGTGTGGAGCGTCTCGGTCGTTCCCTCTTCGATGCCTCGGTGCAACTCCAACCGCACCAGATCGACGCGGCACTCTTCGCACTGAAGTCACCGCTCGAGAAAGGCGTGATGCTCGCCGATGAAGTGGGCTTGGGTAAAACCATCGAGGCGGGACTGGTGATCTGCCAGCTTTGGGCGGAACGAAAGAGGCATATCCTCGTCATTTGTCCTGCTGCCTTGCGGAAGCAATGGGAAGCTGAGCTGCACGACAAGTTCAATCTCCCGGCTCGGGTGTTGGATGCCCGGAGCTATAAGAATCTGAAGAAGGATGGAACCACCGAGCCATTCCTCACCGAGCAGGTCGTGATCTGCTCATTCCACTATGCCAGCCGAAAGGCCGATGAGCTACGGGCCGTGCCATGGGACCTGGTCGTTATCGACGAGGCGCACAAGTTGCGCAACGCCTACCGCGAAAGTGCGACCATGGCCAACAACCTGCGCGACGCGCTAACGGACAGGAAGAAACTCCTGCTCACGGCAACGCCGTTGCAGAACTCGCTGCTTGAACTGTACGGCCTTAGCACGCTCATCGATGAGAACCTGTTCGGCGACCTCCCATCCTTCAAGACGCAATACACCAGCGCACAGGCGAACCTCACTGAACTAAAAGAACGCATTCAGCCCTTTGTAAAGCGGACGTTGCGTAGCCAAGTGTTGGAATACATCAGCTACACGGAGCGAAAGCTGATCACGAAGAACTTCACGCCATCGGACGAAGAGCACCAGCTCTATGTATCGGTGAGTGATTATCTGCAACGGCCGGGCAACTATGCCTTACCGAAAGGGCAGAAGCACTTGATCGTGTTGCTCGTGCGCAAGGTGCTCGCAAGCAGTGCGCGTGCCGTCTCCGGTACGTTGGTGGTCTTGCGTGATCGCCTGCAACGCATGCTCGATGGGTTGCCAGCCGAGCATGACATCGTGGACCGGTTGATCAATGATGAGGAGCTGGGCGATGAATTGCTCGCAGAGTTGTTGGAGGATGAAGAGGATGCCGACATCGAGGAAACAGAGGAAGAAAATGGCTTCGGTGATGAGCCCATCGACAAGGCCAAGTTGCAGGCCGAGATCGAGGAATTGAACCGCTACATCCTTTGGGCACAGAGCATCGGCGTGGATACCAAGTCGCGAGCGTTGCTGCAGGCGCTGGAAGTGGGCTTCGAGCGGATGAAAGAGATGGGTGCAAGGCCCAAGGCCGTTGTCTTCACCGAAAGCCGACGCACACAACAATTTCTGAAGGACTTCCTGGAGTCCAATGGACACGCGGGTGAGGTGCTCACCTTCAACGGCACCAACCGCGAACCGGAAAGCACCGTGCTGATGGAGCGCTGGCGCGAAACCAATGAAAGTGCAAGCCGGGATGTGGATGTGCGCAGCGCCATCCTCGATGCGTTCAAGGGCGAGGGCAAGATCATGATCGCCACCGAGGCTGCTGCCGAAGGTTTGAACCTGCAGTTCTGTTCGCTGGTGATCAACTACGATCTGCCGTGGAACCCGCAACGCATCGAACAGCGCATAGGTCGTTGTCACCGGTATGGGCAGGAGTTCGATGTGGTGGTCATCAACTTCCTCAACGAACGTAACGAGGCCGACCAACGTGTGTATGAACTGCTAAGGCACAAATTCAATTTGTTCGAAGGCGTGTTCGGTGCCAGTGACAGTGTACTCGGAAGCATTGAAGGGGCTGTGGATTTCGAGCGCCGGGTGCTGGACATCTACCAGACCTGCCGCAACCAGGCCGAGATCCAAAAGGCATTTGCCGCCTTGCGCAAGGATGTGGAGGAGACCATTGCCAACCGCATGGCGCGCACGGAGGAATTGTTGGTGGAGCATTTCGATGAGGACGTACACAGCCGCTTGAAGCTGGACCTGCAGAACGCCCAACACCGCCTCGATACCATCAGCCGTTTGTTCTGGGGCGTGACGCAACATGCCTTGCAACAAGAGGCCACTTTCGACCAGGGAGCACTGGCCTTCCATCTCTTGAGTTCACCAGTGGCCAATGTGCCTGTGGGCCACTACCAACTGATCCGCAAGGATCAAGAGCTCAAGCGTGGCATGCGGGTATATCGCCTCGGCCATCCCTTGGGCGAACATGTCATTGAGCAGGCCAAGCGTGCCGATACGCCGCTGCGCGAAGTGGTCTTTGACTACAGCAACCACGGCACGCGGATCAGTTTGGTAGAACAGTTGAAAGGCAAGGACGGTTACTTGCTCTTGCAACGGCTACGAGTGAAAGGCATCGAAGAGGAGGACCACCTGCTCTTCACGGGCGCCACCTCGGATGGTAAAGCCTTGGATAGCGAGACCTGCACCAAATTGTTCAATTGTTCGGCACGAGTAGAACAGCCGGTGCAGCTCAGTGCTGAACAGGACCAACACCTGAAGGCCGATGCCGAGCAATTGGTGCGCGCCACGTTGGACCGCATCATGGAGGACAACAACCTGCACTTTCAAGAGGCGCGGGAACAGTTGTATAAATGGGCGCACGACAGGGAGCAAAGCGCTGGCCGGGAATTGGACGAGGCCAAGGCCAAGATCCGCGAGCTGGAGCGCAAGGCCCGGCAAGCCACGAACATGACCGAACAGCATGAGGTGGAGAAGGAGGTCGCCGCTTGGGAGAAACGAAAGCGCGACCTTCGACAACGCATTTTCCAAGTGGAGGACGAGATCGCCGAAAAGCGGGATCGTCTCATCAACGCCCTCGTACAGAAAATGCAACAGACCAGCCAGACCGAGACCCTCTTCGCCATTCGGTGGAGGGTCATTTAGAAACGAACCAGAGCATAGGTTGCCACATGAGCAAAGTCGTCTACATCAACTTCTACGAGCCCATCAATGCGGATACGGTGAACAACTTGGTCCGCTTCGTTACTGATGTGGTGAACCATCACCAGCCCGACGAACTCTACTTTCTTATCGCATCCAGCGGCGGAAGTGTTGATGCTGGGTTCTACCTGCACAACTACTTGAAATCGCTGCAAGGGAAGGTCAAGATCACCATGCATAACACGGCATCCATAGATTCCATTGCGAACGTCATCTTCATTGCAGGGGATCAACGGTATGCAACACCAGGTGCAACCTTTCTCTTTCATGGGGTAACGTGGTCGTTCGTAAACAACGTGCTCAATAGGACACAGCTCAAGGAAATCGTTAGCTCGATCACCAACATGGAGACCAGCATCGCTGAAACTATTGCTGCTAAGACCAAGCTCACGAAAGAGGAACTGACCACCTTCTTCAACGAAGGCGAAAGCAAGCATGCCGATTTCGCCTTAGAGAAGGGCATAATTGACGAGATAAAGATGCCCTCCATCCCCAAGGATGCCATCCATTTGGCGGTGCCACCAGTTCCACCAACCCAGCACTGAGCTCGAGCCGATATGCCCACCACCGACCAACTACGCACTAAGCTCATCGAAAAGCTCCAAGAGCTGTTCCAACTGGACCAGCCCGAGCTCGACTTCGGGTTTTACCGCATCATGCACGCCAAGGCCGAGCAGGTGCAACGCTTTCTGGAGAACGACCTGCTGGATGAAGTGAAGCAGGCCTTTGCCGATGGCAGCGCCGGCAAGCAGGCCGAACTGAAGGCCGCTTATGAGGACGCCTTGGCACAAGCCAAGAAATTCGGTGCGCCGGACCCGGAGAAGGTGGATGCCGTGATGGATGCCAAGGGCCGCTGGACCGATGCCATGGACACCACCAAGGCCGAGGCCGAGGTGTACGACCACCTTTACCGCTTCTTCGAACGCTACTACGAGGATGGTGACTTCGTTAGCCGCCGTTACCTGAGCCGCGAAACGCCCGGCAAGGCCGCCCCCTATGCAGTGCCCTACGATGGGCAGGAAGTGATGCTGCATTGGGCCAACCGCGACCAGTATTACATCAAGACCAGTGAGCACTTCAACACCTACACCTTCGAGGCGCGGGCTGCGGCCCGCTTGCTGCGCGAAGAGGCCAAGAAGAACAAGGACCAAAGCACCTTGGACCTGGACGAAGGCCTCTTGGAAGGCGAGCCCCTGCGCGTACACTTCCGCATTGTGGAAGCGGCCGAGGGCGAACACAACAATGTGAAGGAAAGCGCCGACAAGAAGCGCTACTTCATTGTGGATGGCACCGAGCCGCTGGCCTTTACCGATGCCGGTGAACTGGAATGCCGCTTCATGTACCAACAGGACCCGGAAAAGACCGGGCAGGAGAACACCTGGCGGCAAACGCGCAACAAGCGCAACGAGGAGGCTTTGATCAGCGCGCTGACCGCACTGGCCAAGACCGACAAACGCGCCGCCGCCTACCTGCCGTTGCTCTCCATTAGCGCACCTCGTGGCAGCAAGAAGGACGAGCGCACATTGCTGGGCAAGTACATCGAGAAGTACAGCGCCACCAACAGCAAGGACTACTTCATCCACAAGGACCTGGGCGGCTTCCTGCGGCGCGAGCTGGACTTCTACCTGAAGAACGAGGTGATGCGCTTGGACGATCTGGAAGGCGCCGAAGCACCCAAGGTGGAACACTACCTGGCCAAGTTGAAGGTGATCCGCCGCATTGCGTACAAGCTCACCGACTTCCTGGCCCAGCTGGAGAATTTCCAGAAGCGCCTGTGGCTGAAGAAGAAGTTCGTGGTGGAGACCAACTACTGCATTACGCTGGACCGCGTGCCCGAAACGCTTTACCCCGACATTGCCGCCAACGCCGCGCAGAAGACCGAATGGGAGAAGCTCTTTGCCATAGCCGACCTGCCCGACTACAACGCCAAGAAGCCGCTTACCGTGGCCTTCCTGAAGGCCAACCCCTACTTGGTGCTGGATACCGCCTTCCTCTCTGAAATAGAGAAGGCCGAACTACTGGCTGCGTTGGATGATCTAGATGCGCAGTGCAACGGGCTGTTGATGCACAGCGAGAATTTCCAAGCGCTCGAATTGATTCGAACTCGCTATCGCGAGGAGGTCAAGTGCATCTACATAGATCCACCATACAATACCGATGCTTCGCCAATCATCTACAAGAACGACTATCGTGATTCATCTTGGCTCTCGATGATTGCCGACAGATTCATCAGCTCTGAAGCAATTCTTTCAGACGATGGTTCGTACAGTATCGCAATTGATGACTATGAGTTGGATAAGCTTTCCTTATTGGCTAAATCACTCTTTCCCCAAAGAACCCTTCAGAAAGTAATTGTGAATCATTACCCTGGTTCTGGAACTGGAAGAACCAATGTCTCCAGAACTCATGAGTACAATCTATTCCTCATACCGCGCAAGGACGATATGGTGGTGGGGAAGATGGTCGCAAGTGGAACGCGAACAAGAGGTTTTCGACGCGCGGGTACCGGTGCGAATAATTATAGAACAGGACGACCAAATAGCTTCTTTGCTGTGGTCGTTCGTGAAATTGATAGAGCAATAATGGGCGTCGAAAAGCCACCCGTGGGCTCGTATGAAACCAGCAATACACCTGACGGATACAAACGTATCTATCCTATCGGTGAGGACGGCGCTGAGAGAGTTTGGTCCTTGAGTTATGAGGGTGCTGTAGCTGCGATAAAGCGCAACGAACTCACTTGTTCCGATAGCTACTCCATTCAGAGAATATACTCTGATGATAATCGGCGCGAGCTTATGCAAAGTGTGTGGCTGAACAAGAGATACAACGCAACTACATACGGCACCAATCTGCTCACAGAAATACTCGGTGATTCAGGTTTGTTCTCTTATCCGAAGTCATTGTATACGGTCATGACTGCGGTGGACTCAATCGTTCAGAGTAGTATCGATTCTGTTGTCTTAGACTACTTCGGTGGCAGCGGCACCACAGCTCATGCCACTATCGAAATGCAACGAATGGATATTGATGCGGATGATGATATTGAGAGGATACGGAGGTATGTATTAGTTGAAATGGGCAAGTATTTTGACCAAGTGACCCGGCCCAGGATTCAAAGAGCCATATATAGTCGCTCGTGGTCAAGTGGCAAACCCGTTGACCGCGACGGCATCAGCCACTGCTTCAAGTACATCCGTCTTGAGAGCTATGAAGACACGCTGAACGCGCTGGAGTTGCGCAGCGATGAAGAGCGGGAGAAGATGCTGGTCGCCAACAAGGAACTGCGCGAAGACTACACCCTGCGCTACCTGCTGGATGTGGAAACGCAAGGCAGCACCAGTTTGCTGAACCACACGGCCTTTACCGACCCACGGGCCTACACCATTACCGTAAAGAAGCCCGGCAGTGAGGAAAGCACCACCAAGACCGTGGACCTGCTGGAGACCTTCAACTACTTGTTGGGCCTGCGCGTTCAGCACATCGCCGCACCGGAGGTCTTCACCGCCGCCTTCGAGCGCGTAAAAGATGAAGAAGTAGCCAAGGACCAACCCATGCGCCTGGCCGTAAAAGGACACCTGAAGCCTGATGCCGATGGATCGTATTGGTTCCGCAAAGTGCAGGGCTGGATGCCCCGCGACCGCCACAAGCCCCACGGCGAGCGCGAGAAGGTGCTCATCATCTGGCGCACCCTAACCGACGATCTGGAAAAGGACAACGCCGTGCTGGACGAGTACTTCACCACCAACCGCATCGAGGTCCGCGAAAAGGAGTACGACGTGATCTACGTGAACGGCAGCAACAACCTGCCCAACCTGCTGCAACAAGGCGACCGCTGGAAAGTGCGCCTGATCGAGGAGGATTTCCATCGGTTGATGTGGGAGGGGGCGGAATAGCACAATCCTTAGCAATTGAAGAATAATGAACATCACAAAAGATAGCAGTGGACAACCCTACATTGAGGTGGATATGGACAATGGCCAGCAAGTGCGCTTGACGCATGTGCCACAAGGTTGGACCGGCGGTGCCGTGATGCGCGTGCAGATCCGGGTGGAGAACGGGCACTTGCGGCAAGGTCCGGACATTCCCATTGAGAACCTTGGTGAAGTGCTGCAAGCAATGGTTGAATTGATCAGACGTTCATGAAGATGATGCACGGCTCAGCCATACCCGCCTGGGATGCCCGAGGGATAATTCCTCCCTACATCGGCGCCCCCGTCATGTCAGATGGACGCTCGCCGTTCAAGGCAACCTTGCATGACTTGGTGCTTCGATTCGGTACGACCACCGAGCGCCTGAAAATCTTGGATGGATTACTGAAATTCAGGGTCGCTATACACGCCGCAGGCGTTTCTGAGGGTTTCCAGTGGATCGATGGGAGCTTCACAGAGGATGTGGAACGTATTGAGAAACGCGCACCGAAGGATATTGATGTGGTGACCTATTTCGTTGAGCCGGTCGGTATTAGCCAAGCCACATTGGTAGCGCAACATCCCATGGCCTTTGGTGTGGATCCCATAGCCCGTAACGAACGAAAGGAGCAACTCTTTGTCGATGCGGTCGGAGTGTCGCTCACAAGTCCTGCACTAAGCCTCGTTGAAAGGTCATGTTACTGGTATGGCCTTTGGTCACATCGCCGTAATGATCTTTGGAAGGGCTATGTGGAGGTGGAACTTGACCCCGCGCAGGATGTGTTGGCCCGGCAGCAACTGGATAAACTAATTGCACTTAAACCATGAACCGCGCGGACCTTGATCGTTTGGTATCCGAACGGGCGCAGGTTATGCGCATGCTCGGCAACATCCCGGTCGACCGCGTGATCGACCGAGGTGGCCTTGAGTACCGTTTGGATGAACTTGCTGAGCAGATCAGAAAAGCCGGAGATGTGCCAGCTCCTGCAAAGGCTGTCATTACCTTCAATGGTAAACCCATTGTGGGTGAGAGCCATGGCATTTATTTCGATTTCGCCACCAAGGCGCTGAAATCGTTCGCCAATGCTGTTGCCACGCTTGCTGTGCCTGATACTGTTGAATTGGGTGAGCGCGCACGCATTCCTGGCAAGCAGCAGAACAGCTTAATAATCACCGGTACGGCGCTCGGGTCTTTCGGCTTTGAGCTTGAGGAGGCCCCGAATGGAGATCTCGGCATGGAAAGCCCCACAGCCCAAGCCTTGGAGCAGATCACCGATATTCTGGCCAGTACCAGAGCCAGCGATGATGAACTGGCCAGCACGATATCCGATGCCCATCCTCGGGCGTTGAAGTTGGTGCGGACATTCCTTGAGCTCTTAGTGAAGAACGAGGCCGTGATGACATTATCAACAAATGGCAAGGCCATCGCATTCACTCATGTTGGGGAGGTTGAGCGCAGCTTGGAGCGCATGCAAGCGGCGAACGTACACGAGGTCGATGAGGTCATTCGCGGTCAATTCCTCGCTGTGCTGCCCCACTTGCGCACCTTCGAATTCGTGAAGGAAGGTGAACAGGAACCGATACGAGGCAAGGTGCAAAAGACCTTGCAGGGTATTGACGTGATCAATGACCATCGGCGCACTTCGGTAAATGCGAAATTCAAGGTCACCAAAGTGGGTGAAGGCCGCCCCAGTTACTTGCTCATTGAGCTGCCAACGTGGTAATCTTCAAGTATGGCTAAGCGTGGACGTCCGGCTCGGGACAATAGGAAGAAGCATTTATTCCGGAACAAGTTGCTGCTGAACCAGTGGCTCATCAGCCTGTTCGGTATCGATCCGTTGCACCAACATACCATCGATGATAAATCGGTGCTGCCTTATCAGGTGCTGAGCCACCAACTGAAGGACATCCGCACTGAAGGCTTGGGACCTGACGGGTTGCACGTGTACTACTGGAACGTGGTGAACCATGTGCTCACCTTGTTCCCGCAAGCCAAGCTCACAAAGGATATTCTGCTGCGTTATGAGGAGAATATCGTACGCCACACCGAGGCCATCAACGCCCAACGCACGCGACCCATTACGTGGAAGTACTACCAGTGGCTGAGTCTCCTGTTCACGGAGATCTACTTGGACCGCTACTTCACGAACAGTGAGGTGCTGTTGGATGACCTGAACGCTTACGTCGTTCGCTTCAATCAACACTACGGGGACTTTGAGAACATGGACCCCTATGTGCTGGACGACCTGAACAAGGTGTGCTACCAGAATGCCACGGGCAGCGGCAAGACCTTGGTTATGCATGTGAACCTGTTGCAGTTCCGGCATTACGCCCATGAAGCAGGCCGCGCCGATGAACTGAGCCGCGTGATCCTGCTCACCCCGAACGAAGCGCTGAGCAAGCAGCACATCAATGAGTTCGAGGACAGTGCCTTGAACGCATCCTGGTTCGCGGAAGGGCGCAACAACCTCTTCACTGCCGAGACCGATGGCCTGCGGCGGGTGGACGTGATGGAGATCACCAAGTTGGCCGAGAAGGACGGCCCCACGCAGATCGCCACGCGCAGCCTTGGCGATCAGAATTTGCTTCTGGTGGATGAAGGGCACCGAGGCTTGAAGAGCACGGAAGAAGGCACTTGGGTGAAGAACAGGAACATGC
>Ga0154020_10008748_pt1 | contig 11725 bp, 15 predicted proteins | sample Klosneuvirus_201_FD_109709 | JGI IMG/M metagenome (GOLD analysis project Ga0154020, IMG submission 109709) | Active sludge microbial communities from wastewater, Klosterneuburg, Austria - Klosneuvirus_20160825_MG | ecosystem: Engineered > WWTP > Aerobic digester > Activated sludge | place... | reverse complement strand
TAAATGGCTCCCCCGATTGGATTCGAACCAATGACCTACCGGTTAACAGCCGGTTGCTCTACCACTGAGCTACAGGGGAATACATTTTGTTAATTGGCTCTTCGCGCGTGTGCGAAGCAAGGGAAATATATAGAACTCATGGGGATTTTTCAAATCTATTTTTGGGATTGGGGGTTTTGGTATATTTAAAAGCCCTGGCTGAAGTTACTCGGCTAGGGCTTTTAAACTAACAAAATGGTTATTTAAACCGCTCTTAATTTAACAATTTCGCGGCAAACTACCTGGTCCGGTCTTTCGTAAATGAGGCTTTTTTCTCGTACTGTGAGATTGAATTTTTTAGCTAAAGCTTCAGGTAAAACTGCTTCTTCTTCAAAGCCAACTTTAGCGAAACTGTGATGTAATTCTTCCATGGGGAGGAATCTCGCTCCTGTGCGGTAGCATAAAAGTGTCATTACTACGGTGACATCTTTTGGGATGAGCGGGCGGAGGGCTTTGAGGAAATTGAAAATTAAGCCTTGGACTTGGCTAAAGTTTTGATCTATTTGATCTGGGAAAGGTGTTTTGCTGATTGGAGGGCCGAGGAATGTTTCACTGACTACAGCGGCGATTTTTTCTGGTAAATCGGCCTTGGAGAGCTCGGTGGAATCCTGAGCAAATAGCCTGAGAGTGGCTTTGGTGTTGCTTCTTTTTGCACTCCATTGGAGATTTACGCGGGATTTGTGAATGTTCTCGTCGGATATATCTGAGCCGATGGCGTTGAGGCCCATTAAAGTAGCTTCCATTAAGATTGTTCCTACACCGCAGAAGGGATCATAAATAGTGTCTTTGTCGGGTTCTGCACCGGAGAGATTGATTAATATTTGGGCTAATTTGGGCGGTAACATGCCCAGTCTGGCGTCACGTTCGGGGCGTTTGAAGTCGCGTTCGGAATATTCATTGATGTCCTGTATGGCTACTGTTTCGCCAATCAAAAATTCACGGTCCATTTCGATAGCCACAAATTCCGCTCCTTTGCCGAGAATGTTTTCGCCTAAAAGAAGGGCGGTTGGAGGGTTTTGGAAATTGTTATTAATGAAACGGCTGGAAAGATTTAATTCTTTAAGCTTCTTTTTAGTTAAAATTAAACAATTTTTCAGCTCGCGATCAACTTTGCCGTTTACAGTGTCGATAGATAGAGCGTAGCGAACTTTGTCGGCGCGGCCTTTGAATTTGGTGGCGGCTAAATCACTGATTATTTTGGGTAATTCGTGATTGGATTCCGTAGAAGTAATTACTTTAACTATTTTGGTACTGCCACCCAAACGATTCATCAAAACTTGAGGTTTATCAATAGCGGTAGGTAGCTCAATGACCAGGTATTCCCGGTCTAGGCTGATATAATTAGTATTTTCGGGGAGAACTGCAGACAGCTCAGCCAGAGAAATCAATGCCTTGCGGCCCAGTGAAAAGATGTATTTAACCATAATTTGATGCAAATGTATCCTATCTTTCCATTAAAATGAGTGAAAAAGCAATGGAAAATGACTATGAAGGAGGGGTTTTTCGATGGATTTTGTTGGTAATTTTGGCTGTGTTGGCCGGTATGATACTTGGATTTTGGTTGGGTGGATGGTATCAATCCGAGCTTTTGCAGTCTGCTTTGAGCGAGATTCCTGATATCAATCAATGCTACTAGGATTTGTAAACTGATCACAAGCTTTTTTAGCAATACTGGCAATGTCTTTTTGATTGCTCTGATTGGAGATTAAAAAAAGATGAATTATAGTGACCTTAAATTTATATAATTTAAAGCGCTTAACATATGGCAATGTCACTTAACAGAGTTCAATTGATCGGTAATCTAACTCGCGATCCGGAAATGCGACAGGTTCCAGGAGGTCAAACTGTGGCTTCTTTTTCTATAGCCACCAACTTCAGCTGGACAGACCAAAGCGGTCAAAAACAGGATAAACCTGAGTATCACAATATAGTGGCCTGGAGAAAATTGGCGGAAATAATTGGACAATTTTTGCGTAAAGGTAGCAAGATTTTTATCGAAGGGCGTTTGCAAACTCGTGAATGGGAAGGGGAGGATGGCGTAAAACGTTTTCGTACTGAAATCGTGGCTGACAATATGATTATGCTGGATCGCAAAGGCAATGAAATTGGTGGCGAAGCGCCTTCTTATAGTGGCGGTTTAAATAAAACTACTACTGGCAATGCTTCACCTGAAATGGCGGGAGTTGCTATGGAGGGTGATGTCTCCATCGACGATCTGCCATTCTAATTCTTTTGGCATTTTACTGCGTTGCCGGCGAAAAAATTTTCCCTTACGTATTATTCATACGTGCGGGAAAATTTTTTCTTGGCGCCTTGTAAAATACTCAAAAGAATTAGAATGGGCTTTTTTGCGTTTGGGGGGAGGAATTTTTGAGCGTTTCACTGCAAAAATTGGGGGAGTTGGGGTTAGGAATAGGAATAGAGATAGACATAGAAAAGAGGCCCGGTTGATTTTTCAATCAACTTCGGGCCTCTGATTTGCGTGGTGGATCATTTTGGTCCACATCTTGTGGATGTAGACTGAAAATGAAATCCGGCAACGCTGTGGACGAAACTACGGCAATGTTTGTTTCAAGTCCTTCTCTCTACTGTTCTTTGGTGTGTGTTTTAACGACGAGGATCACCATCGTCCTTTTTTATTTTTGTTAATTTTTTGTTGGCTCCCATATTACAGGAGAAAACTTTTTGTTTGATTTTATATTTGATTTTTTGTCCGGATACGCCTTTTTAAAGCGCTTCACGGGAAATTTTCAGGTGCTAGCCGAGCACCGATCGAAAAGTAGAGAGCAGAGGTCTCCCAGAGGCAGACCTCGTTGGGGAGCCTATAAAATATAATATATAGTGCTCATGGTGGGGAGAGGAGCCGTTTTAATGCCTGGGAAACTTCTGTTCACCACTTTTCGATGCTATTTTTCAAAGAACGCAAAGGTATTGAGAAATCTTTAAATTATAACACTTTTGCGCTGATAGATCAAACATGTTAGTGTAATTGTATTCAAGAATTTATAGATATTTTGTTGATTATTTTATGTTAAAGGGGGTATTTGTGGCTATTTCTGGCCCTTCTGGGGTTGGTAAAGGGACTATTATGAATTTATTACGGGAAAGGCTGAAAAATGCCGTTTTTGTCCTTTCTCATACCACCAGGCTGATGCGTGTCGGTGAGAAAGATGGTGTGCAATATCATTTTGTCAGCAAGGAGGAATTTGAGCGTGGAATAGATGCTGGAGAGTTTTTGGAATATGCCCAGGTTCATCAAAAGGATTATTATGGAATTTTGAGAAAACCGGTGGAGGAGGCCTTAAACTCAGGAAAATTGGTTTTACGCGAAGTGGATGTTCAGGGGGCGGAAAATATTCGAAAAACCATCCCAAAAGAACAATTACTGACGGTTTTTATTAAGCCTCCCAGTATGGATTTGTTGCGTGAGCATATTGAAAAACGTGGGCATTTGTCTGAGGAAGAAATTGTGCGTCGGATGATTAGTGCCGAGAAGGAAATGCTGGCCGCCGCATCGTTTGATTATCAAGTTGTGAATCCGGAGGGGGAAATTGAGACGTGTTATTTGGAGGTAGAATCGATTATTCAGGGGCGAATGCAAAAAGCCGGTTTATTGTTTGAAGTTTTGAAAGGCTAAAAATTGGCTTAATTTGACTGTTGATGGTGTCTGTTGTAAAGTCCAGTCTTCCTGTTTGATACGAATGCCCAAGCTTATGGATAAACCTGCTATAATAGAGTCTTCAGATCAACGTTATTTATTTGTTTGTTCGGCCAATACTTGCAGGTCTCCTTTGGCTGCCGTGATTATGCGTAATGAAGTCGCTTGTAAACTGAAGACTAATATTGCAGGAATTGAGCGGCAGGGAATTATTATTCGTTCGGCTGGCCCTTGGGCTCGCAGTGGGGCTGGTATAACTCCGGAATCCCGGGTAGTTTTGGCTGAAATGGGTTATTCTGTTCCTGATCGAGGTTCTCGAAGACTAAGTCCAGAATTGATTTGGGATTCTACTAAAATCTATGCAATGACGCGCTGGCATGTAGAACAGGTTTTAGATTTGGTTCCAGCAGCTCAGGATAGAGTGAGTTTATTGGATCCTTTGGGCCGAGATATTCCAGATCCAATTGGGAGGAGCCAAGAAATTTATCGTCAGGTTGGAAGACAAATTCAATTGGCTGTACAAGATATAGTTAAGAATTTATTCTAAATTAGAGAAAAATTTTGCAAATTTTATCAATTCTAGTGTAATTTATCCGCGCTAGTTTGATATGTATGTACTTTTAAAGTAATGGGAATTAGCCAAGTGGTAAGGCACCAGGTTCTGACCCTGGCACCGGGGGTTCGAATCCCTCATTCCCAGCCAAATATAAATAGATGAGAAGTTTATACCCGGAGGGTGAATCCCTCATTCCCAGCCAAATATAAATAGATGTCACATCTTTCGAGTATCGTAAGCCCAATGCAGTAAAGCTTGTCTCTGCTTTTTTCGACAATTTAAATCACCTGGGTGACAGTTTTTTTGTAACTGAGCTATATGTCTCTTCATGGCTTTCCACCTTTTTATCTGGCGAAGATCTTCTTCCTCCATGCGCCTACCCATGTAGTAACGGCAATACCATTGAAACCAACCTCGAGGATCAATCGGGTGAATCCAGTCTTTTTTGTGCCAAACTGAAAGAGGTTGAGATGCATTGATGCCAAAGTAATTTAATTCTGCATCATGATACTTGGGGCAAAGTTTTGCTTTTTTGAACCAACTTTCAGGAAATTCTTTTTGGCAGTCTGTCATATACTTGCCGCCAAAAACTCCTAGTTCGAGCATTTCTTGAGGTGTAAGGTCGGGTTTAAATTCAGGGTGAAAATTTTTTCCAGTTGGTTCGGTGAGTGGATAACTATAATGCTTTTGCATTTTATCCTTTACTCGTACTAATTTGTTTATAAATTGAGCTGCCATATGGAAAAATTGAGAATTGTAGCAAAACTTACCCATAAAAAGTATGGCACAAGCAGTCCGCCCGCTACTTTTGAGACCTTAAAAAATTTGATGATGGTTATTAATATGGTGATCCAGAGCAGAATTATAATAATTAAGCCCATAAATGGTGATTGAGCTCCAAAGAAAATTGGAGACCAAAGGGCGTTTAGTGATAGTTGTAAGAAAAATATTAATATGGCTTCTGTTTTTTCTTTTGATTTGCTCTTTGTTGTCCAAACTATAAAAAGAGCTATGCCCATCATGATATAGAGCATTGTCCAAACTGGGCTAAATATCCATGACGGAGGATTGAAACTAGGTTTGGTAAGATTGTTATACCAAAGAGGTATAGCAGATATTGTGAATACTGCGCCGATGATTCCAGCTAATTGGCAGGTCAGAATTGAAACAATAAGTGGGATGATTTTTTTCTTCATAATATTGATTTTTTATTGAGGTATAATCTCTACATGGACGTTTCTAGTTCCGTAATAAGATACTACCATTTTTTCAAAATCAGCATCATAAACTTTTATGCCTGCATTAGAGATTTCTTTTAGAAATGTTGGAAAGTCTGTAAGGCCTTTTTGATTATTAATAATGGCTTCCTTTACTTTCTCTGCATTAAATTCAAAATTAATCTTGAGATTCCTTTTGTCTCCATGACTTTTGACGAAAAAAGTTTCGTCTATGTAACGGTAAATGCTTATCTGGCTGGCAACTTCAAATATATATCCCTTTACTCCAATTTCCTTGAGCTTTTTAACAAGATCGGGGTAGTTTTTTGCTGAAGATCGGGCTTCTTGCAGTTGTTTATCTTTGAAATGTTCCATAGGGGAAGTTAGAAATGATATAGAATTATTGTTCCAAATATAATTTTAAGAAAGTTTCCAAGAAATAATGTTATTTCCTCAAAATCTTTTCCATTGTCTTTCCTTTAGACAATTCATCAATCAACTTATCTAAATAGCGAATTTCTTGCATGAGTTTATCCTGGATTTCTTCTACGCGATAACCGCAGATTACACCTGTTATTTTTGAAGCATTGGGGTTGATCTGTGGTGCTTCTGCAAAAAAGGTTTTGAAATCAACATTTTGGTCAATTTGTTGCTGTAATTCTTTTTGACTATATCCTGTCAACCAGCAAATGATTGTATCTACCTCGGCTTTTGAGCGGCCTTTTTTCTCTGCTTTTTGAATATAAAGCGGATAGACGCTGGCAAAAGAGATTGTGAATATTCTTGTAGTTTTCATGTGTTTGTACGTAAGTCCTAATTATTTAATATTATATTTTTCTTTCATATGTATTACCGAAATTTTTATTAATTCTTTTAATACATCAATGTTTATATCGGATAAACGTTTGATGTAGAGACAGGAGCCACCGCTGATTTTGTGTTTGCCGATTTTTTTGAGCAGTTCCTGACTTTTGCTAAAACCGTACATGATGTAGATGGTGAGATTTTGTTTGCGTGGAGAAAATCCAGAAATAGGCCAATCGCCTTCTTGTTTGCTGCGCTCTGATTTGTAATGATATAAGCCAAAACCAACTATGCTGCTTCCCCACATCACAGGTTTTTCTTTGGTTACCTCTGTAAAAATTTTGAGGAGTTCATAAGAATCTTGGCGTTTTTGTTCATCCTCAATAGTGTCCAAAAAGTCCGTTACGCTGGCGTTGGTTTTTTGGGTTTTGAGTTCGGCCATGATAAATGTTTTATAAGATTGTCTTATCGAAAGTCCTAAACTTTTAGTTTAAATCCAGTTTGAAAACTTTTTCCATATAATCCAGTCCACCGGGGATGATATTGAATAGTATGGGGAAGATGAAGAAGAAGGCGGCCAAGTAGCTATTGAAGAAGCCGATAATTATTCCCAAAACTGCTAATGCTGGAGTGATGGAGAGGCGTATTTTGGCTTGTTTGATCATACGATTTGTAATGACTTGTTTCTCTATTTCTTTGCTGCTCAAGGCATAATCAAAAATATATCTGGACATCAGGCTGGCAGCCAAAACATTTACTCCGTAAGCCATGATAGCGGTTTGAGATTCCAAATAAGATCCCAGTAAATTGGCGGAAAAGGGTATTAAACAGAGGAAACTGAGGTGAATCATGTTTAGTAACACTAGTTGCCGATTGACGGTTTTTGTAAAGAAATGAAACAAAGCATGATGTTGAATCCAGAACATTACCAGAATGGAAAAGCTTAAAAAATAACTTAAAAATAGCGGCGTTAGGTGCCATAGGCCATTTAATAAAGTGCTGCCTTCTGGCATTTTAGGAATATGTATTTCTATGACTAGCAGCGTCATAATAATGGCAAAAACACCATCGGATAAGTTTTCTAAACGAATTTTATTCATAGTAAAATTATTTTTAATTTGGCTTAATTGTAGATTCAGGCTTTAATCTATACAAGTTATCTTATGAAAAACAAAATGAAGAAGAAAATTCATGCTCATCATGAACACTCTCATAATGGTGGAGAATTGTTGAGTGAAATTATTTTGGGTGGGCAGGATGGATTGGTAAATACTTTGGGTGTGATTTTGGGCTTGGCAGCTGCCAGTGGAGATTTGCGTATTATAGTTGCGGGTGGTTTGGCTGGGGCGATAGCTGAAGCGGTGTCGATGGGAGCTGTGGGATATACCAGTACGGTGGCAGAACGGGATTATTATTTGAGTGAAAAAAAACGTGAGGAATATGAGATTGAAAATATGCCTTTGGAAGAGGAGCAGGAGGTTCGTGATATTTATGAGAAAAAAGGTTTTAAAGGGGATTTATTGGAATCGGTTGTGAAAGTTTTGACTTTGGATCGTAAAGTTTGGTTGGAAACAATGATGCAGCAAGAACTTAATTTGTCTCCAGTTGCAAAAGGTCAGCCCTTAAAATCAGCTTTTTTGATTGGTATTTCGGCTTTCTTAGGTTCGATGATACCGATTGCTTCTTTTTTGATCTTTTATTTTGCACAGATTAAATTTGAGGGGGCGGTGACTTGGGCGATTTATATAGGTTTATTTATTTCGGCGCTAAGTTTGTTTATAGCAGGGGTAGTTAAATCTCGTTTGACTGTAGGGAAATGGTATAAAAGTGGCTTGCAAATGCTGTTTATCGGCATTTTGTCGGCTTTGGTGGGGTATGTGATTGGCTTTGCTTTTAGCGTGCAGATATAATCAATTCTTCCTTTTTTAGAAGGCACAGGCTATACTGCGGGTAATTAAAAACTAAAATATCCAGACCATGAAAAAGCGTGAGGTTTTTTCCAATCAGTCAATGATTATTGAAAAATTACCGGCCTATTTTTTATTTGCGGCGATGGCTTGGGTGGCTTGGCAGTTACTGACTGTGGTGGAGCCATTTTTAATGGTTTTGATCTTTTCAGCGATTATTGCCACTGTAACTTTCCCAATCTATGCTAAATTGGAGACTCTGCTCAAGGGGCGTAAAAGATTAGCCTCTGTTTTGACCTGTTTATTGGTAATTTTTGTGATTGTAATTCCTATTCTTCTTTTCTTGTTGATTTTGGTCGGGCAGGCGGTGGATTTGTATAATATGGTTAATACTTATGTACAGAGTGTGGATTTCAATGTTTTGCTGACTTGGAAACCGGGCAATTTTTTGTTTGATATGGCTGGGCCTTATAGCACTGATATTGCTCTATTGGTGCAGCAAAATATGGATAGTTTGAAAAATGGAGTAACGCAATCGGCGCAATTTATCAGTAAGTTTGCCGCGACTCAAAGTGCTAAGATTTTGACTGATGTGGGACTATCGATTTTCAACTTATTATTGATGTTTTTTACTTTGTTTTTCTTGTACAAGGATGGACGCCATATACTTAAAAGAATGATGATTTTAAGTCCGATTCCGGTGAAGTATGAAAAAGAATTATTCAGTAAATTCAATGAAATTAGTAAGGCGACATTATTTGGAACTTTTTTGACAGCTATTGCTCAAGGGCTGGTGGCTTGGATTGGATTTAGCCTGGCTGGTGTGCCTAGTAGTTTTTTTTGGGCTACGGCTGTTTCGATTTTCTCTTTGATTCCGACAGTAGGGACTTCAATTATTTGGTTGCCGATTGGTTTGGTAATGCTGGCTAGTGGGAATCTCTGGGGGATATTTGTTTTAATTTGGGGGTTATCGTTGATTAGTACTGTAGACAATGTCTTGAGAGTGATTTTTATCGGATCTACTGCTAATTTGAACCCTTTGCTAACCTTCATATCCATATTTGGTGGGATTTTGGCTTTTGGCTTGATAGGGGTGATTTTCGGTCCAATGTTATTGGTTCTTTTCTTCACTTTGTTGCATGTTTATGAGTTGGAATATGCGGAAATTCTTGGGGATGAGGCGAGTTTGGCTTTAGATGAGCTAAATTAGGGCGATAAGCTAATTTAAATTGGTTGTTGGTTCTTGACAAATACCTTGGTTGTGGTATCATGTTTAGATTAGTAATAAAGCAAACAACCTTGAGATTAAGAGAATTGTTCAATAAAAAGAGGGGAAATTGGCTCAATAAAAAGGAATATGATGTCAATCAGGGAAAGATTGATAATAATCCGGCTTCCAAGATTTTGATGTTTTTCCCGGTGGGAATCGTGGTTTCCTGTTTGTTGATAGTTCTCGTAGTGATTGGAGTGCCTACCAGTATGGATTTGGTTAAAGCGGTTTTAGATCGTGTAATACCGGCAAAAGAAGCCCAGTTGAAGAATTCTGCGGAAGAATTGTTATTTGAGGATGTAAAAGCAGATTCCAAGTTTTTTGACTCACTGGCCTATTTAAAGAAAAATGGAGTGATTAATGGTTATCAGGATAATACTTTTAGACCATTTCAGGAATTGACTCGTGCTGAACTTTTGAAAACAATTGTTAGTGCCAAAAAACAGTATCCTTTGGCTTTGAACTATAATAATTGTTTTAAGGACGTTAAGAATCAATGGTTCGCCCCAGCTGTTTGTCTGGCCAAAGAAAAGGATTGGATTAGTGGTTATAGTGATGGCAGTTTCCATCCAAATGAAATTTTGACCAAGGCAGAGGCTTTGAAAATGATTTTGAAGGCTTTTGATATCAAAAAAACACCTGACACTCCACCTGTAGACATGTATGAAGATGTTGAAAAGAATTCTTGGTACTATCAATATGTGGAAATAGCTTTGTATAGGAAATTGATCAATGAAAATCCTAACTTGGAATTTTATCAACCTGAATCTCCAGCAACACGAGGTTATGTTGCCCAGATTATCTATAGAGTTTTACAGTCTTAAATTTTTTATTACTTGGTTTTTTCAGCTAACTCTTTTTCCAGTGCCTCCAGGAAAACTTTTGAATCTTGGGCTCCGATAATTGTTTGATTGTTGATGTAAAAGGTTGGTGTTCCGTTGACATTTAATTGCAGACCTTCTTGATAATCTTTGTCGATATTGCTTTGATGGGTTTTGTTGTCCAGGCAATTGGCAAATTTGTTTTGATCAAGTTTCAATTGAGTGGCAATTTGTTTGAAGGTCTCCAAATGAGCGGGATTTCCAGACCAGTTTTCTTGGGTTTGGAATAATTGATCGTGCATTTCCCAGAATTTGCCTTGTTCCAGAGCGCATTCTGAGGCTAGAGCTGCTGCTGGAGCCTGTGGGTGAATGCTGAGAGGGAAATGTTTCATGACGTATTTTACTTTGCCGGTGCTGATATAGTCTTTGAATATAGTTGGATAGGTTTCATCAAAAAACTTTTTGCAAAGTGGACATTGAAAATCGCTGAATTCTATCATGGTAATTGGCGCGTTTTCCTGACCGATGACTTTGTTTGATCCTTGTCCGGAGATGCTGGGGATACTAAATCCGGAAAAATTCATTCCTTTTAGTGAATAGCCGAGAATTAGTCCAAGCAAAAAAATGCTTAAATATTTAAAGAAAAGATTGTTTTGATTATTTTCCATACGATTTGGTTTTTATTTTGAAAGAAAAGTGATTTATTTTTAGTGTAGATGAAATTGAGTTAGCTGACAATGCTGGTCAGTTTATTGGCGGTATTTTTTGATGGCAAAATATATTCCTAAAATCGTTAAAATTATAATACCAATTAATGTTATGGGAGGTGAGTTGCTTTCTGCGGGAGGTGTTTGGATTTGATATTTATGCAGTTGGAGGGTTTGGGTATAGCCATTGGGATTGGGTGGAGCGGGGGAAATTTCACCAGTGAAATTTCCCGTACTGCCCGATGTGAATGTTGCCTGAGCTAAAGGGCCTTTGATGATTTTTTCATTGAATATTACCAGCACTTTGTTGATAGAATTATTTTCTTTGGTTTCAATTGTGAAGTGATAAATCTCTCCAAACTGGGCCTTTTCAATAATTGTTCCATTAATAGTAGTCAAAACTAAGTTGGCTTTTCCTGGTGTTGGCAAATCTGTGTATTGCCAGTTTTCTTCGCCATCTATTTCTGTTAGAGTATAGGATTGTCCTTTGACTATTTCTTCATATTCTTGACTGGCTATGATTTGGCCATCGGGTTGAAAAATCCTGACTTGATCGCTGGAATTATTTAAATTAATTTTTAATTCTTTTAATTTTATTTGTAGATATCCTTGGGCTGGGAGAGTTTTTTGAACAATTGATTTTGCTTTGCTGCCGCCTTCTTGGTCATCTATTATCCAGCCATTTAAATTAATTGGGTTGATGGTGAGATTTTGCAGTTCTATCCATTCTTCTTGGCCATTGTTTG
>Ga0154020_10008747_pt1 | contig 11726 bp, 11 predicted proteins | sample Klosneuvirus_201_FD_109709 | JGI IMG/M metagenome (GOLD analysis project Ga0154020, IMG submission 109709) | Active sludge microbial communities from wastewater, Klosterneuburg, Austria - Klosneuvirus_20160825_MG | ecosystem: Engineered > WWTP > Aerobic digester > Activated sludge | place... | reverse complement strand
GCGACGCCGGTCAGCGCGAGGCCGACGACGACGACCGTCTTGCCATCGAGATCCATCATCGGAACTTCAGCGTGCCGAGCGCGACCAGGGCGAGCAGCGCGGACACGAGCCAGAACCGGACGATGATCTTCGGCTCGTCCCAGCCCTTCTTCTCGTAGTGGTGATGGATCGGTGCCATGCGGAAGATGCGCTTGCCGCTGTTCGGGATGTCCTTCCCGTCGGGGCCCTTCTTCTTCGTCGCCTTGTACACGCTGGTCTGCACGATCACGGACAGCGTCTCGACGACGAACAGACCGCCGACGATCAGCAAGACGATCTCGTTCTTCGTCAGCACGGCGAGCATGCCGATCGCGCCACCGAGGGCGAGCGAGCCGACATCGCCCATGAACACCTGCGCGGGGTACGTGTTGTACCAGAGGAAGCCGATGCCGGTTCCGAACAGCGCGGCAGCGAAGATGGCGAGCTCGGAGATGCCGTCGATGTGAGCGACGTGGAGGTACTGCGCGATCGTGACTTCCTGCGCGCCATCGGCGCCGCGGAACAAGATCGTGGTCTCGACGCCGGCGATGTACGCGAAGATCATGAACGTGCCCGCGTTCATGATCGAGGGACCGATCGCGAGGCCGTCGAGTCCGTCGGTGAGGTTCACGGCGTTCGCCGCGCCGACGACGACGCACGCGCCGAGGCAGCAATAAAACCACGCGGGCAGGATGATCTGCGACTCGTAGAAGTTCGTGAACGGGAGCTGGAAGTGCAGCCGCACGTCCGGCGGCATCAGGTCCGAGTAGAACAGGTACGCCATCGCGCCACCGGCGATCAGGAACTCGAGGCCGAGGCGCAGCTTGCCGCTGATGCCCTTCTTGTTCTTCTTCGCCACCTTCTCGTAGTCGTCGGCAAAGCCGATCGCGCCGAACAGCACGGTGACGGTCAGCGCGAGCCACACGTAGTGATTGCGCAGGTCGCACCACAACAGCGTGGACACCGCGAGGCAAAACACGATCAGCGAGCCGCCCATCGTCGGCGTGCCGGCCTTCTTCTTGTGCGTCTGCGGACCGTCCTCGCGGATCGTCTCGCCGATCTGGCGCGACTTCAGCTTCTCGATGAACCACGGACCGATGACGAACGAGAGCAGCAGCGCGGTGATCGCCGCGGCGAGCAGACGCGTCGACGTGTAGCGGAACACGCGCAGGAAGCCGACCTCGTCGGCGCCGAGCCCGTAGAGAAGGTGAAACAGCATCTACGCCTTCGTCTCCCGCGTCGAGTCTTGCGCCGATTCTCGCATCTGGTCCAACACGCGCTCGAGCTTCATGCCGCGCGAAGCTTTGAGTAGGATCCAATCGCCGGGCCTGGTGCGATCGAGCGCGCGCTTCGCCGCGTCGGCGGCATCGCTCGCGTGATCCGCATCGGTGCCGATGCGTGCGCCCAGATCACCGAGCGTGACGACGCCGATGCCGAGCTCGCGGGCGAGCGCACCGATCTTGTCGTGCTCGGGCGCCGCGTGATCGCCGAGCTCGAGCATGTCACCGAGCACCCCGAGCGCTGCGTGTCCGCCGTGCGCGCGTTCGGCGAGCGCGCGCATCGCTGCTGCCATCGACGCCGGGTTCGCGTTGTAGCAATCGACGATCACCTTGCGACCGTGGACCTCGACGATCTCGCCGCGCATCGCGGGCGGCTTCGCACGCGCGAGGCCCGCGAGGATGTCGCCGATCGAAGCGCCCGCTGCGTGCGCCGCGGCGATCGCCGCGCAGGCATCGATCGCCGCGTGCCGACCCACGAGCTGCAGCGTCAGATCGTGGCGCGTACCGAACACGTCGAGGACCAGCTGGCCGCCCGCGTCGAGGGGCGTGTACTCCACGAGCCGCACGTCGGCTTCGACATCGCCGAACGTGACGTGCCGAGCCGCGGGCCGATGCGCCCGTGCGTGCGCTTCGAGCCGCAGATCGTTGGCGGGCAACACCACGGTGCCGCCGTCGCGCAGGCCCATCCAGATCTCGGCCTTCGCCTTCGCGATCGCGTCCGTCGAGCCGAGCAGCTCGATGTGCGCGGTGCCCGCGTTGACGACCACGGCGACATCGGGCTCCGCGATCTTCGTCAGGTACTCGATCTGTCCCGCGCCGCGCATGCCCATCTCGACGACGCCGTACTCGTGGAACAAGCGCAGCCCGAGCACGGTGAGCGGCAAGCCGGTCTCGTTGTTGAGGTTGCCTTCGGCCGCGTGCGTCGGCCCTGCCGCTGCGAGTGCCGCGCGCGCGAGCTCCTTCGTGGTGGTCTTGCCGGCCGAGCCGGTGATCGCGACGAGCTTGCCGGTCCACGCACGGCGATGCGCTCGCGCGACCTTGCCGAGCGCGATCCGCGTGACGTCGACGACGATCTGCGGCACCTTCACCTCGACGACGCGCTCGACCATGACCGCGACCGCGCCGGTCTCGACGGCGGCCGAGCAGAACGCATGACCGTCGTGGGTCTCGCCTTTGATCGCGACGTAGAGCGAGCCGGGGAGTGCCTTGCGGCTATCGATCACCACGCGGGTGACCGGGACATCTTTGACCACGCTCGACGAGCCCGCATCGCGCGCGAGCCCGGGCAGGAAGCGAACTTCGCGCTCGACGATCGCCTCCGCCGCGACCTCGCGATCGTCGAAGTGGTGCTTCGTGGTCCCGATGATCTGGTAGTCCTCGTGACCCTTGCCCGCGATCACGACGACATCGCCGACGGTAGCCTCCGCGATCGCTGCTTTGATCGCCGCGCGGCGATCGATCTCGACGAGGAATGGCTTGGGCACGCCGGGTAGGATCTGATCGACGATCGCGCGCGGATCCTCGGTACGCGGGTTATCGCTGGTGACCACCGCGAGATCCGCGAGCTCCGCGACGGCGGCGCCCATCTTCGGCCGCTTCGTGGGATCGCGATCGCCACCGCAGCCGAACACGCAGATCAAGCGGCGCGCCGTCAGCGGCCGCACCGCGGACAGCACGTTGCGCAGCGCATCCGGCGTGTGCGCGTAGTCGACGAGCACGTCGAGGTCGGCGCTGTTCGCGACGCGCTCGACGCGCCCGGGAACACCGGGAAGATCCGCGATGCCCTTCGCGATCGCCGCGTGCGGCACTCCGAGCGCTTCGCCGACGCCGATCGCGAGCGCGAGGTTCTCGACGTTGTAGTGACCGATCAGCGGCTTCGCGGTCACGACGACCTCGCCGCGCGGCGTGGCCACCCTCGCTTCGATGCCGCGCACCGTCGACGTTTGCTCGACGACACGGATGTTGCCATCGCCGCCCGCACGCGCGGTCACGCGGAGCACGCTACCATCCGCCGCCGCGCCCATCGCTTGGCCCTTCGGATCATCGACGTTCACCACCGCTGCACCGTCGAGGTGCTGGGTGAACAAGAGCTTCTTCGCTTCGAAGTACTCGGCCATCGAGCCGTGCACGTCGAGGTGATCCTGCGTGAGGTTCGAGAATGCGGCGACCGCGAACTTCACGCCGGCCAAGCGATTCATCGCGAGCGCCGCCGACGACACTTCCATCACCACGTGCGTCACGCCCGCCGCGAGCATCTTCGCGAACGTCTCGTGCAGCACCTGCGGTGTCGGCGTGGTGTACGGCGCATCGAACGACGTGCGCTTCCAGCGATAGGTCACCGTGCCGATCACGCCCACCTCGTGACCGGCGGCATGCAGGATGCTCTCGACGAGGTACGACGTGGTGGTCTTGCCGTTCGTGCCGGTGATCCCGACGAGCGTCATCGCGCGCGCGGGATTGCCGAGCGCGTTCCCGATCATCACGCCGAGCGCATCGGCCGAGCTCCGCACCGTGATCACCGCAGCCGTGCCGGTCGCCACGCCCGGAGCGCGCTCGACCACGATCGCGGCCGCCCCTTGCTCGATCGCGATCTTCACGAACGCGTGACCATCGCTGCGGATTCCCTTGACCGCGACGAACACGTCGCCGGGCTTCACCTCGCGGGAATCGCTACGGACCGCGCCGACCTCCACACCCGTGTCGCCAGCCACGGTGTGGCCAGGCAATCCAGCGAGGAGATCGTGCAGCTTCATACGTCAGCTAGAACGCGCAGCCTCACCGATTTCGTGCATCGAGGCAAGTTCGAGCGGACGTAGCCGATGGAGATTCCGAGGAGAATTCGCGCACGCGCCGGTGTGCGTTCGATCGACGAGACGAACGAGAACACCCGTCGCCGTGCTAGCGTTGTCGCGTGCGAGCCGCGACGCTCGAGGAGTTCTTGGCAGCACCCGTGGGCCGGTGGGCGCAGGTATCGGAGCTGACGGTCTGGATGCTCGGCCCGAAGCTGGCGGGCTCGATCTACTCGGGCTTCGTATCGAGCGCCGAGCTCCTGCGCACTCTCGCTCCATTGGCGTTTCATCGCGCGTTCGATCGACCATTTCGCGCGATCGTCGACGTCTCGGCGGTCACTGGCGTCGACGTCTCGCTGTTCCCGTTCCTCGTCGATCACACGCGCGAGATGGCGCTGACCAAGGGCCTGATCGATCGCGCGGCGTGCATCCGGCCTAAAGGCGTGACCGGCGCCGTGGCGAGCGGCGTGTTTCACGACTACCTCGGAGCGAACATGGACTTCCGGTTCGTCGACTCGTTCGACGAAGCGGTCGCGTACGTGGAGGCGGAGCCACATCGCGCCGAAATCGAAGCGATGATCCGCGCGACGGCGGAGTCATCCGTGATCGTCTCGCTGCGCCGCTTGCTCCTCGAGGACCCGCGACGCACGCTCGATGCCGTCGCGCGCTCGCTCGGGGTCAGCACCCGTACGCTGCAACGCGCGTGTCTCGACTCCGAGACCACGTTTCGCGACGAGGTGGCGAATGCACGCTTCGCGTTCTCCGAGCAGCTCCTGCGCGTCACCGACGACAAGATCGACGCCATCGCGCGTCGCGCGGGCTATTCGTCCTCGGCGGCGTTCGCGCGCCGATTCCAGCAGGTGCACGGCATCACGCCGACGCAGTTCCGCGCGAAGCGATAGTCACTCGAAGCGCAACGTGACCGAGTCGACCGCATCGTTCGGTCCAGGCGCGGGCGACTGGTCGATCACGCGGCCCGAGCCGGTGGTCTTGATCGCGAAGTGTCCCGTGCGCGCGAGCTCCATCGCCTTCGCGTAGCCCATGCCGCGGAAATCGGGGACGACGACCGAGTCGGGGCCGAGCTCGGGGGCGGGCGGCGGTGCAGGTTCGTCGCCGGTCTCGACGACGATGTCATCGCCGCCGAGCTTCACGACCGGCGCACCACGCTTCGGCGACGGCGCGGGGATCGTGCAGGTCTTCACGGCCGTATCGAGGTACGGGTTGTACGTGGGGGCCCGCGGCGGGCATTGCAGCGTCGTGCCCGGCACGCCGAGATAGCGCAGACCTTCGCTCGCGATCGTCGCGAACACCGGACCCGCCACGAGTCCGCCGAAGTAGTCGCCGCCCGATGGCTCGTCGATCATCACCACGATCGCGAGGCGCGGGTTGTCGGCGGGGGCGAGGCCCGCGAACGACGAGAGGTAGAGATGGTCGGCGTACCGGCGCGTCGCGTGATCGTACTTGTGCGCGGTGCCCGTCTTGCCGGCGCAGTGAAAGCCGGGGACCACGATGCCTTTGGCGGTGCCGCCCTCCTTGCCGCCCTCGAACACGGTCGCGAGGATCTTGCGCATCTGCTCCGCCGTCTTGGCTTTCACCATCTGACGAGGCTCGGGGTGCGCTGCGTACTTCACGGTGCCATCGCGATCGACCACTTTGTCGACGATGCGCGGCTCGCGGTACACGCCGCCGTTGCCGATCGCGGCGAGCGCCGCGGCGATCTGCAGCGGCGTGACGGTGAGGCCGTAGCCGAACGCGATCGTCGCGAGCTCGATCTCGCGCCAGGTGTCGCCGCGGCGGATCCGGCCGGCTTGCTCGCCGGGGAGCTCGATGCCGGTCTTCGCGCCGAACCCGTACGACTTGAGCGCGGCGTACAGCTTGTCGCGTCCGAGGCGCTGCGCGATCTTGACCGTACCGACGTTGCTCGAGTGCTTCACGATGTCGGCGACGGTCAGATACGGCGCCGGGTGGACGTCGCGGATCGTTTTCGGGCCCACCTGATACGAACCGTTGCCCGTGTCGAATCCGGTCTCGGGGCTGACCGTGCCGTCGTCGAGCGCGGCGGAGATCGAGAAGATCTTCATCACCGAGCCGGCTTCGAACACGTCGGTCACGGGGCGGTTGCGCGCACCGGCGTGCGCGTCGGCCGAGTTCGGGTCGTACGTCGGATAGCTCGACATCGCGAGCACGCGGCTCGTCGCCACGTCGAGGACGACCGCGACGCCGCTCTTCGCCTTGTTCTTGATCACCGAGTCCGCGAGCGCGCTGTCCGCGATCGCCTGGATGCTGCGATCGAGCGAGAGCTGCACCGTCGCGCCGGGCTCGGGTTGCTCCATGCCGTCCGCGAACATCTTGCGGCCCCGTGCATCGCGCACCGCGTGGCCGTTGCCGCGCGTACCGAGAAGGAGGTCGTTCATCGAGAGCTCGATGCCCTCGAGACCGCGGCTGTCGATATCGGCGCGGCCGATCACCGGGCCGCCGATCGTGCGTGCGGGGTACCAGCGACGGGGCTCCTTCTCGACGACGATGCCAGGCAACTTCGCCGCACGCACCGCGTCCGCGATCTCGCGCGTGACATGGCGATCGAGCCACACGAACTTCCGGTCGCCGGCGAGCTTCGCCTCGAGCGCACCGGCATCCTCGCCTAGCAACTTCGCGAGCTTCTCCGCGGTGCCCTCGACATCCTGCACCTCGCGCGGATTCGCCCAGATCGAGTCCGCGTCGGCGCTCACCGCGAGCGGCCGTCCGCGCACGTCGATCACGTCGCCGCGGGGCGCGGGAATGTTCACCGCCGCGCCGTGCTGGCGTTCGGCGAGCTCGCGATAGCGATCGCCTTCGTCGACCTGCAGCGCGTACGCGCGCCACGCGACGCCGGTGATGCCCGCCGTGACGAGCGCTCCCACGAGATAGGCACGCACGCGCGCGCTATGGGGGATTCCCGGAGTCATCGGCTTGACCTTGGGCTTCGGCTTGTCCGACGGAGGCGCGGCGATCGTCATCGCGCAGCCACCTTCCGCGGACCCACGAGCCGGATCTTGTCGGGCGCGACGGTCGTCATGCCGAGCTGCGTCGCGAGCTTGCGGATCCGATCGGGAGCGGTGTGGGTCGCGAGCTCGAGCTCGAGCTGACGGCGGGTCTCGCGCAGCTTGCGCACGTTGTCCGACGCCTTCGACAGCGACAGTCCGAGACGCAACACCTCGTGCTGCCTCGTGACGCGGATGATGCCCGTGCCGACGAGCAGCAGCGCGAGAATGACCATGGCGACGACCCCGAGGCGGACCGAGGCGGCCTCCCCGTCGGGCCGCTTGAAGATCCGATACACCGACCCGGGCGACGACATTGGCGTTTGCCCACTACACGCGTGCGCGTCGACGGTGGCAATTTTTTCGCCGCGTTCCAAAATGGATCGTGGTCCGAGTCCTCGTCAGCCTCGCGCTCGCCTCGGCGATGATCGCACCTGGCTGTACATCCACGCAGGCCCCGATCGCTCGGCGGGTCGGCATGGTCGCCTCGATCGGCGGTGTCATCGGGCTCACCGCCGGCGCCGCCGCGAGCGCCATCGCGGACACCAGCGAGGTCGTCGCGGGGTTCTCGCTGATCTCGGCCATCGGCATCGGCCTCTACGCCGCCGGCGAGCTAACCGATCCAGCCTTCGAGACACGCGTCGAGACCACGGTCGAGAAGCACCACCGGTGGGCGCGCATCCTCACCGAGCGCGCGTTCCGGTATGCGCGCGAAGGCAACTGCCCTCGGGTCCGTCGCGTCGAGAAGCGCGTGAACGTCTACGACCGCGAGTTTCACGACTTCGTGTTCATGCGCGACGAGGAGATCGCGAAGTGCATGAGCGCGGCGAAGGATCCTCCGCGCGCCACCGACGATGACTCCAGCGGAACCGACGACTCGGATCGCGCCACCGACGATGGCTCTGGTGGCGCCGATGATGGCTCTCGGCGTGCGACGGGCCCGCGCGATGGCGAGCCCGCGGATAACGCGTCACCGCCGATCCTTGCGCCGCCCATTATCGCACCACCGGCGGCGCCGCCGACGCTCCCGCCGCCGAGCAGCGTCCGCGACCCGGCCGAGCCATAGACGACCTGCCGCCGCGCAGCGTTCGCCTCCCGGCCGAGCCATAGACGACCTGCCGCCGCGCAGCGTTCGCGACCGCGCCAAGAACCTCAGGTCGTGTTCTTCGAGCGTGGCCCCGTGATCGCGCGACCGCCGCCTCCTCGTCAGGCCGTGCCGCTCGTTGCCACGCGAGATCACGCGAAGCTCACGCGCGTGCCGCGGTCTCATCACGCGTGCCGGACCTACTTTCTAGGCATGCATCGGAACCCGCTCCGCTCGTCGGCGATGACCTACGCGAGTGGCATCATCATGTCGGTCGGCGGCGTGCTGTACCTGATCGATCAGGTGCAGAAGCCGCGCAACTGGCACCTGTTCCTGGTCCCATCGTTGTTCCTGATGGGCCTCGGCGCATTGCTCGCCCTCGCGGGCTCGATCTCGAGCCGCAACACGACGTCGGACGCATGACGCGAGTCCTCTCGCTCCCACCGCTCGGCGTGCACCATCGCGCGCGCGACGTTGTCCGGCTCGTGTCCGAACCTCGGACCGAAAGGCGGCCCTCGGACATCGACCGGACAGCGCGCGTGCTCGTTCACGTGCTTGCGCCGGCGCGAGGGCTGCAATGACGGCGATCATGCCGATCGATCTGCCCGCGTTGTTCGAAGTCGTATCCGTCCGTCACATCGCGATCGGCGAGGTCGCCTCGGGTCCCGAGCAGCTCGCCATCGATTCGCTCGTCAACGTGTTCCTCGTGCGTGGTCGCGAGGCACTCGAGCGCTTCACCCGCCACGGCAACGACGCGGACACCGAGACGCTGCTCTACACCGCGTGCGCCGCGGGCCTCGCGTTCAAGAAGGTGCTGCTCGCGTCACGTCCATCGATCGACAAGAAGCCCGAGCTGACGCTGTTCCTCGCGGACCTCCAGCTGCTGATGGTCGAGCTGTTCGAGCGCATCAACGGCGAGCACGCACCGGGCCCGCCACCGCTCTTGCACTAACGGCGCGCGCACACCGGCCGTGGCGACGACGATCGCGCGATGGATCAGTCGTCGAAGCGCGAGCGACCGACGGGCGATAGCCCCGCTGCCGTTGCTTGCACGTTCGGCGCGCTCGTTCGCTCGCACACGCGAAGTCGCGCGGATCGAGCGCGAGGGTTGCGCGCGATCTCGTCGTCGGAGGCGACCACGCCTTTACGCGTGACGAGCTCGCACACCGCTTCGCTGCGCTCGCCCGCAGCGGCTGCGAGGTGCGGCGGCAGCGACGAGGTCCACGCGAGATCGCGGAATCGGTTCTTGACCAGGCGATCCTCGAGGGAGTGGAACGAGATGATCGCGCAGCGACCGCCGGGCACGAGCAGATCGGGGAACACCGCGAGGAACCGCTCGAGCTGATCGAGCTCCGCGTTGACCGCGATGCGGAGCGCCTGGAACGTGCGCGTCGCGGGATGGATCTTGGACTTGCGCTGCTCGACGACGGGGATCCCTTGCGCGATCACCGCGGCGAGCTGGATCGTGTCGTTGATCCGATCCTCCGCGAGCGCCGCTTTGATCAGCCGCGCGATTCGCTTCGCGTAGCGCTCCTCGCCGTAGTCCTTGATCACGTCCGCGAGCTCGTCCTCGGCCAGTGCGTGCAGGAGCTCGAGCGCGGTATCGCCGCGGGTCGTGTCCATCCGCATGTCGAGCGGACCGGACCTCGTGAACGAGAAGCCGCGCTCGGGGTGATCGAGCTGCGGCGAGCTGACGCCGAGGTCGAGCAGGATGCCGTCGACCTTCGAAATGCCGAGCTCCAATAAAACCCGAGGGATTTCAGCGTAGTCCGCGTGAACGAGCCGAGCGCGGTCCCCGAACGGACCGAGTTTCGAGCGTGCCGCCTCGAGGGCGGCCGGATCGCGATCGACACCGATCAATGATGCGTGCGGCGCGCGCCCTAAAATCGCTGCGGCATGACCCGCGCCACCCAACGTTCCGTCGACATAAACCCCGTGATCTCGCGGAGCTAGGTGTTCGAGCACCTCGGTCGGGAGCACCGACGCATGCTCGAAGGTCGACACGCGCGTTCGTTACCATCAAATCCCGCAACGTTGCAGAAATCTTGCGGTCTAGTCGCAATCCATGTGCAAATAGATGTACGGAGTTCTCCGACGTTTCCTTGACGATCCGGATGGTGTCTCGTATAACCCATCGACTAAACCCAGCGAGATAACAGGTGCTTAGGTACAAAGAAACCGAAGACATCGATGCGCGCTTCAGCGAAGTCGAGCGCATCGTCACGGCGTGGCGCGCGCGCGTTGCGACGTCGAACCCTGTTGCTCGCCAAGAGTTCAACAACCGCCTTCGCATCTCGCTGATCCATCACGATGCAGCACTCGAGGGCGAAGTGCTCTCGTACAGCGAGATCAAAGCGGCCGTCGATCCGAGCATCATCAGCGATCCATCGCTGATCCCGTCATACGAAGAGATTCGTCGCTTCGATGACGCGTGTAACTTCGCGGCCGAGCAAGCGGCCAACAAGAAGAAGCCGTTCAAGCTCGACACGATCCGCGAGATCTATTCGATCCTCGCGCCCGAGGAGAAAGCGAAGGGGCTCCCGTTCCGCAAGGAGAACCCGCTCCACCGCCTCTACTATCACGACATCGCCGCGCCCGAGAAAATCCTCCCGGGCATGCGCAAGCTCGGCGAGTGGATCGACGATCCCGCGAACAAGCATCTGCACGTGATCGAGAAGGTCGCGACGCTTCACTCGAAGTTCATGGGGATCTTCCCGTGGGCCAAAGAGAGCGGCCGGACCATTCGCGTCGCGTCGAACCTCCTGCTGCAGGAGGGCGGCTATCCGATCGCGATCGTTCACTCGATCGATCGCCAGCGATACTACGAGTCGCTGCGTGGTGATCACATCGGCCTGACCTCGCTGTACCTCGAGGCCGTGCAGACCACCGCCGAGACCGAGATGCGCGTCTACGACGAGGCCCAGAAGGGCCCGACCAAGAAGCGTTCGAAGAAGTCGTCCTCACAGCAGGGCTGATTTTTCGCCTCGACGATTGCCGGCCGTCGGCTACCCTGCGCGACCGCTATGCAGGACCTCGTGATCACTCCACGTCTGACGATTCCGTCGGGCGAGCTGTCGATCGCGTTCGCGCGCGCGGGTGGCTCGGGCGGGCAGAACGTGAACAAGGTCTCGAGCAAGGTCGACCTGCGCTGGAACGTCGAGACGTCTGCCGCGCTGAACGACGAGGATCGCGCGTGGCTGCTCCAGCAACTCCGCTCGCGCCTGACCAGTGACGGCACGCTGATCGTGACCAGCACGCTCACGCGCGATCAGATCAAGAACCGCGACGACGCCGAGTCGAAGCTCGTGCTGATCGTGCGCGCCGCGATGGATCGCCCGAAGCCTCGGCGACCGACCAAGGTCTCGAAGGGAGCGAAGCGCCGCCGCGTCGCCGAGAAGCGACAGCACTCCGAGAAGAAGACGAACCGCGTCTACCGCGGCGACTAACGCACGAACGCGTGATCGCGTCTTCGAGATGAACTGGATCGCGCGAGCGAGCGCTACGTGCGCAGGTGCGGCCACATCGCGTGGACGCG
>Ga0154020_10008746_pt1 | contig 11727 bp, 12 predicted proteins | sample Klosneuvirus_201_FD_109709 | JGI IMG/M metagenome (GOLD analysis project Ga0154020, IMG submission 109709) | Active sludge microbial communities from wastewater, Klosterneuburg, Austria - Klosneuvirus_20160825_MG | ecosystem: Engineered > WWTP > Aerobic digester > Activated sludge | place... | reverse complement strand
GGTGCGCGTCTCGGCGCTGCTGCGCGGGGAGCGCTTCGCCGCCGTCCCGCTCGCGCTCTCGCACGAGGCGCGGGGCACCGCGGTCACGATCCGCACCCGCTCGACGTGGGGCGCGCGCGCGACCGCGGGCGACGTGAAGTTCGTGGAGCACGGCCTCCCCGCGCTCGTCACCGTCGACCCGCTCGACGACCACGCGGCGCTGAGCTTCTCGACGAGCCTCGCCGCGGGGTACACGCGCACGCTGGTGCTGGACGCGGGCCCACGGTTCGGAGGCCCGCCGGAGAGGCCCACGATGACCCTCCGCCTCGCGTCCCTCGCGCAGGGCGGCGCCGAGGCCGCGTCGGTGCTCGCGACCGATCTGCCGCTGGCCGTGCTCGGCGCCGAGACGAGCGACGCCGCGGGCCTCGTCGTCGACGAGGCAGCCCGCGCGGCCGTGTCGGCGATGCGCTCGAAGGACCCGCTGTTCGCCGCGCTCGGGTACCAGCTCGCGGCCGGCCTCGCGCGTGGCTTCTCCGGCTGTGGCTGGCCGACCGATCTGGTCCTCCCTGCCCCCTGGACGGCCCCGACGACCGACCTCGACACGGGTTGCCCACACGTGTCCGCGGACGAGGCCCTCCCCGAGACCCTGCGCGCCCGCGCCAGGACGCAGCTGCGAATCGCCCTAGATTTGCCGACGATCGGGCCGCGTGGGCCCCAGCGCACGGGGCTTTCCGCCGGTCCGCGCCGCCCTTCCCCGGTCACCCTCCTGCTCGGCGTCGTCCTCGCGCTCGGCCTGGCCTTCGCGGCGCTCGCCGAGCGACGCCGGTCGCGATAGCCTCGCTCGGCGGTGTCCATCTCGACGCGCCTTCGCTCGTGGTTCACGCCGGATGCCCAGCGGCGCGCGGTCCAGGCCGAGCAGCGCGGCGATCTCGAGGGCGCGAGCACCGGCTACATGGAGGCCGGTCGCTACGCCGATGCCGTACGGGTCATGTTGATCCGCGCGCAGGGCGAGCTCGATCCGCACCGTCGGGCCCTGTTGCTCGTGCAGGCCACTGCGCTCGCGCCGCCCGGCGACGAGGCCCGCGCGCTCGCGTGGCGCGCCCGTACCCAGTTCGTCCTCGACCGCGCCGAGGCGGGCGGGCTCGACCCCGCGATCCGTCGGCGCGAGCTGCTCGAGGCGGCGCAGGTGCTGCGATCGATCGGGGAGCACGAGCTCGCGGCCCGCGCGCTGCACGTCGCGGGGGACCTCGAGGGCGAGATCTCGGCGCTCGCCGACGCGGGCGCGGTGCAGCGGCTCGAGGAGGCGGTCTCGCGCCAGCGCAAGATCGAGGAGCACCGGCTCAAGCGCTCGCTGCGCTTCGAGGAGGCCCGCGACGCGATCGCGCTCGGCGAGCGGCGCAAGGCCGAGCAGCTCCTGAACGCGGCGCTCCGCGACGAGGACGCCGAGGATCTGCGCGCGCTCCTCTCGGGGTTGCTCGCGCGGCGCCCGAACGTCCCGCCCACCGTGCAGCTCGAGGGGCGCATCCTCGAGATCGTGCCGGGCAACCCGGTCACGCTCGGCCGCAGCGACGGCGAGCTGCGCGTGGCCTCGCCCGTCGTGTCGCGCCGTCACCTCGAGATCGCCCGGCCCGAGGGCGCCGAGCCCATCGTGCGCGACCTCGGCGGCAAGAACGGCACGACCTTGCGCGGGGCCCGCGTCGACGAGCTCCGCGTGGGCCTGGGGCTCGATCTCCTCATCGGCAACGCGTTGCCCCTGAAGGTGCGGCCGTTCCCGGCCGGAGGGCTCCTGCTCGAGCTGCCGGGACGCATCTGCTGGCTGCCGCTCGGCGGCTTCCAGCTCGGTCCGCGGCGCGCGATGGTCGAGTCGCGCGACGGCTGGGTCGATCTGCGCTTCGACCGCCCCGTCGTCCTCGGTGACCTGCAGGTCGACAAACCGATCCAGCTCCTCATCGGCGACGAGATCTACGACGGTCACGACGGACCGTTGCTCATGCGCGTCATCCCCCCGCCGCAGGCCGAGACGAGGTAGCCGTGGGGATCTTCGCGCGGTTGCGAGAGCGCTTGCTCGGGGAGCACCCGCCACCGCCGCCACCCGTGCCGGTCGCCGAGGCGCCCGCGGATCTGCGTGGCTCGATCGTCGCGTCGATCCAGGCCGGGCGCTTCGATCAGGCCATGGCCGCGCTCCGGAGCGCGCGAGGGGGGCCGGACGAGCACCTCGTCGTCGACGCGCTCACCTTCGCGCTGACCAAGGGGGTGGAAGCGCCCGAGCTCTTGCGCCTCGAGCTCGCCGACGTGCTGGTCACCCGCGGCGACCGGCGCGGCGCCCACGACCAGCTCGCCGAGGTGCGCTCCCCCGCGGCGGCGGTGCTGCGCGGAGACCTCCTGTGCGAGGGCCTCGACGACGGCGTCGCGACGGCCGCGGATCTCGATCGCGCGCTCGCGCTCTACACCGAGGCGCTCGCGGGCGACGTCGACGCGCCGGGCGTGCGCGAGCGCTTCGAGCGCCTGCGGGCGCGGCTCGGCGGCGGACGCGAGGCGGCGCAGCCTTCGTTCCCCACGCTGCTCGCGCCCGGGGGTGCGCTGCCCTTCACGCTGGTGCGCGAGGTGGCGCGCGGCGGCGCGGGCGTCGTCTACGAGGCGCGCGAGGATCTGGGTGCCGCCGGCGTGCGCACGGTGGCGCTGAAGATGATCCACGACAAGCTGCGCGGGCGCGACGCGCTGCTGGCCGAGGCGCGCGCGGCGATCCGCTTCCGCGGCGCGGGGGTGATCGCGATCCACGACCTCGATCTCGACGAGGGCTGGCTCTCGATGGCCTGGATGTCGGGCGGGAGCCTGCGCGGATCGCTGACCACGCCGCGCGACCTCCGCGCAGTGCTCGAATCTCTGCTGAAGACCCTCGCCGACGTGCACGCCGCGGGCTGGGTGCACGGTGACGTGAAGCCCGCCAACGTGCTGTTCGACGAGGACGACGCGCCGACGCTCGGCGACTTCGGCCTCGCGCGACCGATCGGGTCGCCCGCGACGCAGGGCACGCCGGGCTACGCCTCGGTGGCGCGCAGCAACGGTGCCCCGGCGAGCCCTCGCGACGACGTGCACGGCGTCGGCTGCATCGCGCGCGATCTGCTCGAGGCGGGCCAGACCGACCCGGTCCTGACGAAAGTGCGCGATCTCGCGCTCGCGGAGGACCAAGCGCCGCCCGATGCCGGAGCGCTGCTCGACGCCCTCGGGTGGCGTACGCTCCCCGCTCGATGACCGCCAAGAAGCGCGCCCCCAAGCACGAGGCCAGCGACAGCGTCCGCGGCGAGTGGCTCCGCCGCGTGGAGGCCGAATACCGCTCGGCCGCGATCACCCAGCACCTCGGTCTGTGGTTGCTGCAGATCGGCGCCTCGCCCGACCTCGTGAAGCTCGCGATGCGCATCGCCTCGGACGAGGTCGCGCACGCAGACCTCAGCTTCCGCTGCTACGGCGCGGCGGGCGGCGAGTCGTTGCCGCACATCCCGCGCGAGACGCTCGAGCTCTCGCGCACCTCGGACCCCCTCGAGCTCGACGTGCTGCGCGTGGTGGTGGACGTGTTCTGCATCGGCGAGACGATCGCGGTGCCGCTGTTCAAGAACCTGCGCGAGCACTGCACGGTGCCGGTGGCCAAGCGGGTGCTCGACCGCGTGCTCCGCGACGAGGTGCGCCACCGCGACTTCGGGTGGACGGCGCTCACGTGGTTGCTCGAGGAGCACCCGCTGCAGGAGCAGCTGCGCGCGGTGGTGGCGGCGGAGCTGCCGCTGTTCTTCCGCCGGATCCGCGGCACGTACGCGCCGCCCGGGGTGGCGGAGATCGACGCCATCTCGCCGAAGGACCGCGCGTGGGGCCTGATGGCGCCGGCGCGCTACGGCGCGGTGGTGACGCGCACGCTGGAGCGCGACTGGGTACCGCGGTTCAAGAAGCTAGGGTTCGACGCCCGCGCCGCGTGGGGCGGGTAGCGCGCGCCTCGATGGACCCGAACGACTTCTTCGGCCGCGCCCCGGACGGGGTGTGGGAGGTGGAGGTCGAGCGGTGGCTCGCTTCGCGACCCGAGTCCGAGCGACTGGACTTTCTCACGCGGGTCCTCGTCCTCCAGCAGCGGCATCGGTTGGGCATAGGGCAGTGGCTCGCGCTGGCGGAGGCCGCGCTCGACGACAAGCGTTCTTTCGAGGCACTGCTCGCCTTCGGATTGGGGTGCTCCGATGCATCCAGCGTGCGGCCATGGCTGATCGTCGCAGCGAGGCGGCTCGGGTGCCGACGCCTCGTTCACAGACTCGCCGAGCACGAGCAGTCCCATCCCCTGGAGGTGGCACGCGCCGTCTACTGGCTTCCTTCCCTCGCCCAGAGTCCGGGCGAGCTAGAGGTCATCAGACGCTACTTGAGCGAGAGGCGGCGCGATGAGTGACCCGGTGGACTTCGAGGCCGCCTGGCAGTTCGTGCTCGAGCACGAACGCGAGTCCATTCGACGGATCGCCGAACGGGCCTACCAAGAGCCCATGCTGCGTCGGTTGTATCCCTACACGAGCCTCGACAATCTCCACTTCAGTCATCATTCCGACTATCCGTACAGCAGCCTGCCTTACGTCGTCACAGCGGATCGATACGAAGCCCGCGCCGCCGACCATCGGCCGCTCGCCGAGGGCAGCCTCGACGACGTGGTGAAGGCCGTCGTCGAGGCCCTGGCGTCCCCGCTCGAGCCCTAGAAGATCGCGTACACGAACGGGGCCACGTACGAGAGCCCACCCGTCAGCACCAGCAGCACCGCCGCCGCCAAGAGCACGAGGAGCAGCGGCGCGAGGAAGAACCGCTGCCGGTGCAGGAAGTGGCCGAGCAGCCCGGCCACCGTGCGCAACCGGCTCACGACGGCCTCCGGGTCACGACCACGTCCTCCACCACGAGCGCGTCCACCGCGTGCGCGGCGAAGAACGCGACCGCGTCCGCCGCCGTTGCGCAGATGGGCTCGCCCGCGCCGTTCAGCGACGTGTTCAGCACCACGGGGATCCCGGATTCGCGCTCCACCGCCGAGAGCAACGCGCCGAACCGCGATTCTGGGTCGACCGTGTGCAGCCGCGCGGTGCCATCGACGTGGGTGACCGCCCCGAGGGTCGTGTCCTTCGCGCGGCGAACCGTGGTCATGAAGCGCGTCATGTCGTCCCCGGGCTCGTCGTACCAGCGGAGCTCCGTCCCCGCGAGCGCCGAGGGCGCGAACGGCCGGAACGGTTCGCGGCGCTTCACCGCGCGGTTGATCCGCTCGCGCGTGGCCGCGGCGCGTGGGTCGGCGAGGATCGAGCGCTGGCCGAGAGCGCGCGGTCCGAACTCGCAGCGACCATCCACGAACGCGATCACCTCGCCGCGCGAGAGCCTCCCGGCGACCTCGGCGTCGCGATCGTCGACCCGCTTCACCGCGAAGCCGAGCGCCGACGCCAGCATGTTCGCCTCTCCGGCGTCGACCGCGACCCCGAGCGCGGCGTCACGCATCGGCGCGGGGCGCGGGGCACCGTCCTTCATCGCGCCGAGGATCGCCGCCCCGAGCGCGCCGCCAGCATCACCCGCGGCCGGCTGCACGAACACCCTGGAGAAACCGGCCTCCCGCGCGATCCGCGCGTTGGCCACCGCGTTGAGCGCGACCCCGCCCGCGAGGCACAGGCACTCTTCTTCGGTGCGCTTGCGGGCCGTGCGCGCGAGGCCCAGCAGCGCGTCCTCGAGCAGAGCCTGCAGGCTGGCGGCGACGTCCGCGTAGGCGCGATCCTCGGCGGTCTCTAGGTCCCACGGTCTCTCCGCGGGCCTGCGCGGTCCGAGCAGCGCCTCGAGCTTCGACGAGAACCCGAGCTCGGTGTCGGTGTGGAACGCGAAGTACGAGAGGTCGAGCTCGTAGCCGCCGTCCGACGACAGCTGCACCACCTTCGCGAGCTCCTCGCGGCGGCGCGGCGATCCCCACGCGGCGAGCCCCATCACCTTGTATTCGCCCTCGTTCACCGCGAACCCGAGGTAGGCCGTGAACGCGGCGTAGAGCAGCCCGAGCGAGCACGGGTAGTCCACGTGGGCGACCTCGCGGAGCCCTTGTTCGGTGCCGTGCCAGATCGCCGTCGCGGCCTCCTCGCCGACGCCGTCCACCGTGAGCACCGCGGCGCGCGGGTAGGGGCTCGCGTAGAACGCGCTCGCGGCGTGCGCCTCGTGGTGGGCCACGAAGGTGACCTTCGCGCGCGGCACGCCGAGGCCCTCGGCGAGGTCGTCGAGGATCCACAGCTTGCTCCCGAGCTGCGCGCCGATCGCGCGCGGAAACTGGCGAAAGGTGCGGGGAAACCCGCGCAGGAGCGAAACGAGCACCCGCTCGATCCGCGCGTAGGGGTTCTCGTAGAACACCACCCGATCGGGCGCCGCGATCCCGCCGATCGACAGGCACGCGCGCGCCGCGCGGAGCGGCGGCGAGGGGTCGTTCTTCACACGCGAGAGGCGCTCCTCCTGCAGCGCGGCCACCACCACGCCATCGACCACCAGTGCCGCCGCTGCGTCGTGGTAGCCGCCGGAGATCCCGAGCACCGCGCTCATCGCGGCACGAGCCCGCGGCGGGCCGGCCGCGCCACGAGCACGAGCAGCACGAACGGCAGGAGCGCGAAGTAGAGCAGCGTCATCGAGACCGTCCACACCACGCCGGCCATCGCGCGGCCCACCCGGCGGAACGTGCGCCACGCCTCCCAGGCCCGCGCGCGCCGCAGCGCCTTGCGCGCCCCCGCTTCGCTGCCGGAGAGCTCGACCAGCAACGCCCCCGTGTACGACTCGTGTTGCGCCTCGTCGGTCGCGATCGCGGCGAGCGTGGTCGCGAGCCGCGCGTCCCCGAGCCGCTCCGCCCGCGCCGCGAGCGCCGCGAACTGCCTTCGGCCGCGCGACTCCCCGTGGTGCACGAAGGCGAGGAACCCGAGCTCTCCACGCCGCGCGAACAGGTCCTCGGCGTCGCCGAGCACCGGATCGCTCCCGCCGTTCTCGCGCGCGGCCGCCGCGAAGGTGCGCGCGTGCCGCTCCTCGTCGAGCGCGTGCGAGAGGTAGGCGGCCTGGCGCGCGGGCGACGGCGTGGCCGCGGCCGCGAGCCGCAGATCGAGCATGCTCGCGTGCTCGGCGCGCGCGAACGCCGCGAGCAGCCGCGCCCGTCGGCGCGGGGACCCGAGCGTGAACGGCGCGAGCAGCGACGCGAGCCTCACATGCACAGGCTCACCCCCTTGGCCGTCACGGTGCACGTGCCCGCGTTGCACACGGGCTTGCTCTCGGTGCACGTCTGGAAGCACCGGTGCAGCTTGCCACCGTTGCTCTGGCCCGGCAGGCACTTCGGCTTCGCGCCCGCCTCACCGTGCTGGCACGCGAGCAGCTTCTTGCAGTCCTTGAGGTAGGTGCGCAGACAGTCGTAGTCGGGCAACCCCATCGGCGTCGTCGAGCCCTCGGCCTTGGCGCAGGCCTCGAGCTTGGCGAGCCCCACCGGCCGCGGGGGCGCCTCTTTCGGCGCCTGCGGGTCCGGCAGCGCGAGGCGAGCGAAGACGGCCTTCGCCAGCGCGGCGTGCCCCTTCGGGGTCATGTGCAGGTCGCCGTCGAGGAACGCGCCCGGCTCCGCCGCCGCGAGCGGCGCGGTCGCGTCCACCGAAGAGATGCCGAGCGCGGTGGCCGTCTGCACGAGGTCGCGCAGCAGGATCATCGTCGGCGTCGTGTCCTCGACGCCCACCCCGTACTTGGCGAACTCGGTCGGCGAGACCTGCACGTCGAGCGGCAGCGCGACCACGACGAGGCGCGCCTTGTGGGCGTCGCAGCTCTTCTTGGCCTTCTCGAGCCAGGGGGCGAGCGGCGAGGCGGCGGTGAGGAACCGGAGCGGCAGCGCGCGCAGCGACGCGATGCGCTTCTCGAGGCGCGCCCGCTCCTCGAACGTGGCGAGGATCGCCTTCGATTCCTCGGCGTCCGCGGCCTCCTCGGCGCGCTTGCGGATGATCTCCTCCACGCGCGCGCGGATCTTCGCGCCGGCCGTCAGCTCCTGGATGCGCTGGCCCGGGCCGGTCGCCGCCTCCGAGAGGATGAGCCGCTCGGACACGATGTCGCCCGGGTTGCCCTTGCCCTTCTGGTAGGCCGCGCCCTCCTTCGTCTTCGCGAGGTCGGGCCACTTGCCGAACGCCAGGTCGGCGAGCTTCTTCTGCTGGTCGTCGGCGGCGCTCGTGATCTCGGCCATCGACTTCTCCCAGTCGGCCACGATCTTGTCGCCCGACGTCTGCGCATCGCCGTGGGCTGCGGTCGCGCTCTTGCCCGCGAGCACGAGGTCCGCGAAGTTGCCCTCCGAGCGGAAGTCGATGGTCTCGATGCCGGGCCCGAACCGCGCCACCGCGCGCCGCAGCCAGAAGAACGCGTGCGAGTCGCGGAACAGCCAGGTGCGCCCGGGGAACTCGGTCCACGAGGCCGGCGCGGCCTCGGCGCGCACCGCCCAGCCGTCCCACACGAAGTGTCGCGTCTTGTTCGGCCGGTTGGCCTCGAAGAGGTCGTTGGCGAAGTTCACGACGTAGACCACGACCGCGGGCTTCTTGCGCGCGAGCAGCTCGTCGAGGACGACCTGGTATTCGGCCGGTCCGTACGTGGGCACACCACCGTCGTAGGCGGCCTTCCCCGCGAGCCGTCCGAGCTCGGCGACGAAGGTCTGCTCGCCCTCGACCCCGAGCCCGAACACCTGCGAATCCCCGATCGCCAGCACGCCTGCGGGCGCGTCGTTGCGCGGCTGCCCCGGCGCCTCGAGCGCGCGGTACCCCTCGGCGTCGATCGTCACCGAGGTGATCGGGTTGTTCTTGCCGACCGCGAGCTTCTGGGTGGTGTTCGGCCGGAGCCGCACGCCGAGGTCGGCGTCCGGCCGGTACAGGTTCAGGTGCGGGAACGCGCCGCGGTCGCGCAGGCGGAAGATCCCCTCCGCCAGCACCACGCCGACCGCGAGGCCGGCCACGATCTGCAAGCCACGCAGCGCACGGCGGCGCAGGCGCGTTCTCGGCGCAACGCGCGCCTCGGGGTCGGACATGGAGCTCCTCTACGAACGACGTCGTCCGAGGAGCCTATTCCGTGACGAGGATTCTTCCAGCGCGCCAAGAATGGCCCCCGGGCTGAAGCCCGGGGCACCGACAGCACCGCAAGCCCGGGGCCTTTCACCCCGGGCTTCACGTCCCGAATCGCAGGCTGACCTCGCGTTGCAGAGGACCAGCAGAATGGGAGTCCAGCCAGGCCCGCGTGGCGTCGAGCCCGGGGGGATGCCCCGGGCTTCAGCGGCCGTCGGTGCCCCGGGCTTCAGCCCGGGGGCACTCTTCGACACCGCCCGAAATCAGGGCCGGGCCGTCGCGTGGACGGTCGCCTCGGTGGGCGCCCCGGCGCGCAGGAGCTTCACGTGGACGTCCACGTCGATGCGCCCCTCGAGCAACGCCGAGAGCTCCCGCGGGCCCTCGACGACCTGTCCGTCGATCGACAGCAGCACGTCGCCGAGCACGAGGCCGCCCTTCTCCGAGGGCCCTCCGGGCTCGATCGCGACGACGATCGCCGCGCCGTGCTGCCCGTACTTCTGCGAGAGGGCGCCCGGGAGCCGCACCGGCGCCACGCCGACGCCGAAGTACCCGCGCCGCACCCGGCCGTGCGCCGCGATCTCGGCGACGACGCGCTCGAGGGTGGTGGTCGGGATGGTCAGACCGGCCTCCGGGTGCAACGCCGGGGTGTTGAGCCCGAGTACCCGACCGTGCAGATCGAAGAGCGCGCCGCCCGCGAATCCCGCCGGTATCCCGCCGTCGGGCTGCAGGTAGCGGTCGATCTTGCCGCCGCCCCGCGCGCGGAACGCCTCGCCGAGCGTGCCGATCATGCCGAGCGCGGCGCGCACCGTCTTTCCAGGGCGCGCGAGCGAGATCGTCAGGTGGCCGACCTTCGCGTCGTCGAGGCCCACGCGCGCGGGCGGAACGAGCTTCTCTCCGTCGAGCCCGAGCAGCGCCACGTCGGTGCCCTCGTCGCGCCCGAGCACCTTGGCCTCGACGCTCCTTCCGTCGGGAAGACCCACGCGCACGGTGTCGTCCTCGAGGAGGTGCGCCGCCGTCACCACGCGATCCGCGGCCCAGACGAGACCCGAGCCCCCTCCGCGGCATCCACTCTCGATGCGGACGATGCCGTCGCCGTTCCTGGCGACGATGTCCGCGAGCCCCTGCGAAAGATCCAACATGCTGCTCGCCTCCGTGGACTCCACCCTACGCACGCCGGCGCGCCCGCACATCGGTCGTTCAGGCAGCGCCGTCCCCACCCGTTCGGCCGATGTGCCCTCCGGGCGGTTCGCGGCATCGCAGAGGAAGCCCATGGATCTGCGCGTCTCCATCGCCGGCACCGACGCCCTCGCGCGCGCCGGGCTGCGGCTCGCCCTCGAGCGCGCCGGGCTCGAGGTCGTCGAGGAGGCGGGCGAGGTGCTCGTGTGGGACCTCGGCCCGGTTCAGCCTCCTGGCAACCGTGACGAGGCCCTCTCCCGCGCGCTCGGTCGCTCGACGCCGGTCGTCGTGCTCGTGTCCTCCGCGCAGCCCACGGGCGATCTGCTCGCGGCGGGCGCCCGCGGGGTCCTCGGCCGGGACACCGACGGCGCGCGCCTCGCCGCCGCCCTCGCCGCCGCGCGCGCGGGCGTCACCGTGATCGACCCCGAGTTCGTCCCCGCGCTCGGTCGCGTCGCGCCCGACGCCACGCCCGAGGGCGACGAGCTCACGCCGCGCGAGCTCGAGGTGCTCCAGCACCTGTCGGCCGGCCTCGCCAACAAGGAGATCGCCGCCAAGCTCTCCATCAGCGATCACACGGTCAAGTTCCACGTCAACGCGATCCTCGGCAAGCTCGGCGCATCCACGCGCACCGAGGCGGTCGTGCGCGGGGTCCGCCGGGGCATCGTCATCCTCTGAGTTTCCGAGCTGAAACCGGGGCAGATCGGTGTCATCCTCTCTGCCGTGGGCATCGCGCTCGACGACACACGCTTCCCCTTGCTCGTGGCCCGGTTCGGGGCCGACTGGACCGCCACCGAGTTCGACGAGTACCTCGCGTGGCACCGCGACAACCTGCGCCGGCGCCAGCGCTTCGCGATCATCCTCGACGCGACCCGGGCGCGCTCCCCCAACGCCCTCGAGCGCCGCAAGCAGGCCGAGGCGCTGCGCGAGGGCGAGCCGCTCCTGCGCCAGTACTGCGCGGGCGCAGCGTTCGTCATCCCGTCGAGCGTGGTGCGGGGAACGCTCACCGCGATCCTCTGGCTGCAGCCGCCGGCGTACGAGAGCGTGGTCGTCCCGACGTTCGGCGAAGCGGATGCGTGGGTGAAGCAGCGGCTCCCCACAGTCTGAAGGCCTGTCGATAAATGCCCCCGGGCTGAAGCCCCGGGGCACCGACAACACCGCAAGCCCGGGGCCTTTCACCCCGGGCTTCACGTCCCAAATCACTGGCTGGACGTCGCGCTGCAACGGACCGACGTCGAGCCCGGGGTCGATGCCCTGGGCTTCAGCGGCCGTCGGTGCCCCGGGCTTTCAGCGCTTTCAGCCCGGGGGCATTCTTCGACACGCCTTGAGTCACTGCTTCCGGAACCCCGCGAGCCGATCGAGCGCCTTCTCTGCCGCCGCGAGCCCGTCGTTCGCCTCTCCCGGCGCGAGCCGGAGCGACAGGCGCATGTCCGGCGAGAGCTTCCACGGCGAGCCCTTCTTCGCCACCGCCTTGCCGATCGCCTCCGCGTCGATC